>Ga0335073_10001978_pt1 | contig 27963 bp, 22 predicted proteins | sample Lox_Sample_22_FD_207093 | JGI IMG/M metagenome (GOLD analysis project Ga0335073, IMG submission 207093) | Soil microbial communities from Loxahatchee National Wildlife Refuge, Florida, United States - Lox_Sample_2.2 | ecosystem: Environmental > Terrestrial > Soil > Wetlands | place: USA...
CACCACGCGCAACCACTACGCGGTGACGCAGGAGATCTTCAAGGGGCTGTACGACAACGGCTACATCTTCCTGCGGGCCACGATGGGAGCGATCTCGCCGTCGACCGGCCGGACGCTGCCGGACCGCTACATCGAGGGCACCTGCCCGATCTGCGGGTACCCGAGCGCGCGCGGGGACCAGTGCGACAACTGCGGCAACCAGCTTGACCCGGCCGACCTGATCAACCCCCGCTCGAAGATCAACGGGGAGACGCCGGCCTTCGTGGAGACCGAGCATTTCTTCCTCGACCTGCCGGCGTTCGCCGACGCGCTGGGCACCTGGCTGCAGAGCAAGAGCGGGCAGTGGCGGCCCAACGTGCTCAAGTTCTCGCTCAACTTGCTCGACGACCTCAAGCCGCGGGCGGTCACCCGGGACCTGGACTGGGGCGTGCCGGTTCCGCTGCCCGGCTGGCGGGACCGCCCGGACAAGCGGATCTACGTCTGGTTCGACGCCGTGATCGGGTACCTGTCCGCGTCGATCGAGTGGGCGCGGCGGTCCGGCGACCCGGACGCCTGGCGGACCTGGTGGCAGTCCCCGGACGCCGAGTCGTACTACTTCATGGGCAAGGACAACATCGTCTTCCACGCCGAGATCTGGCCGGCCATGCTGCTCGGGTACAGCGGCAAGGGCGACAAGAACGGCACGCCGGGCGCGCTCGGCGCGCTCAACCTGCCGACCGACGTGGTGGCCAGCGAGTACCTCACGATGGAGGGCCGCAAGTTCTCCTCGTCCCGGTCCGTCGTCATCTACGTGCGCGACTTCCTGGAGCGCTACGACGTCGACGCGCTCCGCTACTACCTCGCCGTGGCCGGGCCGGAGAACCAGGACACCGACTTCACCTGGAGCGAGTTCATCCGGCGCAACAACGACGAGCTCCTGGCGAACTGGGGGAACCTGGTGAACCGGTCGGTGTCGTTCGCGGCCCGCAACATCGGCTCGATCCCCGAGGCGGGCCCGCTGACCGACGCGGACCGGCAGCTGGTCCAGCGCTCGCACGACGCGTTCAAGATCGTCGGCGACGCGCTGTCCCGGTCCCGGTTCAAGGCGGCCATCACCGAGACCATGCGCACGCTGGCCGAGGCGAACAAGTACCTGTCCGAGCAGGCGCCGTGGAAGCTGCGCGAGTCCGACCCGGAGCGGATGCGGACGATCTGCCACGTGGCGCTGCAGCTCGTGGACGACGGCAAGACGCTGCTGACCCCGTTCCTGCCGCGCTCGTCGCAGAAGGTCTACGAGATGCTGGGCGGCTCCGGCCCCTGGGCGCCGATGCCCCGGATCGAGGAGGTCGCCGAGGACGGCGGCGCGCCGTACCCGGTGATCACCGGCGACTACCGCGGCGCGGCGCGGTGGCAGTCCGAGCCGATCCGGCCGGGCACGGCGCTGCAGCCGCCGACGCCGCTGTTCACCAAGCTCGACCCCGGCCTGGCCGACGAGGAGCTGGCCCGGCTGGAGCAGGGGTGACGGCGGACGGTCCCGAGGAGCCGTCCGGCCGGTCCCGCCCCATCCCGCCCCCCGAACCGCTGCCGGCCGAGGCGTTCGACAGCCACTGCCACCTGGACCTGATCGAGCGCCCGGTCCCCGAGGTACTGGCGGACGCGCGGGCGGCCGGGATCACGCGGGTGGTCACGATCGGCGTGGACCTGCCGACCTCGCGCTGGGCGGCCGATTGCGCGGAGCAGCACCGGGACGTGTACGCGGCGGTGGCGGTCCACCCGAACGACACCGCGAAGGCGGCGGCGTCCGCCGCGCAGCGCGACGCGGTACTAGCCGAGATCGCCGCGCTGGCCCGGCTCCCGCAGGTGCGGGCGGTCGGCGAGACCGGGCTCGACTACTACCGCGACTGGGCGCCGCGCGACACGCAGCGAGAGTGGTTCCGGGCGCACATCGAGATCGCCAAGCAGGCCGGCAAGGCCCTGGTCATCCACGACCGGGACGCGCACGAGGACGTGCTGCGGATCCTGGACGCCGACGGGCCGCCGGAACACGTGATCTTCCACTGCTTCTCCGGGGACGGGGCCATGGCCAAGCGGTGCGCGGAGGCCGGGTACGTGATGAGCTTCGCCGGCAACGTCACGTTCTCCAGCGCCCAGCAGCTCCGCGACGCGGCCGCGGTGGCGCCCGCCGAGCTGATCCTGGCGGAGACCGACGCGCCGTTCCTCACCCCGGTGCCGTACCGGGGCCGGCCGAACGCGCCCGCGCTGGTGGCATACACGTTGCGCGCGCTCGCCGAGGTCAAGCAGGCCGACCTGGCCGAACTGTGCACGACCATCACCGCGACCGGCGAGCGCGTCTTCGGCCCCTTCGCCCGCTGACACCCAGGGCGAAACACCGGGCGCTAGCGTGACCGTTGTGGAACGCCAGGAGGGTCCGCGGCTGCTCGGGCCGGCCGACATCCGGCAGATCGCCGGGCGGCTGGGCCTGCGGCCGTCCAAGCGGCTCGGCCAGAATTTCGTGATCGACGCCGGGACGGTCCGCCGGATCACCGCGCTGGCCGGGCTGGGCCCGGACGACGTGGTGCTCGAGGTGGGTCCCGGCTTCGGTTCGCTCACGCTGCCGCTGCTGGCCGCGGCCGGCCGGGTGATCGCCGTCGAGGTCGACCCGGCGCTGGCCGCAGAACTGCCGCGCACGGTGGCCGCGCGCGCTCCTGGCCTCGCCGGGCGCCTAGAGGTGGCGACCGCCGACGCGGCCCAGGTGACCGGCCTGCCCGGGAAGCCCACCGCGCTGGTCGCCAACCTGCCCTACAACGTCGCGGTCCCGGTCGTGCTGCACCTGCTCGCCACGGTGCCGTCGCTGCGCCGCGGACTGGTCATGGTGCAGGCAGAGGTGGCCGACCGGATGAGCGCCCCGCCGGGCAGCCGGACGTACGGCGTGCCGTCGGTCAAGCTGGCCTGGTTCGCCGAGGTCCGGAAGGCGGGACAGGTCCCGCGGACCGTGTTCTGGCCGGTGCCGAGGGTCGACTCCGGCCTGGTCGCCTTCACCCGGCGGGATCCGCCGCCGGGCCCGGGCCGCGACGAGGTCTTCGCGGTCGTGGACGCCGCGTTCGCGCAGCGCCGCAAGACCCTGCGCGCGGCGCTGGCTTCCTGGGCGGGCTCGGCGGCCCGGGCCGAGGAGGTGCTCGCCGCCGCGGGCGTCGATCCCGCGCGGCGCGGCGAGTCGCTCGACGTGGCCGAGTTCGCGCGGATCGCCCAGGCCGGCCGCGGGCTCCGGCCGGCGCCCGGGCCCGCCGCGGGCGCGCGACCGCGTACGATGGGCTGATCGTGACGCCTGTGACCGTCCGGGTTCCCGCGAAGGTGAATCTGCAGCTGTCCGTGGGACCGCAGCGTGACGACGGCTACCACGACCTGGTGACCGTGTTCCATGCCGTGTCGCTGTTCGACGAGGTGACCGTGCGGCCGGCGGACCGGACCAGCGTGCGGGTGACCGGGCAGGACGCGGCCTCGGTCCCGGCCGGACGGGCCAATCTCGCGGCGCGCGCGGCGAGCGCGCTGGCGGCCCGGCTGCACCGCAGGGGCAAGTCCGCGGTGCACATCGAGATCCGCAAGCGGATCCCGATGGCGGCGGGCCTGGCGGGCGGCAGCGCGGACGCCGCCGCCACGCTGGTGGCGTGCAACGACCTCTGGGGCGCGGGCCTGTCCCCGGCGGAGCTCCGCGAGGTCGCGGCCGGCCTGGGCAGCGACGTCCCGTTCGCGCTGCTCGGGGGGACCGCCGTCGGGCAGGGCCGCGGCGAGCGGCTCACTGCCGCGCTGGCGGCGGGAACCTACCACTGGGTGCTGGCCTTCGCCGCCGGCGGCCTGTCCACCCCCGAGGTGTACGCGACGTGCGACCGGCTGCGGGCCGCCCGCGGCGGCAACGGGACCGAGGCGGTGCTGAGCACGGAACTGATGGCCGCGCTGCGCTCGGGCGACCCCGCCGCGGTCGGCCCGCTGCTCAGCAACGACCTGCAGCCCGCGGCCGTCACGCTGCGCCCCGGCCTGCGCCGGGCGCTGGCCGCGGGCCGGGAGTTCGGCGCGCTCGGCGCGGTCGTCTCCGGTTCCGGGCCCACCTGCGCCTTCCTCGCCGCGAGCGCCGGGCACGCCCGCGAGCTCGCGGTCTCGCTGACCGGCGCCGGGGTCTGCCGGGGCGCGGTCCGGGTCCGCGGCCCGGCCGCGGGCGCCGCGGTCGTCGCCGCGGAGCCGGGATGAGCCCGGTCCAGCCGCTCGTCACGCTGGAGGCGGCCACCAAGGCCTACGGGCCGCGGGTGCTGCTGGACCGGGTATCGCTGGGGGTGGCGGCCGGGGACCGGATCGGCGTCGTCGGCCGCAACGGCGCGGGCAAGACCACGCTGCTCCGCGCGCTGGCCGGCCGGGGCGAGCTGGACTCCGGCCGCGCCACCCGCGCCCGCGGCCTGGATGTCGGCTACCTGCCGCAGGCCGAGGCGCTGGCCGGCCCGGTTCGGGAGCTCGTGTTCGGCTCGCTCCCCGAGCACGAGTGGGCGGCGGACGCGCGCAGCCGCTCGGTCATCGCGGCGCTGCTGCCCGGGATCGACAGCCGCGCCGTGGCGGGGCAGCTGTCCGGGGGCGAGCGCCGCCGGGTGGCGCTGGCCGCGCTGCTCCTCCGCCCCCACGACCTGCTGCTGCTCGACGAGCCGACCAACCATCTCGACATCGTCGGGATCCGCTGGCTGGCCGGCTACCTGCGCGACCACGGCCGGGCCTTCGTGGTGGTGACCCACGACCGCTGGTTCCTGGACACCGTGACCGACCGGACCTGGGAGGTCGCCGACGGCCAGGTGTACGCCTACGAGGGCGGCTACTCGGCCTACGTGCTGGCCCGGGCGGAGCGGGCCCGGATCGCCGACGCCGCCGACCAGCGCCGCCGCAACCTGCTGCGCAAGGAGCTGGCCTGGCTGCGCCGCGGCCCGCCGGCCAGGACCAGCAAGCCGAAGTTCCGGCTCGACGCCGCGGCCGCGCTGATCGCCGGCGAGCCGCCGCCGCGCGACAGCGTGGAGCTGTCCCGGCTGGCCACCGCGCGGCTCGGCAAGACCGTCCTCGAGCTGGAGGACGTGTCGGTGCGCGCCGGGCCGCGGCTGCTGCTCGACCACGTGACCTGGCGGCTCGGCCCGGGCGAGCGGGTCGGCGTGGTCGGCGTGAACGGCAGCGGCAAGACCACGCTGCTGCAGCTGCTCGCCGGGGTCCTGCCGGGCCCGGTGTCCGCGAGCGGGCGGGTGGTGCGCGGCCAGACCGTCCGGATCGGCTACCTGACCCAGGAGCCACCCCCCACCGATCCCGGGCTCCGGGTCCTCGAAGCGGCCGAGCAGGTCCGCGCCTCGGTCACCCTCGGCCGCCGCGAGATGTCCGCCGGCCAGCTGCTGGACCGCCTGGGCCTGCGCGGCGAGCGGCAGTGGGTGCCGGTATCCGAGCTGTCCGGCGGCGAGCGGCGGCGGCTGCAGCTGATGCTGGTGCTGCTGGACGAGCCGAACGTGCTGCTGCTCGACGAGCCCACCAACGAGCTGGACATCGACACGCTCACCGAGCTCGAGGACCTGCTGGACGGCTGGCCCGGCTCGATGGTCGCGGTCAGCCACGACCAGTACTTCCTGGAGCGGGCGTGCGACCACGTGGTCGCGCTGCTCGACGGCGCGCTGCCCTACCTGCCCGGAGGGGTCGCGGAGTACCTGGACCGCATCGCCGGCCAGGCGGCGCGCGTCGCGCCGACTGGGCCCGCCACGCCGCAGGGGCCGGGCGGCGCGGCCTCGCCCGCGGCGCGGCAGCGAGCCGCCCAGAAGGAACTCGGCCGGCTGGAGCGCCAGCTCGACCGGGTATCCGGCCGGGAGGCCGAGCTGACCGTGGCGCTGACCGAGCACGCCACCGACTACGCCAAGCTGGTCGAGCTCGGCGCGCAGCTGCGCGCGGTCCAGGACGAGAAGGCCGGCCTGGAAGAGCGCTGGCTGGCCGTGGCCGAGGAGCTCTCCGGCTGACGGCCGCGTGCGCCGCAGGAACCCGGCTCAGCGGTCGGCGGCCAGGAAGGCCCGGGCGATGACCCCGTAGCCGGCCGGCTGGGCGTGCACGTTCGGCCCGCGGGGCGGCGGCGCGCATTCCCAGGTCCACCGGCAGATCGCGGCCACGTTGCGGGGGACGGTGCCGACGCCGGGCACCGCCACCCGGCTGGTGAAGTCGGCGCTGTCGAAGGCGCCGAACACGTTGGCCACCCGGGCGCCGAACGCTTGGTAGACGGTGGCCAGCATCTGGTTGTACCCGGCGACGATCCGCTCCGACGTGCGCGCGACCGCCTGGCCGAGCACGCCGTCGCGCCACTCGGCGAGCGCGGGCACGTAGTAGTTCATGCCGATGATGCGCACCTGGCCGCCGACCGCGGCGCGCAGCCGGTACATGATCTTCGTGAGGTTGGCGGCGGTCTCGGGAAAGCTCCTCGTGACGCACGTGGCCATCGCGAACAGGTCCGGGCGGGTGATGCAGGAGTCGGGATCGTTGGCGCCGATGTCCATGGTGATCAGCGAGACCTGGCCGCGGTGGGCCCGCACGAAGCTGACGGCCTCGGCGAGCTGCGAGCCGCGCCGGTAGTGGCAGAGCCCGCCACCGCCGATCATCGTGCCGGTGGTCTCGCCGTTGCAGCCGAGCCTGACCAGCCTCAGGCCTGGATCGCCGCGGCGCAGCGCGGCGTAGAGCTGGCTGGCGTACCCCTGCCCGGTCGGCAGGCTGACCCCGGCCCGATCGGGCTGGACCCCCTGGGACAGCGAGTCGCCGAGCGCCAGGTAGTAGCTGATCTTCGGATCGGCCGGGCGCTGCGGCGCGCCCGAGGTCGACGACGTCAGCGCGGCCACGACCGCCATGACCAGGCCAACGAGGGTAGCCACGCCGCGCACCGCGCCTCCTGCAAGAGCGTCCGGACCGCGTGGCGAGTATACGAGACCCGCGCGACACTACCGCCTGGCCGCGGGCTCGCCCACCCGCCGCGGTGACCGAAGGTCAGCGGGAATTCTCCGGGGCCTGGTCGGCGTCGAACGGCGCGAGCAGGACCCGCAGCAGCGCCGCCAGCTCCTGCCGCTGCGCGCCGTCCAGCCCGGTCAGCAGCTCCCGCTCGCTGCGCAACAGGTCGGTCAGGGCCGCGTCGGCCGCGGCCCGGCCCCGGGCCGTCAGCGTCACCAGCACGCCGCGCTTATCTTGCGGGTTGGGGCTCCGGCTGACGAGCCCGGCGTCGGCCAGGCTGTCGATCCGGTTCGTCATCGTGCCCGAGGTCACCAGCGTGGCGCGGAGCAGCGCGCCCGGGCTGAGCTGGTACGGCGGGCCCTGCCGGCGCAGGGCCGACAGCACGTCGAATTCCCAGGCCTGCAGGCCGTGCGCGGCGAACGCCGCCGTCCGGGCCCGGTCCAGGTGCCGGGCCAGCCGGGACACCCGGCTGAGCACCTGGAGCGGCTCGGTGTCCAGGTCGGGCCGCTCGGCGCGCCATCGCGCCACCAGCTCGTCCACCTCGTCGCGCAGTTGCGGCCGCGCGCTGGCCTGCTCCATGGTCCGCCAGCATATCTCTTGACATCAAGATTTTGCCAGCGCTATCGTACGAGGGTCCTCGATTTACCTTGACATCGAGATACCATAACGGTCCGGTGGGAGGCACGGTGTGGGATCCGGAGCTGTACCAGCGCTTCGGAGACGAGCGGTCGCGCCCGTTCTTTGACCTGGTCGGACGGGTGGCGGCGGAGAGTCCCGAGGTGGTGGTGGACCTGGGCTGCGGCCCGGGCACGCTGACCGCGACACTGGCCCGCCGGTGGCCGGGCGCCGAGGTCCGCGGGATCGACAGCTCGGCCGAGATGATCGAGGCCGCGCGGGCACTGCCGTCGGGCGGGCACCGGCTCAGTTTCGCCCTCGGCGACGTGCGGGACTGGAAGCCCGAGGGCCGCGTGGACGTGATCATCTCCAACGCGGTGCTGCAGTGGGTTCCCGACCACCTGGCCACGGTGGCCCGGTGGGCCGGCTTCCTTGCGCCCGGCGGCTGGCTGGCGTTCCAGGTCCCGGCCAACTTCGACCAGCCGAGCCACCGGGCGCTGCGGGAGCTGGTCGGCTCCGATCGCTGGCGCCCGCTGCTGGCCGGAGTCCAGCTCAACCGCCAGGCGGCCGAGCCGACCGAGTACGTCGACCTGCTGGCCCCAGTCGGCTTCGAGGTCGACGCGTGGGAGACGACCTACGTGCACGTGCTGCACGGCGACGACCCGGTGCTCGACTGGTACCGGGGCACCGGCCTGCGCCCGGTGATCGCCGCCCTGCCGCCCGGCCAGGCCGGCGAGTTCCTGGCCGACTACCGGGCCCGGATGAGCGAGGCCTACCCGGCGGCGCCGTACGGCACCCCGTTCCCGTTCCGGAGGGTGTTCGTGGTGGCGGTCCGCCGGTAGCGCGGCCACCGCGCGGACGAGCCGGCCCGTTATGGCTTCTGGGCGAGACGCTGCATGGCCTCGGGAGAGATATGCGGGCTCGGGTCCAGCTTGGACAGGCCGTTCCAGGCCAGGTTCACCAGGTGCGCGGCCACTTCCTCCAGCTCCGGCTTGCGCGCGTCCAGCCACCACTGGCCGGTGAACGCCACCATCCCGACGAGCATCTGCGCGTACATCGGGGCGAGCTTCGGGTCGTACCCCCGGGACTTGAGCACGTCGCCGAGGATGTACTCGACCTGGCTGGCGATGTCGCTGATCAGGCTGGCGTAGGTCCCCGATCCCGACGACGGGTTGGAGTCCCGTACCAGGATCCGGAAGCCGTCGGAGTTGTCCTGGATGTAGCGGAGCAGCTCGACGGCGGCGACCTCGAACTTCTCCATCTTGTCTTCGCCCTCGAGCAGCCGGGTCGCCATGGCCAGGAAGCGCTCCACCTCGCGGTCCACCACGACCGCGTAGAGCCCTTCCTTCCCGCCGAAGTGCTCGTAGACGACCGGCTTGGAAACATCGGCCCGGGCGGCGACCTCCTCGATCGACGTGCCTTCCAGGCCGCGCTCGGCGAACAGGTGCCGGGCCACGTCGATTAGCTGCTCCCGGCGCTCCTTGCCGGTCATCCTCTTGCGGCCCGACCCCGAGGGCTGGCTTGTCACTGGCCCATCATGCCACCGGCGGGTGCCTCAGCCCGGCGAGCGGACCGCGCGCTTGGTCATGGAGCCGAGCTTCCTGGACCGGCCGGCCCGCTGCTTGCCGGTCAGCCGTGCCTCGTCCGGCCAGCGGACGTCGTACACCCAGCCGAGCTTCTCGGCTATCCAGATGGACCTCGCGGCCACGTCGACCTGGCCCTTGAGCACGCCGTGCCGGGCGCAGGTCGGGTCCGCGTGGTGCAGGTTGTGCCAGGACTCGCCGAAGGACAGGATCGCCAGCCAGTTGACGTTGCGGGACTTGTCCCGCACCTCGAACTCCTCCTCGCCGAACGTGTGGCATATCGAGTTGATCGACCAGGTCACGTGGTGCAGGAACGCCACCCGGACCAGGCTGGCCCAGAAGAACGCGGTGATCGCGGCCGTCCAGGACCACGCCCACAGCCCCCCGATGAGCGCGGGCGCCAGCAGCGACACGGCCACCAGCCCGGGGAACCACCGGGAGAGCCGGCGGATGTCGTCGTCGGCGAGCCAGTCGGGGCAGAACTTCTCCTGGGAGGTGCGGTTGGGGTCGAACAGCCAGCCGATGTGCGCGTAGGCCAGCCCCTTGGTCAGCGCCTTCCAGTCGTTGCCGAACCGCCACGGCGAGTGCGGGTCGCCCTCGGCGTCGCTGTACTTGTGGTGCCGGCGGTGGTCGGCGACCCAGGTGAGCACCGGCCCCTCGATGGCCAGGGAGCCGGCGACCGCGAGCGCGATCTTGAACGGGCGGACCGCCTTGAACGAGCCGTGCGTGAAGTAGCGGTGGTAGCCCATGCTGATCCCGAGCCCTGCGATCACGTAGAACGCCACGGCGATCACGATGTCGTGCCAGCCCAGGCCCCAGCCCCAGGCCAGCGGGATCGCGGCGAGCAGCGCAATCATCGGCACGGCGACGAAGGTGCCGATCAGGATGCGCTCGCCGAGGCCGCTCGGCTCGGGCTCGAGTTCCGGCCTGGCCCGGCTCGGCGCGGGCGGCCCGAGTGCGGACGGTGCGGGCACGGGCGGCACGAGCGCGGCGGCGCCTGGTGCGGGCGGCACGAGCGCGGCGGTGCCCGGCGTGCCGATGTTTGCGGAAGTGGCCATGGCTGTCCTCGCTTGGCGTCGGAGGTTGCGGCCAGATGATGGGCGTTCCGCACGTACCGGACCAGGGGCCAGTGCAAATACGCTTACGTAACCGTAACCTACGCCATCGTAGGTTACGCAAGTACCTCGGAGAACCTTTTTCAAACATGTGCCGAGCTCACGGCGCCCGGGTCGCGAAGTCCGCGCTGGCAGAGACTCGCTGCCCCGATCGCCAGCATCCATGCCACGACCGTCGGCCCCAGCGCCGCGTGGTGGGCCGCCAGGCATTGTTGCCTAACGATCTGCCGGCCATCGGTAGGCTGGGATTCGAAACCCATCCCGGGTGGTCTAGCTGGCATGACTACGGGTTTTGGTCCCGTCGACCGAGGTTCGAATCCTCGCCCGGGAGCAGGTAAATCTGGTTCGAATCGTGGCCAGGCCCGACAGGCGCTCTCTGTCCAGCGAGCATAGCGGCGGTAGCCCAGCCTTCGATCTTCCGGTACAGGCCGACACTGCGCCGGACCTCGAGGCGCAGGCAGCCGTGGTAGTCGCTGCCGGTATTCTTCCGAACCGTCCTCGGGTTGTGTCGTTTGAGGGTCGGGCGCCGGAACTGCCCGGCATCTGCGCCGGTGACGTCCAGCCAGAACTTCTGAGCTGCGTCGACGTCGGCGCTCTCGTGGATGTGGACCTGGTAGATCAGCTTGTCGCGTCCGACGCCAGCGGTCTCGACGAACCGCAGGAACAGGCCGATGAGCGCCGGGTCGCTGTTCATGAAAACTACGCGGTCGCTTCGGCGGTACGGCTTGTTCTTGGCGCCTTCGCACCAGTAGGCGATGGCTCCGGCGATGAGGACCTCCCGCTCGTTCAGCGGGCCGATCTGGGCCGCGGCGGCCGCCCGGGCGGCCTCCCGTTGGGCTTCGCGGACCGGCCGCTCGGCCGCCCAGTACCTGCGGACGCCCTCGGCCGCTCTCCGGCGGCACTCCTCGTAGCTCAGGCCTGCCGGACGGGGCAGGTCCCTGACCCACAGCGAGACCGAGCCCTTGGAGACGCCTAACTCGGCAGCGATGCGGTTGTAGGCAAGACCCTGCTCGCGCAGGTCCCTGGCCTTGGCCCGGAGATCGTCCTTGGCGTTCGGCCGCCATGTCCAGGGCTGGGGTGGCTCGCCGCGCAGCGCTTCGTTCAGCGTCTGGTTGCTGCCGATGCCGAGCAGGTCCTTGATCTCGCGGCGGGACTTGCCGGCGCGCCGGAGGGCTATGGCCTGCTCACGTAATTCTGAAGGAACGTGAGGTTTCATGATCATATTCGAATATTAACGCGATACACTGACAAAATCGGACAGGCAGATGCGGTCATGCTGGACCGGGCCCGGCGACCTGGCGGTATCCTGCCAGGGTCCGGAGCGTGAACTGCCCGGGGGGACATGCGCCGGGGCGCCCCGCACGCCCAGGTGCCTGCAGCTACACGAGGAGCCGAGTGAGCCTGAGCGGACCAGCCGCCGTGATCATCCTCGCGGCGGGTGAGGGCACCCGAATGAAGAACCAGACCCCGAAGGTGCTGAACCAGGTGTGCGGCCGGAGCATGCTCGGCCACGTCCTGGCCGCAGCCCGGGAACTGGAACCAGACCGCCTCATCGTCGTGACCGGGCACGGCCGCAGCCAGGTCACCGCGCATCTCGCCGAGCACGCGGCCGACGCCGAGATCGTCGTCCAGGACCGGCGCGGCGGGACCGGGCACGCGGTGCGCACGGTGATCGAGGCGGTCGGCCTCATCCACGGCACGGTGGTCGTGACCTACGCCGACACCCCGCTGCTGCGCGGCCGGACGCTCAGCGAGCTGGTCACCGCCCACCAGGCGCACGGCGCGGCGGTCACCGTCCTCACCGCCCGGCTGGACGACCCGACGGGTTACGGCCGGATCATCCGGGATGCCGACGACGCGTTCACCGGCATCGTGGAGGAGGCGGACGCCACCCCGGAGCAGCGGGCCATTACCGAGATCAACTCGGGCATGTACGCGTTCGACGGCGATCTGCTCGCGGACACGGTCAAGCGGGTTCCGACCGACAACGCCAAGGGCGAGGAGTACCTCACCGACGTCGTGTCGATCCTGCGCGGCGACGGCTACCCCGTCGCCACGGTTTCGTGCGCCGATCCCCAGGAGGTCCTGGGCGTCAACGACCAGGCCCAGCTCGCCTGGGCGCGCCGGGTGCTGAACGAGCGGGTGCTCGGAGGCTGGATGAGCGCCGGGGTGACGATCGTCGACCCGGCGACCACCTGGATCGATGTCGGCGTACAGCTGGAGCCGGGCGCGCTGATCGGCCCCAGCACCCAGCTCGAGGGCAGTACCACGGTCAAGGCGGGGGCGCGGGTCGGGCCGGGCTGCCTGCTACGGGATACCGAGGTCGCGGACGGCGCCACGGTGGTCAATTCAGTGTGCGAGTCGGCGATGGTCGGCGCGGGAGTCACGGTGGGTCCGTTCGCCCACCTGAGCGGGGGACGGGACCAGTGAAAGGGCGGGTCTAAGTGACCGGAATAACCACCCCCAACCAGAAGAAGCTCCTGCTGCTGTCCGGCCGATCCCACCCAGAACTCACCGACGAGATAGCTGCCTGCCTGGGCGTCGAGCCCACTCCGACCACGCTGTACGACTTCGCCAACGGCGAGATCTTCGTGCGGTTCCTGGAGTCGGTCCGCGGCTGCGATGCGTTCGTGGTGCAGAGCCACACCGCGCCGATCAACCAGTGGATCATGGAGCACCTGATCATGGTGGACGCCCTCAAGCGGGCATCGGCCAAGCGGATCACGGTCGTGGCGCCGTTCTTCGGCTACGCGCGCCAGGACAAGAAGAACCGCGGCCGGGAGCCGATCTCGGCCCGGCTCATGGCGGACCTGTTCCTCACCGCGGGCGCGGACCGGATCATGGCGGTCGACCTGCACACCGCGCAGATCCAGGGATTCTTCGACGGCCCGGTCGACCACCTGTTCGCGCTGCCGATCCTCGCGTCCTACATCGAGGACCAGCTGGACCTGGGGCAGGTCACCGTGGTCGCGCCGGACGCGGGCCGGGTCCGGGTCTGTGAGCGGTGGACCGACCGGCTCGGCTGCCCGCTGGCCATCATCCACAAGCGCCGCGACCCCGACGTCGCCAACCGGGTGAGGATCCTCGAGGTGGTGGGCCAGGTGGAGGGCCGGACCTGCGTCATCGTGGACGACATGATCGACACGGGCGCGACGATCGTGAACGCGGCCGAGGCGCTGTTCGAGCAGGGCGCCGCCAAGGTGATCGTCACGGCCACGCACGGGGTGATGTCTGGCCCAGCGGTGGACCTGCTGAAGAACTCCCGGATCAGCGAGGTGATCGTCAGCAACACGCTGCCGATCATGCAGGAGAAGCGGTTCGACAAGCTCACCGTGCTCTCGATCGCGCCGCTGATCGCCCGGGCGATCAGCGAGGTGTTCAGCGACGGATCGGTGACCAGCCTGTTCGACGGCCAGAGCTAGCTAGAAGGTGACCGCTGGCCCCGCCCCCCAACCTCAAGGGGGGCCAGCGACCACCAGCTATGGCCCGCGGGCTGCGCCCCCGCAACGGCCCGCGGGCTGCGCCCCCGCAACGGCCCGCGGGCGTGACCAACGCCGCTCCGCGACCCGCCGGCCCCAGGCGGCGGCGTGGTGCGGTTTCGGATACTGGGACCGCTCGAGGTCTGGACCGGCCAGGACTGGAGCGGTATCGGAGCGCCGAAATGCGCGCTTTCCTATCTGGGGCCCGACAAGCCGCGTGGCGTCGGCGTGCGCGGTTCTCGGCTAGACTCTCCGAGGTTCAGCCTGTCGTTCGTTGAGGAGCCCTACCGTGCCTGAGGTACGCATCGCCGCCGAGCCCCGCACCGAGTTCGGCAAGGGACCGGCCCGCAGGGAGCGGCGCGCCGGCCGGGTCCCGGCCGTCCTGTACGGGCACGGGAGCGAGCCGCGGCACGTCAGCCTGCCCGGCCACGACGTGCTGCTCGCGCTGCGCACGGCCAACGTGCTGATCCGGCTGGAGGGCCTGCCCGGAGGCAGCCAGCTCGCGCTGCCCAAGGCGGTGCAGCGGGACGCGATCAGGGGCTCCGTGGAGCACGTCGACCTGATCATGGTCAGGCGCGGCGAGAAGGTCACCGTCGAGGTCCCGGTCACGGTTACCGGGGAGGTCGCCCCGGACGGCCTGCTGGATCAGCAGCTGATCCAGATCGCCGTGGACGCCGAGGCCACGAACATCCCGCCCGGCATCGAGGTGGACATCGAGGGCATGCAGATCGGCGCGTCCGTCCACGCCGGCGACCTCAAGCTGCCGAACGGCGTGACGCTGGCGGTCGAGCCCGACGTCCTGGTGCTGCACGTGATCGCCGCGCCGACCGCGGAGCAGATCGAGGCCGAGCTTGGCGCGGTTGAGGCCGAGGAGGCCGAGGGCGCGGAGGCCGCGCCGGCCCCGGCGCCTTCGCCCGCCGCTTCCGCCGAGGGCGACGAGTCGGCGTCGGACGGCGAGTAGCCGTCCCGGCCTGACCGTCGGTGATCCGGTTACCGCATGTCCGATGAGCGCTGGCTGATCGCGGGGCTCGGTAACCCGGGCGCCGAGTACGCGGGCAACCGGCACAACTGCGGGTTCATGGTGGCTGACGTGCTGGCCGGGCGGATGGGCGCGCGCTTCAAGCGGGACCGGTCCCGCGCGGTCGTGGCCCCGGGCCGGCTGGCCTCCTGCCCGGTCACGCTCGCGAAGCCGCAGACGTTCATGAACCTGTCCGGCGGGCCCGTGGCGGCGCTGCGGAGCTTCTACAAGATCCCGACGGAGCGGATCGTGGTCATCCACGACGACCTGGACCTGGAGTTCGAGACCATCCGGCTGAAGCTGGGCGGCGGGGACGGCGGCCACAACGGCCTGCGGTCGGTGACCGCCGCCCTCGGCACCCGTGACTACTTCCGGACGCGGGTGGGCATCGGCCGGCCGCCGGGCCGGATGGACCCCGCGGACTTCGTGCTGCGTGATTTCTCCGCCGCCGAGCGCAAGCTGCTGCCCCTGGTGCTCGAACGGGCCGCGGATGCCGTCGAGATCCTGCTCCGCCAGGGCCTGGCCGCCGCGCAGCAAGAATTCCATACCGCGCCAGAGCCGCCGCCGTCGACCGTTAGGGAAACTACCGATGACCTCCGATGACGACCGCCTCGCCGCCGACCTGGCCGCCAGGGCCGGGCGTCAGCTCCTCGTGCTGCGGGCCTTCGACGGTGATCCCGATGACCTGCGTCGGGCCGGCGACCGGGGTTCCCACGAGTTCCTCACCGCCGAGCTGGCCCGGCGCCGGCCCGGGGACGCGGTGCTGTCCGAGGAGGGCGCCGACGACCCGGCCCGCCTCGCCGCCCGCCGGGTGTGGATTGTCGACCCCCTGGACGGGACCAGGGAGTTCGGCGAGCCCGGCCGCACCGACTGGGCCGTGCACGTCGCGTTGTGGGACGACGGCGAGCTGACCGCGGGCGCGGTGGCGCTGCCCGCGCAAGACGAGGTCCTGAGCACGGCCGATCCGGTCCCTCCCCGACCCGCACCGCCTTCCGCAACGGTCAGGCTCGTGGTGAGCCGGAGCAGGCCGCCCGACTTCGTCGCGCGGCTGGCCGGCAAGATCGGCGCCGAGGTGGTGCCGCTCGGCTCGGCGGGCGCCAAGGCCGCCGCGGTGATCCGCGGTGACGCCGAGGTTTACGTGCACAGCGGCGGGCAGTATGAGTGGGACTCGGCCGCCCCCGTGGCCGTGGCCCGGGCGGCCGGCCTGCACGCGTCCCGGATCGACGGCTCGAAGCTGGTTTATAACCAGGCGGTGCCCTCGGTGCCGGATATCCTGATCTGCCAGGCCGCCCTCGCGGACATGCTGCTCGAGGCGATCAGCTCCGTGCGCTAGTCCCCGCCGCCCGCATCCCCGACCCCCCGGAGTCCTGATGGCCACGTCGCGTTCCGACTACCAGCTGTCGCAGCTGGACATGCTCGAGGCCGAGTCGATCCACGTGCTGCGTGAGGTCGCCGCCGAGTTCGAGCGGCCCGTGCTGCTGTTCTCCGGCGGCAAGGACTCGATCGTGATGCTGGCGCTGGCCGAGCGCGCGTTCTGGCCCGCGCGCGTGCCGTTCCCGGTCATGCACGTGGACACCGGCCACAACTTCGCCGAGGTCGTGGAGTTCCGAGACCGCCGGGTCGCCGAGGCCGGTGCCCGGCTGATCATCGCGTCGGTGCAGGAATCGATCGACTCGGGCCGGGTCGCCGAGGAGACCGGCCGCTGGGCCAGCCGCAACCGGTTGCAGACCACCACGCTGCTGGACGCGATCGAGGAGCATCAGTTCGACGCGGTGTTCGGCGGCGCGCGGCGCGATGAGGAGAAGGCCCGGGCCAAGGAGCGGATGTTCTCGTTCCGGGACGAGTTCGGCCAGTGGGACCCGAAGAACCAGCGCCCGGAGTTGTGGAACCTGTACAACACGCGGATCCGCCGGGGCGAGCACATCCGGGTGTTCCCGCTGTCGAACTGGACCGAGCTCGACGTGTGGCACTACATCGCGCGGGAACAGCTGGAGATCCCGTCCATCTACTTCGCGCACCAGCGCCAGGTCTTCGAGCGGGACGGCATCCTGCTGGCCGAAGGCCCGTTCGTGACCAGAGCCGAGGACGAGCCGGTGTTCGAGACGACGGTCCGTTACCGAACGGTGGGGGACATGTCGTGCACCGGGGCCGTCGAGTCGGCCGCGGCCACGATCGGCGCGGTGATCAGCGAGATCGCGACCACCCGGATCACCGAGCGGGGCCAGACCCGCGCGGACGACCGCACCAGCGAGGCCGCGATGGAAGACCGCAAGCGAGAGGGCTACTTCTGATGACCGGCAGCCAGACCTCGGACGCGCCAACCGGTTCGGGCGCCAGCCTGCCGGAGGCGGACCGGCACATGGACATGCTGCGGCTGGCCACCGCGGGCTCGGTGGACGACGGCAAGAGCACGCTGATCGGGCGGCTGCTGTTCGACTCCAAGGCGATCTTCGAAGACCAGCTGGCCGCGGTGGAGCGCACCAGCAAGGAGCGCGGCGAGGGCTACACGAACCTGGCCCTGCTGACCGACGGGCTGCGCGCCGAGCGGGAGCAGGGCATCACGATCGACGTGGCCTACCGGTACTTCGCGACGCCGCGGCGGAAGTTCATCATCGCGGACACCCCGGGTCACATCCAGTACACGCGGAACATGGTCACCGGCGCGTCCACCGCCGACCTGGCGGTCGTGCTGGTCGACGCGCGCAACGGGCTGACCGAGCAGAGCCGGCGGCACGCGTTCCTGGCCACGCTGCTGCGGGTGCCGCACCTGGTGCTCGCGGTGAACAAGATGGACCTGGTCGACTACGACGCCGCGGTGTTCGAGCGGATCGCCGAGGAGTTCACCTCGTTCGCGACCAAGCTGGAGATCGGCGACCTGACGTTCATCCCGATCTCCGCGCTGCACGGCGACAACGTGGTCCAGCGCTCGGCCAGCATGCCCTGGTACGACGGGCCGTCGCTGCTGCACCACCTGGAGCACGTGCACATCGCCTCGGACCGCAACCTCATCGACGTCAGGTTCCCCGTGCAGTACGTGATCCGGCCGCACCAGGCCACCGACCCGGCCCTGCACGACTACCGGGGCTACGCGGGCCAGGTGGCCGGCGGCGTGCTCAAGCCCGGCGACGAGGTGATGCACCTCCCGTCGGGGCTGACCACCACGATCGCGCGGATCGACACCGCGCACGGGCCCGTGGCCGAGGCGTTCCCGCCGATGTCGGTGACCCTGCTGTTGTCCGATGACCTGGACGTGTCGCGGGGAGACATGTTGTGTCGGCCGCACAACCAGCCGCCGGCCACCCAGGACGTGGAGGCGATGGTGTGCTGGATGACCGACGCCCGGCCGCTGGCCCCGCGGAGCCGGCTGATCGTCAAGCACACGACGCGGACCGTGAAGGCGATCGTCCGTGACCTGCACTACCGGCTCGACGTGAACAGCCTGCACCGGGACGAGTCGGCCGGCCATCTCGGCCTGAACGAGATCGGCCGGGTGACCCTCCGGCTGACCCAGCCGGTGTTCTGCGACCCGTACGCCCGCAGCCGGGCGACCGGCGGCCTGATCCTCATCGACGAGGCCACCAACGCCACCGTCGGTGCCGCCGTGATCACCGAAGCCCGCTAGGGCTGGTCCGGCCCCCGACTTTATGATCATCTCCACTTTTCATTGGCTTGGTGGGCACAAACCGGTCGAAACTGGATGATCAAATGACTGAAACGCGTGAGATGTGGGGCCATGAGCAGATGCAGCCACCGGCGAAGTGAGATCTCTATACGCTGAACCCTCGTAACCTGCTCGGAGGGGACGAGGGCTGGCGTGGCGGCAAAAGGGGACGGGACCCGGCCCTCGCGCGGGCGCCACCGTTCCGGGTCAGCCGGGAAGCCGGAGCCCGCCGTGGCCGCGACCGCTCAGGCAGTGGTGCCGGAGCCGGCCCCTGCGGCGGTGCCCGAGCCGGGCCCGGCGGGCGAGGCTCTCCAGGCCGAGGTGCCGACGGCGTTGTCTCCCGGGGCGGAGGCGCCGGGCGAACTCGCCGGGGCCGGCGATGCTGCCCGGGTCGACCTCGGCCGGCTCAACGGTCGGCCCGCGACGAGCGCCAGGCCGCGGAACCGCCCGCCGTGGGACATCGGGCCGCAGGCCGACCCGGCTGAGATTCCGGTGGCTGAGGGCGTCCCGGCCGAGGATCCCGTGGCCGGTACCCCCGCCGAACAGGAGCCAGGGGAACTGGTCGGGGTCGGCGGCGCGGTCGGGGCCGGCGGTGCGGTCCGGGGCGGCGTGAGCCGGCGGGCAGGCGGCCAGGCCGCGGTGCGGACCCGGCCGCGGAGCGCTCCGACCGACACGCTGCCGGACTGGCGCCCGGAGCCGGGTGGCCTCGGGCCGGCGGCGGGCGGGGACGCCGGCCTCGACGCGGAGGCTCGGGGCCTGGACCGGCTGCTGACCGTCCGGGGCTGGCCGCTGGCTGTCGTACTGGCCGTCCAGGCCGTCTTGTCGCTGCGGCTGGTCTGGAGCGCGACCGCCTTTATTGACGAGGGCCTGTACCTGAGCGTCGGCCACCTGGAACTGGGCCATTTCCTGCACCACGCCACCATGCCGAACGTGGCCAGCTTCATGTCCGGGTCGCCGGTGGTGTACCCGCCGCTGGCGGCGCTCGCCGACGACGTCGGCGGCCTGGCCGGAGCGCGGCTGCTCAGCCTGGCCTTCATGCTGATCGCCACGGTCATGCTGCACGGGGTGACCAGGCGGTTGCTGGCCAGCCGGCCCGCGGCGTTCTTCGCGGCGGCGCTGTTCGGCTGGCTGGGCACGGCGCAGTTCCTGGGCGCATTTGCGACCTACGACGCGATGGCGCTGATGCTGCTCACGCTGGCCACCTGGCTCGGCGTGCGGGCGATCGAGACGGACTACGCGCTGCGGTACACGCTGCTCTGCGCGGCCGGGCTCTGCCTGGCGGTCGCGGACGCCGCCAAGTACGCGGCGGCCCTGTTCAACCCGGTGGTGCTGGCGGTCGTCGCGCTGGCCGTCTGGCGCGCGGACGGCCGCAAGGCCGGCCTGGACGCGCTGGGGGCCATGGTGCTGGCCGCGATCCTGCCGCTGACCGTGGGATACGACCTGGCCGGGGCGTCGTACGGGCAGGGCATCAGTACGACGACGCTGTCCCGGGTGAACGGGACCGCCTCGGTGCGGGCGGTACTGGACCTGTCGGCCCACGCGACCGGCCTCATCGCGGTGCTCGCGGTGCTCGGCGCGATCCTCATCACGGCCAGGCGGCCGGGCTGGACCACTGTCGCGCTGGCCTGGACGCTGGCTGCGGCGGAGTTCCTGGCTCCCGCCGAGCAGGCCAGGATCCACACGCTGACCAGCCTGTTCAAGCACGTGGGCTACGGCGCCTGGTTCGCCTGCATGGTCGGCGGCTACCTGCTGGCCGAGTTGCCGGCGCTGCTGGCCCGGGTCGGCCGCCTGGCCAGGCCGGGCAGGTCCCGCGCGGGCCGGGGCGGCGCGGGCCGGGCCGGCGCGGGACCGCGGCCGCGCTGGGCGCTGCTGGTCGGCGCCGCGGCCGGCACGGCGGTCATCCTGGCGGCCGGGGCGTTCGGCGTGACCGTCGCCAACGCCCAGCACGACACCTGGCCGGACTCGCGCCCGATGATCGCCGACCTCACCCGGCTGGTCCGGCCCGACGGGATCTACCTGGTCGAGGACCCCAACGTCGTCACCTACTACCTGCGCACGAAGGTCCCCTTCGAGAACGTCGACGACACGTACGTCTTCTTCTATCCCGACCCGCAGACCCACCGGATGCTGACCGGCGCCCCGGCCTACGCGGCCGCGATCCAGCGCGGCTACTTCGCCGGCATCGTGCTGGCCTTCGGCGACACCTTCGCCACGGACCAGCTCGTGGTGGCGGACATCAACCGCTACCACACCTACCGGCTGGCCGACGTCGTCCCCTACCGGGACTCCTACGGGCCCAGCCAGTACAAGATCTGGATCCGGGTCACGCCCCGGCCGCCCGTCGCGCATCCGCGGCGACCCGGGCACCGGCACCGCAGGCGCGGGCTCCGCGCCGGTTAGGTCCGGACCCACACGTAGCACGTGGCGCGGAAGTCGCGCGCATCCTCCGGGACCGCGCCCGCCAGCCGGTACAGCGGGTCGGATTCCAGCGCGGTCGCGAGCGACTTGTCCAGCGCCGGGGTCACCGTGCTGTCGTAGATGACCACCTGGAAGTACCCGGCCTGCAGCGCGGCCAGGTACCCCGGCGTGCCGGTGAGGACCTGGCCGTCGAGCGCCCGGTAGGAGATGAAGTAGGTAGAGGTGAACTGGTCGGGCTGCGCGCCCGCCTGCCCCCTGAGGTAGTAGATCGCCACGTTGTCGTTCTCGACGAGGTATCGGGAGCCGGGCCGGAGGTAGCGCGATAGCTCCCCGACGAGCGCCGAGGAGTCCGGCCAGCTGCCGAAGAGCTGGCTGGACTGGCTGAGCCCGAGGATCAGGGCCACGGCCCAGATCACGATGCCGATCTGCGCGCGCCGGAAGTGGTCCCCCACCAGCCGGGCCAGCCCGACGCCGGCCATGGGCGCGGCGAAGAACAGCCCGAACGCGGTGTGCGTGTCGAGCGAGACGTCGGTGTTCAGGTGGAGCTGGACGGCCAGCGTCGCCACGGCCGTGCCGACCAGCACGATACCGAGCGCGGTGCGGCGGCGGCGGTTGCCCGGCAGCGCCACGTGCTCGTTCGGCTCGGTCCGGGCCCGGAGGGCGTAGCCGACGGCGCCGACGACCGCCAGCGCCATGACGAGCCCGGCCCACTTACCGGCCTCGGTCAGGATCTGGAGCACCGGGACGCCGCCGGGCGCCCGCGACGCCGTCGTGGCCACGGCCGCGGTCACGTAGTCCCGGCCCGCGATGAGCACCCCGCCGGCGAACAGCTCCACCATGACCGCCGCGAGTATCAGCGCTCGGGCCAGCGCCGGGCGGCCCAGGTACGGGTGCGCCGCCAGGCCGGCCAGGAACGCCACCGTGGGCAGGTACAGCAGCGCCCAGTAATCGGTCGCGGCCGCCAGGCAGGCGACCGGGATGGCCAGCAGGTAGGCCCGCCAGCGCCAGGGCGCGGTCCGGACCACGATCCAGGAAGCCAGCGCGATCAGGCTGAGCGAGACGGCGTCGTTGGTGGCCAGGCGGCCGGTCAGGATCGCTGCCTCGGTCACGCCGAACAGCGCGGCGGCGCACAGCCCGGTCCGCTCGTTGAACAGCAGGCGGGTCATCGCGTACAGCAATCCCGTGGTGACCAGCATCGCGAGCAGGCTGACCGTCCGGGCGGCGGCCAGCCCGCCGAGGCTGTCAGCGGCCGCGCCGAGCACCGGGTACAGGATGGGGACGCCGGGGAAGTACGAGGCGTAGTTGCCCTGCAGCGCCGCGCCGTGCAGCAGGTGCGCCGTCTCCAGGTGGCCCGCGTACAGGTACAGCGCCTCGTCGCCGAAGGCCGTGTTCTGCAGCCGCAGCGACAAGACCGCCTGCGCGCACAGGATCACCGCGAGCGCCAGGCGGCTGACCCAGGTCCGGCGGGCGCTGGGCGCGCTCCACTGGGCCGGCCCGGCGCCGCGCTTGCCGCGCGGCAGCGTGAGCACGCGGGTGCTCACGGCCCAGTTTTCCCCCGTGGGCGGCTCGGCTGTGAGAGGCCCGGCCGTGGGAGGCCCGGCCGTGGGAGGCCCGGCCGTGGGAGGCCCGGCCGGGGGAAGCCCGGCCGGGGGAGGCCCGGCCGGGGGAGGCCCGGCCGGGGGAGGCCCGGCCGGGGGAGGCCCGGCCGTGAGAGGCCCGGCCGTGAGAGGCCCGGCCGTGAGAGGCCCGGCCGTGGGAGGCCCGGCCGTGGGAGGCCCGGCCGGGGAGGGATCCGTCGCGGAGGGCCCCGCCGCCGGGGTTCCTGCGGTCGTGCGCCCCGCAGGGGGGGGATCTGCGGCGGCCAGCTTCCCGGCGGGATGGCCGCCGGCCACGGGCCCGGCGGCCAAGGCCCCCGCAGCGTCATGGCTGCCGGCCGCGGCCCCGGTGGCCAGGGGCCCTGCGGCGGGCTGACCCGCGTCGCGCCCGGGCTGCGCGTCCGGAAGAGACGGGCCGGGCTCGGGTACGGCGTCGGCCTCTGTGGTGACCGAGGCCAGCATCACGGTCTCGGCGTCCGGCGACTGGACCGGGCGCTTGTACGGCCGGGCCGGGCCGTCGCGCTCCGGGCCGGGCCGGCCCGGAGCGCCTGGCGGCGGGTTCTGTGCCCGCTTGCTCATGTCTTCGGGTTGATGAGCCGGAGACCCGCGACGCCCGCGGCCATCGCGGCGCGCAGGGCCGGCCGCGACTCGATCTGCCAGTCGACCCCGTCCTTGTCGAAGTCGAACCAGATGAAGCCCAGCACGCGGGGATGACGCTTGACCCCGGCGACCAGGCTGCGGGCGGCCTGCAAGTCGGACGGCCCGGTCTCCACGGAGGTCTCGGCGATGATGATCGGCTTGGAGGTGAAGTGCTTGATCTCCGCCATCGTGGGCCCGTAGAGGCTGGCGAAGGTCTCCGGGCCGCTGGCGGGGAAGTACCCGGTGAGCCCGACCCAGTCGACGTAGGAGTCGCCGGGCCAGTACAGGCTCAGCTGGACCTGCGGCACCGGGTTGATGATGTTGGGGTTCCACACCCAGATCACGTTGCTGGCGCCGGCCTGGATGAACAGGTCATGGATGTGCCGCCAGGCGGCCACGAACGCGGCGGCGGTGGTCTGGCCGGTGCCCCAGGGGTACCAGTTGCCGTTCATCTCGTGGCCGAAGCTGATGGCGACCGGCAGGTTGAGCGTCCGCACCGCGCCGGCGAACCTCGTGATGTACGCGTCGCTCTGGCCGTTGGCGATCGCCTGGACGCTCGTGGCGTATGGTTCCCACGCGATGTAGTACAGGGCCCCGTACGACCAGGCTGCGGTGACCGCCCCGGAGTCGAAGGAACTGCCCCAGGCCAGGTACTGGCCGACCAGGTCCGGCTTCTTGCCGAGGCTGTCGGCGAAGGAGGTGACCGGGGCGAGCGAGGGCGCGCCCTGGGCCTCGACGCCGACGAACTTTCCTCCGGTGGGGTCGAGCAGCCCGGACATGTCGTACGGCAGGCTGCTGGCCGCCGGGGCGGGGGAGTGGCCGGGCGCGCTCGGGCTCGCCGGGGCGGCGGACGGGGCGTGCGGCGAGATCACCCCGCAGCCGGCCAGCGCGGCGATCAGCACGGTCCCCGCGAGGACCCGGATGCGGCCCGGCGCGGTCACGAGCCAGCCCCGGCTCTCGGCTGGATCAGGATGCGTCCGACCACCACGAGCTGGAAGGCGCCGAGCACGAACAGCAGGAAGAAGTCGGAGGGGGCCATGGTCAGCATGCGCCACAAGGCCAGGCCGGTCCACAGCACGGCCGAGCCGAAGCTCCAGCCGATCAGGCCGATCCAGAACCGCTTCCGGCCGTCCTGCTTCGTCTTGCTGCTGCCCGACGGCTGCCATCCGCGCAGCCGGCCGCGCATGATGTCGGTGATCGCGAAGATGTGCGCCCAGGCCGAGATCTCCCGGACCGACCACGCCTCCAGGCGGTACGGCACGTGATGCCACATCGGGTAGATCACGCCCGAGTAGATCAGGATCGGCGCGAAGAAGATCAGGTTCTTCAGCTGCAGGATGCCGGGATCGAACGCGAGCAGGCCGATCGACAGCAGCGGGATGACAAAGGCGAACATCGCGGTGTTGAGGTAGTACAGGCACCCGGACAGGTAGCACATCCGCGTGCGCAGCGGCAGCTTCGTCCGCCAGAACTTCTTGCTGAACAGCAGGCTCATCGTGCCCGAGCACCAGCGGTACTGCTGGTTGAGGAACGCGAGGATGTTGTCCGGGCAGTTGCCGGTGGACAGCGCGACCGGCACGTAGCGCAGCCCCCAGCCCAGCCGGCGCAGGTCGAAGCCGGTGTGCAGGTCCTCGGAGTGCTCGGCGAGCGACATGCCCCGGTTGTCCTCCAGGGCCTTGCGGCGGTAGACCGCGCAACTGCCCACGCAGACCGCGGCGTCCCGGCTCGCCCGGGCCGTCTGGATGGACCGGTAGAACAGTTCCTGCGACGCGCCGGCCCCGCGCTCGACCCACGTCTGCTCGTCCAGCACGTGGAAGAACTGCGGGGTCTGCACGATGCCGACGTCGGGGAACCGGTCCAGGTAGGGGAGCGTCTCGTCGAGCAGGTCGCTGCGGGGCGCGAAGTCGGCATCCAGCAGCAGGATGTAGTCGCCCTCCGAGATCCCGAACCCGTACAGCAGGTTGCCCGACTTCTTCAACCATCCCCGGTTCGGGCGGGTCGCGTAGGCAAAGCCGAACCGGCGGGCCATCGCCTTGATCTCCGGGCTGGCCGAGTCGTCGAGGACGTACGGGGTGACCTGGCCCCGGTAGCGCTTCCGCAGGGCGGCGACGCGGATCCAGGCGTTGCGCAGCACCGGCATCGGCTCACCGCACACGGGCAGGAACACGTCCACCGACGGGTACCGCAGCGGTGTCCACCCGGCCACGATCCGCTGGTGTTCGGTGAGGTCGAAGCTGCGGCTCATCCCGTCCGCGATGACGTACAGCAGGAAGCACGCCACGCCGAACAGCGCGACGGGGACGTAGAGGTAGAACCACGGGGAGTTCAGCACCATCCGGACCTGCCCGTACACCAGCGGCGGGATGCTGAGCGCGGCGCAGACGGTGAGCACCCACGCGTGCCGCCGGACGTAGGTGTACTTCTCGGTGTCGCTCGGCGGGACCGGGAGCACGGGATACGGCTCGTGGTCCAGCTCCGCCCGCCTGCGCGACGGTGGCGGCGAGGGCATCGGTGACGGCGGTGGCACCGGCGACGGCGAAGGCGGCAGCGGCGCGCGCGCGACGGTGGCCTTGCGGTGCTTGGCCGCCGTCTCCGGGCGCGCCGAACGCGGCCCTTTGGCGGCAATAGCCATCCCCGCTCCTCTTCGTGCACCCAGGAGTCAGCAAGCTCGGGCCAGCGTTGCTGGACGTAACTACCCGCTGTGACTAGAGCTAGAGCGTAGTTAGCTGCGGCCGGCCCCGGCGGTGAAACGACCGGATTGCACCGTCCCGCGCCCCGATGACCGGGTACTGTGCCGCGCGCGCCGCGGGTCACCCGGCCGTCGCGGGGTAGCGGCCACCGCTACTAAAAATCTCGTTATGCCTGCACGTCAGCGGGGTGTCTGGCACTCTTTGCCAGTCGCAGGTCGGCTGACCCCCGCACGTCCGACTTGTCTCACGGAATCCAGGTCATGAGCGAGGGAGGTACCCGGCCGATCGTGGCGACTGTTTCGGAGATCATCTCGGCCATGCGGGAGGCGGCGCCGCCCGGGCAGTGCGAACTCGACGACACGGCACTGGGAGAACTGCGCGGCCTGACGCAGGCGCTCATCGCCGCCCGGCCCGACGCGGGCGACGAGTACGCGAGGTTCCTCGCGCTGCGCCGGCGGGCCATCGCGGTGCCCGAGGCTGAGCTGGCCGCGTGGCTCGGCGGCGCGACCGTGCTGGTGACCGGCGGGACCGGGTGCATCGGCTCGACGCTGATGGCGCAGGTCGCCCGGTGGTCCCCGCGGCGGCTGGTCAGCGTGAGCCGCGGCCTGACCGACGGGTGGCCGAGGCTCGCCGGGGCCGAATACGTGATGGCCGACATCCGTGACCCGCGTGGCCTGGCCGACGTCTTCGGCGAGGTCCGGCCGGACGTGGTGTTCCACCTGGCCGCGCAGCGGGATCCGGGGCTGGCCGAGCACGACGTCGCCCGCACCGTCACCACCAACGTGCTCGGCACCCGCCAGGTGATCTGCTCGGCCGAGGAGGTCGGCGTCTCGCAGGTGGTGTTCGCGTCGACCGGCAAGGCCCTGCGCCCGTACTCGCGGGAGGTGTACACGGCCTCCAAGCGCGCCGCCGAGTGGCTCATCGCCGGCGCGGCCGGGCGGGGCCGGGCCCGCTACGCGGCCGCCCGGTTCACGCACGTGGTCGACAACTCGATCATCGGCGAGCGGCTGCTGTCCTGGAGCGAGGGCGGAGTGGTCCGGCTGCACGCCCCGGGCATCATGTTCTACGCGCAGTCGGCGCTGGAATCGGCGCAGCTGCTGCTCTGCGCCGGGCTGGGCGCCCGCCGCGGCGGGCTCTGGGCGCACGCCATCACCGACCTGGGCTGGCCGCTCGGCCTGCTCGACCTGGCGCTGGGGGTGCTGGCGGGGACCGGCTCCGAGGCGCCGATCTACTTCAGCGGCTACGACCCCGGCTACGAGAGCACGCCGTTCCCCGGCCTGTACGACCCGCAGACCGCCGGAGAGGTGAGCCCGCTGCTGAGCGCGTTCGAGGCCGCCGGGGCCGAGCGGCCGCCGGGCCGGGCGACCGACGCGTTCCCGGTGCGGTTCGAGTTCGGCCCGCAGCCCGACGCGCCGCTGCGGGCGCTGCAAGACGCGTGCGTCACCGGGGAGCCCGCGATGGTGCGCGCGGCGCTGGACACGCTGTCCTGGTCGCTGCTCGACGCCATGCTGAAATCGGCGCCGCGTGAGACGCTGGTCCGCGTGGCCGGGCTCGCGGCGCCGTTCGAGAGCGAGCTGAGTCCCGCGTACCGGCGGATTCTCGCGGCCGTCCGGCGGCAGGCAGGAGCAGGCTGAATCTGTGACCAGTTTCCACGATCTCGCCGACTACGTGGCGATACCCCGGGTGACCGCGCTGCGGCTGTCTCCGGACGGGTCCTGGCTCGCGGCCGCGGTGCAGACCGTCGGCCGCGAGCCGAAGTATGCCACCAGCATCTGGCGCATCCCTGTGCCCGGGGACGCGACGGGAATCCATAACGGGCCGGCGCGGCTGACCCGCAGCGCCGAGGGTGAAGGCGCCCCGGAGTTCCTGCCGGACGGCTCGCTGCTGTTCGTGTCCAAGCGGCCCGACCCCGTGGCGGCCCGGCGGGCGCCGAGGGCGGGCGCAGGCGGGACGGGTGGGACGGGCGCCCCGGACGGCGACGCCGGCCAGGACAAGCCCGCGCTGTGGCTGCTGCCCGCCGGCGGCGGCGACGCCCGCCGGATCGCCGCTCCGCCCGGCGGCGTCGGCGGCGTCGGCACCGCACGGGAAGCGGGGATCGTGGTCTTCGCCTCGCCCACCCTGCCCGGCGCCAAGGGAGCCGACGATGATCTCCGGCGCCGGCAGGCCCGCAAGGACGCGGGGGTC
>Ga0335073_10001979_pt1 | contig 27956 bp, 24 predicted proteins | sample Lox_Sample_22_FD_207093 | JGI IMG/M metagenome (GOLD analysis project Ga0335073, IMG submission 207093) | Soil microbial communities from Loxahatchee National Wildlife Refuge, Florida, United States - Lox_Sample_2.2 | ecosystem: Environmental > Terrestrial > Soil > Wetlands | place: USA...
GTGTGGCATCTTTCTGGGGCTGGTGTTGGGCATTGCCGCATTCGCGGCGGCTTATAGTCCCTCGGAACAGACGGCAACCGAGATCTATCCTTACCTGACACGCATTGTCACTGCCATCGTGGTCCTGCTGGTCGGGACGCTAATAGCGCGCTTCCTGGCGCGGAGCGTGCTGATTGGCGCGGTGAACATGAATCTGCAGTACGCGCGGCTGCTGAGCCAGGGGATCAAATGGCTGGTCATCGTGTTAACTGTGGCCATGGCTCTGGACCATGTCGGGATCGCCGGCGCGATCGTGGAGCTGGCCTTTGGCATTCTTTTTGGCGGCATCGTGCTGGCACTGTCGCTCGCTATCGGACTGGGGTCGAAGGAGATCGTAAGCCGGTCGCTCGAGCCGGAAAGCAGCCGGCACACAGAGGAGTCAGCAACACGCCAGGTGAGCCACTTCTAAGGTCGGTTCGGGGGTACCCCCTCCCCCCCGGGAGCTGGTGTTTTTTCTGTAACTGTCAGATTCCATGATGGTTATGAAGTAGACATCTTCGGATATCATAGAAAATAAATGACTTATAGCTAGCTCATACATAACATGAGGCTTAGCTAGACGTCATTGAAAACACGAGTCTTATCTACGGTTCCTTGATTCCAGGAACTTTGTTGACGCAAACACAAAAGGTCCAGCGATGGATGCGCTGGACCTTATTTACCTCTGATCCCATTATAGCTGCGGGCGGTGAAATGGTCGGCCAAGTTTTGCGGCGGACGGAGGGGACGACGGCAGGGCAACCTTCGTCCGAGAGCATGAACCTAAGTTTGAAGAAGGGATGAAAATCCCGGGAGGTTTTAAATGTCTAATCCGCAACAGGGCTCTCAGTTCGGACAGGGTTCTCATAAAGACAATCCAGGCAGTGGCCAGCAAGGCGGCGGTCAGCACAGCGGCCAGAACCCGCAGCATCAACAGCAGCAGGATCCGCAAAAATCCGGGCAGCAAGGCAATCCCGGACAGGGCGGACAGCACGGCGGCGGCGTGGCCACCCCGAAGCAAGGCGATACTGGACGTAAATAGGCCCGATCCACCTCCGACAACTGAAAGCGAACTGAAAGCGAACCAGGGGCAATGCGTTGCAGCGCATTGCCCTTTCTGTTTGAAGCAGGCTTCCCGAAGAGCAGAGGGAATACTCCGCGGTTGAACCCGCGACTATTGCACCGTGAGGCTCACTGATGCGGTGTTGTTGGCGAGGTTGGGATCGGGCGTGTCGGCCATCGTCGCTGCATTTTCGGTGATCACCGTGCCTGTCGGCGCTGTCACTTTCACGGTCAGACGCACGGTCCACGTGGTATTCGGGGCCATGGCGCTGTTCTCGTGGCAGATGATCTGTCCCGTTCCTCCGTAGGACGGAGTCGTGCAGGTGCCCAGTCCCGGCGTACCGGAGATGCGGATGTAGTCGAAGGTCGTACCGGCTGGCACCTGCGTGTTCAATACTTCGTGAACAGCACTATCTGGCCCGAGGTTCCACACCGGAAAGGCGTAGGTGATCAGGTCGCCCTGATGAACCGTGGTCGGAGTGGGTTGAATGCGCAGGTACAGATCGGCATGCCCAACCCCGAGGCCGAACGCAAGGAGTTGAGTTCCAGTATGGAAGTAAACTGTCCCGTTCACCACAACAGGCGAGCTCCTCATTTGGCTTGAAGTTGGGTACTTCCAAAGCACTGCTCCAGTGCTGGCGTTTAATGCGTACAGATAGCCTTGAACAGTCCCTCCACCGCCAATCAATCCTCCAAAATAAACCACTCCATTTGCCACCGCGGGCGAGGAATACCAGGGCGAAGAATCCGCTGTATGGCTCCAAATCAGCGCCCCGGTGCTGGCGTTCAACGCGTTGATATGTCCTGCGTCGGTGGTATAAACCACTCCATTAGCCACCGCGGCCGCGGAATTTACCGAACCTCCGAGCTCGTCTTGTTCCCATAGCTTGCCGCCCGTAGCGGCATTCAGCGCATATGTGTGCCCGTCATTCCTAGCAATGTAGACCACCCCATTCGCCACCGCGGGCGAACCGTTCACAGGGTTCTCATTCCCTCCACCGGTTACGTAGGTCCACACTAGCGCGCCCGTAGTGGCGTTCAGCGCATATACGTTGCCGTCACTGCCCCCGAAGTAAACCACTCCGTTCGCCACAGCAGGAGAAGAGCCGGCGAACAACTCTCCGAACGCGGTACCCCCGAAGTCAAAGCTCCAAAGTTTGGCGCCCGTGCTTGCATTCAGTGCAACCAGGGTGCCGTTTAAATTCGAGGTCATGCAGGCATAGACCACCCCGTTCACTACTGTGGGCGAGTAGAGCATCACGCCGGCGCTTCCCATGTAATAGCTCCAAAGCAATGTGCCATTGCTGAGGTCGTAGGCATACACCCTGCCGTAGTCACTGTTAAAAAGCACCCCGTTCTCCACTGCGGGCGATGCGATACCGCCACTCAAAAATGGGGAGAGCCACACTTGAGCGCCCGTGCTGGCGTTCAGAGCAAACAACTCGCCAGCGGACGAGTAATAGACAACCCCATTCTCCACTGCAGGGGAGGAATATTCGTAGGTGGGGTTGTAACCCGGTCCGCTCCACTTCAACACGAGATTTCCCACATTGTTCACGCCAAGTACCGTCTCATACGGATTCCAGCGCTGCATGTTGTCGCGATGGAACTGTGTCCAGTCCGCGGGTGACGATGTGGTCTGAGCTTGTGCGGAGGAGCCAGCCGCGGCCAACATCAGCCACAGCGGCGCGATTGCAAGCATCAGGCCGGCAATGCTGAAAGAAGCGGTCTGCTTCCTGTTAGGGACACAGATATTGGTGACACAGATCAGGAGTTTCATCGCACTGCCTCCACTTCCCCTTTACTGCACAGTGGTATTAATTGTCGCGGTGTTGTTGGCCAGATTGGGATCAGGAGTATCGGCCGTGGTGGCCGCATTCTCCGTGATCACCGTGCCTTTCGGCGCTGTCACTTTCACGGTCAGACGCACCGTCCACGTGGTGTTCGGAGCCATGCTGCCGTTCTCGTGGCAGACGATTTGTCCCGTTCCTCCGTAGGACGGAGTCGTGCAGGTGCCCAGTCCCGGCGTACCGGAGATGCGGATGTAGTCGAAGGTCGTGCCTGCCGGAACCTGTGTGTTCAGTACTTCCTGATCCGCGTTATCAGGGCCAAGATTCCAGACCGGGAAGGCATAAGTGAGCAGGTCCCCCTGATGGACCGTCGTCGGAGTGGGTTGAATCCGCAGGAAGAGATCCGCTCCGATACTCAAGGCGTAAAGATCGCTCAGTCCGCGGAAGTAAATCGCTCCGTCCACAATGATGGGCGTGGAAGCTTCTTCGGCATCATAGCTCCACAGCTCGGCACCGGTGTCGGCGTTCAGCGCATACACGCTCTCGCCCGAGCCGATATAAACCACACCGTTCGCCACCGCAGGAGAATCGGCTCCATTTTCGAGGGCAAAGCTCCACAATTTGGCGCCGGTGCTCGCGTTCAGCGCATACAAGGCATTATCTGAAGCGGCATAAACGATCCCGTTCGCTACTGCGGGCGCACCACCTATATTTCCCGTTTCATAGCTCCACAGCTTGGCGCCGGTGCTGGCGTTAAGCGCATACAGATTACCGGGGATGGGGACAAAGCTCGGGTCCGGGACGTTGGTGCCCTCTGAGCCGATATAGACCACTCCGTTCGCCACGGCGGGCGTGCCAAATGGGCCCTCGTTGGCATAAGGACTGCTCGCGGTCTGAAAGCTCCATAGCAAGGCGCCGGTGCTCGCGTTTGCCGCGTACAGGTCATAACTTCTGTCCAACGCATCGGCTGCGGCAACATACACCACCCCATTCGCCACGGCGGCGGGAGAAAACGAAGTGGGAGGGCCTACGCCTCCGGTGCTCCAAAGCAGGGCGCCGGTGCTGGCATTCAGCGCAAAAAAATCGATCTCGCTGCCAGAGTTATTGGAGCCCACATACACCACCCCATTCGCGACAGCGGGAGAGGTATCTAAAGGAACTCCGGTGGTATAGCTCCATAGCTTCGCGCCGGTGCTGGCATTGAGTGCATACACGGCGCCAGTGGGTGAGCAGTCGTTGGTATCGCATGCGACTTCGGTGCCGATATACGCAACCCCATTCGCGACAGCGGGAGAGGAAATCGAAACGTTCCCCCCAACGTAATAGCTCCAAAGTTTGGCCCCGGTGCCGACGTTCAGCGCATACACGTTGCCGTCCCACGAGCTGAAATAAACCACCCCGTTCGCGACCACAGGGTCGGAACCGTTACCGCCGAGGGGATTTTGCCACTTCAACTTAAGATCGCCCACATTGTTGACACCAAGCACGGTCTCATAGGGATTCCAGCGCTGCATGTTGTCCCGGAGGAATTGCGTCCAGTCTCCGGGTGAAGGTGTGACGGCGGCATTGGGCACAGCATTCGACGTCTGGGCATGCACAGACGTGTTGGCCGCGGCCAGCATCAGCCACAGCGGAGCGATTGCAAGCATCAAGCCTGCAATGTTGAAAGAAGCAGTCTGCTTACTATTAGGGACACAGATGCTGGTAGCACAGACAGGGGAATTCATTCGCGCACCTCCACAGCTTTAGAACAGTAAGGAGCGGGGCGTCGCGCAGATGGAGGCGGTTGGGTTCTGGCCTCGGGGGAGCGAGCCATGCGGACGTCGGCGTTCCGGTTCGGTACGCCCAACGCCCCGAAATTTACTCCTTCTGATTCCGATCAACAAGTGTGAACTTTAAATCGCGCCGAACCCCATTTTGCAATGAACCTGTGGATTGCTTTCGCCTTATATTCGCCTATACTGACTTCATGTTTCAAGGACCGCCGAACCAGGCTTCTTTCGTGATTCGCTGCAAGGGGTGCGGAGAGAATATCCCGGCTCCGGTTGAGACGCTGCCGGCGTCGTGGATCGCGGCGAAGTGTCCACTGTGTGGCGAGCATCGCCGTTACCTGCCCACGGAGATCTTTCGCGGGCGCCTTTCTTACGCGCTGCTGCGACGTCCAGTGCGGTCGGCACAGGGCGGAGCGAGATAGCGCCAGCGGGTCCTGATGCGCCTGCTGAACGCGGGCCGTATTACGTAGAAATGACTGAATCTTTAAGCGTGCAGCAACTTTCTGATCCGCAAAGGGATCGCGCTGAGTCTTATATACTGATCAACGGTTCCGAATGGCGATCGTAAGAAAAAGGCGCAATACAAGGTGGATCTGGCTTGCGACCGCCATCGCGGTGGCACTGGTCTTCTACGCGGTGCGGCTGGCGACGCGAACCCGCATTCCGGTGCGGGTGGCGATAGTCGAACGCACCGAGCTGCAGAGTACGATCGCCACAAACGGCAAAGTCGAGCCGCAGGTGAACTTCGAGGCGCATGCTCCTTATTCCGGACTGATCAAGAAGCGCTATGTGCACGAAGGTGAGCATGTAACCGAAGGCGAACTGCTCATCGCCATGGACGATACCGACGCACGGAGCCGGCTGGCGGCGGCGGTGGCGGCTTTGCGGAGCGCGCAGGCAAATTACGGGGCAATGCTCAAGGGGGGCACGCAGGAGGAAAGGATCAACCTCAGCGGGGATATTCAGCGGACGCAAATGGACCGTGACCAGGCGCAACGCGATGTGGATGCCCTCAAGAAGCTGCAGTTGACCGGAGCTGCGTCGGCAAACGAGGTCGCGACGGCGGAGCAGCGTCTGCGGTCCGACAATGACTCCCTTCAGCTGCTGCAGCAGCGGAAAACGGAACGTTACGACTCCGGCGATTTAGCGCGCTCGAAGGCCGCATTCGAGGAGGCCGAGGCTGGTTATGTCGCTGCGCAATCGCTGGTGAACCAGGCCAACGTTCGGGCTCCGTTTGCCGGGACGGTGTATTCGATTCCCGTGTCCAAGTCCGAATATGTGCAGCAGGGCGATCGGCTGCTGCAGATGGCAGATCTTACCAAGATGCAGGTGCGGGGGTATTTCGACGAACCCGAAATCGGAAAGCTTCGCATAGGCCAGCCGATCACCATCGAATGGGACGCGAGACCGGGGCAGGTGTGGCACGGGCACGTGGAGCGAGTTCCGTCAACGATCATCACCTACGGTACACGCAATGTCGGCGAGGTCCTGATCACCATTGACGATGCTGACGAGAGCCTGCTGCCCAACACGAACGTGCGTGTCACAGTGGTCGTCGCCAATGAAGGACAGGCGCTGAACATTCCGCGCGAGGCACTGCACACGGATCGAGGCAGGTCGTATGTGTACCGCATCGTAAATGGCACTCTGCGCCGGACAGAGGTTACGGTGGGCAATTTGAATTTGACGCAGGTAGAGATCCTGACCGGGCTCAAGGAAGGCGATGAAGTCGCGCTGGGAAGCACGAACGCGCAGCCCCTTGTCTCCGGTATGCCGGTAACGGTAGTGAAGTAGGCCACAGGAGAGTGGAGCAGGATTGAGGTCAGCATTTTGGATTGGAGCGGCGTTGGCCTGCGTCCTGGCAGCCGGACCCTCGTCAGCGTTGGCGGCGATGTCGCACGAACACGCGGCTGCGGCAACGGCGGCGCTGAACCGGGGACGGGCGGACGATGCTCTGCAGCTACTGGATGCCGCCCTGAAGGAGGATCCGAACGATGCCGAGGCTTTCAATCTGCGGTGCCGGGTCTTCTACACCGAGGAGCGATGGGATGATGCGATCGGCGCCTGCAGCCGCGCAGTCCAGATTCAAGGGAGCAACAGCAGCTATCACATGTGGCTGGGGCGCGCGTACGGGAAGAAAGCGCAGCAGGTGTCATTTATGGCGGCGTACAAGCTGGCGAAGCTTATCCGGGTGGAGTTTGAAACAGCGGCGAGCCTGGGCCCGAAGGATGGCGAAGCGCTGTCGGATCTCGGCGAGTATTACACCGAGGCTCCGGCGGTACTGGGAGGCGGCTACGGCAAGGCAGAGGCGGTGGCAAAGCAACTGGATGGCTTTGCTCCGGTTCGAGCGATCGATCTGCGTGCCCAGATTGCCGAGGCCAAGAAGGATTACGCGAGCGCGGAGAAGGCATTCAGGGCGAAGATTTCGGCATCCCATTCTTCGGCGCAGTCGTGGATGGACCTGGGGAGTTTTTATCGTCGGCAGGAACGCTGGAACGAGATGCTGGCAGCGCTCGAGAGCGGCGCAGTTGCTGCGGACGGGGACGGTGGACCGGCACTTGCGGATGGAGCTGCGACGCTGATCAAGGCGGGGAGAGAGCCGAAACGGGCAATCGAATGGATGCGAACCTACCTGGCGTCCGATGCGCTCAGCGAAGATGAACCTGCCTTTGCAGTTCATGTGCGTCTGGGCACGCTGCTGAAGCAGCAGGGAGATGCGGCTGGCGCGCAGAAGGAGTTCGCGGCGGCCAGAGCGCTGGCAAAGGACTACGCGGGAATTCCTGCTGTGGATAAGCCGACGCATTAGGATGACGGTGCGGCGGGCGGGCGTGCCGCAGATAGAATCGAGGATTACCCGGCGCGAGACGGGGCTGGCGAGAACTGTGAATTTGCGCAAACAAATCTGGGGATGGGCAGGAGCTCTCGCAATGCTTGGCTGCAGCCAGGCGCGGGGACAGGTGTCGCTCTCCACCGTGGTCGATCTCGCCGAACGGAATAGCGCGCCGGTAAGGGTAGCGGTCGCGGAAGTGCAGCGGGCGACCGCCGGACTGCAGGAATCGAAGGACGCGTATTTACCGAGCTTCGTGCTGGGGTCCGCTGTGGGGTACACATACGGCTTCCCGGTGGGACAGCCATCGGTGTACAACATCAACTCTCAGTCCCTTCTTTATTCCTTTTCGCAGCCCTCCTACATCAAGGCGGCGCGAGCGTCGCTGGCATCGGCGGAGCTGAACCTCAAGGACAATGAAGAGCAGGTCGCGCTGGACACGGCTTTGGCTTATATCCAACTGGACAGCGACACACGGCAGCTCACGGCGCTCGATGAGGAAAAAGGCTACGCGGAGAGGCTGGCAACGATCGAACGGGATCGGCTGCTGGCCGGAGTGGATGGCCGGATGGAGCTGACGAAGGCGGAGTTGACGGCCGCGCAGGTAGATGCGAAGCGGCTGCACCTGGAAGACGACGCCACCCAGCTAAGGCAGAAGCTGGCGCATCTGACGGGGCTTCCCGGGTCGAGCTTTGTGACGGATTCGAAAAGCATTCCCAATCCGCCGGAGTTTTCTCCGGACGACTCGATTGAGAACTCGGTTGGCGAGACGAATGCGGGGATTCAGGCGGCGTATGCGAATGCCAAGTCCAAGCGGCTAATTTCGTACGGCGACGAGAAGCAGAACTATCGACCGCAGTTCGCGTTTGGGGCCGAGTACAACCGCTACGCCGAGTTCAACAATTACCAGCAATATTATCTGCGCTTCCAGCACAATAACTTCGACGTGGGCGTGCAGATCACGTTTCCGATTTTTGACGCGAGCCGCAGGGCCAAGGCTCGGGAGTCTGCTGCGGAGGCGAAGCGGGCGGGAGCCGAGGCGGACCAGGCGAAGTTCCAGACCAGCGAGCAGGTGTCCTCACTACGGCACAGCCTGCGGGAACTGGCGGTGCAGCAGCGAATTGCAGAGCTGAAGAGCGAACTGGCCCAGGAGCAGCTGCAGGCGGTCCTGGCACAACTGCAGAACGGCAGCGGGTCATCAAATGCGCCGGCGGTGACTCCCAAGGATGAGCAACAGGCGCGTATTCAGGAACGTGAACGCTACGTGGATGCCCTGGACGCGACCTTTTCGGTAATCAAGGCGCAGTTGATGTTGATGCGGTCGGTAGGAAACATCGAAGACTGGGTACACTCGCCTGCCCACCCCTGATTCAGCGGACCGCGGCGTATCGAGTCAAGTACTCGCAACTTCCCTGCTTAATAGCCTCCGGATGGTAAACTGGTAAGAGATATATGCCACTGAAAACATTGTTTCTTAACCCCCCTTCGTTTGAGAATTTTGACGGCGGCGCAAGTTCGCGCTGGCCTGCTACTCGTGAGATCGAGAGCTACTGGTATCCGGTGTGGCTGGCCTATCCGGCGGGAATGCTGGAAGGCTCCAGACTGCTGGACGCTCCCCCGCACCACGTCTCGGCGGAGGAGACGATCGAGATCGCCAAGGGGTACGAGTTCCTGGTGCTGTTTACGAGCACTCCCGGCTGGACGGGCGACCAGAGGCTGGCCGAGGCTATCAAGCGGGCGAACCCGTCGATCAAGATTGCGTTTGTCGGGCCGCCGGTGACCACGTCTCCGGATCGCGCACTGAACGAATGCCCGGTCATCGATTTTGTGTGCCGGCGCGAGTTCGACTTCTCCGTGGTGGAGTATGCCAACGGCAAGCCCCTCGACCAGATCCTGGGGATCAGCTACCGGAAGAACGGCTCCATCGCGCACAATCCCGACCGGCCTCAGGTTGAAGACCTCGACGCGATGCCGTGGGTGACGGATATCTACGCACGGGACATGGACGTGACGAAGTACAACGTGCCGTTCCTGCTGCATCCTTACGTCTCGCTGTACTCAACCCGTGGATGCCCGGCGCAGTGCACGTTCTGTCTCTGGCCTCAGACGCTAAGCGGCCATGCGTGGCGCAAGCGGTCCACCGATGACGTGGCTGCGGAGATGGCGCATGCGAAGAAGCTCTTTCCCCATGTGAAGGAATTTTTCTTCGACGACGACACGTTCAACATCCAAAAGGCGCGCACGGTCGAGCTGTGCTCGAAGCTGAAGCCGCTGGGGCTGACGTGGTCCTGCACGTCGCGCGTGACGACAGACCGCGAGACGCTGAAGGCGATGCGCGAGGCGGGATGCCGCCTGCTGATCGTGGGCTATGAGTCGGGCGATCCGCAGATCCTGAAGAACATCAAGAAGGGTGCGACGGTTGAACGGGCGCGTGACTTTACGCGCGACTGCCACGATCTTGGCCTTACCATTCACGGCGACTTTATTCTGGGCCTGCCGGGCGAGACCAAGGAGTCGATTCGCAACACGATCAACTTCGCGAAGAGCCTGGATGTCGAGACCATCCAGGTCTCGATTGCGCACGCGTATCCGGGCACGGAGTTTTACGAATACGCGAAGGAGAACGGGTTCATCATCAACAACGGCCAGATGGTCGATGAGGAAGGCCATCAGCTGGCGCACATCGAATATCCGGGACTGCCCAAGGAATACGTGCTGGAGATGGTGCATCGTTTCTACGATGAGTACTACTTCCGTCCAAAGGCCGCATGGCGCGTGGTGAGCAAGGCGATCGTGAACCGCGACCTGAAGCGCCTGTATGCGGAGTCGAAGTCGTTTCTGAAGCTTCGCGCGCAGCGCAACAAAGTTGTAAAGCAGGCGAAATCGCAGGCGACGACCGAGGCGACGACGCCGGCGAACGTTGGGGCTTAATTACCGTTCAGCATGACAGGAACGGCCAGCAGTAAACGCTGGCCGTTTTTGTTCTCTCAGTCTCTTCTTACCGACGCATGGCATGACGAAATCGACGATGACATTCCGGAGATACGTGGTGCTGGCCATCGTGGCCCTCACCGCCCCTCTGGGCGACACGCTGTTGAGTCTGGGAATGAAGCGGGTGGGTCCGGTTTCACTGGATCACCTGTCCAGCCTGATCTATGCGATTGCAACCCCGCAGATCCTGCTGGGCATCGCTCTGCTGATCTGCTTCTTCGCGTCGTATCTGGCGTCGCTTTCGTGGGCGGACCTGACGTTCGTGCTGCCGGCAACGTCGATCGGCAACGTGATTGTGGCGCTGCTGGCAAAGTTCTGGCTGCATGAGCAGATTTCGCCGGGGCGCTGGATTGGGATCCTGCTCATCACAGCCGGTGTGGGCTTTGTCACGCAGGGGCCGTCGTATACGGAGACCTGCAAAGAGAAATCGGCCGAGCATCCGCTGCAGAGCGCGGGGGTACAACAGCTATGAGCGCGTGGTCTGACGGGCGGGGTATGGCCGACGCTGCGATGATTGCAGCAATCGTGATATCGGCGACGGTCGGCGATGTGCTGATAGCCGCGGCCATGCGCGGACTCGGCGATCTGGATGAGATTCGCGCTCAACGCGGGTTGGGTGGAGCGATTGGGGCGGTGCTGGGGAGTGCGAAGTTTATCTCCGGCGTATTCTTTATGGCCCTGAGCTTCTTCTCGCTCTTATTTGCGCTGAGCCACGCGGACCTGAGCCTGGTGGCGCCCGCTGCGACTTCTCTGACGTTTGTGACGAATGCGGTTGCAGCAAAGATCTTTCTCAAAGAGAACGTCGACCGCCGGCGCTGGATTGCTGCACTGTTTGTGTGCGCGGGCGTGGCCCTAATGTCGCTCTAGTCTCTTCACTGCCACGCAGAAGGATGTGTGGCGGAGAGGGCGCGATCGAGGAATGTGGCGGCGCTGATGAGGGCCAGGTGGGTGAAGGCCTGCGGGAAATTGCCCAGGTGCTGGCCACTCGAGCCAAGTTCCTCGGAGTAGAGTCCCAGATGGTTGGCGTAGCCCAGCATTTTGTCGAAGAGCAGGCGCGCCTTTTCCAGCTGATGGGAGCGGGCGAGGCATTCGATGAACCAGAAAGAACAGGCTGTGAAACTTCCCTCGCATCCTGGGAGGCCATCGAGAGACTTACCTCCGGGGTCAGCGGCGATATTCTTGTACCTGTAAACCAGGCTGTCCTCGGTGAGGTTCTTCTCGATAGCGTCAAGCGTGGAACACCAGCGGGGATCGGATGGGCTGATGAAACGCATCAGCGGCATCAGCAGGACCGAGGCGTCGAGGGTATTGCTGCCTTTGAACTGGACAAAGGCCTTGAGGTCTTCGCTCCAGAAATTAGAGAAGATATCTTCATAAATGGTGTCGCGGATCTCGCGCCATTTTTCGAGAGGTCCGGCGAGTGATCGCTTGTCGGTCAGGCGAATGGCGCGGTCGAAGGCAACCCAGCACATGAGTCGCGAGTGGAGAAATTCGCGGCGGCCTCCGCGCACTTCCCAAATGCCTTCATCGGCTCGCTGCCAGTTTTCGGCAAGCCAATCGAGGATGCGCTGGATGCCCTGCCAATCGTCGTAAGAGATGGAGTCTCCGTACTTGTTGGCGAGGTAGACGGCATCCATGAATTCGCCGTAGATATCGAGCTGAAGCTGCTGATATGCGCCGTTGCCAATGCGGACAGGGCGCGAATTTTTATAGCCGCGGAGCGAGTCGAGTATGATCTCGTCGAGCTCCTGACGCCCGTCGGGGTGATACATAACTTGCAGGGGGCCGTGCTCGGCGTCCTGACGAAGACGATCGTGAATCCATTGGGTGAAGGCGCGAGCCTCCTCGACGAAGCCAAGGCGCAGGAAGGCGTAGAGGCTAAATGATGAGTCGCGCAGCCAGGTGTAGCGGTAGTCCCAATTGCGTTCGCCGCCAATCTGCTCGGGCAGGCCGAAGGTTGCAGCAGCGATAAGCGAGCCGTATTCGTCGCTGCAGAGAAGCTTGAGGACGAGCGCCGAGCGATTGACCATTTCGCGCCAGCGGCCGGTGTAATTGGAACGGCTGATCCAAGAGCGCCAGAAACGCGAGGTCTGCTGGAAGTGCTGGTCAACATTTTCCGGATCGAGAACCTTGCTGCCGAGTTGCTCCTCTTCGTCCACTTCGCCGAAAGCCAGGGTTGCAGTCTCTCCCGCGCTCAGGGTGAATCTGGCGGTTGCATCGTTCCCGGCAAGCTGCAAAGGGAAACTAGCATGCAAAGCCATGGCGGGACATTCTTTCGAGTCGGAAGTGAAGCAGATGGAGCGATTCTCCATGTGGGCGGAGTGACCGCTGCGGCCGTAGTTGAAGCGGGGAGCGCAAGTCATCTCAAAGGTGATCTGACCCTTGATGACGCGAATGATGCGGAGAATGTGATGTCCGTACGGAGCCTTGTCATCGCTCTCGACGACGGGCATGAAGTCGGTGACCTCGGCGACTCCGGAATCGGAGAGAAAGCGCGTGACGAGAATATTGGTGTCGGGCAGATAAAGCTGCCTGGCGTGGAGATTGCCCATCTGTGGCGAGATGCGTAAACAGCCGCCCCGCTCGGGATCGAGGATGGCGGCAAAGACGGCGGGGGAGTCGAAGCCGGGAAAGCAAAGGAAGTCGATGCTACCGTTCATGCCAACAAGCGCGATTGAGCGCATGTTGCCGATGACGCCGTAGTTTTCGATGGATTGGAAGGCAGTGGAGTTTTGATCGCCTGACATGCTCATCCTTTAAGATGTCGCTGAACGCAGGCGGGTTTTCGAGCAGCTGCGCCTTAGCGAAAGAGGCGCATGAAGCCGGCGTGCGGCAGATCGGGAACGAGGAACTTCTTCACCTCTCCGGTCTCGCTGGTGAGGGCTTCGGCGGCGAGATAACCGCTGCGTACTGCACCTTCCATGGTAGAGGGCCAGTTGGTGGCGGTCCAGTCCCCGGCGAGGTAGATACCAGGCCAGGGGCTCTGCGCGTCCGGGCGGAGGCGGTCGAGCTGAGGGCGGACAGAGTAGGTGGCGCGAACTTCTTTGACGACAGCGGCTTTTTCGAGCTTTGCCGAATTTACTTCGGGGAAAAACCGGGCGAGCTCGTGAAGGGCGAGGTCGATGATCTCCTGCCGCTGCATGGGGACGAGCGATTTCGAGGAGCTCACGACAAGTTCAACGTAGCTTCCCTGCTGGGCGCGGTGCGTGGGCTGGAGCTTCGATTTGTTGAAGAGCCATTGGATGGTCGAGTCGAGCAGGACGGCGTGTTCCAGCTCGGTGATCTCACGATCGAACCAGAGATGGATGCCGGTGATGGGCGAGTGTTCGAACTGTGCCAGATCGGCGGCGAGGGATTCGCTGCCGGCGTTGGCTGGAAGCTGGGACAAGAGCGCGGCCAGGGCTTCGAAGGAAAGAGCGAGCACAACGGCGTCGGCAGTGAAGGTCTGGTCGGCACTGCGGATCATCCAGCCCATTTCGGGCTCGGAGGTGTCGACTGGATCGAGCGCGCTGACGCTGGTGCGCAGGTGGACTTCGCTGCCGCGGGCACGGAGGTAGTCGATGGCGCGGCCATAGAGGTCACTTAGTGGGACGGCGGGGATGCCCATGCGTCCGGCTTCGGGCGAGAGAAGGAAGGATTCGCGAAAGACTTTGCCCGCGTACTTGACGGAGATGCGGTCGAGATCTTCATTTAGGGCGCTGACGAGTACCGGGTGCCAGAAGCGTTGGATGGCGCGCTGGGTCTGACCGTGACGGGCGAGCCACTGGGCGAAGTTTTCGCCGGTGTCGTCGGGGATGCGGGTGAGGAAGGCGGACATGCCGCGCGCGATGGCGAGCTTATCGGCGAGGGAAAAGGCCGGGGCGCGCAGGAAAGCGAGCGACGTGTGCAGGGGGGCGGGCAAGAATGAGGGCTGGAGCAGGGTGCGGCGGCCGCCGGGCTCGATGAAGGTAAAGTGATCGTACCAGCGGATGGCGTCGAGGGCGTCGAGGCGGCGGTAGAGGTCGATGAGGTTGGTGCAGCGGCCGATGAGGACGTGCTGGCAGTTGTCGATGACCTCTCCGGTGCCGGGATGCTCGTAAGACGACGCGCGGCCGCCGACGTAGGGGCGGCGCTCGAGGAGTCGGACGTGGTAGCCAGTGTCGGCAAGGGCGCAGGCGGCAGCGAGGCCGGCGAGACCCCCACCGATGACGGCGACAGTGCAGGGAGTGGTCACTTCCCTGCCCTCGCAAAGATGCGGTTAAAGAAGACCTGCACGAGGCCGCGGCTGAGGATAAGCAGTTTCCGAGAAGTAGGGAGAGAGATTCGCTCTGCGAATACATTGTAGTTGTGGCGTTCAATGCGCTGGAGCAGGCCGTGATAAATCGCGATGAGTACCCAGAGAGCCGGCCGGGAGTCGGGTGCGATCAGGGGCAGGAGCGCGCGACCGGATTTGTAATAGTGCTCGGCACGTTTTGCTTCCGCGTCGAGAAGGGTGAACTCGTTGGGGGCGAGGGGGCGGGAGCCTGATGCCAACGCGGTGAGATCGGAGATGGAGACGGCGTGATGTTCCATATCTTCGACAGGAAGATAGACGCGGCCACGGTCGAGGTCCTCGCGAATGTCGCGCAGGATGTTGGTGAGCTGGAAGGCGATGCCGGTTTCCTCGGCGAGCTTTTCGGCACGCGGACCCGTATAGCCGAAGATGCGGATGCAGACCAACCCGACGACAGAGGCGACGAGGTAGCAGTAGTGATAGAGGTCGTCGAAAGTGGCGTATGTATCGTACTCGCCGGTCCCCTTTGTCAAGGGGCCGCGATGAAGATCCATGGCAGTACCTTCCACGAGCTGGTCGAGCAGGCCCTCGGGGATTGCGAAGCGCGCCTGGGCGTCGCGTAGAGCGATGAAGACGGGATCGTCGGTTGGCTCTCCGGATGAAGCCCGATGCCAGGCGTCCAGCCAGGTTCTGAGATTGGTGCGGCGTTGTTCGATGGAAAGCGACTCGTCGTCCGAGAGGTCGTCGGCGTGGCGCATGAAGGCGTAGACGGCGCAGATGGCGTTTCGCTTGTGGTCGGGCAGAGCGATGAAGGCGTAGTAAAAATTCTTAGCCTGCTTACGAGCGATTTCACGGCAGACCCGGTAGGATTCGTCGACAGACAGCGATCGGGACAGGGATGGGGACGCGGTCACGCTGCCTTACCGTTAGCGCTCTGCGCGAGACTTCTGCCGAAGAATTTACCGGTGAGGACACGGACCAGCAGCGCGGCCTTGCGGGATTTTGAGATGGCGGGCCGGTTGCGGAGAACGTCGTAGTCCTGCTGCTCGATGGCGCGCAGGATTTCGAGACCTCCGCGCGAGAAGAGATCAAGATCGACCGCGAGTTCACGGTCGACCATTCCAATCAGAGGCAGACCACGGTGGAACATGCTGCGGGCGTAGTCGACTTCATAGCGCATGAGCTCGCGGAAGCCGGGAGTGAAGGTTCCCTGGGCGATAGTCGCTTCGTCGACACCGAAGCGGCGCATATCTTCCGCGGGAAAGTAGATGCGGTCGCGATCGTGGAAGTCGGTCTTAACGTCCTGCCAGAAGTTGGCGAGCTGGAGGGCGGAGCAGGTGTGATCGGAGAGCGCGAACCGTTCGGGATCGCGATACCCGCAGACGTACAGGACAAGATGGCCGACGGGATTGGCGGAGTAGTGGCAGTAGTCGAGCACATCGGCCATGGTCTCGAAGCGCGTTACGGTCTGGTCCTGCTTGAATGCGATGAGCAGATCGGCGAAGGGCGTTTTGGGGATGTCGCAGGCGCGAATGGTTTCGGTGAGGGCGATGAAGACGGGATGACGGGCTTCTCCGCGATAGCAGGCATCGAGCTCCTGGTTCCAGAGATCGAGGAGGGCAAGTGATTGCTCGCGGTTGCCGGTCTCGTCGCCCAGGTCGTCGGAGACGCGGCAGTAGGCGTAGATGGAGTGGAAGTGGCGGCGCAGACGTTTGGGCAGAAACCAGGAGGCGACGTGGAAGTTCTCGTAGTGCGTTTCAGCGAGACGCTGACACCACGCCTGGGCTTCGGCGAGGGTGGGAGGATGCTCCGGCATGCGATATTCCGGGGGCAGCGCGGCCCATCCGCGTTCGATCAATTGTGCGTTGTCTACGGTCATTTGTATCGACGTTCAGATGGTTGAGATCCTCAAAAGCAGGTCCTTCGACTACGCACGCCACGGCGTGCTCCGCTCCGGATGACAACCTGCGTTGATCGATCCCTCCTACGGAATGATAGCCGTCTTGATGTCGCTGGAGCGATTCATAAGACGGCGCAGGACGCTGTCGAGTTCTGAAAGGGGCGCGTGGCCGGTAATGTATTCGCGGCACTTGAACTGTCCACTGCGGATGAGGTCAAAGGCGCGGCGCGCGGTGGCCGGCGTGTGATGGAAGCTGGCCTTCAACGTAATGTCGTTGTAGTGCAGGCGGTTGGTGTCGAGGTCGACGCGAGTTCCGGCGGCGCATCCACCGAAGAAGTTCACGATGCCCCCCTTGCGCACCATGTCGACCGCCCATTGCCAGGCCGTAGGGGTGGCAACGGCTTCGACGGCGATGTCGACTCCGCGACGCCCCGGCGTGAGGGAGCGGACCGCAGCGATGGGGTCGGCGGCAGAAGTGATCTGAATGACGTGTTCGGCACCGAAGGTGCGAGCCATAGTGACCTGGCGGTTGCGCTTGACGACGGCGATGACATGCAGGCCGGCCAATTGCGCGACGTGCATGAACATGAGGCCAATTGGACCGCCTCCGATGACCACGATCGAGTCGCCGGGCTGCGCATTGCACTCCTCCAGCCCTCGGACGACGCAGGCCAGAGGCTCGGTGAGAGCAGCGTGTTCGAAGGGTACGTTGCTCGGAACGAGCAGCGTGTTCTTCTCGACGATGCGTGCCGGGATGGAGATGTATTCGGCGTAGGCTCCGTTGTTGAAAAGCAGATCGTCGCAGAGGTTCTGCTGCCCGCGGCGGCAGAAGTAGCACTGATCGCAGGGAGCAGAGTTGAGGGCAACAACACGGTCGCCGACGTGGAAATCTCTTACGCCCGGGCCGACCTCGTGAACGGTGCCGGAGAGCTCGTGACCGAAGGGTACGGGAAGAGTGAGCATGCGCGCGTGATAGCCGCGGCGATAGATTTTCAGATCGGTGCCACAGGTTAAAGCAGCCTGGACGCGGACGATGATCTCTCCCGGACCGGCGATCGGTATAGGAAGGCGCTCAATGCGCACGTCTTCGCGACCGTACAATACGGCTGCCGTCATTTCCTGAACTATTGTTCCCATTTTTTTAAACCTGCGAGATCGCAGGCTCCTGGCTGCCCTCAGCCCTACTCCCGCCAGGTTCGATGAAGATCTTCATGGAACTTGCGCTGGGGTTGGATGCGATCTCAATGCCCTTCACCGCATCTTCGAGAGGAAAGCGGTGCGAAATGAGGCGGGTGAGATCGAATCCGTTGAAATATCCATGGAAGACGAGATCAGCTACCTCGTCCTGAATAGCAACCGATGAACTGTATGACCCCATCAGCGTTTTCTCGTCCATGCAGATGACTGCGGGATCAATCGAGACACTGCCGTGCTGGGTCTGCGCAAAAAGCAGCACACGACCACCCGGCCGGGCGGCATCGATTGCTGTCTGAATGAGCGAGTTGCCTCCGACGGCCAATATGACGGCGTCGGCGCCGCGCCCCTCGCTGGCGGCGCGCACGGCAGCGACAACATCCTCGCTACCGGCGTGAATGGGATTACGCAAGCCGTAATTAGCGGCAATGGCGTGCCGTTCCGGATACAGGTCCGAAGTGAGAACTTTGGCTCCCGACCTGGCGGACAATGTTGCAAGGAGAATACCGATCGGCCCCTGGCCGATGACAAGAACGGTCTCGTCGGGCGCGAGCGCGAGGCTCTTGACTCCCTTAAGGCAGGTGTTGACGGGTTCAACGAATGCCGCCTGCTCGAAGGGAATGCCGTCGGGGATCTTGATGAGGCCGTGACGAACGATCCAGTCCCGCACGTGGACATATTCGGCAAAGCCTCCGCCGGCGGGCTCAAAGCCGGCAGTACAGCCGACGTGCTTGTAATCCGGGCACTGGGCAAAGGTCTTCTTGCGACAGTAGTAGCAATCGCCGCAGGGCACGTGGTGAAAGACCATGACACGGTCGCCGATGGCGAAATCCTCGATGCCATCGCCGACCGCGGCGATGGTGCCGGCGGTTTCATGGCCGAAGATGCGCGGGGCAGAGTGCGAACCGGTATGGATCTTCTTGAGGTCGGTGCCGCAGATGCCGCAGGTGGCGACGCGAATGAGGACTTCGCCTGCAGCGATGGAAGGGACTGGCACGGTTTCCACGCGCACATCGTTAATGCCGCGATAGACGGCAGCGCGCATGGTGGCGGGAATCGGCTTGTGGGCGATTTCAGGATTCGGGCTGTACGTGGTGGCCATCTCTTTCAATAGTTTACAGGTTTGCGGGGAGAGATTTCGACAATAACCCGGCAAGATTTGAGGCAGCGGCGCTGCTGTTCCTGCCGATGCGGGCAAGGGAGCCCCAGTAGGCCGGGTGGACAGCGGCGTGAGCCAGAAAAGAAGGCATGCGAAGCTGTCCGTCGACGGAGATGAAACGGGAGAAGTCGGGCAGGTTGTCGTCCCAGGCGTCGGAGATGCCCTTGAAGCAGTAGAAGGGGATGTCGTTCTGGGCAGCAAAGTTAGCGACGGCGGCGGCTTCCATGTCGACGAGGACCGATTGATGAGCTTCGGCGAGGCGGCGCTTCTCGTAAGGCCGCGCTACTCGGTCGAAGGTAACGAGGCGGGTGCCTTGAGAGCTGCGCGTCGGAAATCGGCAGCCAGTGCCGTTGTCGATGATCTCGGTGATGCTGTGCGCCGAGGGAGGCTTAAGAGCGCAGGTGAGGGCGCCGGCCCATCCGTAGGAGATGAGTGCATCGGGACGGCCATACGAGACAGCGACCTCTGCGGCCCGAGTGGCAGAGCCGGAGCCGATGCCTCCGGCTATGGCAATGACTTCGTGGCTGGCGATGGCTCCGGTCCAGATATGGGCGCCTTTGCGAGTCCAGCCGCGGACGAGAGGCTTCAACTCTCCGGGCAGGGCGGCGATGATGGCGATGCGGCTCACTAGATTTTGTCCTGAACTGGGTGTCGGGCCAGGGCTTCGGCTGGGGCGTATCCGTGCGCACGAAACCAATCAATGGCGGCACGCAGGGCGTTGTAGACGGGCACGATGCGAAAGCCAAGGTCGCGCTGGGCCCTGGCGGACGAGGCGAACATCTTCTTTTGTCCCATGCGGACGGCTTCGACGGTGGCGCGGGGCTCGAGCCCGCGGATCCGTCCGGTGATGGTTTCGTCGAAGAAGGAGAAGATCATGGCCACGGAGTGCGGGACCTTCATGTTGGGCGAAGGCAGGCCAGTGATGGCAGACATCTTGTCGAGGATCTGCTTGAGGGTGAGGTTTTCACCGCCGAGGATGTAGCGCTCGCCAGGGCGGCCTACTTCGAGGGCGGCGGCGTGAGTGCGGGCGACTTCTGCTACGTCGACGAGATTGAGGCCGGTATCGACGTAAGCGGGAAACTTGCGATTGAGGAAATCGACGATGATGCGACCGGTGGGCGTGGGCTTGACGTCCATGGGGCCGATGGGGGTGGTGGGGTTGAGGATGATGACCGGCTGGCCGGCGCGCGCGGCCTCGATAGCTACCTGCTCGGCGAGAAACTTTGAGCGCTTGTAGTGCCCAACCATGTCGGCCAGGGAGACGGGCGTGGTTTCGTCGACGATGGTGCCGTCGGATTTGAAGCCCATGGTGGCGACGCTGGAAGTGTAGACGGTGCGCGGGACGGACTCCTCGCGAGCGATGCGGAGGAGAGCGCGGGTCCCGTCGACGTTGGCGGCGTACATGCTTTTGGGGTCGCGCACCCAGAGGCGGTAATCGGCGGCAACGTGCATGAGGGCGTCACAACCACGGATCGACGTGCGGAGGGATGCGGGCTGGAGCAGGTCGCCGACGACGGTCTCGGCCGGCAGGCCTTCAAGGTTGCGCAGGTTGCTGGTGGGGCGCACAAGGAGGCGAAGCTGCGCGCCCTGGCAGGCCAGTTCGCGGGCGACGTGCGTGCCTACGAATCCCGTTGCTCCAGTGAGAAATACCTTCATGCGGATGCGATGTCCAAACCACTATTTTACTAGTAGATGCGGCGTGGTTGGGGGCGGTGACAGGAATGACATTCCAGTGACATTTCTTGCGGCGGCGGCCAGTAGCCTGAAACAAGTCAGGTTATATGGCTTCGACGCTGGTACAGATTTCGGCGGGGCAATCTTCGGGAGCTTCGGCGGCCTCTCTGGCGCGTCATGTAATTACGCATCTGCCGGTCGTGGTGCTGTTTCCGCATAACCAGTGCAACTGCCGGTGCGTGATGTGCGACATCTGGCGGATAAGGGAGAAGCGGCAGATTGAGACGGCGGACCTGATTCCGCATCTTGAGTCATTCCGGGCGCTGGGGACGAGGTGGGTTGCACTTTCGGGCGGAGAGGCGCTGCTCCACGACGACCTGCGCGGGTTTCTTGAGCTGCTGCGGTGCGAAGGAATGCGTATCACCCTGCTGTCGACGGGGCTGCTGCTCAAGGAAAACGCGGCCCTGGTGACGGAGCTGGTGGACGACGTGATTGTGTCGCTGGATGGGCCCAGGGAAACGCACAATGCGATCCGGCGGGTTCGCGACGCATATGAGCGGATGGCAGAGGGCATTGCGACGCTGAGGGTATTGCGGAGAGACATGCCTGTCTCCGGCCGGAGCACGGTGCAGAAGAATAATTTCAGGGAACTGCCGAAGACGGTGGACGCGGCGCGGGAATTGGGGCTGGTTTCGATTTCGTTTCTGGCGGTGGATGCGACGTCGGCCGCATTCAATCACGAAGAGGGCTGGAAAGAGCGTGATCAGGCGCGGGTACTGCTGACTGCGGATGAGGTCGCGGAGTTGTCGGGCGTGCTGGATCGGATGAGCGTGGAGTATGCAGAGGAGTTCAGGAGCGGCTTCATTCAGGAATCTCCTGAAAAGATGCGGCGGATTGTGCGGCACTTTCGAGCGGCCCTGGGGCAGGCGGAGGCTGTAGCTCCGCGGTGCAATGCACCGTGGGTGTCGGCGGTGGTGGAGAGCGATGGGGCGGTGCGGCCGTGCTTCTTTCATCCGGTGCTTGGCAACATCCACCATCAGCCGCTGGCAGATGTCGTGAATGGCGAGGCGGCGTTGCGCTTTCGCGCGGATCTCGATATCGAGAGGAACGAGATCTGTCGAAGGTGCGTGTGCTCGCTTTACTACGAGGAGTGAGAGATTTCGGTTGCCCACTCAAGCCAACTGAGGGCTTGAGTGGGGTACCGTCGGGTCACGGAAGCTCATTTCGGCCTGACATCGTCGGGTCACCGAAGCTTCATTGCGGCCTGCTAGAATCGCGCCGAGCTTTAGATTTCGACCCCACCGCATCCCCAGGCATCCAAAAAGACAAATCCAGTTCAACGCCGGAGGTCTACCTGTGCAGAGACGAGACTTTATCAAGACAGCTTCAACTGCCGCGGGAATGGCAGTGTCGACAAGCATCTTTCCGTCGCTTGCAGGCGCGGCCGACGCTGGTTCAGGCATGATCTACCGGACGCTGGGCTCGACAGGCGAGAAGGTGTCAGCGCTGGGGTTGGGCGGATATCACATTGGGAAATCGCAGCTTTCGGAAGAGGAGAGTATCCGGCTGATCCGTGCGGCGCTGGACCGGGGGATGAATTTTCTAGATAACTGCTGGGACTATAACAACGGCGTCAGCGAGGTCAGGATGGGCAAGGCCCTGCAGGATGGCTACCGGCAGAAGGCTTTCCTGATGACGAAAATCGACGGCCGGACGAAGGACTCGGCGGCGCAGCAGATTGACCAATCACTGAGCCGGCTGCAGACCGATCATGTGGACCTGATGCAGTTCCATGAGGTAATCCGGCTTGAGGATCCTGACCGGATCTTTGCCGCGGGCGGCGCGATGGAGGCGATGCTGGCGGCGAAGCAGGCGGGCAAGGTGCGGTATATCGGGTTCACCGGGCACAAGGATCCGTATGTGCATCTGCGGATGCTGGAGACGGCCAAGGCGCACAACTTCCACTTTGACGCAGTGCAGATGCCGCTGAACGTGATGGACGCGCACTTTCGCAGCTTCAGAGAGCAGGTAGTGCCGGTGCTGGTGCGGGAGAAGATCGGCGTGCTGGGGATGAAGTGCTTCGGGGATCACTACATCCTGGACAGCAACACCGGAGTGAAACCGATCGAATGCCTGCATTACTGCCTGAACCTGCCAGTCTCGGTGCAGATTACGGGAATCGACAGCATGCAGATTCTGGATCAGGCGTTTGAGGCGGCGAAGACGTTTCAGCCGATGTCACAGCAGCAGGTTGCGGCGCTGCTGGCGCGCACTACGCAGGCGGCGGCCACGGGCCAGTTCGAGCTGTACAAGACGACCAGCCACTTTGACGGAACAGCGCATAATCCGTCGTACCTGGGATGAAGCAGGTCCCTCCGCTTCGTGAAAGCGCTTAGCGCGCTTTCACTCCGGTCGGGATGACATCTTTAGTCTGGGTGGTCCTCAGTCGTAGTATTCGAGGCCGAGGTGGGTGATGAGCTCTTCGCCCTGGATATGGCGGAGGGTGTTCTTGAGCTTCATCAGCTGAATGAACAGATCGTGCTCGGGGTAGAGTCCGGGCGCGGTCTGTGGTGACTTGAAGTAGAAGCTGAGCCACTCCTGAATGCCGAGGTTCTTGAGGCTCGGAGTCCGCTGGGCCAGATCGAGGAAGAGCACGAGATCGAGGGCCAGAGGAGCAGCGAGGATCGAGTCGCGGCAGAGGAAGTCGACCTTGATCTGCATGGGATAGCCGAGCCACCCGAAGATGTCGATGTTGTCCCAACCTTCTTTATTATCACCACGTGGCGGGTAATAGTTAATGCGAACCTTGTGGTAAATGTCCTTGTAGAGGTCGGGGTATAACTCGGGCTGGAGGATGTAATCGAGGACGCCGAGCTTGGATTCTTCCTTGGTCTTGAAGGATTCGGGATCGTCGAGCACTTCGCCGTCGCGGTTGCCCAGGATGTTCGTCGAGTACCAGCCGGCAACTCCGAGCATCCGCGACTTGAAGGCGGGCGCGAGCACGGTCTTCATAAAGGTCTGGCCGGTCTTGAAGTCCTTGCCGCAGATGGGCGCTCCGGTCTGCTTGGAGAGCTCGATCATGCATGGGAGATCCACGGTGAGGTTGGGTGCGCCGTTGGCGAAGGGGACGCCTTCCTTGAGGGCGGCGTAAGCGTAGATCTGCGATGGGGCGATGTTGGGGTCGTTGTCGACGAGGCCCTTTTCGAAGGCAGCCAGGGATTGGTGGACGGCTGAAGGCTCGAGGAAGATTTCGGTCGAGCCGGTCCAGATCATCACAACGCGATCGACCTTCGATTTGAAGCTCTGGATGTCGGCGATGAGCTGCTGGGCAAGGTCGCACTTGCTCTTGCCCTGCTTGATGTGTGTGCCGTTGAGCCGCTTGACGTAGTGCTGGTCGAAGACGGCAGGCATGGGTCTGATCTCTTCGAGAAACGGCTTGATGCTCTTCAGGTGGTCGCTGTCGAGCACCTGGGCATGCGCGGCGGCCTCGTACATGTTGTCGGGAAAGATTTCCCATCCGGTGAAGACGATGTCATCAAGCGAGGCGAGGGATGCGAAGTCCTTGATGAGCGGCGTGCGATTGTCGGTACGCTTGCCCAGGCGGATGGTGCCCATCTGGGTGAGTGAGCCGATGGGCTTGGCAAGACCTTTGCGGACCGCCTCAACACCGGCGATGAGCGTGGTGGCGACGGCTCCCATGCCGACGACCATGATTCCTAACTTTCCTTTTGCGGGCTGGATGTTCGCAGCCTTCGGTGTAGCCATTCTTGCGGGTCTTCCTCTCAGTCAAAGTGGTGCGTATGCACAAACACTGTAGTGTCGCCTCCAGAGAGGAGCTTTGGCAAACGGGCGGGGCTCAATTGGGAGAATCAGCGGGCCAAATGCGGGCTGGCTGCGCTGGACGCGTTCAGACTTGCTCAGGCCGCACACGATCCTTCCAGTGCGTCCAGACAAACCAGACGATGGCGGCGAGCAGCAGCACAACGACGACGGTGTGGAAGCGATGAAAGGCCGACTTGAAGGCTGGGTTGGTCTCCCAGGCCTGGCCGAGCTTCATGCCTGCGTAAGCCAGTACGAAGCACCACGGCCAGGAGCCGAGGAAGGTGTAGATGTGGAAGCGGAGCTGGTTCATGCGCGCGATGCCGGCGGGCAAGGCGATGAAGGTGCGGATGACCGGGAGCAGGCGGCCGATGAAGACGGTGATCGATCCATAGCGAGCGAAGAAATGCTCAGCGCGCTCGAGGTCGCGCTGATCAAGCAGAATGAATCGACCGAATTTGGCTATGAAGGGGCGACCGCCGTGGGCTCCAATCCAGTAAGCGACGGCCGAGCCGAGGTTGCAACCAATGGCGCCGGCGGTCGCAACGCCGAAGAGCGTGAGCTGGCCGGTGTGTACGAGGTAGCCGGAGAACGGCATGATGATCTCGGACGGCAGCGGGATGCATGCCGATTCGATGGCCATCAGAAGCGCGACGCCGGCGTATCCCGACGCGGAGATGGTGGCAATGATGAAATGGGCGAGGAAGGCTAAGATTTTCTCGGTCATCCGTGGCCAGTATACCTTTCACTTTCCGCACGCCCGTTTACACTTTGGCGGAATTGCTGAAGGGCTTTAGTTGGACAGCACCGATGTGATTTGAATCGCAGAAACCATGATGAATGAAACGCAATACGAACGCTTCTTCGTGATTACGGGCGGCCCCGGGTCGGGTAAGTCGATGCTGATCGAGCTACTTGGGGCGCGTGGCATCTGCGCAATGCCTGAGGCGGGAAGAGCAATCATTCAGGATCAGGTGGCGATCGGAGGGAGCGCCTTGCCATGGTGTGATCGAAGCGCATTCGCCGAACTGATGCTGAGCTGGGAGATGCGGTCCTATCGCGAAGCACTGAGACGGAGCGGACCAGTGGTGTTCGATCGCGGATTGCCGGATGTCGTTGGATATCTGCGATTGTGCGGGCTGCCGGTTCCGTCGCATGTGGAGAAGGCTGCGAGAGAATTCAGGTACCACCAGCGTGTCTTTATCGCGCCGCCGTGGAGGGAAATTTTCGGACAGGATGCAGAACGAAAGCAATCTTTCGAAGAGGCGGAGGCGACGTATCAAGCACTGGTCGAAACATACTCGGAATTGAATTACGAGCTGATTCCGTTGCCTCTGACCTCGATTGAAGATCGAGCAAGGTTCGTAATCGAGACGCTCGGTCTGCGAGGTTGAACACCACAGGAAGACGGTGATGGTAGCAGCTTGTTAGGATTAAGTAGTCAGGAGCACACAATGGCAGAGACGTTAACCGAACCCGTGGCGACAGCAGGCGAGACAGCGCAGAGTGGGCCTGCTCCGGCAAAGCAGGACGAAAAGAAGATTCAGCGCCAGATGGTGTCGTTCAGCTTCTTCAAGGTAATGCCTGAGTGGCGGCGGCTTCCGGCGGCGGAGCGCGCGGAGCACAAGCGGGAGTTCGGGGAGATTCTGAAGCGGTGGAACCAACCGGGAAGGCTGCTCGGCCTCACGTATTCGACTGTAGGCCTGCGCGGCGATGTCGACATGGTGCTGTGGCGCATCTGCTACTCCGTCGATGACCTGAACCAGATGACGGCGGAACTTCTGGCGAGCCCGCTGGGCGGATATCTGCAGACGCCGCACAATTTTCTGGCCATGACCAAGCGGTCGCAGTACCTGATCGGGCACGAGCACGAGGGACAGCATGATTCGCGCGGGAGCATCCGGCCAGGCGGCCAGAAGTACATCTTTATCTATCCTTTCTGGAAGACGCGCGCATGGTATCTGCTGCCGATGGAAGAGCGGCAGAGGCTTATGAATGAGCACATCCGCATCGGGCACATGTATCCGCGGGTGAAGCTGAATACGACATACTCTTTCGGGATCGACGACCAGGAGTTTGTGGTGGCGTTCGAGAGCAATTTCCCGGAGGATTTTCTGGATCTGGTGCAGCAACTGCGCGAGACGGAGATCAGCGTTTACACGCTCAAGGACACGCCGATCTTTACGTGCGTCCGAATGAGCGCGGAGGAAATGCTCAACCGGCTGGGGTGAAGGCAGGGACTAGGGATTAGGGATTAGAAAGGCGCGGGTCGAGGCTCGCGCCTTTTGTTTGTGGGTAGAATCAGATCGATGGCGATGAAGAAAGCTGCGGCGAAACAGGCGAAGGCGAAACCGGACGCAAAGAAGAAGGCGGGGGCTAAGAACCTGACGAGCGATCTGGCTCCTGAGCGGATCGCGGAGATTCTGCGGCGGCTGGAGGCAGCGTATCCCAACGCGGAGTGCGCGCTGCATCATCGGAATGCGTGGGAGCTGCTGGTGGCTACGATTTTGTCGGCGCAGTGCACGGATGCGCGGGTGAATATGGTGACGCCGGAGCTGTTCCGGAAATTTCCGAATCCGCAGGCGATGGCTGAGGCGTCCCTGCCGGCGATCGAAGAAGAGATCCGGTCGACGGGCTTTTATCACAATAAGGCGAAGTCGATCTCCGGTGCGGCGAAGAAGATTGTCAGCGATTTTGGCGGGAAGGTTCCGAACACGATGGCGGAACTGCTGACGGTTCCCGGTGCGGCGAGGAAAACCGCGAACGTTGTGCTGGGCGTGGCGTACAAGGTCGCTGAAGGCGTGGTTGTCGACACGCATGTGCTGCGGCTGTCGAACCGCCTGGGGCTTACACACAACACTGAGCCAAAGAAGGTGGAGCAGGACCTGATGCAAATCATTCCACGAGATCACTGGATCCAGTTTTCGCATGAGCTGATTCACCATGGGCGGCAGATCTGCATTGCGCGGAAGCCGCGCTGCGTGGACTGCACATTGGAAACGCTGTGCCATTCGAAGGACAAGACGTGGAGCAGCGAAGAAACAGGGATTAGGGATTAGGGATTAGGGATTGGATGGTGGACTCGACGAGGCCAGGGATGTCGTGAGGATCGGCTTCGCCGGCGGGCTCCCATCCGTGATCGCGAAGGGTCTGGCTGGTGATGGGGCCGATGGAGATGGCGAGCATTCCCGATGGGCGATCGATGCCGGCCGCTCTCAATAGGTGAAAGAAATTCGTCACGGTGGATGAGCTGGTGAAGGTCGCTGCGTCGGGTGGCCGCTGGCCCGGGGTAAAGGTTGCCGCGATATTGCGAATCGACTCTTCCGGAACGACGGTGCGGTAGGCATCGATGACGTCGACCTCAGCACCCATTTGCACCAATGCATCCGGGATGACATCGCGAGCGATGGCAGCGCGGGCGATCAGGACGTGCTGGTTGCGGACCCGATCTCCGATGGCAGCTATGAGCGACTCGGCGACATATTCTTGCGGCGTAAT
>Ga0335073_10001980_pt1 | contig 27955 bp, 19 predicted proteins | sample Lox_Sample_22_FD_207093 | JGI IMG/M metagenome (GOLD analysis project Ga0335073, IMG submission 207093) | Soil microbial communities from Loxahatchee National Wildlife Refuge, Florida, United States - Lox_Sample_2.2 | ecosystem: Environmental > Terrestrial > Soil > Wetlands | place: USA...
CTAGAATGAGTACCCATCGCAGAAAGGTTCCGAGTGCCAGCGCCATGGGACCGAGATACGCTACGGAGAGATGCCATGCTGATTTTTTTGCCAGGCTGGCACTTGTGGCGATCCTTCGTTCGATCCGTTTTCGGGCAATGAATCTGATCCGCCGAATGAGCCACAGCAGGACCAGAAGGATCAGCGTGGCCAAAGCAGTCTTGAGGATGGACCGCAGTATCATTCTCCAGGTGTGCTCTTGCCGGTAGGTTTGAACGGCCACCCGGATGCTCGCCACGTCGTCAATCGCAAGTTCATCGCGGGTCTTCCCGGCACCCCTTGCGTCGGCATCCGTGACCGCCATGACCACCGTCTTGTCGGCTACGATTTCGGTCCACGCCTCGCGACGCTGGAGCTGTATCGACTCCGTGGGGATGCTGGTATCTCTCGCGAGCGTGATAACACGCTCACCGATTTCCTCGGCTCGACGCTGCGGCGTTAAGTTGGCTACCGACTCATAGACACGCAGAACCGGTTGCCCGTCGATCACCACCTGGCCTCGGACAGTGGTCTCTTCCTCCGGATTACCCTGATCGCTGGTCGATTGAGTGCTTGCTGGCGGAACAGGTGAGGAATTCTGGGTCGCCGCGGTCGCTACGGGCAGCAGCGAAAAGAGGATAGGGACCAGACCAGAGCTGAGGATCCTTTTCTTCATCGCGCAACTCTACACCCATCGCCAAACCTGCGCCCAGCACCACGCACAGGTCCTGTAATCGGAGCATTTATTGCTGCCAACCGCCGCCGAGCGCGTTATACAGCTGTACTAGCGCCAGCCGCTCAGCGAGTTCGGCCTGCGCCAGAGTTATCTGGGCGTCGAAGTAACGGGTGTCGCTGTCGAGAACTTCGAGATAGCTGGTGACACCACCCCCATAGCGTATATTTGCGAGGCGGACCGTATCCTGAGCAGCCCCAGTGAGTAACTCCTGCTGCTCACGGAATTCCTGGTCCTTGCGGTAACCCACCAGCGAGTCTGAAACTTCGCGGAATGCCTGCTGAATCGACTGCTGATAGAACAAGACAGCTTCCTGCTGCTGTGCCTCGGTCAGCCTCACATTGGCACGAAGCTTTCCGGCGGTGAATATAGGTTGAGCCAGCTGGCCGCCAAAGCTCCAGAAGCCTGCAGGACCGGTAAACAGGCTGGTTAGCGCTGAACTCTGGTATCCGGCGATTGCCGTTAAGGAAATATCGGGGTAATACGCGGCTTTGGCCACGCCGATTTGAGCATTCGCCGCGACGAGCTGTTGTTCGGCAGATTGCAGGTCGGGACGCCGCTCGAGCAAAGATGAAGGCAAGCCTGCAGGAACGACAGGCGGAAACTGTTCCTGAACCAGCGTGCTCGTGCGTGTCACAGGACCCGGGTTTTCGCCGAGAAGAATGCTTATGAAATTCTCCTGTTGCTCGATGCGCCGTTCCAAGTCGGGGATCGCGGCGGCTGCCGCGTAGACGAGCTGTTCCGACTGCCGCACATCGACCATCGACGTACGGCCGCCCCTCTCGCGAATGTCCACCAGTCGTAAGGATTCCTTACGTGAGTCGAGCGTGCGCCGGGAGATTTCCATTTCCGAATCGAGTTCCAAGAGCTGAAAGTATGCCGATGCTACGTTGCTGACCAGGCTCGAGATCACGGCCTTCTGCCCCCACTCGGTCGCGAGAAGGTTGGCGCGGGCTGCTTCGGTAGACCTGCGGTACTTGCCCCAGAAGTCCAGTTCCCAGGCTAACGAAAGGTTCACAAGGTTTGAGCTGGTGTAGTAGGGTCCGGCAAGCTTCGTTGAAGGCAGTCGAGTGTCGGTTGCTCCCGCGCCACCGTAAACCGACGGGAACTGGTCCGCGCGTGTGATGCCGAGCGAGGCCTGGGCCTGCAATACCCGGGTCGCTGCGATGCGCACGTCATAATTTTGAGCGAGCGCTGTATGGATGAGTGCCTGCAATTGCTGATCGTGAAACACCGTCCACCACTTCTCATCGCCAAAGGACGCGACGGTTTGGGGAGGAGCGTTCGGAGCCAGGCCGCGATAAGCGTCGGGCGCGACAACGGGTGGACGCTTGTAATTAGGGCCAACGAGGCAACCACTAAGAGACAGAAGCGTGATCGCGGTGAGCCAGCACTTCCCTGCCTTGACCGCTTTCATGGCTAGTCTCCCTCCGAATGCGAGACTGCAGGCACCGATGTTGGCGGCTTCTCTTTTTCTTTCCTGAAGAGATTGCCGAAGCGCTCCACCACATCAAAAGAAACCGGTACGAAGAAGATCGCAATGATCGTTGATGCGAGCATGCCCCCGATGACCGTCGTTCCCAGCACCTGCCGCGATATGGCGCCCGCTCCAGCTGCCCGCCACAAGGGCACGCAGCCAAGGATGAACGCAAATGCCGTCATCAGGATCGGCCTCAGTCTCAGCTTGGCACCTGACAGGGTTGCCTCGATGAGTGGCTTGCCGCTGTCGTACTCAAGCTTGGCAAATTCCACGATAAGAATGGCATTCTTGGACGACAGTCCAATCAGCATTACCAGTCCAATTTGGGCATACACATCATTGTCGAACCGGCGAAGGTAGAGCGTCAGGAACGCACCGAAGACGGCGATGGGAAGTCCCAGCAACACGCTAAAGGGCAGCGTCCAGCTCTCATATTGAGCGGCCATGATGAGGAAAACCACAAACAGGGCCAAACCGAAAATTACACTGGGCGAAACGCCCTGCGCCGCTTTTTGCTCCTGGTAGGACATGCCCATGTAGTCGAAGCCCATCTGGCTCGGCATCGTCTTATGGAAGACATCTTCCAATGCGGCCATGACCTGACCTGAACTGTAGCCGGGTGCAGCCGAGGCATTGATCTGCACGCAGTTGAACAGGTTGTAGCGCATGATGAACTCGGGGCCTACGCGAGGATAGGTAGAAGTCAGGGTGCTCAGTGGGACCATATCGCCGGTCGCATTCCGGACATAAAATTTGCCGAGATTTTCCGCCTGCGTACGGAAATCGCCATCCGCCTGAACGTAAACCTGCCATTGCAAACCGAAGCGGTTGAAGAAGTTAATCAGCGAGCCACCCATAAACGTCTGTACAGTCTGATAAAGGTCGTTCAGCGGGATCTGCTGGGTCATCGCTTTGGCATTGTCGACGTTGACTCCGACCTGGGGCACGGAGAGCAGGGCAGTGGTCAGAACTCCTGCGAGTTCCGGCCTCTTGCGGGCTTCTTCCCAGAATATGCGCGCGTTTTTCGCGAGAAATTCAATATTGCCGCCAGATCTGTCTTCAAGAATGAAGGTTGCGCCTCCCGATGTGCCCACGCCCGGGATGGCGGGCGGCGGGAACGAGAATGCAATTCCCGATGGATCCCTTGCGAGCGTTCGTTGGAGGTGGGCCTTGATTCCCTCGTAACTCGTCTCCGGGGTCTTGCGGTCATCCCAGGGCTTCAGAGAGATAAAGAAAAATGCGCTGTAGGTGGCGTTGACGCCGCTCAATAAGCTGTACCCGACAACGGTGCTGACGTATTGCACGCCAGGAGTGTCCATGATGATTTTTTCGACTGTGCGCGCGGCTTCCGACGTGCGCTGCAAAGACGAAGCATTAGGCAGTTGCAAGCCGGCGTAGAGGTACCCCTGGTCTTCATCGGGAAGAAAGCTTCCAGGAAGTTGCTTGCCGAAGTAACCTGCACCCACGACCAGCGCGCCGAGGATCAGAAATGCAAAAACGACCTTGTGAATCAGGTGTCTGCAAATGTTCACGTATCCGTCGGTAGCGCGGCCGAAGACGCGGTTGAACCAGCGGAAGAAGGCACCGAGTGGTCCTCGTGACTCTTTCTTGGGACGCAGCAGCATGGCGGAAAGGGCCGGGCTGAGCGTGAGCGCATTGAATGCCGAAAAGAGCACCGAAATGGCGATGGTGACTGCGAACTGCTTGTAGAGCTGGCCGGTGATACCGGGAATGAAAGCGGTGGGAACAAAGACCGCAGCCAGGATGAGGGCGATAGCAATGACAGGTCCCGACACTTCCTCCATCGCCTTGATGGTGGCGTCGTGAGGTGACAGGCCATTCTCGATATTGTGTTCGACCGCCTCCACGACGACGATGGCATCATCGACGACCAATCCAATCGCCAGGACCATACCCAAGAGCGAAAGGGTGTTGATGGAGAATCCAAGCATGGGAAAGACGATGAAGGTCGCAATTAGAGAGACAGGAACGGCGAGTAGCGGAATCAGCGTGGCCCTGAAGCCCTGGAGGAAGATATAGACGACGAGGATGACCAGAATCAGAGCTTCGATCAGTGTCTTATAGATTTCGTGGATGCCGGCACTGACGGCGAGCGTCGTGTCCATGGCCGTGATGTAGTCCAGCCCCTGGGGAAACCTTCCTTTCGCCTCATCCATCATTTTGAGGACAGCGGCTCGAGTCTGCAGGGCATTGCTGCCCGGAGTGAGATAAAGCGCGATCAGCGCTGCAGATTGGGAAGGCTTGTTTTCTCCCGACGTTCCCAGCCGCGCAAGAAATGAATAGTATTGGGACCCGAGGTCGACACGAGCCACATCCTTGAGGCGCAGGATCGAGCCGTCGGGGTTGGCGCGGACAACGATTTCATTAAACTCCTCCGCCGTAGGCAAGCGGCCAGGAGCGCGCACATTGTAGGTAAATTGCTGGCCGGGTGGGACGGGCTCTCCGCCGATCTGTCCTGCTGGATTGACCTTGTTCTGTACTTTGACCGCGTTTGTGATGTCGGAGACGGTCACGCCCAGGCTTGCCAGCCTGTCGGGATTCACCCAGATGCGCATGGCGTAGGGCCCTGCGCCGAAAATCTGGACCTGGCCAACTCCCGCAATGCGCGTGAGCGCATACTGCAAATTGATGGTTGCGTAGTTCGCTAAAAAGATGCTGTCGTATGCGCCGGTCGGCGAGTAGAGGTCTAGCAACATAAAAGGTGCGGTCGTGCCGGGCTGGACGATCACGCCTTGCTGGGTCACCTCGGAGGGCAACTGGGAATTAGCCTGCCCTTGCCGCATCTGCGCCAGAATCTGGTCGGTGTTGACATCAGTCCCAAGTTGAAAGTCGATGTATAGCGACATGCCGCCGCCAGAGCTCGCACTCAGCGAGTACATGTAATTCATTCCGCTGACGCCGGACATCTGTTGCTCAATCGGTGTAGCAACCGACTCAGCAATCGTCTGAGCATCCGCGCCGGGATAAGTGGCCTTCACCTGAATCATCGGGTCGGCAATATTGGGGAACTGCGCCGTTGGCAGTTCGAGAATTGCTACTCCGCCGGCAAGCACCATCAGAATGGCGATGACCATCGCGACGATGGGACGATTGATAAAGAACTTTGACATGGTCAGATGCCCCCGCCGGCAGGTACCGGTGCTGCCACATAAGGCCTGGCAACAACCGGAATTCCCTCCTTTGCCACTTGCGGCGCAGCCGCGGCGAACATCTGTAACCTTTCAATCCCTTCGGCCACAACCCGTTCGCCAGGCTTGAGGCCCTCAGAGATGATCCAGTTTGGACCTACGCGATCACCCACCTTCACCGGACGAAATCTGGCCTTATTGTCAGCGCCGACCACGATGACCATGTAATCCGACTGCACCTCGATAACCGCGGGCTGCGGAACCAGCAGGGCGCTCTGGTTGTCGCCGACTTTCAGGCGGACGCGGCCATAGCCGCCCGGACGGAGGACGGAATCCGGATTGGGAAACGCCGCGGCCATCTGAATCGTGCCGGTGCCTGTTCCAATTTGCCGGTTTACATAGATGACTCGACCCTTCTCGGGATAAGGCTGGTCGTTGGCCTGGATAAGCTCAACCTGGGGAGGACCTGATCCTGCGCGGGCTTTATCCGTGATGAACTTTGTAACCAGCGGCGCAAACTTCAGGTAGAGGCTCTCACTGGGATTGAAGTACGCCCAGATCGGATTCACCTGCGAGACCGTCACCATCTTCGTGGTGGTTCCCACAAGATCGCCGATCTGCGAGCTAGAAGCTCCCGCGATACCGTCAATGGGAGAGTAGACCTTGGTCCAGGCGAGATTGAGCTCAGCATTGTCGAGGGCGGCCTGCGCGGCTTGCACTTGCGCCCTCATTGCTGCCTGAGTAGATATGTCCGTATCGAGATCTTTCTGAGGGATCGCTCTCTGGGCGGCAAGCGGCGTATCGCGCGCTACATCGGCATCGGCCTTGGAGAGATTAGCCTGGGCCGTTGCGACCTGCGCCTTGGCTTCGTCCAGGGCAGCCTGGTACTGGCGCGGGTCGAGCGTGAACAGAAGCTGACCCTTCTTCACAAAAAAACCGTTCTGATAATTCTGCTGGAGCAGGTATCCCTGCACCTTGGGAGTAATGTCGGCGTTGACGGGCCCGTTCAATTGCGCTACCCACTCGGCATAGATGGGGACGTTCTGCTGAACCACGTCGGCAACCACAACCGCAGGCGGCGCGGGCGGGGTGGCTGCTTCTTTCTTCGCACAACCGGCAACCACGAGCAGAGCGAGCGTTCCGAGCTTGATGGAATTCAAAAACGGGTTCCCTGAGTGCAGGTTTTCTAAGCGACGTTTCTTTTCAGTGATGCTCCCCGGCCCGTACATCTCAAATCCACGCGTTGCGCGCATTGACACACTCCTTGTTGACGCACACCTGAGAAAGCGACGAATGAGAACCTTACACCCATAATTTCGACAATTCAGGACATTAGTCCCCAAGCGGCTGCTCCACGCAGCCAAAGTATGCCGACGCGATGGGATAGCATACTGGCAGAAGTGACAGTTTGCTCCAGCCGCTCGCTGTTGACAACCAAAATCTGTGCGCGGCTTTGCCTGCGTGTGGCGGCACTTTGGAAAATTTCGTAGTTGCGCCTGCGCTTCACTTTGCCAGCACAATTCGCCCACAAACCGATCACACATCAAGGGATCGGAGCGGCAATCTGCCCCGTGAAGTGAGCGAGGATTCGCCCCTGAGCACGATGCCCTGGGAAGTACGCGTTCCATCACAATATGTGTCAAGGATGTGCGATGAGTTCTCACGATCGATTCCAACCACACCTCACCGACACAACGGGTTTTACTTTCTGATCTTCAAAGCGCAGTCAACAGTCGTTTGCTCAGGAGACCTCCAACCCACCATATCTCAATCCGAATCTCTCGCCCGCGCAGCGTGCCACTGATCTCGTTCATCGCAGACCCACGGATCAAAGTGTCTGCATACGACTGGTGGAGCGAGGCGCTGCACGGAGTCGCGGTCGATGGCACCACGGAGTTTCCCGAGCCTATTGGGCTCGCAGCCACCTTTGACGCGGACGCAATTCATGCCATGGCAGTTGATATCGGGACCGAGGGCCGCATCGTGCATGCAAGGGCCGTACGCGCTGGAGACTCGACGATATTTCACGGACTCGACTTCTGGGCACCTAACCTCAACATCTTCCGCGACCCGCGCTGGGGCCGCGGCCAGGAAACCTACGGCGAAGATCCATTCCTGACGGCCCACATGGGCGTTGCGTTCGTGACAGGCATGCAGGGCGATGATCCGAAATACTACCGAGTAATTGCGACACCCAAGCACTACGACGTGCACAGCGGCCCGGAGCCGACGCGCCACTTCGCAGATGTCGATGTCAGTCGGCATGACCAGCTCGACACTTATGAGCCAGCCTTCCGCGCGGCAGTCACCGTGGGCAAAGCCGGATCGGTGATGTGCGCCTATAACGCTATCAATGGGGAGCCCGCCTGCGCGAACGAATACCTGCTTCAGAATCAATTGCGTGGGAACTTGGGATTTCAGGGCTACGTCGTTTCCGACTGCGACGCCGTGCGCGACATCTTCACCGGCAACCACTGTCGGCCAACCCAGGCGCAGCCATCCGCGATCTCGCTCGAGCGCGGAATGGATAATGAGTGCGCTGACTTCTTCAGCAAGGTCAAGGACGATCACGGCTCGCCGTGAACTGGTGCAACGAGCATGCAAATGCAATTCTCGAAGCCTGGTATTCGGGCGAGGAAGGCGGAGCGGCAATCGCCGAAACGCTCAGCGGCAAGAACAATCCTGCCGGCCGCCTGCCAGTCACGTTCTACAAAGACGTCAGCCAGCTACCCAATTTCGAGAACTACTCGATGGAGGGCCGCACCTATCGCTATTTCCAGGGAAGCCGCTTTATCCCTTTGGCTACGGATTGAGCTACGCGAAGTTCAGCTACAGCGACCTGAGACTCCCGCAACAACGGTGAACGCGGGCGATCCGGTCACCGCTGATGTCACCGTGACCAACGCGGGCAAAGTCCCGGGCGATGAGGTGGTCGAGGTGTATCTCAAGTTCCCACCGGTCAAGGGCGCGCCTCTATTGGCACTGCGTGGCTTCCAACGCATTCATCTTGATCCGGGCGCGAGCCGGCAGGTTCACTTCGAGCTCAGGGATCGCGATCGCGGCATGGTGACCGAGGAAGGTCATCCGATCATCGCGGGGGCGACTACACCATCGCCATCGGCCGCGGTCAGCCCGATACGGAAGCACCCGGCTCTACTGGGCACTTCCACGTTAAGGGCCAACTCGCTCTCTCCGAGTAAATCGCGGGCAACCCTTTGCACAGCGGCAACACTCATCCACTGCGCAGATAAACATCAACATCTCGATCGCCCGGAAACAAAGGAGAAAATGACTATGAGGACCACACGATTTGCACTGCTTGCCGCCGCGCTCGGGTTCGCATGCGCCGCCGCTTTGGGTCGAGACGTGGATGCTCCCTCAGTCCCTCTAAAGACCTTGGAGCTCAGTTTATTGGACCGCTACCGGACCTGCGCTTCGCGCGTCGCGCAACACGGCAGAATCGCCGTCGTTCGTCACATCCGAGGGCTTAGATTGTCGTGCTGTGGGGCGATCGCGGGACTCGCGTTTCTTCGCTCCCTGTCTGGCCAAGGCCAGTTGCAGGCTTATCGTGAGCGATCCGATTGCGCTGAGAAATGTGGTTTGCTGCCAACGCTTGTCATACGCTCGGTTTTCGTTATCCCGCCGGTCCGCATCGTCGCTGACGAGCTAAGCAAAAGAAGGGGCGAAGCGGCACTGTGTTCAACCTATTTCTACCTGGGACGGGTCCAGCAGGCGCCAACCCCACGACCAGCGACATACCTACAGTAGCCGGCACGCCCTTCGGGACTGAGGCTTGTTGTCACCGACACTGAGTTTTACCAGGACAGAAATCGGCTCATAGGCTGACATTCAGATGGAAGTTCTGCTTCATGTACTCAACCCATTGTTGATCGGAAAGGGCACCCCATTCGATCCACTGCTCATCGCTCATGGACGCGCGCCACGCCAGAAACCCTTCGGCGTCGGGACCGGCTGGATGCCTCAGTTTCCAAGTGCCACTCTCTACAATCTCGCGGATCTTTTCTCCCACAACATAGGGAGAAACAGGATTCTCAAGTGAAGTCTTGAAGAGCTCGTAGATACGCCTGCCATGCGGGTAATTCGAGTCATCCGGCGGCGGTTGCACCTTGTCGAAGATCGCTGTTGCGATGACGCCCGGTTCGACGATGGCCACGCGAACTCCGAAGGCTTTCACTTCCTGGGCCAGGGATTCGCTTGCCGCCTCAAGCGCGAATTTTGAGCCTGAATAGGCTGCCTGCGGCGCCACGGAAAGCCTGCCAGCCACCGATGTGACGTTGACAATACAGCCGGACCGTCGCTCTCGCATGCCGGGCAATACGGCTTGAATGCAGCGCAACGCTCCAAAGTAGTTGGTCTCCATTACAGCGCGAAATGCGGCGATTGGTTTCTCCTCAACGGGGCCGATCCCGGAAATGCCGGCATTATTCACCAGCACATCGACTCGGCCGCCTTCAGCGAGGACCTTGGCAAACGCATTGCGGACCGACTCGTCCGAATCGACGTCGAGCGCTGCGATGTGAAGCGGCAGATGTTCGCGCTCCGCGATCGTGCGCAGCTCTTCGCCGCCCGTCTTCGGATTGCGCATGGTTGCGTAGACGGTGTGGCCCGCACGCGCCAAAGTGACGGCGGTAGCCAGTCCAATACCGGTGCTGGTGCCTGTAACAACTGCTATTGCCATGATTGCTCCTTTGGGATTGATGCAAGGCCTTATGGAAGGCGCTGAAACTACGAGATTAGATAACCGGAGGAAATCTCCGGTTGCAGTTCTGAATCGCCAGCCGCTCATCCATTGCCCAGTTCATTCGCTATTCAGCGGACGCACTTGCGAATCAACGCTAGTCGGGCAACGGAATGGCAGAAGAGAACACACCGTCCGGATCGAAACGGCGCTTCAGCTCTAGCAACCGGGCTCCGTTGCTACCGTAGGCATCCCGAACCTGTTCTCGATCACGTGGCGTCAGGAAGTTGGCGTAGCCGCCCGGCAGCGCAAAAGCGGCGAGGCTTTCCCACAGGTCCTGCGCCCATTGCCGGTGCGCTGTGCCGTTACTCCCGTCGGGCTCCCAACAGGCGACGATCTCCATCGTGAAATGTTCCTGGCGCATGCCGAAAGCGATCTTCGCTGCAGGAATGCGGGTGGCGGCGCCGTGGAAATGGTGCCAGTTGACCATCGAATGGGGCGACGTCCTGGCGGCGACCGCCTTGGTGATCACATCGATGGCATCGTGCGTGAGCGCGGGCAGTGAGCAAGTCCGGGTCTCCCAATGACAGCCATCCGCCGCATCCACCGACGCGTCGATCAGGGAAAGCATGTCGCCGTAAGTCATCGGTCCGAGCTGAGCGAACTTCGGTGTACCGAGGGCTTGCAAGTCACTCATGATGCGCTCGCCCCGACGCTGGTCGCCATTCCAAAGCGGCAAGAACAATAGCGAAGGCTGGCCATCCGGGCCGGACATCATTCCGACCGTTATCCCGAGTTCGTCAGGCATGCTTGCAGCAAAATTCGCATAGCGGCGTAAAACCTGTTCGGCTTCACTCAAGGGATACACAATCGGCCCGGCAAGCATGTGGCGCTTCTCGTGCAGCTGGATCCGCAGAGAGGTAACAACACCGAAGTTGCCACCGCCGCCCCGTATCGCCCAGAAAAGGTCGGGCTCCTCGTCGGGACTGGTCGTCACACGCCGCCCGTCCGCGAGCACCACTTCGGCGTCAAGCAGGTTGTCTGCGGCCAGGCCGTACAAACCGTTCAGCGGGCCGTAGCCGCCGCCCAGGGCGAAGCCGCCCATGCCGACATAACCGCAGTTGCCCAGCGCCGCAACCAGACCGTGAGCATCAGCGGCGACGGCCACATCTTTGAGCCTGGCGCCGCCTGAAACAGTCGCGACTCGTGAGTGTGGGTCCACTATGACCTGCCTCATCCTGCTGAGATCAATGACGAGTCCATCAGCGCATAAGGCGCGGCCTGCCCAGTCGTGCCCGCCGCCGCGTACTGACAACGGCAGGCTATGGCGGCGCGCGAAACGCACCGCCGCCTGCACGTCCGCGGACGTCTCACACACTGCAAACAGCGCGGGCTGGTTTTCCACTGCGCCGTTCCATATCTTCCGCGTGCGAGCATAGTCATCTTCGCCGCGTAAAGTGACAGTTCCCTGCATCATTGCGCGTAATTCATCCGCCGCGGTTAACTCCGAAGCAGGATGTATGTTCGTCACACTCATCGATCACCCTCTGCTTGCATTGCGCGTTCAATAGGACAGACACGTGTGCAGCACACTTATTCCCGCTTATTCCCGAGTCCGCGACGAAAAACTTGCAAATGTGTGAATGGACTAGCAACCTTGGATGGGAAATCTTGTTCATGTAGTGAACCTTCTTGGATGTTCGTGCGACAGAATTCTCCCGGTAGAGACGAAGCCGCTGTCACCGAAGCCGGTCGACAAAGTGGAGATCGAGCGCGGATAACGGAGTTCCGACTTCGTGGATAGCACCGCCTATGGCGAGTGACCCGAGCGTGGTTGGATTGATCGAGCTGCCGTAATTTGATGAACCGGAGAGCGTCTCCGATTAAATAAATAACCGGATGATATCTCCGGTTGCAATTTGTATTGAGCTCGGCTCTTCGGCTTCCGTGATGAGGCGGACATCGTCAGCTCGAAATGCAACAGAGCCGCCCAGTCAAATCATCGGCGTCCCTGGCTCGAGCCCAAGCAGGATGCGGCCCGGAGGCACCATCAGGCGGGCTGCGAAGTTCATATGCTGGCAGGCCGCATACATGTCTCGCAGTTGCGCGGAAAATGGCATCTCTTCCAGGACAGCGGTACTGCCGGCCGCCGAATACATTCTCCCCACAACCTCCTTACCGGCGTCTCCGGCGTTCGAGCAGGCCATCCTTAGGAGCGCCTGCTGCTCCACTGGCGCCACCTCGCCGGACGCGACCGAGCTCCAGATTGCTTCAACCGCCTCCAACGCAAAGGCCCGTGCGGCGAGCAGTCGAGTCTTTGCCCAGGCGACCGCCAGTTGCACATGTTCCTGCTCCCGCAGCGGTGCGGCTGCCATGAATGCGACCTTGGTCTGAGCGAGCGCAACCAGAGCGTCGATAGATGCGGCAGCGATGCCCAGCGGAACTCCCACCATCGCAATGGTGAAGGCAGATGCCAGCGGCAGACTGTACAGCGGGCCTGACTGTCGTTCCGCCATCTCCATACCGGTCGTTAAGTCGTCCGGCACCCACTGAGCAGTGCACGTCACATCGTGGCTGCCGGTCGACCGCAGTCCGCCGCTATTCCAGTTGTCCAGTACCTCTACCTTCGAGGAAGGAAGCAGCGTCGCGCGCAGCACCGGTCTGCCGTCTGGCCCTTTCCGTGGGCCGCCATTCTCCTGCTCCATGCACACCAGCGCGGTGATCGAGCTGTATCGACTGAAGCTGGCGAAGGTCCAGCGTCCGTTGATCCGTCAACCGTCGCCATCTCGTCTGATGGTCCCGGTCGGATGTCCGCTGCCACTGAAAGCATAGATATCTCCCGCTGGCATCAGGCGGCGCATCGCCTCGACCGCGTTTAACCCCGCAAAGCGTGAGGCATTCGAGGAGATAGAGGCACACCAGGCTAACGCGCCATCCAGCTTGGCAAGGGCTTCAATAACCTGAACGAACTGCAGCGGCTCGATCTCCGGTCCCCCGAGGGCACGTGGGAGCCACATCTGTGTCAACCCCGCGTGCCTTAGTGCTTCCGCTAGTGACAGCGGAAGGTCCGGCCCCTTCGAAAGAGCCTCGCGGCTTTCCTCTACGAGTGGCCGCAGCGCCTCTGCGGCGGAAACCAGTTCAGGTCCGGAAGTGGCTGTATTGGAACAGGTCATCGTCTCGATCATTGCGAGTTAATCCTCAATGGCTCCGGTGGTAGATGATCTCCGAGATCATAGTGTGCGTTTTAATATCTCGCTGGCACGTTCGCCGATGATTACGCAGGACGCCATGGTGTTTCCCGTTGTCACGCGCGGCATGATCGATCCCTCAGCAACACGGAGGTATCGACTCCATACACCCTGAGATTGCCATCGACAACCGACATGGAATCGAGCCCATCTTGGCAGTGCAGGTTTGGTGCGCATAACTCATCAATGCATTTCGAACAAAGCTTTCTAAGCCAGGTCTCTTCAGGTTGTCCGGCATCACCTCTCGCTTGGCGAAAGGGCGAAGAGGAGCAGAATTCCCGACTTCCCTGCAAAGCTCCACGCTGGCGATGGCGGCTTTCAGGCCCTCTGGGTGGGAGAGAATATTGTCCTCGATCCGGATGGGGTCGAGCGGATTTGGCCCCGCCACTACCGACCCGAGGAGCCAGATCCACAGACTATGGTAATGAGGCTTTAGTTCTGCCGAGCTTTTGCCGATTGATGCGCATCCGCTCTTTGAAATCCTTCGATTGAATATCTCGCTCAGGGTTCGCGGGGATATGCTTTTTCTCGAAATTTTCGCGGTCCTTGCAGTCGTCATAAGGCTTGAAGTCCTCCTGTCGCGATTTGTGAGCCTCGTAGAGCAAGACACGTGTGCGACACACTTATTCCCGAGACCGCCGCTAGAGATTTTGCAAAGGAGCGAGCGGACTCAAACCCATTGGTGGGCTAAGTTGTTCGAAAAGGAAGAAGATTCAACTGGCCTGCATGGCCTTACGGGTGAGTTCTGAACTTACTACTGTCTGCCATGCTCTGATGACAGACCAGGCAAGATGCTCGTGCCCCGTCAGATACCGACGAGACCAATGCATACGAGAGACCATGAGTAGTCCACGTGATCACTGTGAAACCTGCGTCGTTGTGATAGTGAAAAGTCAGCTCGCCAAAGCGGACTTCATCTCCACCCGCTACTACGGCAGACTTGCTGGAGTCAATTAAAAGGCTGATCTTGTCGTTCTGCCCTTGGTACGTTACCAAGGCTGCGGGGCTTCCCTTAAAACTCACCAAGGTCGCGCCCGTGAGTCGATAGGGGAATCGCTCTCCAGGAGCGGATTCAGCCGCAGGGAGTCGAAAAGCAAACGGGACCTTGCCGGCAAACCACGCTGTGATCTCTTCAGGAGACCTTGATTCCAGTCCAGGCCGAAGAGCGCCATTTATGTAGCTTCGGTGAGATGCGACCGCAGTTTCGACGTAGCTCGCTGCTTGAACGCGGCGTTCGATATTGGGAATAATTGCGAGGCACAGCGCAATCGTAAGAGCCGCCGGAGCCAGTACTTGCCAACGCGCAAAGATTCGCAGAAAGCCTGATAGGCCCTCTCCCGTAATTCGAGACACACGCCGATACATCGAACGCTGATCGCGACTCGATGTGGAATTGTCGATCACAGCTGCTGCCACACGATCTTGAAGCGCAACGGGGGCGGAATACAAGGGACGAGATCGATGCAAGGTTGCTGAAAGTTCCTTTTCCGCCTCCAATTGCTCGCGGCACCCGGCACAGGAATCCACATGCGAAAGAAAGTCTTTTAGTTCTTGCCCTTCCAGTTCTTCGTCCAGATAGAGCAGTGTTTTAGTCGCATACTTATCGCAATTATTCATTGACTGGCCTACCCGAGTTGACGCTTGAGGAAAGCCGCGTGCGTCAGCACCTTTTCCACCTCGACGGTTAAACACGCGAGGCGACAAAATATTCCCATCGATCGGTTTATCGTCATTGAAAAGATTAGCTTCGAATCCAAGGTCGTGCTCATACTGCCGTCCCACGCGTCCCGATGTCCTCGCTTTTTCCTGCTACTGCAGCCGTCAGGCTGCCCGCAAGCGAATCCCGAAGCTTGGAGCGCGCTCTTGCCAACCGCGACATGACTGTACCTGGCGGGCAATCGAGCAGCGCCGCAATCTCCTGATAAGAAAGCTCTTCGTATTCGCGGAGGAGGATGATTTCGCGGAACTCAAGAGGAAGCTTCTGAATCGCCGCTCGCACCTGTTCGCGCTCAACCCTGTTCACATACTCGGCAAGGGGATCCTGCGCTGTATCGGCTGGCTCGTTCGCGCCATTGTCATCAGCGTCGAGCTCAAGCAGGTCAGGGGCAGTCCGCCGCTGCCGCACCTGGTTCAGCCAAATATTGCGCAAGATAGTAAACAGCCAGCTCTTCACACTCCCGTCAGCACGCAATCTGCCAATAGCTCGAAGAGCGCGCAGGCACGTTTCCTGGACCAGGTCCTCAGCCTCCGTACGGTTACGCGATAGCACCATCGCGTAGCCGTATAGCCCATCCAGGTACTCACTGAAGTCAAGTCTTTGTTGTGGCTGGCCGTGGCCGGGGCCAAATCTCATTTACAGCTCCGAGATATTGTGTTGTACGACTGCCGAGCGTTACAGCTCCGAGGCAGCCGACCGCCCCCACGTTCGAGACGGTCGCCGGTCAGGTAGGTTCTGATTCAGATGAACGAAGTCTGTCAACCGAACCCTATGATTCCATTCTCTGCACACAACTTTGTTCTAGTCCTTGTAGCTGATAGTTCGTGTCAAATCCTTGACCAATCTCTGTCAAATCGTTGACGCAGCACTATGTTCACAACGGTGAGTAAACTGCACAGCGATATGGACTGCGCGAGTTTCTGATCGACTGATCGGATCTTGCTTAATTCAACGCTGACGAGACAAAGACACACAAACGCGCACGAAGCGGAAATTGTCTCCGAATTAGTTGATAACCGGAGACCTTCTTCGGTTGCATGTTTTTTTGAGCATGATGAAGAAACGCTCACAAGCCATTGAAGTGAAAGTGTTGGGCTGCATATCCTTCCTGCTCGTCACGCAGGAGGCGCTGGCACCTGCGACGATAACATGGGTAACTCTATTCGACTCCTCCGGGAAAGGCTGCTCAAATGCTCGCAATACCCTCGGGGATTGAACGGATGGGAACCTGAGAGAAACGCGATGGCCGGAATTCGTCTGTTGGACCGGCTCGATGCTGGGTGTGGATCGCGATTTTCTCGTAGATCTGTGCAGCCACTGGATGAATAGGTTGACGGGAGATCCCCACCGAACCGTCTTGGAACTCTCAATCACTACCGATACCAGGCCAGAGGAGGGGACGTCCACTTCATTTGCGCTAAGGCTAGGGCTCTTCTCCGGTACCGCTCGTGCGCATCGAGCGAGCACACTCCCTACTGTCCGTCGACGCTGAAAGCAAGCAGCACATTTCCAGGAGCCTCGCCAAACGAGTCGTAGCCGGAGAGCACATAGACGATACCCCCGGCGATCACAGGCCCGGCTACACTGATCGATCCGCCGTGTGCTGGGACAGCGTTCACCGTGTTGAACTCACGTCCTGTGTCGTAGTCCCACAAAATCTTTCCACCCGCGGTTGAAAAGGCCCGGACGTGCCCGTTGAGAGATCCTGAAAACACGGCACCCGGAATTGCGGTGATGGCCGCCGTCTGTGCCGGACTGCATGGTTTCCGCGCATCGCATGGGGACGGTGCAGCAGCCCACATGCGATTCCCCCTGTCCAGCGAAAGCGCAAACAGACCGCCGCCCTTGGATGGGTCCAGAGTGGGCGTGCTGACAGGCAGAAACGACTCATCGGAAATCGCAACGTATAATCGCTCGGAATCACTTGCGGGACCCCATTCGACGCCGCCCAGCACCCCGCCTTTCCCCAGTTGGGCGCGCCACAGAAGCTTGCCATCTTTATCGGGATCCATCGCATAAACTGCTCCGGATTTCTGACCCGCTATGAGTACTCGGTGCCCCCCAGGTTGCGATACGAGCATCGGTGAAGCCCCAAAATCGAAGTCTGCACCTCCGGCGTCCGGACAATTCTTGGCGCCGGGAAGAACACATGAGACGTTCCATGCATCACCGGCCGAAAACTGGTGCGACCAGACAATCTTGCCGGTATCGAGGGCCAGCGCCAGCACGGCATCGCTCAGGGGGGTCGGTGGGTCGGAATAGTTGTCTCCGGTTCCCACGTAGAGCAGGTTCTTTTTCGTATCGATCGTGGGCGCAGACCAAACGCCCGCGCCTGAAGGCCCCAGGGTTGCTGTTCCCAGCTTGCTGATGCGGGATTCCGAGGCCGGGCGATCGATTGTGTACGTCTGCCACAGGATTTGTCCGGAACTCGCGTCCAGCGCAAGGATGCTTCCGCGAAAAGCGCAACACACGTATCCCGGCGTAAGTGCGACACCCTCCTCCCAGGACGCAACGGTTACATAGAGCTTGCCATTGTGGTACACCGGAGTCCCTGTGACCAGCGCGGAAGGATGCTTATCCACATGGGACTGCCACACGGGAGTGCCCGTAGCTGCGTCCACCGCGTAGACGTTCGCAGCGCCATCACCGAAAAACGCCAGGTTTTTTCCGGCAGGCGATCCCATGGAGATGCCGCTGCGGATCGGGGCGGGAAGCTCCGTTGCCCAATGCGTGCACCCCGTCGCTGCATCGACGGAATAGAGCATCGACCCGCCACCGAACATGACTCGCCCGGCATAAACCACCGGCTGCGATCGTAGTGAGGTCACATCGGGGACGCCGAAGGCCCACTTCAGCTTGAGCCGCCCTGCATCCTTTGCCGCGAGGCCTGCCGCAGTGCCCGACTGAAAACGGAGATTAGTCAGCCCTTCGCCCCAGCTCGTCCAGGAGGCGGCTGGCGACAGAGCAGCCGCTCCAGTTGTCGGCGGATCACCGGCCATGCAGGGATTCGCGATCTTTGTCGGATCGAGGCTTGCAGCCGTCTTGCGGCCCAGCCACTCCGCAACTGCCATTCGCTCCTGATCCGATAAAGGCGCGGCCTGCTCCTTCATGATGCCGGCGTTCATTGTCTTCAGAATGTATGCGCTCGTCTTCTGCTGCAGAACAGAGCGTAACGGCACCCTCGTTGCTCCCGAGTCGTGACAGGACGCGCAGCGCCTTGCATAGACATCTGCTCCGGGATCGGGTGCAGGATTCTGTGCATCCTGCGCATGAGGCTTCGCCGAAGAGATAAGGGCTGCGAGAGCCACGACGCACACTGCGAGCGATTTGCGAATCGCAGTTTGTGGCATATAGGTCGACCTTGATGGGGGGAAATCGCACCCAGCCTACAGTGCGGGCCGGCAAAGGGCAAGGATAAAGATCTGTCTTCGTCCGGAACTCGGTAAGGTTGGGAATGCAGAGAACTCCGTTCGGAACACTTGGTCCAGTAGCGCTGCAGCCTCCATAAATCCGTTTCCTGTTCTTCGGTGAGTCTCGTGAATGGCAGAGTGGCTTTTATTCACCTTTACGGCGAAATCCCTACCGTGATGACAATCACGCTCGCACGGATAACTTACGCATGATGAAGGACGTTATCACGCATCGTTGGCGATCTCGACGCAAACACTCCTACTGAGATCCATTTCACGGTGCCACAACTCCACCCGCAAATCGTCCTTGATGCAGTTCAAAAGCTCGCATGAATTGCCAGATGTTCGGCTTCTGCCTGCGCCGAGCAACTCTCGAGGCTGGCTTGAAAATTCCCGTTTGGGATTCCAACTCGCGTCCGGCTTGCAAGCTGGTTTTACAGGTCCTCCACCACATGCAATCGATTGCCGTCAGAGGCGTTTGAGATCATGTCCGGTATCCTGAGCGCTTCAGACGCAACAATTTCATTGTCGCGGGCTCGGGATCCGGATTGCGGGCCAATTTGAGCGCGGCCCTGACGACAGAAACAGCTTGCACGTCGGCCTGGACACCATTCCGTGCTTCCGTATAATCGCGAAGCAGCACACCGTTGAGGACCTTCGCATGGAGGCAGTCGCAGCGGCCTCAGGCCACCAGGAGCGGCTCAGGCTGGTTTTTGCTACCAGCGACGAAGCAGCGCTCATCGACATCGGGCAGGAGCTTGCACCGGCCTTCTTCGTCAGCCTGGCCACAGACTCAGCTGCCCTTTTGCAAAGTCTGCAGGAGCACGCACCAGAGATCGTCGTCATCGATCTCGACACGATCTTCCCCAAAGAGGCAGACGTCTTTCTCCGCGTGGCTTCGGTGCGAGAAGCTGCTGCCGACACTCTGCTCGTTGTTATCTCCCGCACCCCTCTGCGCAATGCTCGGCAGCGCACCAGGAAAGCAGGCGGCGATGAATTTCTGCTCGCTCCGGTCGATTTCAGCGAGCTGCGCGAATACCTGCTTGAAGCCGGCGAACGGCGTCACCGCGAGCTGCAGGCGCGGGCATTCCGCGACGAGCTTGCGCGCCGAAACTCCTTTTGCGGGCTGATCGGCGGTAGTGAACCTATGCAGCGCGTCTACGAAGCGCTTCGCCGCGTGGCGCCCAGCAACACCACCGTGATGCTGCGCGGCGAGAGCGGCACCGGCAAAGAGCTCGCCGCCCGCGCGGTCGTCTCGCTGAGCCCGCGACGCGACCGGCCGTTCATCAGCGTCAACTGTGCCGCCCTGCCCGAAGCGCTCATGGAGTCCGAGCTTTTCGGCCATGAGAAGGGTTCCTTTACCGGCGCGCACGCCAGTCGTCCCGGCCAGGTCGAGCTTGCCGATACCGGAACGCTCTTCCTCGACGAAATCGGCTCGCTAGGCCTCGCACTGCAGAGCAAGCTGCTACGTGTCCTGCAAGACCATTCCGTCCATCGTATCGGCGCCAAGAACCCGCGCGCCGTCGACTTCCGCCTCATCACCGCAACCAACGACGACCTCGAGCAGATGGTCGGAGCTGATCAGTTTCGCGAGGACCTATACTACCGAATCTGCGTCATTCCCATCTCTCTGCCGCCTCTGCGCGAGCGCGAAGGCGATGTGCCGCTGCTGCTCGATCACTACATGCGTATGTATTGCATCGCCGGCGATGTGCCGGTGAAGCGCTTTTCTCCCGACGCGATGCAGATGCTTGAGAGCAGCAGCTGGCCCGGCAATGTTCGCGAACTTGAGAACCTGACCCAGCGACTAGCTCTCATGGTTGACGGCGAAGTGATCGATGTGGAGCACCTGCCCCAGAAGCTGGTCATCGAAGGCGCAGCCAGTCAGGATAAGATCCTCATCCCTGAGGAGGGTGTCAATCTCGACGAAGAGATGAGCCGCATCGAACTCGCTTACCTGCAGGCGGCCATCCGCCGCGCCGGCAGCAAACGAGGAGCGGCCAGAGTACTCGGCATCCCCATCCAGAAAGTGAAGTATCTCTGCCGCAAGTATGGCATTTGAAGGCACGCCTGACTGCCGCGCCGAGGGTCAAATTTTAACCCTCAAAGGGGTCGGTTTTTAACCCTAAGGGGATCTCGTTCATCCCCGATTCAAACCGCCGATGGCACGAAAAGTCGCTTTTGGGCACAAATTTGCGTATTTTTCGCGGTCTCTCGAGTTTGGTATCCAAATCGCAATGAAATTACACGTGAGCCGAATGGAGAGATCCAGGAAGCTATCAAACTACCTTAAGGAGAACACTGAGTGGCCATCCAGAAGAAATCGCTGATCAGCAACCTGAAGTCCAACAAAGTTAAGTCCACGAAGCCAGTCGACGGCGCCACCCGGCTCTCGAACTCAGCCCTTTCCAACGTAGCTCTGTCCAAGACGCCAGTTCTGTCCAAGACTCCAGTTCTATCCAAGACTCCAGTTCTGTCCAAGACTCCAGTTCTGTCCAAGACGCCAGTTCTATCCAAGACTCCAGTTCTATCTAAGACTCCAGTTCTATCCAAGACGCCGGTTCTCTCGAAAAGGATGGGGTGACGCCTAAGGCCGCTCGCAACGAGCGGACTCGTCCATACCCATCACTCAGTAAAAGGAAGAGCTACGGCTCTTCCTTTCTATTTTTGCCGCGCTACCAGAGCTTGCGGTCCACGAAATCGCGGATCTCGCGTGCGAGGATTCCCGCCAGGCTGGTGCGACGCACCACGATTCTCGCCGTTCCAGTCATTCCGGGCCGCAGCGAGCCGTCATTTTCGAGAAGGACATCGGCGATGTAGTCCCCGGTGCTCATCCCTCCCTGAATCTGCTTAATGGTTTTTACCGCCGCCGGCACCTGGCCGGAGGCCATCTCAATGCGCTCAACCGATGAGTGTCGCGGTGCGAAAGTTCCATCCACCAGCAGACTCACCCGCGCCCGTGGCTGCACATGCCCTACCGCAAATTCCGGAACATAGAGCAGTGCTCGCATCATCCGCGTGTCGACCACATCTGTTATGGTCACCCCTGCATCCAGATAGCTGCCCGTCAGGTCTTTTAGCCGCGTCGCGGTAACCACCCCATCGATCGGCGCACGAGCCACCAGTTGTTGTGTCTCCTCACCGGCGATCACGGAGTTCTTTTCCGCCTTGGCGTGTTGCTGCTCGGCGGCGCCCACGTCGCCATGCGCTAGCAGCTCCTGGACCTGCGTTCCGGCAGTCAGAGCCACTTCTTTGCCCGCGGCCGCGCGAGCCGAATCAACAGCCGCACTCGTCATCGTCAGCAACGGATCGCCGGCCTGCACATACTGGCCTTCCTCAGCGAGCACCGCGATAACGCGCCCCGGTACCAGAGCGCGTACCACCGCCTCGCGTGCGGGTTCCAGCAGGAACCGCACCGTGATGGTGTCGCGCCAAAGCGGAAGAAACACAAGCATCAGGAAAATGGCCACGCCTCCCACGATCTGGGGCAGAGACATCCACGCACGCACACGGTCACGTTTGTCGAGATACACAGCCCTAACAAACCTCATGAGTGTTTTGATACGAGAGCGGAAAATGAGCAGAGCCAGCGCCAGCACTGGAATGAACGCCCACTCCGGGGTGAACCGGGAAAGGACGTTGTTACTGAATCGCAGGACCGTGAACAAAAGCATGTAGCTGTAGAGGCCGGAGAGAATGGCATACGCCAGATAACCCGGCCGCCGCCGTCGCGGAACAAATTCCATCTCGACGGGAAGGCGGAAGATGTGCTTCCGCACCAGCCCGGAGAGATATGCCGTCGATCTCTCCTTGATGTCGGAGAAGCCGATGATCTCGGAGAACGCGTAGTATCCATCCAGCTTGATCAGCGGGTTCATATTGACCACCACCACCGCGACTCCGGTGATCAGCATGACTTTGTATGCTAGATCATGCGCGCCGCTTCCTGACGGCGTGCCCCACCAGACCAAGGTCGCCACCGCGCAAAAGATCATCTCCACGCCGATGCCGGCCAGGATGATGAGGAATCGCTGCCAGCGCCCGGCATACACGAACGCCTCGCTCACATCCACGAAGAAGGCCGGAGTCAGGTAGATGAGGTGAAAGCCCATCGCGTGGACCTGTCCGCCATAGTGCTTGCAGGTCAGCCCGTGTGCCGACTCGTGAAAGAAGGCGAGGATTAGAAACAGCAACCAAAATTCAGCCAGATCGCCCGCAGTCTTTTGCGTGAAGGTATAGAACAACAGCGAGTCCTGCGCAATCTGTGCCCAGTTTGCGGCAAACACATAGATCATGAATCCGAACAGAAGGAGGCACGCAATGCCAAACCATCGCGAATAAAGCCACCTCAGCCAGGGATAAATCCGATTGAAATATCGATCCGGATCCCAAGCTGAAAACTGCATGTGCGCCACATCGCCCCACTTCGATTTCTTGTGCGCGTGCTGGTGCCGGCCTTCCTCCAGTTTCTGTTGCAGCGCGATGTCTGCTTCGAGCGGCGTTCTATACCAGAAGTTGACCGCGTCCAGGCCGCTGGTAAACTCACGCAGGTCATCGGGATCGAAGCGCGTCCCGTAGAGTTCCGCATGCAGCGCTGCCACGTCCTCCCACGATCGCGTGCCGTCAAATAGCTCAATGATTTTCCACTGTTCCGGCGGAAAGCGGAAGAAGCTGTCGCGGCCGCGAATCATCGCCACGATCACGGGCTTCCCATCATCGGTGTTCTCCTGCCAGATAAGCCCGGGGTCGACCTTGGGATAACTGACACGCGCTTTCCGGGCCGGCAGATCCGGGAGTGCCGCATTGAGCGCTTCGGCAAGGTTCATGGTTTGCGGGGTACTCGAACTGTCGCCACCATTCCCGGCAGCAGGCCCGGTATCTTACGGCTCAGTACTGCGGTGACTTCAATCGTTCCGCTGCCGGGATCGACAACCGGGCTCAGGTGCGTTACCGCAGCCGGGGCTGTCAGCTGAAAATCGGGCGTCGCGGATACGGTTACCAGAGATCCTCTCCGCAGCGCAGCTCCCTCCCGCGCGGGCAGGGTGAAGCGGACTTCAAACGGCGAATCGCCGGTCACCTGGAAAAGCCGATCACCGATGTGAAGATATTGCCCTTTTCGCACATATCTCTGCGACACCTCGCCATCGAAGGGGGCGACGATCCGGGTCTTCTCCATCTCCATATCGAGAGATCGGAGCTCAGCCTGCGCGCTCTCCATTTCCTCGCGCTGCCGCTCCACTTCATACTGCGTAGCAGTCAGATCGTACCTCGCATGATCGAGTGCTTCCTGCGTGTTGATTCCATCTTTGCGCAGTTCCTCTGCGCGACGCAGGTCGGCCTTGCGCACCTCCACTTCAGCTTCCCAGTTCTTCAGGTCGGCCTCGAGACTTTTGGCCTTATACTCCGCAGCGCTCCGGTCGTCGGCAAGCTGGCGATCGTCAAGTCGCGCGAGCAGCTGACCGCTTCGAACACTCATATCTACATCGGCATCGAGCGACGCGATCACCCCGGACCGCTGCGCAACCACATCCAGTTGCTGCTCCATCGTCACCGGCCCGGTCACCACCAGGTCATCGGGCGTGGCCAGGAGTCCGGGATGATTGACTGTCTCAGCGGCCGGCCTTGCTGCTGCAGAGGCTGCAACCACCGTGGCGCTGGCGCCCGGCTGCTTACCGGAAGCACAACCAGCGGCAGCGGCCGCAAAGAAGCAAACCGAAATTACTGCAAACAGCCAGCTCATCGCTTCTTCACCATCCCAACCACGCCCACAATTTCGCCCACGCCCACACCGCGATGTCGCGGAAGATCACATACCCCAGCGGCCGCAATCCAGCCCGAACCTTGCCGAACCCCTGCATGCCCGGCCGCAGGCTCCCGTCTGAATTTGGAACCGCGATCCTCGCATAAAACACGCGATCATCGCCAACCACCCCCGCCGCCGGGCTCACTACACTGACTGTGCTGCGATACGTGCGCGTCGGATAGGACTCGAGCTTGATGCTCGCCGGGTCGCCAGCGCGCAACAGGGTCACGTCCCGCTCCGGCACTGCGACGTCGACGACTGACTGGTCAGTCCTCGCAATTTCGATCATCGGATCTCCGGCAGTGACTTTGCGTCCCATCATGTTCTCAACGTGCGGCGTAGTCACCACGCCGCTGATGGCGGCGCGAACCGTCGTGCGCTCCACTTGCTCCGCCAGGCGGCGCATCTCGCCGCGCAGGTATTCGCCTTCCAGTTGCCTTTGGCCGGCCAGCGGCGCGTCGTTGTTCACCAGCGCCTGCGCTTTCTGTGCCATCGCGGTGTTGTACCGGGACGCCGCGCTGGCGGCCGCCGCACGCTGTTCCCAATTCTCCATTTGCAGCAGCGGCGTGCCCGGCGCAACCTTTTCACCTTCCTGCACCAGCACTTTTTGAACGACGCCATCTTCTTCAGCGCGCACCGATTGCGTCTGCCCTGCAGCCACTTGTGCCGTTCCCGAAACGCGCATGGGGATAGGCAATGTAACCAGCGCCAGCAGCACCGCCGTCGCCCCGGTAATAATCAACGCCCTGCGCCGCCGATCGATGGCCAGGAAGCGACGCTTCTTTTCGATCAGCGGCTCCAGAATCCCGATGAAGGGCACCTCTTTGTACAGCGAGGCATTGCGCAGCGCCAGCGTCGCCTGGCTCGACAGCAGCTTGATGATTTCGATATGCAGTTCCGTCAGGAAGTCCGGATCGGCGCTGTCAAACGACAGCATGCCGAGCCGGCCCTGATCGTCCGCCAGCGGAATTGCATAGAATCCGCGATAGCCGGTCTCTTCGAAGTATCGTCGGAACTTTTCGCTGGTCTCGGGCCGCGGATCGCTGATCTCGTCCTCGTGCATTGAGACGTGGATTTCTGTATCAAGACCGGCAGCCCAGAGCAGCACCTCCCGCAGTTGCTTCGCCGAGGGTTCCGACGTATCCAGTTTGGTCACACCGGAGATCGCTTTGATCGACAGCCGATTGCGTTCTTCAAGCGCAATCGCTGCCCGATCGTATGGAATCACAAGCTGCGGCTGATTGACGACGGCCTGCAGAACCCGCGCCTGATTCAGCGTCGAGCTGATTTCCTGACCTACGCTGACCAGCGTTTGCAGAATTTCGATCTTGCGTTCGGCCTGCAGCAGCGAGGCATTGTGCAGTGCCTGCGCCGCGGAGGACGCCACCTGAGTTAAAACGAACAAGTCATTATCGGTGAACGGCGGATCCTCATCGAAACGGATCACCTCGATCACCCCAACCAGGTTTTCCCCGTCGAGCACCGACGCGGCCATCAGGGAGCCCACAGCCACTTCCTGCGATTGTTCATTTCGATTCGCCAGCGCCGCATCGCCCATCTGTAGCAGCACTGCCTCACCGCTCTCGCCTGCGTCCGCCACGATGCCGCCACCGGCCGCCTGTCGATCCCCCGGCTGTGCAACCGGATCGGCCCCCGCCTGCTGCATCAGCAGCAAGTCGTGCTGATCTACCATCCACAGGTTCACCGCCTGTGCTCGAATCAGATCGAAGACCTTCTCGCAGATAACGGGCAACAGCGTCTCCATCTCAAGACTCGCGCTGAAGACCTTCTCGATGTCATAGAGCTGCGTCAGCCGCATGACGGAAGCCAGCTGCGCATCGCGTTCGGCTGCATAAGCTGCACCTCCAGCCACTGCGAGTGCGGCAATCCGTGCAATGTCTGCGATGCCCTCCCGTGCGGAGGGTCCCGGCAATTCCCCAAAGCTCACAATCTCGATACAGCCCAGCAGTCGCTGCTCCAGCAGCAGAGGGATACAGGTAAGCCCGGTTACGCTTTGCCGCACGTCGAGATGCGCATACTCTTCCCGCGAAAGATCATCCGCACGAAACTGCAGAAGTGCGCCTTCCCGAGCGGCCGCGCCCAGAACTCCCGAGTCCACAGGAATCGGAACACCGTCGACCGCTATATCGCCAGCGGTCGCCTTCGCGGTCCAGAGCGACGCCTCAGCATGTTCAACGACGAAGACGGCAACGGCCACGTCTCCCAGCGCATCGACAATGCTCTGCGCGACAATGCGGGCGCGAGGGCCAATCTCAAGCTCCGCCAAAAGCGCCGCCGCAATCTCAGTTACAGGAATCGCTACCGCGGGATCCGCCAACCGCAAGACTCCATCGAACAGGCTCAGGGGAAGATGCGTAGTATGGTATCCTGCCGCTGCTCAAAGGGGTTAGCAATTTCTGACCCTACTGCTGGTACGCTGCGCTTCGCCGGAATCTGCAGATCGATTCCTCGTTTGCCGCGGTCAACGAGGTGGATTGCTATGCCGACGGCCGGTTGGTCCAGGTCGTTTCGAAAGGAGGTCTGTTGAGGCCGTTCGAAGTCAGCTATTTGAAGTATGGTCAGGTCGGTTTAGTCACAGTGCAGGGAGGGCTTGTACTCGGACCACCTGTCGAATCTCTGCGAAAGACCCTCAACAATCTCACCGCTCACGGAGAGACACAGATCGTCCTCAACCTCGCCGGCATCGATCGCCTCGATTCCAGCGGCATAGGCCTCCTCGTCAAAGCTCTTCAGTCCTGCAAAGGCGCCGGAGGAAACGTAAAGCTCACGAACCTGCCAAAGGTCGTTGCGCAAACCCTGACCATGTGCTGCCTGTTGCCCTTGTTCGATGTCTACGATCACGACCAGGACGCGATCGCTTCTTTCGGATGACGCAATCCGCGCAACGGTCGAATTGCCAACCCGGACGCTTCCCGTCAATTGTTCCAACAGAACAATGCGCGATCATCAAGCGCTATGAACCCGTGTCTGAGAAATGGTCCCATGGGTTGTCTCGTTCCGCGCGTTTTGCGGTAACGATCCGTCGTGATCACTCAACTCATGCGTAGAGGCGAACAGTTTTCCTGCACAGCCATCTAATTCCCATTAGTTTTTCTGCGCGAAGCACAAAGTGCCGCTATACCGGAACACAAGTTGTCCCGTGGCACGGTCCACCTCTCCGATGCTGGTGAAGTTCCCGGTCGCGCCGGCAAACCGCCCGGTCCCGCCCTTCAGATGTGTCGCATAGCTCACTACGCCGTAGCGGGTCGATTGGGGTCCGCCCACCTGTTCCACGGTTGCCTTTGCCTGGTCGAAGAAGAGGAGATCCCCGGATTCGGTCACCCAGTGGTGCTGCACGGTGAAGATCGCGATTGCCCCGCCGTTCTGCTCGTCGATATTCAGAATGGTTGCGCCCACGGCGCCCTTCAGATCTCCGGTTGCTACTCCCATCGTGGTATTCGCGTCGATCGCGCCCAGATCGGTCATCAACATTCCGCTCGCCGACTGGCATGACTTAGTCTGCGCGATCGCGGTAATCGCGCACGATAAAGTTCGCAAGCGTCTCGAATCGAGCGGCGAAGTGGGCAACCGCGGATCTCTCGTATTCGTGTTGTCAGTCCGCAGCCCGAGAGCGCACTGCCCATCCTGACCTTCGACCACATCTTGACCGTTCATCTGAATGGCGAAGAATCCAGGTG
>Ga0335073_10001981_pt1 | contig 27949 bp, 25 predicted proteins | sample Lox_Sample_22_FD_207093 | JGI IMG/M metagenome (GOLD analysis project Ga0335073, IMG submission 207093) | Soil microbial communities from Loxahatchee National Wildlife Refuge, Florida, United States - Lox_Sample_2.2 | ecosystem: Environmental > Terrestrial > Soil > Wetlands | place: USA...
TGTTCGCGCATACCGTCGGCACCACCTGCCTCGGCACCGCCTATACGACCGCGAACATGGTGCCGAACATCATCTACGACATCGTCCTCGGCGGCGCCTTGACGTCGGTCGTCGTGCCGGTGCTTGCCGGCCCCGCGGAAGAAGCGGCGGCCGGCGGCCCCGCGCCGGACGGGACCGCGCGGCAGATCGCGTCGGCGCTGCTGACCTGGACGGTGCTGCTGCTCGTCCCGGTCAGCGCGGTGCTCGCGCTGGCCGCGCACCCGATCGTCTCCGCGCTGCTGTCCGGCGCGACCGACTGCCCGCGCGGCCCCCTGGCCGGGGTCGGCACCCGGATGCTGATCGTATTCGCGCCGCAGGTGCTGCTTTACGGGCTCGCCGTGGTGCTGTACGGAATCCTCCAGTCGCACCGCCGGTTCGGCGCGCCGGCCCTGGCCCCGCTGCTGTCGTCGCTGGTGGTGATCGGCGCGTACGCCGCCTTCGGCGAGGTCGGCGGCGGCTACGTCGACCGGCTCTCCGCACTGCCGCCGCGGGCCGAGTACCTGCTGTCCGGCGGGACCACGCTCGGCGTGCTCGCGCTGGTAGCGACCGCCGTCGTGCCCGCGTGGCGGCTGGGCCTTGGGTCGCGTCCCACGCTGCGGTTCCCGCCGGGAATCGGCCTGCGGGTCAGGCGGCTCGCCCTGGCCGGGGTGACCACCCTGGTCGCGCAGGACGCCTCGGTCGCCGCGGTCATCGTCCTCGCCAACCGCTACGGCACCCGCGGGGCACTGGTGCTCTACGGGTTCGCCTGGGCCGTGTTCGTGGTGCCGTACGCCGTGCTCGCGGTGCCGATCGCGACCAGCGCCTTCCCGGAACTGTCCACCCGTGATGCCGAAGTCGGCGCGGACGGCGGGTTCGACGTGACGGCGGCCCTGTCGACGCGTGCGGTCATGATCGCCTCGTGGCTGGGCGCGGCGGTCCTCATCGGCGCGCGCGCACCCCTCGCCCGCGTCTTCGAGTCGGGTTCCGCGCCGGCCGCCGCGATGCTCGCGCTCGCCCTGGCGGCCTTCGCGCCCGCGCTCGTCGGTTACGGGCTGTCGGCCAACCTGTCCCGCGTGCTGTACGCGCGGCGGCGCAACCGCGCCCCGGCCCTGGCGCTGGCCGGCGGCTGGCTGCTGGTTATCGTCGCGGACGCGGCGATCGTGCCGTTCGTCCCCGCGGCGCGGGTGGTGCCGGTGCTCGGGCTCGGCACCACGTTCGGGCTCACGGTGTCCGGCATCGCCCTGCTCGTCCTGGTTCGTCGTGAGTGCGGGCACGCGGCGGTGCAGGGGGTGGCGCGGGCCTTCCTGGCCGGGCTGGCCGGCTGCGTAGCCGGCGCGGTGGCCGGAATGGCGGTGTCCTCGCTCGTGTCCCGCTCCGTGCCGGCCGTGCGGGACGGCGGACTCCTGCTCAACGTCGGCCTGTCGCTGCTGGTGACGGTCGTGGTCGCGGGTGTCTTCTGCGCGATCGTGCTCCGCCTCGACGGCGGCGACCTCCACACCGCCGTTTCCCGTCTCCGTCGCCCGTCTCCGGCGCCATGACGGGGCCTCTTCCCGGGACCGTCACGGTCGTGCTCGGCACGGCCACTGGCGGGACCGGGGCGCATGTCAGGTCGCTCGTGGCCGGCCTTGCCGAGCGGGGCATCGCGGTGCGGGTGGCCGGTCCGTCTTCGGCCGGCGCGCGGTTCTCGTTGTCGGAGGTGCCCCTGGTCTCGTTCACCCCGGTCGAGATCGGGAACCGGCCCCGGGCCGGAGATCTCGCGGTCATGGTCCGGCTGCGCCGGCTGCTTCCGCGCGGCGCGCCTGGCGCTGTCGTGCACGCGCACGGCATGCGGGCCGGGGCGCTGACCGTGCTCGCCCTCACCGGCGTGCGCGGTGGCGGCCGGCCAGGGGTCGTGGTCACGGTGCATAACGCCCCGCCTTCCGGCTGGGGAGCCGCCGCGCTCGTCTACCGGCTGCTTGAGCGGGTGGTCGCGGCGGGGGCGGACGCGGTGCTCTGCGTGTCGCCGGATCTGGAGCGCCGGATGGGGCGCGCGGGCGCACGCCGTGTGCGGCGGGCGGTCGTCGCGGCGCCCGGCGTGCCTGCCGGCCCGGTGGCGATGCGGGCCACGGGCGAGCCGGCGGCCCGGGTCGCCTCCCCCGTGGACGCACCCGTCCCCGTGGACGCGGCCGCGGATAGCCCGGACCGTGACGTGGCCGCCGCGACGCGGGCAGACGTCCCGTCGGCGGGCGTCGCGGCGGCGGGGCGGCCGCTGGTTCTCGCGGTGGGGCGGCTCGCGCCGCAGAAGGGGTTCGACGTCCTGCTCAAAGCGGCCGCCGGCTGGCGGGACCTAGAGCCCATGCCGCTCGTGGTGATCGCCGGCGACGGGCCCCTGGCGCGGGACCTGCGCGCGCGGGCGGTCGCGCTTGACGCCCCCGCGGTGTTCCTCGGGCACAGCGACAACGTTTCCGCGCTGCTGGCCGCCGCGTCGGTGTTCGTTCTGCCCAGCCGGTGGGAGGGGCAGCCGCTGGTACTCCAGGAGGCGCTGCGCGCGGGCACGCCGATCGTCGCGGCACGGACCGGTGGCGTCCCGTCCCTGACCGGTGAGGACGCGGCGCTGCTGGTGCCGCCAGGCAACGCGCGGGCGCTCGGCACCGCCGTCCGCGCGGTGCTCACCGACCCGCTGCTTGCCGCGCGGCTGCGGGCGGCGACCCGGGCACGGGCCGCCGCGCTTCCCGGCGACGACGACGCGGTCACCGCGGCGCTCGCGGCCTACGCGTCTGTCACCTGATCGCCTTCTGGGATACTTTGAGTCGTGCCCCTGACCTCCACCTGCCTGTGCCTGCTCATCCGCGAGGCCGGCGACGGCACCCGCGAGGTGCTGCTCGGCCACAAGAAGACCGGGCTCGGCGTCAACAAGATCGTCGGGCTCGGCGGTCACGTTGAGCCGGGCGAGTCCGCCGCGGAGGCCGCCGCGCGGGAGGTCAAGGAAGAGTCGGGCCTGTGCGTCGCGCGGGCCGCGCTGACCGAGGCGGCCGACATCACGTTCCTGTTCCCCGCGCATCCGTCATGGGACATGGACGTGGCGGTCTTCACCTGCGAGGACTGGTCCGGCGAGGCTGCCGAGACGGAAGAGATCCGGCCGCTGTGGTTCCCGGTCAGCGCGCTGCCTTTCGACCGGATGTGGGACGACGCGCCTCGCTGGCTGCCGCGGGTGCTGGCCGGCGAGCGCCTGCGCGCCACCTTCAGCTACGCCGCCGACAACGAAACCGTCGCCGCGGAGAGCCTCACCCCGCTGCGCTTAGCCCGTGCCGCCGTGCTCCGTCGGCCGCCCGAAGCGCACGGGTTCCCCGGCTCACAGCCCCGCGCGGATCAGCTGAGCCAGTCGGCGGCGACCCGCTCGGCCAGCCGCTCGAGCAGCGGACCAGCTTGCGCCATGGACACCGCGGCATCGGGCTCGAGGTCGGCCAGGGCGTAGGCACGGGCGATCCCGGCCGCGGCAAGCTCCTGGGCGGTCAGCGTGCAGCGGCCGGCCACCGCGACCACCGGGACGGCCGGGTCGCGCGCCGTCGCGGCGCGGGCCACCCCGACCGGCGTCTTGCCGTGCAGTGTCTGCCGGTCAAGGGAACCCTCCCCGGTGATAACCAGCCGTGCCCCGCCAAGCAGGGCCTCGAACGCCGCCAGCTCAAGCATCAGCTCGATCCCCGGCCTCATCCGGGCGCCGAGGAAGAGCAGCGCGGCGAACCCGAGCCCGCCGGCCGCCCCCGCTCCCGGAGCATCCCGGACCAGGGCGCGGCCCCCGGCAGCCGCGCCGGGGACAGCGGCCGCCGCGACATCCGCCCACCGTCGCAGGCCGGCTTCGAGCAGTGCCACGTCGCCGGGCGACGCCCCCTTCTGCGGCGCGTACACGGGGGCCGCCCCCAGCGGACCGAGCAGCGGGTTGTCCACGTCCGACGCCAGCAGGAATTCCACGCCCGACAGGTCCGCCATCCCGGCCAGGTCGAGCGTCGCCAGCCGGGCGAGCGCGGCCCCGCCTGGCGGCAGTTCCAGCCCGGCGTCGTCGGCCAGCCGGGCTCCCAGTGCCTGGACCAGGCCCGCGCCGCCGTCGGTGCTGGCCACGCCGCCCACGCCGAGGATGATCCGCTTGGCGCCCATCCGGCGGGCGGCGAGAATCAGCTCGCCCACGCCGCGGCTGGTGGCGGTGAGCGGCGCGAGCGCGCCGGCCGGCAGCAGGGTCAGCCCGCAGGCCAGCGCCGCCTCGATGACGGCAGTATCGTCGCGCAGCGCCAGGGCGGCCGTGACCGTTTCCCCGACCGGCCCGTGAACATCCAGCTCTACCCGGCGGAATCCGGCGGCGACCGCGGCCGCCACCGTCCCGTCGCCGCCGTCGGCCATGGGCAGCGACACGGTCTCGCCGGCGAACCCGGCGCGGGCAAGCCCGGCCGAGACCCGCGCGGCCACCTGGTCCGCGCTCAGGCTGCCCTTGAACTTGTCGGTGGCGATCAGCACCCTGAGATTGCCGGACTCATCCGCGCCGCGCGAAAGCATGGGGGCAGAGTACTTGACCGCGAAGACGACCACCGGGCCTGCTCGCACACCCCGGCACCGGTCCTGTTACTGTCGCGCCCGTGGCCATCCTCGGCGTGCCGTTCGACAGCGGGGTGTCCTGCCGCCCTCGTCCGCCTTGACCTGGTCGGCGCGGACATCGTCGAGGTGGCACCCGCCTACGACCACGCGCAGATCACCGGTGTCGGCGCCGCTCACGTCGGCTGCGAGCTGCTGTCCGCCATGGCCCTTCGCAAGAGCTGACACCAGCCGGTAACAGCAAGAAGCGCTGGCGGCGGCTAGGTCGTAGCGTCGATCACGTGCTTGGCTATGAGCTGGTAGCTGTGCTCGACGACCGCGCGGTCCCGGCCGCGGAGGTTGTAGCCGTGGTCGGCGCCGGCGATGTCGAGGTGCTCGCGCAGCGCCCCGGCGGCGTCCAGCTTGCCCGCATAAGCCTCGCCCTCGTCGTGCAGGCGGTCGTTTTCGCAGGTGATCACAAGCGCGGGGGCGATGCCCTCGATCCCGCCGCCGTTGGATCCCCACGCGGGGGAGGCGAGCCGGTCCCGCCTCGCGTCCGGCGACGGGATGTAGGCCGCGGAGAAGAATTCCGCCATCGGCACCGAGATGGCCGACCTCCCCGCGGCGGCCCGCTTGTCCCTGGCCGGCGTGACGAGGTCAAGCGGCGGATAGTGCAGCACCTGCAGGGCGATGGCCGGCCCGCCAAGTTCGAGCGCTAGCCGCGAGGCCCCGGCCGCCAGCGCCCCGCCCGCGGACTGCCCGCCGGCACACAGGCGTGAGCCGTCCCAGCCGTGCCCCGCGCGGGACACCCAGGTGATGATGTCGTAGGCCTCTTCGACCGGTTCGGGAAAGCGGTGCCGCGGTGCCACGTCGTAGTCCACGTTCACCACCGCCGCGCCGGCGTTGGCCGCGAGGTAGCGGCACAGCGGGTCGTCCTGCGCGGGGTGGCGCATCACGAACCCGCCCCCGTGGAAGTTCACGTACACCGGCGGGCGGTCCTCGGCAGCATCCGGGCGGTACACGACGGCCCGGACGTCGCCGTGCCGGGCCGGGATGGTGACCGGGTCGGTGCGCACCGGCAGTTCCGCGAACGACAGCTGCGCCCTGATCCGCGGCCGGGGACCGCGCTGCGCGAGCCGCGCGAGCGTGTCAGCGACCAGCGGTGTGCCAAGGAAGCTCATTCACTTAACTCCAGTGCCAGGGCCTCCCATACTAGTTCTTTACGATCTGTTCCTCGCCAGCAATCGAAAAATCACAGTTAACCTGCAGCGAATCCTCAAGATTGGTGCGGCGTTCTCTCAAAGGTCTCTGCCCGGGGCATCCCGGAATCGCCCCGCGCGCCGCACCAGCAGGTCAGCCGGCGGTTTCCGCCCAGCGGCGCCGCACCTCCGCCAGCCCGTCCGGCGTGAGCGACCCGTACAGCCGCAGCCGGGCGACGCCGCCGTCGGGGAACACGTCCAGCCGTACTACGTCGTAGGCCGAGGCTGGCTGGACCCGGAACCGGTGCGGCGTGTCGGGCAGCAGCGGCGTCCGGGGCAGCAGCGGCGCCCACGACGAGTCAAGCTCCCATTCCCCGCCGATGTGGCCGCGCAACTCGCCCGCGCCGGGGGAGTTGCCGATGTATCCGGAGGTGTCGATCTCGACCAGCGACACCATCGCCGGCGCGGCGAACCCGGCGATCAGCCACTCGTTCCCTGGCGTGCGCCGCCGCCTGGTCTCCCAGCCCTCGCCCATCACCCGGGACAGTCCCGGCGAGACCGCGTTGCGCGGCGAGGAAAAGAACTGGTCGCTCGACGCCCGGATGTCGCCGCCGTTCTCCAGCGCGGCCAGGTCGAACGTCAGCCCCTCGAGCAGCGACGGATCGGGCACCACCGCGCCGTGCACCCGCAGCCTGGCGACCCCGCCGTCGGGGTAGATCTTCAGCCGCACGTGCGAGAACCGGCGGCCGGGCGGCACCTCGAACACGTGCGGCGTGTCCCCCTTGAGGGCCGAGCGGGCCACGATCTGGGTCCACGGTGCCGCCGCGAGCGCGTCAGCCGAGGGGTAGCCGTCGACGCAGCACGCGTCCACCGAGCAGGCCTGCGGGTAGTTCCCTGTGAAGTAGGCGGTGTCGACGACCACCGCGTGCACTACCCCGGGGGCGCCGAGTCGCACGATGACCCAGTCATGCTCGCCGGCCCCGGGCAGCCCGCCGCCGGAACCGCGCCGCCGCCGCGTCTCCCAGCCGTCGTACACCTGCCCCTTGTGCCCGAAGGTGGACGGCGAGAACACGGCCGCCCCCGGCTTGATCAGGTTCTCCTTCTCCGCGAAGAACTCATCCGACGCCGCCACGACCGACCCGCGCAGCGCTCGCGACGCGAGATCGGGAAAGGCCAGCGGGTCGGGCCGCCCGGCCGGGTCCTCAGCCGCCAAGCGGACCACCTCCCCGTGCCAGCAGCCGCCCGCGGGGCGGGTCCCGGGGCGTGACCTCGACGCCGCTCAGCCACACGCGGGCGATCCGCCCGGTGAGGGTCCGTCCCTCATACGGGGTCACCGGGTACCGGTGCAGCAGCTCGGTGCCCCGCACCGGCCACGACGCGTCCGGGTCGAAGGCCACGAAGTCGGCGTCGCAGCCGGCCGCGATCTGCCCCTTGGTCCGCAGCCCGGCCAGGGACGCGGGAAACGCGGACATCCAGCGGGAGACGTCGGCGAGCGAGAACCCGCGCCGCCGCGCGACCGACCAGACGACAGGCAGCCCGATCTGCAGGGACGAGATCCCGCCCCACGCAGTCCGGAAGTCGCCGTCACCCCCGCCCGCTTCCGTCAGGCCTTTCAGCTCAGGCGGGCACGGCGAGTGGTCCGTCACCACCCCGTCGACGGCGCCGTCGCCGAGTGCGCGCCACAGCGCCTCCCGGTTGACCGCGTACCTGATGGGCGGGCAGCACTTGAACTCGGTGTGCCCGGGCGCCACCTCCTCGGCGGCGAAGAACAGGTAGTGCGGGCACGTCTCGGCGGACAGCGCGATCCCCGCCGCCTTCGCCGACGAGATCAGCGCCGCGCATTCCGCGGCGGCCAGGTGCACGATGTGCGCCCGCGCGCCGGAGAAGGCCGCCGCCGAGATCACGGTCTCGATCGCGCGCCGCTCGGCCACCGGCGGCCGTGACGCGACGAACGCGTCATACGACGGCCCGGCCGGCACGGTCACCTGCGTCGGGTCCTCCGCGTGCACGACCATCGGCGCGCCGGACGCGGCGAGCACCGTCATCGCGGCCCGCAGTTCGTCCCGCGACAGCGGCGGGAACTCATCGATCCCCGAGTCGATGAGGAAGCACTTGACTCCCACCACGCCCGCGTCGAGCAGACCCGGCAGCTCGGAACCGTTCCCCGGCACCGCCCCGCCCCAGAACGCCACGTCGACGGCGCACTGCCCGGCTGCCGCCGCCACCTTGGCCCGCAACGCCGCGACGCTCGTGGTGACCGGCGAGGAGTTCAGCGGCATGTCGCAGATCGTGGTCACCCCGCCCGCAAGCGCCGCCCGCGTCGCGGACGAGAACCCCTCCCACTCGGTCCGCCCCGGCTCGTTCACGTGCACATGCGAGTCGACAAGCCCTGGCAGCAACGGCAGGTCGCCGAGGTCGACGGCGCGGTCCGCGTCCATGCCAAGGCTGTAGTCCCCGACAACTTCAACCCGGCCATCCCGAACGAATGCCGATGCCTCCCGCACCTCGTCCCCTACCACCATGCGCCGCGACCGGATAAGCAGCGTGCTCATAGCCACCCAAAGCTCGTCGTGGAGTCGGCCGGGTCGGACGGCAGGTACTCCAGGCCCACCCAGCCGTTGTACCCCTGGCCGGCGAGTTGCCCGAATACCGGCTCGAAGTCAAGGGTGCCCGTTCCCGGCGCCCCCCTCCCCGGCGGGTCCGCCACCTGCACATGCCGGATCTTCGTCCGGCAGGCCGAGAGCACGTCAGCCACGTCTTCCCCCATCTTCGCCAGGTGGTACACGTCCGCGAGGAACCCGACGTTGGGTGCGCCCGCGGCCTCGATCACCGTCATCGCCTTACCGCTCGTGTCCACGGGAAACCCGGGAATGTCCACCGAGTTGATCGCCTCGACGAGCACCGACGCCCCGACCTTCCCCGCGGCCCCCGCCGCGAACGCCAGGTTCTCGATCGCGACCGCGTCCTGCTCCGCCCGCGGCACCCCGGGCACCCGCAGCCCGTACGGCGCGTTCAGCCGGGTGCAGCCCGCCCGCCCCGCGATCTCCACGGCGGCAGCCACATTCTCCCTGAACTCCGCCGCACGCGCCGGATGCGACACGATACCCCGCTCCCCGGCCGCCATGTCCCCGGTATGGAAGTTCAAGGACACTAGTTCCACCCCGGCATCCGCGATAGCCCGGACGAACGCGTCAGCCTCGGCATCGGACGGCACCATGGCGTCCCACGGCCACCAGAACTCAACTCCGCCGAACCCCGCCGCCCGCGCTGCCGCCGCCCGCTTGAGCAGCGGCAGTTCGGTAAACAGGATCGAGCAGTTGACGTCAAACCGCAGCCCGTACCGCATCGGATCGCTACCTGACCTTTCGTTCGCGCCGTGCGGCCGGCGAGCACATCCGGGGCACCGGGGCTTGAGCCGCGTCCACGACCGTATTAGTTTCCCGCCCGGTGCCGGGCACTCGCCCGCGTAGCCAGCCGCGTGGCCGTACCGGCCGCGGTCAACGGCTTCACCGGCCGGGACGCGCCAGCCTTAGCTGGAGCGCGGGGTACCGGGGCTCGGTGAAGCCGAGCGACCGGTACAAGGCGATGCCGTCGCCGGTGGCGTTCAGGTTGATCACCCGGGCCCCGGTCTCATCGCGGAACCAGGCCAGCAGCGCGTCCAGGCAGGCCCGGGCGTAGCCGCGGCCGCGGTACCGGGGGTCGGTGCTCATGTTGAAGACGAGGCCCTGCACTCCGCCGGGGTTGCCCGGTCCCGGGGCGTGCTTGTCGCACACCCCGGCCGCGCAGCTGACCACGCGCAGGTCCGGGTGCTCGATGACAAAGGCGGCGAAGTCGTCCTTGTCATCAAGCCGCCGGGCGAACCACGCCTCGGCCTTGTCCCGCCAGCCGGGGTCGGCCCCGGCGGCCAGCATCCCCATGTCCGACAGCATGACCTCCCGCAGCCGGGTCAGTGCCGCGGCGTCCGCCGCCGCCGCCCGGCGCACCACGACCGGCTGCGCTCGTGTGTTGTCCATCCCCTTATTGTCGGGCCCCGGTCTGACCGCTGGCGGTGGGTCAGCCTTCTGCAGAGCGCGCCGGGCGTGGAGTTTGTAGGAACACCTCACGGCACCCTAGCCTGAGCCTCAGGGGTTCTAGAAAGCCGTCGGTACGCTACTGGCCGCCGGTACAGGGGGGATGGCAAGATGTCCGAGCACGTGGAGAACGACCTCGACAAGCTCAAGGGAATCGGCCCCAGCTACAAGGAGATGCTCAAGAGCATCGGCGTCGATTCGATCAAGGAGTTGCGTCACCGCAACCCGGCGCACCTGAAGCAGATGATCGAAGAACGGCATGGACCGGTTGTGGGTCTGTCCGAGCAGGAGACGCGAACCTGGATCGACGAAGCACAGGCCTACCAGGAGTAGGTCGAAACAGGCGAGGATGTCCCGGCTCAACCGAGCTTGGGACATCCTTGGCGTGCGATCGGCGCCATACCGCAGCGAAGTGCAGCAACGATGCAGGTCTAGCGCGGATCCGGGTACGTCCGCGCACGCCAGGACCTGGGCAGATCATGGCAAGGAAGGCCCTCTCCCACGGTTGGCCGACGCGGGTGGAACCGTGCTGTCTGCATGACGGGGGGTGTGGCGGATCCGGGGAACCGCGCGTAGGTTCGGGGTGGAGGGATTTTTCCTACCTGAGTGGAGGGAAACATGGCGGCAGACGCGGAGGACGTCCAGTTCTGGTTTGATCCCTTGTGCCCGTGGGCGTGGATCACCTCGCGGTGGATGCTCGAGGTGGAGAAGGTCCGGCCGGTGCGGACCGAATGGCGGATCATGTCGCTGGCGTACCTGAACCTCGTGCAGCACGAAGGGAAGGGCCTGAGCGAGGAGTACGTGGAGCGCATGAACAGGGCGTGGGGACCGGTGCGGGTCTGCGCCGCGGCCGCCGCCGACGCCGGGCCTGCCGTGCTCGGGCCGCTGTACACGGCGATCGGGACCCGCTTCCACAACCAGGGACGTCGTGACGACCCTGCGGTGCTCCCCGAGTCGCTCCAGGAGGCCGGGCTGCCGGTGTGGCTGGCGGACGCCGCCGAGACGGCCGAGTTCGACGAGGCGATCAAGAAGTCGCACCACGAGGCGTTCGACGAGGTCGGCCTCGACGTCGGAACTCCCGTGATCAGGATCCGCGGCAAGGCGCTGTTCGGCCCGGTCATCACCCCCGCGCCGAAGGGGGAGGCGGCAGGCGAACTGTGGGACGGCCTGGTGCTCGTATCCAAGGCGGACGGTTTCTTCGAGCTCAAGCGCTCACGCGACCGCAGGCCCTCCTTCGACTGACCCGCGGCGCACCGCCGGCCGTGCCACGCGTGGCCGGCCCCGCCCTAGCCCGCCCTAGCCCTCGAGCTCGATCGTGTACATGATGAATCCGGGCAGGGTGGCCACCTTGTCGTACAGGGCACGGGCGGTCGTGTTGGTCAGCTGCGTGTGCCAGTACACCCGGCCGAGGTTCCGCTCGGCCGCCCAGTCGCGTACCGCGGCGATCAGCGCGCGCCCGGCGCCCTTCCCGCGCGCCTCGGGAGCGGTGAACAGATCCTCCAGGTAGCAGACGTCCGACCCCGTAGTCCGGGCGTGCACGAAGAAGTGCACGATGCCGACGAGCGACCCGTCCAGCCAGGCGCCGAGCGCGTGCATCCGCTCGTCGGCCTGGAACTCCTCCCATGCCCTGTCGTACATCGACTGGGGGTGTTCCACCTGGTAGAACGCGTTATACCCGCGGAAGAGCTCTTCCCAGGCCGCCCGGTCGGACGGTGCGAGCTTGACAACCGTGATCATGACACTCCCTCATCCAAAATGATAACAGCAAGAAGCGCTGGCGCTGACTGTCGTGGTTGCCACGTTAGAGCGGCAGCGCCCTTCTGGTCGACAACGTCGGACAGGGCGGCACGGAACGGGGCGGCAGCGGACAAGCTGGCTACGAGGCCAGCCCCTGGATACGTGCCGCCGCCGCGGCGTGCCTCCGCAGCTTCTCCTCCACCCCAGGCAGCGTCAGCGCGCCGTCCCTGACCAGGACCTTCCCGGCCACGACCGTGTGCCGGGCCGACACCGGCCCGCAGCGCAGCCAGGCCTCGACCGGGTCGACGAGCGCGCCGGCGTACCGCACGCCCTCCTGCGGCCAGCAGATCAGGTCTCCGGCGGCACCGGCGGTCAGCTCGCCCAGTTCGCCGGAGCGGCCCAGGCAGGCCGCGGAGCCCCTGGTCGCGATCTCGAGCACCTCGCGCGCCGTCATCCCGGTCGGCCCCTTGCGCTGCCGGCCGAGCAGCAGCGCCGCCCTGGACTCGATCCACAGCGACGCGCTGTCGGTCGAGGCGGACCCGTCGCAGCCGATCCCGACCGGCGCGCCCGCGGCGCGGAACTCCCGCACCGGGGCGAACCCGCCGCCGCCGATGAGCATGTTGGAGGAGGGACAGTGCGCCACCCCCACCCCGGCCGCGCCCAGCCGGGAAACCTCGGCATCGTTCGGGTAGATGCAGTGCGCCACCCAGGAACGGGCGGTGAGCCAACCGACCTCCTCGAACTGATCGACCGGGCGCCGCCCGAAGGTCTCAAGGCAGTACGTATCCTCGTCCGGGTCCTCCGCCAGGTGCGTGTGCAGCCGGACGTCGAGCCTCTCGGCGAGTTCCGCGGTGCGCCGCATCAGCACGGGGGAGACGGAGAACGGCGAGCACGGCGCGAGCGCCACCTGGACCATGGAGCCGGGGGATGGGTCGTGGTGCAGCTTCACCAGGCGCTCGCTGTCCGCGAGTACCTCGTCGTCGTCCTGCACGACCGAGTCCGGCGGCAGCCCGCCGTCCTTCTGCGACACGGTCATGGAGCCGCGCGTGCAGTGGAACCGCAGCCCGGTCTCCCGCGCCGCGGTGATCTCGGCGGTCCACAGGTCACCGCCGCCGCGCGGCGCCACGTACAGGTGGTCCGTCGTCGTGGTGCACCCGCCAAGTGCGAGCTCGGCGCAGCCGATCCAGGCGGACAGGTACGCGGACTCCTCGTCTAGCCCGGCCCACAGCGGATACAGCGCGGTCAGCCAGGAGAACAGCGACCCGTTGATCGCCGGCCCGAAGGACCTGGTGAGGTTCTGGTACATGTGATGGTGGGTGTTGATCAGCCCCGGCGTCACCAGGCACCCGGCGGCATCGAGCACCTCGGCGGCCGCCGGCTCCGGATCCGCGGACGCCCCCACCACGGAGATCAGTCCGCGGGTGATCGCGACCCACCCTCCGGCCAGCTCACGACCCTCGTCGTCACATGTCGCGACGAGCTTCGCGTTCCGCACCAGCAGGTCAGCGGTCTGTTCCGGCATCAGTGCCCCCAAGATCAAGACCAAGGCCGCATCGCTCCTCCGAACGGAACGTGGTCCCCGTTCTCCCGCACACTAGACCGCCGTGCCGCCTCCCGGGCAGGGCACCCGGCTACGATGACGGCGTGACCGAAGTGGCTGAAGCACCTTTTCTCGCTGCACTGCAGGCGCTGCCCAAAGTGGAACTGCACTGCCATGTCGAGGGCACGATGCGGCCGGAAACGGTTGTCGACCTGGCCCGCAAGAACGGCGTCGAGCTCCCGCCGGGTGACGTCCGCGACCTTTACAAGTACGGCTCCCTCGACGAGTTCCTCAACGTCTTCTGGCTCGTGCAGTCGGTTCTGCATGACCGCGACGACTGGGCGCGCCTGGGGTACGAGTCGGTACTCGACGGCGCGGCCGCCGGCCGGGTCTACGCGGAGGTCTTCGTCACCCCCGCCAGGCATCTGGCCGCGGGTCAGACCCTCGCGTCCGTCCTCGAGGGCCTGTCCGCCGGCCTGGCGGCAGGCGATGCAGAGACAGGCGCGCGGACGATGATCATCGTGGATATGGACAAAGCCTACGGCGGCGAGGCCGGAGAGCAGCTGATCGCGGAGCTGATCGAGTTGCGCCGGGCGGGTGCCCCGGGCACCGATCGCGTGATCGGCATGGGCATGGATTCCACCGAGCTCAGCGTCAATCCGCTGTCGTTCGCCCCGGCCTACCGGCAAGCCGCGGCGGCCGGCCTGCACAGGACCGGCCACCAGGGCGAGAACTCGCCGGCCGCCGCGGTCGGCGTGGTGGCCGTCGGCCTCGGCGCCGAGCGGATCGACCACGGCCTGTCCCTGATCGAGGACCCGGACCTGGTCGCGTTCTTCGCCGACCGCCGCATCCCGCTGACCATGTGCCCGACCTCGAACGTCGTCATCGCCAACGCCTACAGCTCGGTCGCCCGCCATCCGCTGCCCGCCCTGCGCGACGCGGGCGTCCTGGTCACGATCAACAGCGACGACCCCGCGCTGACCGATCTGGACCTGGCCCGCGAGTACGCCACCTGCGCGGCAGCCTGGAACTGGTCATGGGACCAGATGGTCGACATCGCGGTGGACGGCGTGGAAGCCACCTGGCTCGACGACACCGACAAACGCGCACTCACCGCGCGCATCCGGGAGGAAGCCGGACGCCTGCGTCCTTAGGTACCTGCCGGGTTCGCGACCTGCGCGAGGAACAACGGCTCGCCGGTCGCCGACGCGGAGACCAGCATGAGGTACGGTCGGTCGAAGCTGATGGTGACCGGGTTGACCGCCACCGCGGTCGGGGCCACCCCGGCGGCTGCGGCTGCGGCGGCGACGGTGCCCTTCTCGGCGACCTTGAGCGTGGCGGCCTGCTGGACGAAGGCGAGCTCACCCGCCTGCGGTGACAGTCCGGTGAAGTCGGCCGTGGTGGTGAACGCCTGGCCCATGCCGAGCCGGCCGAGCACCTGCTTCATGTCGCCGACTGAACCGGAGGTGCTCAGGCTGACCTTCGGCAGGAAAACCTGGGCCGTCGCCCCGGGGCCGCCCCGTGGCCCGGCGACGCTGGCCCCCGTGCCCCCGGCGCGCAGCGACGCGGTGATCGCCGCCAGGGACGCCTGGGCCGGCAGCGCGCAGGAACCGGACCCGGCCGGCGGAAGCAGCGCGGTCATCGTGAGCTTTCCGCCCTCGTACGGCAGCGCGACCGCGGTCCAGCCGTCGATCCGGGCGTACGTGAACCCGTCGCCGGTCAGGTACGACGCGGTGACCTGCTTGCCGTCCGCGAGGGTAAAGCCGTCCGGTTTGGTCTTGGCCGGGTCGAACGGTGTCGCCCACTGCGCGTCCAGGTACAGCGCGGACGTCAGCACCCAGCCGACCTGGGCGACCATGTCCGGTGTGACGAGGTTGCCGATGTGCCCGTGGGTATCGGCCGAGATCGCGGCGTTGATCTCGGCCGCAGCCCTGCCCGGGTCGGTGCTGAACGGCACCTGGGCCAGGCCCGCGCCGTAGCCGGTGGCGACCGAGTTGAGGTAGGCGCTCAGCGGCCGCAGGCCCGGGTCGGCCCACACCTGGTTGCTCGGGCTGAGGGTGACGCCGGGCCCGTCAAGCCCGGCGAGCGCCTTCGACCGGGCCTGGAGCCCGGCGTCCAGTGCCGTGCCGCCGTCCGCCGGCAGGTGCAGCACCGCGGCCATCGCCGTCGCGGTCGCGCCGCGCGCCCCCAGGTAGGCCAGGCCGAGCGCGCTTGCCAGGGTGGACGGTGAGAACACCAGGTTCCGCCCGGGATACTGCGCGCACCAGGCGCGCAGCACGTCGAGCCCGAACGCGGTGTCCGCCGCCCCGAACGGCCGGGGGTCGGCGGTCGGCTCGACCGCCGCCACCCCCCGCGTCACCGCCACCGACGGCGCCGTGAGCGTCGACGACGTGCCGCCGCAGCCAGCGAGCGCGGCCGCCGCGCAGACCGCGGCGAGTACTCCGGTCGAGGTCCTGATCCCACGTCCCATGCTCGTTGGACGCCGAACCGCGGTAACCGGTTCCAACGAAGACACCGGCTCCGGAGCCACGCCGCTGACCGTGCATGAAAGTGCCGTCGATGTCGCTACGGGCCGGAGTACGGCGGGGACTTCATGCTCGACTCCCAGGGCGACCAGGAGCTGATCTTCGACCACTTCCCCGGCGGGCACCAGTCGCTGACCGCGCTGCACCTGCCCGCGTCGGTTGACGACAGCGCCTGGGCCACGACCCGGCACGGTGCCCTCTACGTCACGGACAACACCGATGACACGGTAGACGTGGTATCCGACACCTTCACGGTCGGCACCATGTACTCATCAGTGACGCCGTGCGACTCCAACAGCGCCCCGGCCACCTGCCCGGCCCCCGGCTTCCCGCCGAACTACCTGGCCAGCACCAACATGCTTACCAGGGGGCTGACCCCGGTGCCGCTCACCGGCCCGGTGCTCCGCACCGAGGGCATGATCTTCATTCCCTGACACTGGTCAGGCGGATGGCAAGGCGCCCGCCGCACGGCTGATTCCGCAGCCGCACGGCGGGCGCCGCCGTTCCCCGCTTCAGTTCCCCGTGTCCGGGGGTTTCCAATTCGCCGACGGTAATCAAGACGGCCGCCGGCCCGGCTCTCACGGGCCGATCTCGAGGTTGCCGCCCTCGGTGCTGACGTTGATCGACCGCGGCGCCCCTGGGCTGGTGGCGATCTGCACCGTTTCTGTCGAGCCGCCGGTGTCGGCGGTGACCGCGTACGGGCCGCCGGGTACGGACAGCGAGGCGTTACCGCCGCCGGTCGAGACCCGGACCGATTGCGGAGCGGCGGTGAATCCGAGCGTGACGTCGCCCCCGGCGTCGATGACCGTCGTGGACGACGAGGAGATGACGGTGCCGGACATCGGCCCGCCGCCGGTGTCGACCGTCAGCGTCCCGGTGACATCGTCCACCTGGACCTGGCCGCCCTCGGAGGCCACGCCGAGCGGGCCGGTAACCGAGGTCGCGGTGACGGGCCCGCCGCCGGAGTCGATCGTCGCCGGACCGGTCCCCGACACGGACACTCCGCCGCCCTCGGCCGTCACGTTCAACGCCCCGCTGATGGCCGACGCGAAGACCGGCCCGCCGCCGGAGTCGAGGGTCGCCGTGGGGGCGCGGGACACGGTTATCTGGCCGCCTTCGGCGTGGACGGTGAGCTTGCCGGAGATGCCGGTGGCGGTCACCTGCCCGCCGCCGGAATCCACGTCCGCCGCGGCCGCGTTGTTCACGGTCACGTCACCGCCCTCGGCGGTCGCGGTGAGCGACCCGCTGATGCCGGACGCGTAGAGCGGCCCGCCGCCGGAGTCGAGGTTCGCGGTGGCGGCCCCGACGACACTGAGCGACCCGCCCTGGCTTGACGCGTTCACATTGACGCCTGACGGCACGGTCACCGTGAAGGCGACGCTGCAGTCGGAGTTCGCACAGGCGGGCGCCGCGAGCGTGAGCAGGCCGCCCGAGTCGGTGTGCGTCACGGCCGGCGGGTTGCCGGCTGAGGTGTACGAGATCGACGTGCTGACCTGGACCGGGTCGGCCGGGCCAGAGGTGACCTTAATGGGGGCACCGTAGCTCTGTATGTTCAGCGCGGTGACCGGCTCGGTGATGGTGAAGGCTCCGGTGGCGGTGGCCTGGTACGGCTGCGGGCCTCCGGAACCGTTCACCGCCCGCACCAGGGCGAAGGTCCCCAGGGCGGTGAGCGGGACGAGGGTGACAACGCCGCTGAGGCGCCAGATCCAGCGGCCGCGCGCCGCCTGCGGGCGGCCGGCGGAGGTTAGCGGTTGCATGGCAGGTCCACGGTGAGGAGGGTCGGCCCGCCGGGCGGGCTGTCGATTTCGAAGGTGCCGTCGACGGAAGCGGCGCGCCTGGCCAGGCCGGCCAGGCCGGTGCCCCTGGCCGGGTCGGCGCCGCCCATGCCGTCGTCGGTGACGATGACGTGCAGCCGGTCGCCGGCCCGCTGGACGAACACCGCGGCCTCCGTGGCCTGGGCATGCTTGACGATGTTCGAGAGCCCCTCGGACACGACGAAGTAGGCGACTGCCTCGATCACCGGCGCGGGGCGCCGCGTCATGTCCACGGTCAGCCGGACAGGAAGCGGCGTGCGGGCGACGATCCCGGACAGGGCCGCGTCCAGGCCCCGGTCTTCGAGGACCGCCGGGTGCAGGCCGCGGATGAGGTCGCGCAGTTCGGCGAGGGCGGCCTTGGCCTCCTCGTGTGCCTCGGCGATCGCCAGCTTCGCTTCCTCGGCCGTGCCGGCCTGGGCGCGGGCCATGCCCAGGTTGATGGCGAGGGAGACCAGCCGCTGCTGGGTTCCGTCATGCAGGTCGCGCTCGAGGCGCCGCCGCTCGGCGTCGGCGGCGTCGACGACGCCGGCCCGGGTCTGGGTGAGGTGCTCCACCCGGTGCTCAAGCTCGTCGGCGCGGCTCGGGCCGAGCAGCGCCCGCGCCGCCCTGACGTCCAGGGCGCGGACCGCGCTCGTGCACCAGGGGGCGGCGAACAGCGCGACCAGGCCGGCCGCCGTCAGCAGCAGGCCGACCGGATGATGGCTGGGTCCGAAGGTGTGCCGGTAGAGCCAGCTCGACGGCTGCAGCGCCCACGCGTAGGCGTAGACGAGGCCGTAGACCACGCCGACGAGCCACAGCCCGAGGGCGGCGCCCGCCGCGGCCGCGAGCACGGGGGCGGCGAACAGGTAGTAGCAGAGCTGGCGCCAGGTCGCCTGCGAGCGGACCGTGGCTACCAGGCCCGGCCAGGTGAGCTGCCGCCGTGGCCGCGGCGGGATTTCGACCCCGGCCGTGGTCCGCAGCCGGTGCCGGTGCACGCGGGTGAGCACGGGGGCGAGCAGGACGATCCCCGCCGTTACCACGACCCACAGGAGCAGCAGCTGCAGCCCGTCCACTCCGTTGAGGTTCGACCGTGCAGTCGCCCGGGCGAGGAGGACCAGGATGACCGGCGTGATGATCAGTACCGGGATTTCGCCGGCCAGGTAGAGCGCCTGGCCCCACGCGCGCGGCGACCACGGCACGCGACGGTGCCGCCTTGGGGGCACCGGGTGCTGCTTGTCGACCGTCATGTCCATGGCCCTCACGGTATTCGCCGTGCGTACGGCGCGGCCATACAGCGCGGCACCGCTTCATGGTGAAGCTGGCTGCACCCCCGATTCGGGGGTCCCGGCTACTGCGTTCGGCCGTCCGCTGCTGACATCGTTACGGGCATGGTCGGCGACCACGGCCGCCGCGATGCGGCAGGCCGTTTCCGTGCGGGTGATTGCGGTTGACCGCTTCGGGGTTTTGCCGGGGAGATCCCTGATGCGGAGAACGCCCGGCGGGCGACAGCCTGTAGCCGTCGGCCGTGACCATGACAGCCACGCAACCGGCCACCAAGAGCTAGTCCCCTGAAAAAACCCGTCCCTTGAGAGGACCCCGATGAGACGACACCAGGGCACGCCGGGCGAAGTGATCAGGCTCGACGGCGTGACCAAGGCCTACCAGGCGGGGGCGCCGCCCGCGCTCGCCGATGTCACCCTGAGCGTGGCGGACGGCGAGGTGGCCGCCATCATGGGCCCGTCCGGCAGCGGGAAGTCCACGCTGCTGAACCTGATCGCCGGCCTCGACAAGCCCACCAGCGGCACGGTCACGGTGGCGGGACAGCGCATCGACAACCTCGGCGAGAGCGCGCTCGCCCGGTTCCGTGCCCGCCACGTGGGCATCATCTTCCAGTTCTTCAACCTGCTCGACGACCTCACCGTCGAGGACAACGTGCTGCTCCCGGCCCAGCTCGCCGGCGCCTCCCGGCGGGGGGCGAAGGCACGCGCGGGCGAGCTGCTGGCCCGGCTGGGCATTGACCGGCACCGCGACCACTATCCGGCCCGCCTGTCCGGCGGGCAGCGGCAGCGGGTCGCGATCGCGCGGGCCCTGGTGAACTCCCCGGAGCTGCTGCTCGCCGATGAGCCGACAGGCGCGCTCGACACCGCCACCGGCCAGGAGATCGGACTTCTGCTCACCGAGCTGAACGCCGCCGGCCAGACCCTGATCCTTGTCACCCACGACCCGGCGCTCGCCGCCCGGCATGCCGCCCGCGTCGTCCAGCTTGTGGATGGCCGGGTTGCCCGTGGCCAGACCGCGCCGGCCTGGGCCGGGGTGCGGGCGTGAGCAGGGGAGCGAGCGCCCCGCAGGCGCCCGTGACGGCGACCGGGCGGGACGGCGCGGGCGGCGCGCCGAGCGCGCCGGGGCACGGCCGGCCCGGCGCGGCCCACTGGCTGAGCGTGGTGCGCACCGCGTCCGGCGGGGTCCTCAGGCACAAGGTGCAGGCCGTCGTGATCGTGGCGGTGCTGTTCATCGCGACCGCCTCGGCGACGCTCGGGCTGGCGCTGCTCAACGCCAACAACTCGCCGTTCACCAGGGCGTTCGCCGCCCAGCACGGCGCCGACGTGATGGTCACCGCGAACCCTGCCCGGGCGGCCGGCGCGCAGTTCGCGGCCACCGCGCACACCGCCGGGGTCACCGCCATGGCGGGGCCGTTCGACCAGACGACGATCCCGCTTGAGTTCCAGGACCAGCCCTGGGGACCGACCACCATTGTCGGACGTTCGGATCCCGGCGGCACCGTTGATGACGTGGTGCTGAACGCCGGGCACTGGGCCAACGGCCCCGGCCAGCTCGTCCTTTCCGGGTACCTGGCGCCGGGCAAGGGCGGTCAGGAAAACGGCGGCCCGGTGCTCGGCAGCACCTTTACGGCGACAAGCCTGCCGGGAAAGCCGGTGCTGACCGTGGTCGGCTTTGCCACCTCCATCACCGACACCGCCGGCGGCGGCGGCTGGGTGACACCCGGCGAGCTCTCTAGCCTGCTGGCTCCGGGCAGCCAGCCGGCGGCCCAGCTGCTTTACCGGTTCACCCATGCGGCCACGAATGCGCAGCTAACCGCAGACGCGGCGGCCGTGACCAAGGCGCTGCCCGCCGGCACGGTCATCGACTGGGGCTCCTGGCTCACCGCGCAGCAGGCGGAGGGCAGCAACGCCGCGATCATGGAGCCGTTCGTGCTGGCGTTCGCGATCATCGGCCTCGCCATGGCGGTGCTCATCGTCGGCAACGTGATCAGCGGCGCGGTGATCGCGCAGTACCACCGCATCGGCGTGCTCAAGTCACTCGGCCTGACCCCGGCCCAGGTGGTGGCCGTCTATCTGAGCCGGATCGGCTGGCCCGCCCTCGCTGGCTGCGTCGCCGGGGTGGCCGGCGGCTACCTGCTCGCCGCTCCCGTCCTGGACAAGTCCGCCGGGGCGTACGGCGTCGGAAGCCAGCAGGTGCCGTTGTGGGCACTGGTGCTCGCGCCCGTCGGCATGCTCGTCATCACCCTGCTCGCCGCGCTCGGCCCGGCGCTGCGCGCCGGCCGCCTGTCCGCGGTTGAGGCGATCGCCTCCGGGCGCGCGCCGGCCACGGGCCGCGGGTACGCCGCCCACCGGATGGCCGCACGGCTGCCCCTGCCGCGCCCGGTCAGCCTCGGCCTCGCCGCGCCGTTCGCCAGGCCAGCGCGCACCGCGGTGACGCTCGCCGCGATCGCGTTCGGGGCCACCGCCGTGATCTTCGCGACCGGGCTGCACTCCTCCCTTGGCCGGGCGGCGGCCAGCCAGACCCTCTCGGCCACCGTCCCCGTCCAGGTGCAGCAGGACAACCCCGGGGCCGGCCCGAATCAGGTACCCACCGCCGCCCAGTTCGCCGCCGTGACGTCGGCGATGAGCGCGCAGCCCGGGCTGGCGCACGAGAACACCGAGTACGACACGCAGGTGCAGGTGGTCGGCTTCTCGCGAAACGTCAACGCGAGCGTGTTCGACGGGCCGAGTTCCTGGATGGGCTACGGGCTCATCTCCGGCCAGTGGTACGGCGCACCCGGCGAGGTTGACGTCAACACCGTGTTCCTCGCCGACAGCGGGCTCGCCGTCGGCGACACGGTGAACATCTACACCGGGACGGTCACCGCGGGGGCCAAACCGGTCGCCGTGCGCATCGCCGGGGAGATCTTCTACCCGTCGAGCAACCCGCACATCTTCGCGTCCGCGCAGACCCTGCCGGGGACCGCGGTCGCGGATAACTTCTCGCAGTGGAACGTCGGCCTCAAGCCGGGTACCAGCGCCGCCGCCTACGGCCAGGGGCTCAACGCCAGGCTCGGCGGCAGCAGCCCGTTCCAGGCGGGGAGCCCGTCAGGCGGCCAGTTCTACATCATCGCCGACAGCCTGATCAGCCTGCTCTCGCTGATGGTCGCGATAGCCGCCGGGCTCGGCGTGCTCAACACGGTGCTGATGACGACCAGGGACCGGGTCCATGACCTCGGCATCTTCAAGTCGCTCGGCATGCGCCCCGGCCAGGTCGTGGTCATGGTGATCTGCTGGATCGCCGGCCCGGCGGTGATCGCCGGAGCCATCGCGGCACCCGCCGCGGTCGCGCTCAACACGGCGACCCTGCACGCGATGGCCGCCACCGCGCACACCGGCATCCCGGCCAGCTTCACCGACGTGTTCCCGGTGCTGAGGCTCGCGCTGCTGTCGCTGGCCGCGCTGGCGATCGCGGTGATCGGCGCGCTGCTGCCTGCCGCCTGGGCCGCCCGGGCCCGCCCCGCCACGGCGCTGCGGGCCGAGTAGGGCGGGAAATATCAGCAGAAGAGTCAGGAGAGTCGAGAGTAGGGTGGCGGCGTGACAGGCGAGCGGCGGCTTCGGGTGGTAATCGGCGAGGACTCGGTGCTGCTGCTGGCCGGCCTGGTGAAGCTCCTCGAGAGCGCCGGGTTCGAGGTCGCCGCGACAGCGGGCGACGGCGACGCCCTGGTCGCCGCGGTCGACTGCCAGCAGCCTGACCTGGTGATCGCGGATGTGCGGATGCCCCCGACCCACACCGACGAGGGCATCCGCGCGGCCCTGTCGATCCGCGCCCGCTGGCCGGACATCGCGATCCTCGTGCTGTCGCAGTACGTGGAGGAGCGGTACGCCGCCGACCTGCTCTCCACTAACACGAGCAGCGTCGGCTACCTGCTGAAGGACCGGGTAGCCGACGTCACCGAGTTCCTCGAGGCGCTGCGCCGGGTCGCGGCGGGCGGAACCGCGCTCGACCCGGAGGTCGTGGCCCAGCTCCTGCTGCGCCGCGGCGCTGACCCTCTCGCCGCGCTGACCCAGCGCGAGCGTGACGTGCTCGCGCTGATGGCGGAGGGCAGGTCCAACCCCGAGATCGCCGCGACTCTGGTGATCACGGAGAGCGCGGTCTCCAAGCACATCAACTCGATCTTCGCCAAGCTCGGCCTGCACCAGGGGGACACCGGCCACCGCCGCGTCCTCGCCGTCCTCCGCTACCTCGGCGCCGCCCCCACCCCCTGATCCGCCCCGCCTGGCCCGTGCCCGGCGTTTCCCTTAGCGCTGGCAGGTGGTTATGCGGTCAAGACCTATCAGCTGGTTGACCGTCCATCTGAGGACATCGACTTCGCAGGTCAACGCCGAGCACCCCACTCCCAGGTTGACAGCGGGATCTTCACGAAGTCCGACCCGATCCCGACCCCGGCGTTGTTGCACAAGACGTGCACCGCGCCGAACTCGGTGACAGCCGCGGCCGCCTCCCACCCGAGACTCGCCGGCGAAGCGCCGGTGATCAACACCAGGAAGGGACAATGGCGTGTATGAGTGACACGAACAGTGATCCCTGGCGGCTTGAGCGGTTCGTGGCGGCGCAGGAGGACGATCACACTTACCGGCGGGCGGTCGATGAGCTGCGCGCAGGCAGGAAGGTCAGCCACTGGATGTGGTTCGTCTTTCCGCAGATCGTGGGGCTCGGCGGAAGCGCGATGTCCCAGAAGTTCGCGATCTCGTCACTGGACGAGGCCCGCGCCTACCTCGCCCATGCCGTGCTCGGCTCGCGGCTCCGCCGGTGCGCCCGCATCCTCGCGAACACCGACGGCAAGACCGCCGACCAGATCTTCGGCTACCTGGACGCAGTCAAGCTTCGCTCGTCCATGACGCTGTTCGCGGCCGCCGCGGAAGGAGCCGCGCCCGGCGAGGACGACGGAACGATCTTCCGTGAGGTGCTGGCGAAGTACTTCGAGGGAGTACCGGACGAGCAGACAGTGGCGCGCTTGTAGCAATTAGACCCTCGCGGCCTGGGTCGGCCTGCGGCAGGCTGCGATGAGCCTAGCGAGCCGGTCAGCTCGTGCTGCGCAGGGACTGATCTAGCTCAGCGGCGGCCACACCGACCAGCCGAACAGCGGAAACGCGAGCACGGAGAACGGGACGAACACCGCCGACGGCAGGTGCTGCGCCCACGGGGTGAATGTCGCCACCCAGAAGATCCAGCAGGCAGCCGCCGCGATCGCCGCGGTCGCGCAGGCGCTCGCGTTGACGATCGCGAACAGCGGTGTGTCCGCGAAGGACCGCGCGCTGCTGTGGCTCTGGCCGTTTAGAAACACGGATGAACGTATACACCTGCTAGCAATCCGGGCACCAGAGCCCGCGCGGCACAGCTGTAACGATTCGCGCGGCAGCACCATCGTCGCCAGGCCCCACAGGCGGGTGGTGCCGGGGTCGCGTCCACCGAGAACAGGGCGGCCACAACGAAACAAGTTGCCAGACCGCCGCAGGCGGCGCCAGGCTGGCCGCATGTCATGGACAGCACCACAGGCCGACCGCGGGCCCGTTCCCTATGTCGCCGGTGAACGGCAGATGCTCGAGGCGTGGCTGGACTTCCACCGCCAGACCCTGCTCGCCAAGTGTGCCGGCCTGACGGAGGACCAGCTCAGGCAGCGGGCGTCGGCGCCGTCCAGCCTCTCACTGCTCGGGCTCGTGCGGCACATGGCCGAGGTCGAGCGCGGCTGGTTCCGCCGCCGGGTCAACGGCGAGGATGTCGCCTTCCTGTTCTCCAGCGAGGCCGATCCCGACGGCGAGTTCGACCACGTCGACACCGCCGAGGCGGAGCAGGACTTCACCACGTACCTGAACGAGGTCGCGGCCGCTCGCCAGGCCGCCGCGGGTCATGACCTCGACGAGACGTTCTTCCACACCCACCGCCAGACCAACATGAGCGTCCGCTGGGTGTACCTCCACATGATCGAGGAGTACGCCCGCCACAACGGCCACGCCGACCTGCTGCGCGAGCGGATCGACGGCAGGACCGGCGCCTAGCCGCCTGGGTCTTGCCGCGCCTGGTCAGCAAGCCGGCGGCAGTCCCGCCCGGCCTTGCGCCCGGCCTGCCATGGCGGCCGGCACGCGCGTCGCCGGGTCGAGGGCGTTGGTGCCGATCGCCGCGACGGAGGCCTCGTCTGGGGAGATCAGGGTCACGGTCGCCCCGCCGTCCTTGAGGCCGGCCAGGACCTCGCGCAGCGGCAACGGCGACGGAAGCGGCGAGTCCAGGCCCAGCGGCGAGATCACGATGATCCGGGCGAAACCGGCGGCGAGGTCGGCGTTGTCGGCGGACCGGACCCCGCCGTCCATGTAGCGGCGGCCGCCGATCGTCACCGGGGGCCAGATGCCGGGCACGGCGGCGCTCGCGGCTACCGCGTCGACCAGGCTGACTCCGGAAGCCGCGTCGAAGACCGTCAGCTCTCCCGACACGCAGTCGACGGCTGTCAGCTTCGTCGGCGCGGCCGGCCACTCCCGCGACGGCAGCCGCGACTCGATCACCGCGAGCCGTTGCGGCTCCGGCACGGTGTCCGCCTCGAGCGCGAACTGGCCGAACCCGCGCAGCTGCTCCGCCGCGGTGCTCGCCCCGGCCATATACGGCTGGATGTCCGCGGCGAACTTCTCCCAGTTGACGACCGCCATCAGCTCCCGCGACTGCAGCCCCGGGTCGACCTGACGCGCGAACAGGTCCTCCAGGGATAGGCCGCTGCCAAGCTGCGCGGCCACGGTCGCGCCCGCCGAGGTCCCGATGACCTGATCCGCGACCGTCACATCCTGCCCGGCGTCGGCGAGCCCGGCGAGCAGCCCGGTGATCCAAGCGATCCCCGCGACCCCGCCCCCGCCAAGCACCAGCGCGTGTCCGTCCGTCATAACGCGTAATGCTAGTAAGTGCCGGTTAATTCGTTAAGGTCGGGCGGTGGCGTCTCCCGCCGCTGGCCGCCATCACGCCAGGACCATCTCCGGCAAACTTGCCGACTGGTGCGCTAGCGGCGCCTCTCGCCGCCGTACGCTGGGCGGCATGGAAACCGCCGCCCCGCTCCCGCGCCCGTCCGCGCTGATCCCGTCGTCCACGCGGTCGTTGCCGCTGGCCGTGGCCGCGAAAGGGGCGCGGATCTTCGACGAGGCCGGCCTTGACTACATCGACGCCTCCTCCGGTCCGCTCGCCGTCACGCTCGGGCACGGTCACCCGAGGATTCTCGCCGCCATCGTCGAGCAGTTCAACCGTGTCGACTACGCGCACCGCACCCAGTTCAGGAACTCCGCGGCCGAACGCCTGGCCGTGCTGGTGACGGAGCGGCTCGGCGGCGCATTCGGTCACGTCATGTTCGTGAGCAGCGGCTCCGAGGCGAACGAGATCGCCATGAAATTCGCTCACCTGTACTGGGCCGCGCAGGGGCGCCAGGATAAGCACCGGTTCGTGTCAAGCTCGGTCAGCTACCACGGCAACACGGTCGGCGCGCTGAGTGCGTCCGGGCAGCCCCGGTACGCGGCGCCGTACCGCCGCCTCGTCCACCCGGTGGAAACGATCACCGCACCGCAGGTCTACCGGCTGCCGGTCCCGGAAGGCAGCACCGCCGCCGCCGAGTGCATCTCCCGGCTCCGCACCGAGTTCGCCCGCCTCGACCTGCGGCAAACCGCCGCGGTCCTCCTCGAGGGGGTAGGCGGCTCAGGCAGCGGCGTGCTCTTCCCGCCGCCTGGTTTCCTCGAAGAACTCCGCAGGCTCTGCGATGCCAACGACGTTCTGTTGATCAGCGACGAGGTTATGTCGGGCTTCGGCCGCACTGGCGCCTGGTTCGCCTTCCAGCATTCCGGCGCGGTGCCGGACATCGTCACCTTCGCCAAGGGCGCCGCCGGCGGCACCCTCCCACTCGGCGGAGCCGCCCTGTCCGGCAAGGTCTGGAACCAGATCCGCGGCGTCTACCCTGCCATGGGCGCCGGGCACACCTTCACCAACGCACCCCTGGCCTGCGCGGCCAGCATCGCCACCATCGAGGTGATCGAGGACGAGGGCCTCATCGACCGGGTGGCCGAGCGGGGCGCCCGGCTGGGCAAGGAGCTGCGGACACTCCAGGCGGAATTCCCGTTCGTCGGAGATGTACGCGGCACCGGCTACATGTGGGGCCTTGAGTTCGTCGCCGACCCCGTCACGGCGGCACCTCCCGACCCCGCACTCGACGTCACCGCGAAGGTCGTCGCCGCCGCGGCGGCAAGCCGCCTGATCGTCTACCCGGCCCGGTTCTGCGTCGACGGCACCCGCGGCGACGCCATCCTCATCGGCCCGCCGCTCACCGCCACCGACGAGGAACTAGACGAGCTCCTCACCCGCCTCCGTACCACCCTGACCACCCTGCGCCCCCTGTTCCCAAGGGCTTAAGCCACGTTGTCCCTGCGTAGTTCCCGTGTGGCGATTACCCTCGGAGCGCCTTGCGGGCTGGGAGTTTCGCGTTGCGCAGGGTGGTGTTGTGTTCCTACTGTCAGCGCTCGTGATCTTGACCCCTTTTCTCTTCGCAGGGCTGGCAGTCCTGGGACCTTGAGTACCGGCCGCTGATTCCCGAGGGGATGCCCGTGCTCGTTGATGATGACCTGCGGCTGGAGGACGGCCCGGCCGCGCCCCGGCCGGCGGTGATCGTGAACCGCTGGCTGCGCGAGCTCCCGGCGAGCGGGGCGCCGGCGCCCCGCTCGTGGGAGAACTACGCGCGGGCGGTGAAGGCGTGGGCGGATTTCCTGGCCGGGCACGGCGTTGGCCTGTTCGACTCGCGGGAGCGGCTGAAGTCGGGGCTGAGCCGTTATGCCGAGCACCGGGCGGCGGGGCCGGTCACGGCCCGGTTCGCCGCGACGACGTGGGGCCAGCAGATGAGCATCCTGTCGCTGTTCTACCGGTTGGCCATCGCGGAGGGCTATGCGCCGGCCGAGCCGTTCACCTACCGCTCGGCGCGGGCGCTGTGCGCCGGGACTGGCAGGGAGGTGCGGGAGAACCTGGCGGTCCGCCGGACCCCGAAGCCGCACGTGACCATTAAGTACCTGGAGCCTGATTTCACCGAGCTGTTCCGCAAGGGGCTGCGCGGGCTGGCCCCGGACGGGGCGCGGGACACCGGGTTCGCCGGGCGGGAACTGGCCCGCAACGCCGCGGTCGGCGACCTCGCGCTGTCTACCGGGCCGCGGCTGGCCGAGTTCACCCACCTGCTGCCCTGGGAGGTGCCGGCGCTGCCGCC
>Ga0335073_10001982_pt1 | contig 27946 bp, 26 predicted proteins | sample Lox_Sample_22_FD_207093 | JGI IMG/M metagenome (GOLD analysis project Ga0335073, IMG submission 207093) | Soil microbial communities from Loxahatchee National Wildlife Refuge, Florida, United States - Lox_Sample_2.2 | ecosystem: Environmental > Terrestrial > Soil > Wetlands | place: USA...
GCTTAGGCCGCTGCAAACTTGCGGCCGGAGCTGCTCAGGCGCCCGCTGCCTCTTCCTCGGGCTCGGCATACCAGCGGACCCGGTCGCCGACCTGATTGCGCAGTCGCCACTTCATGCTCTTCGGCTCTGCGTCGATCCTGGCGCGCAGCGTCTCGAGCCTTCCGGCCACCAGCTTGCGCTCGTCCGGTTCGAGCGCCGCCTGGTCAAGGTTGCGCAGCGATCGCTCGATGTTCAGCTGGCACGTGCGCCAGAGTCCCCAGTCACCGGCGCACAGGCCGGCGATGAAAGACGCGGAGATGGTGCCGGGCTGATCCAGGTCGCCGACGTCATTGCTGAACAGCATGTTGTAGACGTCGCCCTGGTCGTTCTGGGTGAGTTCGATGATCTGCAGCTTAGACAGCAGTAGTTCCTCACGCGGAACCGTCAGCGGCTCCCGGCCGAGCCGCGCCGTGATCGGGATGTCATGGCACATCGAGAACTCGCCGACGAATACGTCGAGGTGCCGCGAATTCACCGGATCGTGGAACAGCAGTCGCCGCGAACCGCGCAGTGCGTTGAACATCTCGTCGGCGATGTAGCCAGCTTCGAGGACGAGCTTGACGGTCTTCCGGCTGTCGCCTTTCGCGGCAGCGAGGTCGATGTCCTTGACTAGCCGCGGCAGCCTCGGCTTAGCGCCGGGGGCTTGCAAGCACACGGCCACGCCGCCCAGTGCGCGCAGTCGCAGACCGCGGGATTCGCCCAGCCCGATAAGTCGTTGCGCCTCGGCGACCGGGTCGGCCAGCGGAGCCGACGTCATCGCGCTATCCGGTGGTCAGCAGGAAGTCTAGGCACGTCCCGTCCTCAGCGAGGTCGACGACCGCTCCCCGCAATACGCCTGAAGAGTAGTCGCTGCCCGGATTGATGCACAGCGTCTTGCCGATCTTCTGCACGCCGCGCGACTCGTGAATGTGGCCGTGGAGCCCGAGAACGGGCTGGTACTTCTTGATGGCGTCGCGGACCGCGTGACTGCCTACCGGCACAATGCTTGGTCTGCCGCCGCGGATCACTGGCTTGAGCGTGGCGTCGAGCTCAGGCGCATCGTCCAGGGTCGATCCGTATGGCGGGCAGTGGAAGTTCAGGATGCACCTGGCGTCCTCACCGAGCGGCTCGAGCATCTCGTCGATCCGCTTGGTCAGCTCCTCTTCCGAGCATTCACGCTCGGTGTTCCACGGCGTGTACGGGACCATGCCGAGACTGGCCATGGCGAAGGGGCCAAGGTCACATACCTGGAATGACGGGAACTCGACCCGCTGCGACGACCGGAGCACCTCGTCGGCCTCAACCGGATCGTCGTTGCCAGGAGTGACAATGCACCGGATCCGCGGATCGAGCCGCTCGCTGACGAGGTCGCACCAGCGCTGCGCCTGCGCCCTGATCTGCGTCCGGAACATCTGATCCAGCAGTTCGGGCTCGGCCTCCAGCCGGGCGAGATCCGCCGCGTCCATCTGCACCGGGTAGAAGCCGCGCTTCCTGACGTCAGCCTCCAGCCGGGCGTAATCAGCGAGCGGCACGCTGAGATCGCGGCCGTCGAGCCGGGCCGACCACGCGTCGCCGGCGCACAGCACCGGAACCAGGCCCTTGCCCGCGAAGTCACCGCCGAGTATCAGGACGTCGGGCTCGTACACCTTGGCTGCCGCGAGGAACTTGCGGAAGCAGACTTCCGAGCCATGCAGGTCGGTCGCGAAGAAGAGGCGCAGGACGCGCCTCTTCTTCGCCAGCCGGAAAGCGGGCATGGTTACTCCGGCGGAAGCTCGTGCATTGCGAGCGCCAGGTCGAGGGAGTTGCGCTGACGCCTGATCGACCGGGCTATCAGGTAGATGACCGGACCCGCGCCGAGCACGACCACCAGGGTGATGATCGACTCAACGCTGAACTTCCCGTAGACCGAGGTGTGGCTGACGATCTCGAAGATCGTGAACAACGCCAGGAGCGTCGTCACTGCCCCGATGATCGTGACCCGGCGGAGGAACGCCTCGCGCGCTTCCGGCGGCATCGCTGTCTCGTTGACGATCAGGTCCGGGCGACGCGATGGCAGGAATGTCGCCGCGACCCCGCCCGCGAGCAGGATCAGCGCGAAGAACAAGCTCTGCAGCGCGACGATGTTGCTCAGGTTGACGAAACTGGTGAGGTAGCAGAAGAAGGCCCCCACGACCAGGACGATCGCGATAGCCACGTTGGGCGCGTGGTTGCGCTCGCCGACCTTGGCAACGCTGACCGGCAGCAGCCGGTCGAATGCCTGGGCGAACAGAACCCTGGTCGTCACCGTCAGGAAGGCGAGGTTGACGGCGATCTCGGCGAGCGGCACGGCGGTAGCGAACAGCAGCCGGCAGACCGGATTGGTCGTCAGGATCATTCCGTAGCCCAGGCCGCCGGCCACCGAGTTCAGGCTGGTGATCTTGGCATAGGTTGTCGGGAAGCTGGCGCCGAGGGTGGCCTGAGCTTGCATGAACGACAGACCGACGTGAGCCCGCAGCAATGCCCACACGCCACCCCAGAGCACCACGAGCACGATCAGGCTGAGCGCGGACGCGTACAGGTAAGTCCGGCCGGGTCTCCGTAGTTCGCCGCCGACATAGTAGGAGTACAGCACGCCGTTGTAGTTCAGCACCATGAACGGGATGATCGCGATCATCGATGCGACGGAGGTGCCGAACGCGACGCCATTCGCCTTGCCTGCGGAGATGATCGCCTGATAGGCGCCAGCGTGATGGCTGTAGCTGGCTAGCGCCGAGGCGAAGTCGGTCTTCGAGTTAGCGGCCAGCACGATCATCAGCACCACGAATGCGATGAGCTGCAGAATGATCAGCCCGAAAATGATCCGCGCCACGAGCTTGACCGATGACAGCGACAGCAACGCGACGATGACCATCACGATGAGGCTGATGACGAAGATCCAGCTGTCGCTCGTGACGGAGTTCGCCGCGTTCGCGATCGACGAGCTGTGGAACACCGCGCCGAGGCCGCTCAGCATGAACGGCGTGAACTGCGCGGCGAAGTGGGCGTTCGTCGACAGGATGTAAGTGAAGACGACGGCGATGCCGAGCCCGGCAATCGAGCCCGACACAGGCGAGACGATTCGTGACAGGTAGACATACTCGCCGCCGGCGCGCGGCACGGCACGCAGCAAGTAGCGGTAGGCGAACATCGCCACCAGCCAGATCACCGCGCCTGCTACCAGGGGCAGGTACATGTCGGCTTTCGCGAACGCGGTTAACCCTGCGTTGAAGTTGATGAAGGTGTTGACGACCGCGACCGACGCCAGCGAGATCCCGATGGCTGCCGGAATGCCGAGCTCTCTGACCAGGCCCGATGTTTGCCGGATGAACAATCGCCCAGGCTCGCCACTGGCCTCCCGGGCGCTTACTTCGCTGCTAGCCACCTACCGACCTCCTGTCGCGGAGTCACCACCACAACAGCCACGGAACGCCGGGCGCGCGCCGCCGGCGTGCAAGGATCGCACCGGCTGTCAGCCGGTAGCAGCTGCCCGCTAATGCCGCTCTGAACGCACCGTTGGGCTCGCCACAATGGTTTAGTTCTGACATGAGATTGTCAATACATATGCGCGGCGCGGCCCGGCACTTCCGTTTAACGGGGCTAGCGTGTTACGTCCGGTACTGCTTCGGTAACTTCGCTTCAGGCCTCCTCCGCTGGCTTGTCGGTCTGCCACCTGATGCCGGCTTTGTGCTGGATCCGTCGGTCGAGGCCTGTTCCATGGCTTTCACTAGCCGCGGCGCGAGCTGCTCTGCCAGCGCAGGCGCCAGCGTCTCGGCTAGTTCGGACGCGAATACCTGGGCAAGAAGGAGCCGCTCAAGCATCGAGTTTCGGGACGGTCGCCGCGCGGACCCGAAGGCGGTCTCGAAGAGCGCTGCCGTTGCCATGCCGCGCATCGGAGACTCGGCGGACATGCCGGAGTCACTGAAAATGTCGCGGATCAGGTCGTCTACCAATGCTTCTGTCTGTTCCTGACCCGCGTCCTTCGACGATTCAACTGCCATGACTGCTCCCTTGGCTTCGAGCGGTCATCGCGCCATCGCGGCGAGCATCAGCGGATGATCCATGATCGAGTCGTCTTCGTCCTCGCGGCGCCGCATGAGGGCGGCCATGAGCAGCGGGTGCTCCATCATCCGGTCGCCACGCTCGCGGCGGCGGCGCATGAGGGCGGCGAGCATCAGCGGGTGCTCCATCATCCGGTCGCCGCGTTCGCGGCGGCGGCGCATGAGGGCGGCGAGCATCAGCGGGTGCTCCATGATCGGTTCGTCGTCGTCTTCGCGGCGGCGCATGAGGGCGGCCAGGAGCAGCGGGTGCTCGATCATGCGGTCGCCCCGATCCCGGCGGCGGCGCATGAGTGCGGCCAGCAGGAGCGGGTGCTCGATGCCAGAGCCTTCGTCATCGTCGCGACCCATAAGGGTGGTAAGGAGATCTTCTTCCGCGACTTCGGTCATCATGTATCCCCTTCGGTGGTCGTTGTGGAAACACGGAATCCGGCCAGGCGGGGTGTGCTGCTACCTGTGGCCTGGTCTTCGACGACCAACATCTGCCCATGGCTGAGTGCGCCGACATCACCCGGTCAGAGTGAACTTCTAGGCTGACGGCTCATGGAGAGTGGCTGCGCGGCGGTAGACGTCTGCTACCTGACATCTGGAAGCGCTCGTGCGGCCATCGTCATCGCAGAAGGCCCGGACTTCGCCGCCGTCTGCGCCGAGTGGACAGCCGAGGTGTCCATCCAGGCGCCGTATAGTCCCGGCCAGTTCTTCCGCCGGGAGCTGCCACCGTTGCGGGCGGTGCTGGCTGGCGCCGGGCGCCTTCGGCTGATCGTGGTCGATGGCTACGTGGATCTTGATCCAGGCGGCCGCCCGGGACTCGGCGCCTACGTGCATCAGGAGTTCGCGGTCCCGGTGATCGGCGTTGCCAAGACGGCGTTCCGCACTGCCACGCACGCGATCGAAGTCAGCCGTGGCGGGTCAGCGCGCCCGCTGTTCGTCACCGCGGCCGGGATCCCGCTGGCGGAGGCCGCCTCGCTGGTCCGCGCGATGGCTGGACGCTACCGGCTTCCCGACGCGCTCCGCCGGGCAGACGCCCTCGCCCGCGGCGTCGTCAGCTCGTCCTGACCCGGTCCACAGCTCGGGCACACGCCCTGCGGCTGTCTGGACGGTGAGCCGACCCTACCGGCGTGCCTGCCGATGACACCGGCGCCGCTCCGGGCCGGCCATGAGCCATGGTCCTTCCGGCAGGAAGCCATCAGGTCAGCGTCCGGTGAGTGAATCCAGCGGTATGGCCGGATCGCGCAACGCGGCAACGTCGACGGGCTGGCCAGAGCGCACCAGGGCCTGGATGGTGTCGGTGACATCCCAGACGTTCACGTTCATGCCAGCGAGCAGGTGATTGCCGGAATCGAGCCAGAAGGCGATGAACTCACGCTGCGCGACGTCGCCACGGAAGACAACCTGCTCGTAGCCGTGTGGTTCGACGTATCCGGAAAACTCCATGCCGAGGTCGTACTGGTCGGTAAAGAAGTACGGCACTCTGTCGTAGCTGACGTCCTGGCCCAGCATCGCCTTGGCCGCCGTCTGCGGCTGGTTCAGCGCGTTAGCCCAGTGCTCGACCCTGATGTGCTTGCCCACGAGTGGGTGCAACGCGCTCGCCACATCGCCTGCCGCGTAGATGTCCGGGTCAGACGAGCGCAGCTGGGCGTCGGTCACGATGCCGTTGGAAACGTCCAGGCCGCAGGCCACCGCCAGGGCGGTGTTCGGCGAAATCCCGATAGCGACGACGACCGCATCGGCGTCGACATGGCCGCCGTCCGCCAGCCGGACGCCAGTAGCGCGGCCGCTCGCGCCAGTGATCTCCGCTACCTGCGCGCTGAAGCGCAAGTCGACTCCGTGCTCGCGATGCAAGGTCGCGAACACCTGCGCGGCCTCGGGCCCGAGTGGGCGCAGGAGCGGCAGTTCGGCTTCCTCGATGAGGGTGACCTCGACGCCTGCCGCTCGGGCTGCGGCGGTGACCTCGAGGCCGATCCAGCCGGCGCCGATGACAGCGATCCGTGACGCTCCCTGCAACAGCGCCTTGATCCGATCGCTATCCTCGACGGTTCGCAGGTACAGCACGCCATCGAGAAAAGCGCCCGGCACCTGGATTCGGCGCGGAGAGGAGCCGGTCGTGACCAGCAGCTTCGTGTAGCCGACCCGGCTGCCGTCTGCCATGGTCGCATCGTGCGCCTCACGGTCGATACTGGCGACGAGGGTGCCCAGGCGCAGATCGATCCCGGCCTGCTCGTACCACTCCTCCGGGTGAACGTAGATCTTCTCGCGCTCGCTTTTGCCCATGAGGTAGTCCTTGGACAACGGCGGCCGTTCATAAGGCAGCTCGTTTTCCGCTCCGATGAGAACGACCCGGCCGTCGAAGCCTTCCGCGCGCAGCGTCTCAGCGGCTTTTGCCCCGGCCAGACTGGCCCCGACAATGAGATACGTCATGTCCACGGTCATCGTGTTCTCCGTTTCCGCCTGTCGGCAATCCTTCAGTACGCATCATGCAACCGTCGACCACAGATCGGGCATAGCGGACAGTTAACTTGCACGCTTCCATGAACCGTCGATCGCGCGCGGCGCGCTAGCCGCCCGGCCGGGTAGCGGGTCAAGCGACCGGTGAGCAAGCGCCCGTTTCCCGTCAAAAATCTGGGCATAGAACACCAGCTGCCTGCAGGGCTAGCATTACCAGTGAGTAACGTGCCATCCCGGAGGGAGCTTCAGATGACTGTCGCCGAAGATCGGCTGGCCCGGATCGAGGCCATAGATCTTGCCGGGCTCGGCCGCGCTGACATCGACGACGTGATCGAGTACGTGCACGTCCCGACTGCCCGCCTGCCGGAGTGGCTGAGCCTTTACGACCGGTACCTTCGGCAGCGCTGGAACGTCAACGAGCTCGACTTCGCCGCGGACAAAGACGACTGGACGAAGCGGATGAATGACGATTCGCGCAATTCGTTCCTGTCGATCGCGTCTGGCTTCCACCATGGCGAGCGGCAGGTCGCGGTCGAGCTCGCGCCGCTGCTCTTCGGCGTCCCGGAGGACTACAAGATCTTCCTGACCAGCCATCTGGAGGACGAGGCCCGGCACACGGTGTTCTTCGACCGGTTCTACCGCGAGGTAGTCGGGCTCGAAGGCGACGGCATCATGGACATCCTCGACGCGTCCTGGCCCTACATCCAGGAAACCTTCGTCGGGCCGTTCGGCCTGCTCGCCTACCTGACCGACGACCTGCGCCGGGATCCGTACAACAAGCACCTGCAGATGAAGTACGCGACGTGCTACGTCATCTGGATCGAGGGCGTGCTGGCGCTGTCCGTCATGAAGATCACGCTGAACTACGCGCGCGACTTCAAGGTGCTGCCAGGGTTCTACACCGGCTTCACTGCGACCTGCCGGGACGAGGCGCGGCACGTCCAGGGCGGCCTGCGGTTCGTGCGCGAACTGCTAGCGGAGGACCCGGCCTACGTGAAGGACCTGCTGGACACACTGCGCACGCTCCTCACCATGAGCGCCGCCAGGTCTAGCTACATCTACTACGAGCCGCTCGGCTGGTCCGATGACCGGGTCACTGAACTGTTCATGAACCAGCTGAACCGGAAGCTGGCGATGGTCGGCGTGACGCTGCCGCCGGACATGCAGGAGATGCTGTCGCAGACCAAGCCGACCCTGGCAGGAGGCTGACATGGCCGAGTTCATGACGTCGGACTGGGCCGCCGAGATCCAGCGCGTCTTCAACGGCTGGCCGGACACCGACCGGAAAGCCAGCAAGCTGCAGGACTTCTGGGACTGGATCGACATGATCAGCCCGTTCGTAACCGGCCGGCTCGCACTGAGCGTCCGGGACATGCCGGACGGCGGCGAGGGTGACACCCTCGTGCTGGACTTCGACGGCGGCAAGGTTACTTCGGCAACCATAGGGAAACGGGCTGAGGCGCAGGCCGATGCCGTCTTCCTGCTCGCGGGCGGCTACGCGGACTGGCAGGACATGCTGGCTGGTTACGACGTCGGCAAGATGGTCATGTATCGCAGGCTGATGCTGGAGCAGGGCGACACGCTGATGTTCTTCACGGCGGCGTTCTTCTGGACGGAGTTGCTGGCCGCGATCCAGTCGATTCCGGTGCAGATCCCGGAAACGGTCTAACCAGGACGGCGGGCCAGGTCGAACGCGAAGCTCGTGTCCTGCCGGAACTCGCCGCTGCGCTCGGCTGCCAGGAGCGCGTGGCGCAGGTCAGCGTCGAACCCGGCCGCGTCCTTGCCGAGCGCCGCGGGGGAGAGGACCGACGTCGAGGCGACGAAGCCGGCGATCTCGTCTGCGCTCCACTGCTGGCTGACTCCGAATTGCTGCCTAGCGGCGAGCTCGAAGCCGGCGGCGCGCAGGATCTCCTGATCCGGCCGCGCGGCTCTGTCGGACTCATAGTCGGCTGGCACCCGCTCGCCGGCTCCCGGCCGCTGCTGCCAGCGCCGCATCGTGTCCCGCAGCGCCTGCTGCCATGGCGAATCGCCGTCAGTCGGGGAGCCGCCCCATAGCAGCGCAAGGAAGCCGCCTGGCCGCAGCCAGCGCGCGACTTTGGCCGCGACGGCATCGCGGCGCAACCGGTGAAACGCGTTCCCGATCGTGACCAGGTCTATCGTTCCGTCGGGCGCGCTCAGGTCCTCGACGTCCGCGGCTTCGATATGCCAGCGGATGCCGCTCCCGAGTGCGCTGGCCTTCCCGCGGACGACAGCGACCATGCTGGGCTCGGAATCTACGGCCCAGACCTCGGCGAAGCGCGCGCTCAGCGCAAAGCAGACCTGGCCGGTCCCGCAGGCCAGGTCAGCGAGCCGACCGGTGCCGTCGGCGCCAGTCCGCATCGCGAGGTCATCGATCAGCTCCGGCGGGTACGGCCGCCGGAAGCGCTCGTAGTATCCGGACGTGCCGCGGTAGAGGTCAGGTCGGAAGCTCGGGGTCATGACCGCCATTGTCTCTGGTGCTGTGTCAGTGACAGATTTCGGCGAGCTGCGGGAACCTCCGGCGTCCTCCGCTCCCGGCAGGGCCCGCGTTATCCATACCATGGACCCGTGTCCCCCGATACTGCGGAAGTGCCAGCTGGCGAAGCCCCGCCCGAACGGGTCGAGGCGGGTCCGGTCGTGGTGCGCAGGCTGCGCGCCAGCGACGCGAGTGCCATCGCCGCCGCGGTCGGTGCAAGCCTTGACTACCTGCAGCCGTGGATGCCCTGGGCGACGCCCGCCGCGGCTGACCGTGGTAACCAGCTGGCCAGGGTGGCCGAAGCCGACCAACGGTGGGAAGCGGGGCTCAGCTACACCTATTCGGTGCTGACCGCGGAGACCGGCACGCTGGTCGGTGAGGTCGCGCTGCACCGGCGGATGGGCGACAGCACCGCCGAGATCGGCTACTGGATCGCCGCTGGCCAGGCTGGCCGCGGTTACGGGACATCCGCCAGCGCGGCCCTGACTACGGTCGCGCTCGGGCTCTCCGGGGTGAACCGGGTGGAGATTCACTGTGATGCGGCCAACGTCGGGAGCGCCGCAGTGGCTCGCAGGCTCGGGTACCGGCTCGACCGGATCGAGGAACGCCGCCCGGAGGCGCCCGGCGAGAGCGGGCGGCTGATGGTCTGGGTGCTGGACCGGCCGGACCCGGCTTGACGCCCGGCCGCCGTCAGGCTAGCTATTGATGATCATCCCGCGTCCGGCGAAGAACCTGGCGAAGTCCTTCTCCGTGACGACGACGTCACGCTGACTTGAACCGGGCAGACCGGACGGATTGTGCAGTCGCAACCCGCCGCCAGCTGCTCCGGTGATCAGCACCAGATGGCCGCCGGTCCGTGGCGGCGTCCGGTCCGGCCAGCGGATCCAGTGATGAACCGAAGCGATGACCGGTGTGCCAGGACTCGCGGTTTGCCTGATGCTGTCCATGGTCAGGCCGGGAACGACAGTTACCCCGACGCCATAGTCATGTGCTACCCAGTCGGCGAACGGCTGATAAATCAGCCCGATAACCCGGTCGCCGTCCGGAATGTATGCCTTCCAGCCGAGCGCCTGACCGACGAGCCGCATCGTGGCCGGGACCGGCATGCCGCGAGATGCCAGGATCATCCGCAGGCAGGCCAGCCCGCAGACACGTCCGGACCAGAACCCGTACTCCACAGGCGTGCGCGCGCCGGATGCGGCCCACCTGGGATCAGCTGTCGGGCTCATGCTGCCGGCCACGAATTGCGGCACGAGCTCGGGCGACTCGTATTGCGAGAAATACGGGACCCGGCTTGCGGCCGGCAGATCGGCGGTCGCCATCAGCCGGGCGGGACAAGCGGAGTCACCGTCTGATGCTAGCTGTGGCCGATGCTGGCTGCGGGCCCGGTCAGGAGCCCGCACGCCCGGTATTCGGCTAGGTTCGGTATGTGTGCCTGCTGATTGCGATGTTCGGCATGGTCCCGGACGCGCCACTGATCGTCGCGGCTAACCGGGATGAGCGTCTTGATCGGCCTGCGGTGCCGATAACCGTGCTTCGCGATAGCCAGCCGCGGATTCTGGGCGGCCGGGACGAGCTAGCGGGCGGGACGTGGCTAGCCGCCAACGAGCACGGCGTGCTCGCCGGGCTAACCAACCAGCCCTCCTTCACTGGGCGTGACCCGGCCAAGCGGTCGCGCGGTGAGCTGCCGATGGTCTTTGCCAGCTGGGCGAGCGCGGCGCAGGCCGTCCACGCCGTCTCGGCAACGCTCGACCCGGCCAGCTACAACCCATGCTGGATGCTGGTGGGCGACCGGGAATCGCTGTTCTTCATCGCGGTCGAAGGCTCGTCCTCGCCGCAGGTCGAGCAGCTCGGCCCTGGACTGTACGTGCTGGAGAACGCGCCGCTGCGGCCGCAGTCGGCCAAGGCGGCGTTCGTCACCCAGCTAGTGACGAACGCGCTCCCGCCGAGCCAGGACCTCGCGGCTGCGGATGCCGTCGCAGCGCTGGAATCGGTGCTCGGGGATCACCAGCCAGCGATCAGCGAGCCGCGGACCGACTCGGCCGGCCGGATCAGGCCTCCGCAGCTGTCGGCGGGCTGCGTCCATGCGGACGGCTACGGTACACGGTCGGCGATGACCGTCAGCGTTCCCGCCGCCGGGCTTCCTTCGGTCCGGGTCGCCGACGGGCGTCCGTGCGAGCACGCCCTGGCCGACTTCTCAGCCTTGTGGACGGCACAGCCTGACGTAGTGCGGGCGGGAAGCGTCAGCTACCCGCCCGCCAGAACGTGACTGCCCGTCCTAGCCGCTAGGGGCTGTAGGTGTAACTGGCCGTCGTCCTGCTCGGGCCAGCACCGGTGAGCTCACTCTCGACTGTCGTCACTGTCACCGGTACCGTCGTGCCCGCGGTGCCGGCCGGCGCGGTGACCGTGACCTCATGGGTCGAACCGCAGTCCAGTAGCGCCTGGGCGTTGGTGAACGTCGCGGCAGGCGTAGTTCCGAAGAACACGCCAGTCACGCAGCCGAGGTTCGAGCCGAAGATGTGGACCTCGTTGCCGCCGGCCGCCGGACCGGAATCTGCCCTGAGCCTGCGCACCACCGGCTTGCCCGGCGGGTACAGGATGTAGACATCTCCCGGGTCGGCGTAGTTGCTCGAGCACCCGGTCACGCTGCACACCCACACTTCGACCAGCGCCGGGTTCTGCTGCACGGTCCGCGTGCTGATGCGCCCGTCGCCGTTAATCGTGTAGCGGTACTGCGTGCCCGCCGAGAACGGCGAGACCAGATCGGAGTACACGATCGGACCGAAGGCCTGGTCGAAGCCGGCACCCTTGATCGTGACGCGGGTGCCGCCGGTGTCCGCAGAGCCCGGCAGCTTGCCGACCGCCGTGAGCACCGAGCTCACATCGGGCGTCCCGGCGAAGATCACCAGCTTTTTGCCCGACACGCCGGCCACCGTGTACATCCGGACCGGCAATGAGGTCGGCTCCGTGGTCAGTTCCGCCGTGCCGGGGGCGAATACCTGGACCTCGGTGCCGGTGACGTAGAGGGTGTTGAAGTCCTCCGACGACTGCTGTCCCGGGTCACCGAAGTCGGTCGCCAGGAGCCCAAGCTCGTCCAGACCACGGCCCTTGATAGTGAGCTCCGTGCCGCCGTACTCGCTGGCCAGGGACGACGGGTTCGCCAGTGAGGTGGAAACCGAGGTAATAGTCGGCTTCGGTAGGTAATCGAACTCGGTGGCACCCGGTGCCACCTCGCAGTGGCAGTGGCGCGGCGCCGTGATCACGGCCATCGGAGAAGGTGCCGGCAGCAGGCCCTCCAGCGGCCTCAGTATCTTGCCGGTTGCGCTGGTGCCGTGGGCGTTAGTGACCCGGACCTGCACCTGACAGATATCCGTGGTCGGCGTCTCGCCCTTGACGCTCGGCGCGCAGCTCACCTTGCTCGAGTACCTGCCCGGCGTGGCGACGATCTCATCCGGGGTCACCACCTTGAACTTGGCCGCCTTGACGCCGCCGAAGGTGACTCCGGTAGCGCCGGTGAAGCCGGCTCCGTAGATCCGCACCGGGCCTGGCTTCGTCTCCGACCCGCCGTTCGGCCCCATGCCGGTCACGGCAGGCACCGAACCAGAACTGCTGTGGTCGACGTACTGCAGCGTTGCCACCGCGCTTAGCCGACTGGACTGACCCTGGTCGCTGGTCACGACGATCTCAGCCGGGCCCGCTCCGTCCTGCGGAACTGGTGAGCTCGTCGGCCGGGTGTCGCGGGCATCGGGAAGGGTTGCGACGATCACGGTGCCGCTCTTCACGGTGAACTTCGCAGGCTTCAGGGTCGTCGTGCCGACCTGGATGGCCGACACGTCTGGCTTGCCGCCGGACGTGAATCCGTGGCCGGTGATAGTTACCTTGCCGCCCTTGACCGACAGCGCCTCGGGATTCAGGCCGGTGACTGCCGGACCGGACGTCGACGCGGCGAGGCTGCACATGTCGGCGGCCAGGCCGGCCGTGCCGCCGGAGCCGGTCAGCTGCGGAGAGCCGAGGCCGGAGGCCATGTCGTAACCCTTGGTGGCCGGGAAGACCATGCCGTTGTCCAGGCCGTAGATGTCGTTGTTGCCCTTGGCGATGTCGTTGAACGACGCGGCGTATGTCGTCGGGTTCGAGGCGACGCCGTAGAGCAACGGGCTGGCGAATCCGACGCCGCTCTTCGTGACCGGGTTCGCCTGGCACGTCGGCGACGCGTTCACGTCGGCCAGCAACGCAGCCCAGATTGGGGTGGCCGACGAGGTCCCGCCGATGGTAGTCCAGCCGCCGAACACACTGGCGTAGATGGTGACGGCGCCGGTGAACTCGTCCGCCTGCGCTGACACATCCGGGACGAGGCGGCACGGCGTGCTTGCGGTTGCCCCGGCCACGAAGTTCTGGCAGAAGTTCGGGCGGTAGCCGGCCTGCGTCTCGACCTGGTCCGCATCCTTATAGGCGGTGCTGCCGGGTAGCGCGATCCCCGGCACCCGTGCGTCGCGCTGCCAGCTCGGGCTGACCCACGACTGGGAAATGCCGCCGCCGCCAGCGCCCCACTCGGCGCCGTCATTCCACACTTGCTCCTGCGGCGGCTGGGTGGCGGCATTGTTGATGGTGGTGCCGCCGACCGAGATCACGTACGGCTGGCTGCCGGGGTCGAGCACCGAGAGCGGGTTCTGGCCGGTGGGCGGCTCCGCTGCGCGGAATTCGTTGCACGAATCGTCGCCGGTGTCGCCTGCCGCTGCGAACACTGACTGCCCCTGTGCCGCTGCCTGCTCGAACAGCTCGTTCTCGGTCTGCTGGACACCGGGCGCGCCGAGCTGCATGCCTTGCTCGCACAGGCCCCAGCTGGTCGTGATGACCTGGTCTTTGTCAGTGTTGATGATCGCGGCGTACTCGTCGACGCCATCGATGAAGCTGTTCGGCGCCTCATACACGTCGATTCGAGCACCTGGTGCCATTGCCGAGACATCCTGGATGTCCAGCACGGATTCTCCGCTGCCAGTACCCGCGGGCTCACCGCCGTCTACGTTGACCTGGTGCAGGCGCGTAGCCATCTGCGCCGCTGCGGAGGCACCGAAGTAGCAGGTGTCGAACGTCTCGATGTCCGACTTCAGGAACGGCTCGAGCTCGTACACCGCGATGCTCTGCCCGGCGCCGAAGTCGCCGGTCCCGTATAGGCCGAACGCACCGTAGGCCCGCGCGATCTGATCGTCGGTCAGGCCGCCGTATTCCTGCGCGGCGGCTTGCGCGCCGCTGCACGCATCGGGTGCGCCAGGCGGGAACGCCGCGCTAGCGCCCGCAGCGGTCTTGGCTGCCGGGTGAGCTGCATTCTTCGCACTGCGGACGACCGGAACGGCCTGTGCCCGCACGAGGTTGTCCAGGCCGATGACTGCGGTGACATGAGCGGCAATCGAGGCCGGGACTTTGATGGCGCTCGTCGTCGCCTGGCCAGCGGAGCCGTTCGCGAGCCGGTACGCCTGAAGCCCGGTGCCGAAAGCCTTCTCGACGCGCTGCGCGGTGCCGGAGAACCGGACCAGCAGTCCGTCGCTTGCGATGCCCGTCACGGTGAGCCCGTCAGCATGCAGCTGTGACCGGACAGCGGCAATCGTCGCACTCGCCGGCCCGAACCGGGAGGCGAATGCCCCGGCCGCCAGGTAGTGGTGGAATTCAGCCGACTTCGGCGTGGTCACCCCGGCGATGAAGTTCGTCAGCGCTGCCGCGTTCCTCGGCTGCAGGACGAGCGTCCCGCGCACGGTCGCGGTGGGTTTCACTGCCCCGAGGCTTCTCGCGCCCGCCGGCACGCGCGGCGCCGAAGTCACCGCCCGCATGGCCGGCTTGCTCGCCGCCGGAGCTGCGGTCGCCGAGCCAGCTGACCCGATCAGGAACATTGCCGTCGACATCGACGCGACGGAGCACGCCACGACGAACCGTTTCATCCGCTCTCCCCGAAATGGGCGTCAGGTAGCCGCGAAGGACGTTACTGATGCGCCAGTTGGAATACAAGTAAAAGCAGATCACGGATTGAAAGCGGCGATTGGCGTTGCTGTAACGCTCGATATCGGTCCGTCCACTCAGGCCAGCGAGCGGGCAACCTCCTCGAGATGGCTCATCGACTCCTGCATGCCGCCTTCCATGCCTGAGTTGACGTGCGCGTCGCGGTTTTCCCTGGTCTGGTGCTGCACGAGTACAGACAGCGTGGTGCGGCCGTCCCGGTCGGTGAATGTCACCGTGCTCACGGCCGCGGCGTCCGGCATGCCCTCGAATACCTCGGTGCACACGATGCGCTCGGCTGGCACGATCTCCTGGTACTCGCCGTGGAACGCGACCTCGAAGCCGCCGCTCGCGGTCATCACGTAGCGCCATCTGCCGCCGGGCCGCAGGTCGACCTCCGCGGAAGTAACCTCGCCGCGGTCCCCGGCCCACCATCGCTTGATCAGCTCCGGGGTCGTCCACGCGCGGTAGACCAGATGGGGCGGGGCATCGAATTCCCTGGTGATGAGAATCTGCGTGTCGGAGGGGAGCGTCACCACCGCGCGTGAGTTACCGGTCATCGTGATCTCCGTCCTGAGTGCTCTCGGGGGTTACCTGCGCTAGCTCAGCCAGCACGCTGTCCATTCGGGCGAAGCGCTCGGACCAAAGGCCCTCGAAGTCCTTCACCCAGTCGTAGATCGGTTTGAGCGCCACGCCATTGAGCCGGTACAGGCGCTGCCGTCCCTGGTCTCGCGCCGCCACCAGACCCACCTCCCGCAGCACGCGAAGGTGCTTAGAAACCAGGGGCTGCGGCAGGCCGAGCAATATGACGAGATCGCCGACGGAGCGCTCGCCCGCCGCTACGGCATCGATGATCTGCCGTCGCCGTGGCTCGGATACCGCATTAAACGCGTCGGTTGTCGTCGCCGCTCGTGCCATGGCGCAATCATATGCCCATATGGGCATGTGTCAAGCGCAGGCCCGGACGAGGCGGCCGTCGGACCTTTCGGTCAGCCAGCGGCGGGCCCGTAATCGGCCGAGCCGTCGGCTACCCGGGTGGTGGTGCCGGCAACGACGGCTGCTGCCGCGTCGGCAAGGACCGCTTCGGCGGCATCGGCCACTGCCACGGCATCGGCCGCTGCGGCTTCGGCGGCCGCTGCCGCGCCCGGAACCGCGTGATCGGCCTCTGGCCACGGCGCCGCACCGACAGCGGTCAGTGCGTCCAGCGCTAGCGAGAGTTTCTCGTAGACGAATAGCACCGGGCCGCCGGCCGCCAGCTCAACAGCGGCGCGCAGCGCGTCTGCCGGGTTCTCGGCTACCGAGCACCTGATTCCCGGCCGCGCCGACCGCAGCGCCGAGCCGAGGAGCTCTTGCATCTGACCGGCCAGGCGACCGCGCTTGTCGCTGTCCTCGTACAGCACGACGGTGCCGAACCAGGCTGCGATCGCTTCGGCGGTCTTTATCAGCAGGTCATCGCGCCGGTCGCCAGGCAGCGTGACGGCTGCCACTGGCGCGCCGCCGAAGGCCTCACGGACGAAGCTGCCGGTCGCGTGCAGCGCGGCAGCATTGTGGCCGTAGTCGACGATGATCGGGCTGGATCCAGCGCGGAAAACGTTGCCGCGGCCAGGGTTATCTGTTGCCGGACAGAAGGTCTTGAGTGCGTCGCAGACGTCCGGGACGCCGACGCCCGCTGCGCGGGCTGCCGCAACCGCCGCAAGCGCATTCGCGACCACGTGGGCGGCGCGGCCGCCGAATGCGCCCGGCAGGTCCGCCACGGCGAGCAGCGCGCGCTGCTCGCCGCCCTCGGTCTCGGTCAGCGCCCCGTCGATCACCTCGTAGCAGGTCCCGCCAGCCGCCTTGTGCCGTTCGATGACCTCGTTGCCAGGCGTCAAGCTGAAGTATCTGATCACCGGCGTACGCACGAGCACGGCCGGCCGGCTGGCCAGGCCGGCGGTGAGCGGGTCGTCGGCATTGAGGACGACAGATCCGCCCTCCCGGATCTCCTCCGCGACCAGGGCCTTGACGTGGACTAGTTCCTCGATGCTGTCGATCCCGTCGTCGCCGAGATGGTCGGCGGTGATGTTAGTCACGACACCGACGTCGGCCTGGTCATAACCGAGCCCGCGCCGGACGATGCCGCCGCGCGCGGTCTCGAGTACCGCTGCCTCGACACTCGGGTCGTCCAGCACCATCTCGGCCGACCGCGGTCCGGACGCGTCGGCGGCGTAGACCAGCTCGCCACCGACAAAGACGCCGTCCGTGCACGCCAGCCCAACCCGCGAGCCCGCCTGCCGCAGCAAGTGCCCGATCATGCGCGCAGTCGTCGTCTTGCCGTTGGTCCCGGTAACTGAGATCACCGGGATCCGAGCGGACTGGCCGGCCGGGTACATACTGTCGACCACGGCTGCGGCCACGTCCTGTGCTGCGCCCTCGGCCGGGGCCAGGTGCATCCGCAGGCCCGGGCAAGCGTTGAGCTCAAGCACGGCGCAAGGCTGAGCCGGGCCCTGCCCTGAGCGATCCCGCAGCGGTGCCCCGATGTTCGCGAGCCGCAGGTCGATCCCGCAGACGTCAATGCCTGCCGCGGCGGCCGCCCTGCGGCACATGCCCGCTATCTCCGGGTGCACGGTGTCGGTGACGTCCTTGCTGGTCCCGCCGGTGGACAAGTTGGCGTTGCGACGGAGCGTCACTGCCTGACCGTCGGCAAGTACCGAATGCTCGTCCAGTCCCATCGAGTGCAGATGACTCAGCGCTTCCGCATCGAGCTTGATGCGGGTGAGCTCGCGCGAGTGACCATGGCCGCGTCGCGGGTCAGCGTTGGCGGCCGCGACCAGCTGGCCGATTGTTCGCGCGCCGTCGCCGGTCACCGCCGCCGGGCGCAGCTGAGCAGCAGCGGCTATCTGGCCGTCGACAACGAGTACCCGGTAGTCAGTTCCCGGCACGAGCGCTTCGATCAGCACGGCATCGCTGATGGTGGACGCCTTTGCGTAGGCTGCGGCAGCTTCGGCCGCGGAGCGCACGCCGATGGTCAGGTTCGCACCCTGACTGCCGCCAAGTGGCTTTACCACGACGGGGCCGCCGAGCTTGGCGAGTGCCGCCGCAGCCTCCTCGGCGGACCGCGCCACGACGCCGTCCACGACCGGGATGCCGGCTGCGGCAAGCACCTGTTTCGACAGCTGCTTGTCGGCAGCGATGTCAACGCCAACCGCGGAGGTCGTGCTGGTCAGCGCTGCCCATGCCAGCTTGCGGTGACGACCGTAGCCGAGCCGCAGCAGGCTCAGGCTGCCCACCCGGCGGACCGGGATGCCGCGCTGCCGGGCTGCCGATGCTATCGCGGCGGTGCTGACCCCGAGCCGCTCTCGCTCGCAGGCCTCCCTGATCCGGTCGAGCTCGCCCGTGAAGCGCGGTGCCAGTTCGCCGAGCACGTCATGGACGACGTCGACGGCCAGCCGCAGCAACTCGCCGGGGACCGCCGAGTCGGCTGGCTCGTCCTGCGCGGATTCGGTCATCACGTCGTAGCGGCCGTCCGCGCCCGCCCACATGGTCCGGCCCAGGTTTACCTTGCGCCCGGCTAGGCCGGATAGCTCCAGCGCCACATGCTCGGTCACGTGACCGAAGTAGGTGCCGCGGGCCATGGCATCCAGGAAGCCGCCCGGCCGGCCGGCTGCGCAGTGGTGGGTGGCCAGGCCGGGCAGCAATGCCGTGAGCCGGGCTGCGAATCCAGCGAAGTCCGTTGTCTCCTTGCCAGTCAATTCGTCCAGTTCCAGTCTCGCGATGGTTACCGGGCTGGCACTGAACACGTTCGGCCCGCTCAGGTAGCGCAGGTTAATGAATCGCATGGCGTCGGTTTCCTTTGCGGTCTGATGGCATGGCTGCGGCAGCGGCCGAACTGTCCGGGAGTCAGTACCGGTTGTGCGCGGGTCCGATGGCCGGCATCCGCGAACCGAAGTGGAAGAGGCAGCCAGCCGGCAGCAGGTGCAGCCGTACGCCGAAAAGGGTGATGGGGTCGCAGTCACCGGCCGCATGAACGACGGTGGCATCCTCGGCGTCGACCACCGTCGCGACGCCGCTGCCGATCACCTCGAAGCCGTCGCCGTCAATCAGCACGCCGGTGTTCTCGTCCAGCCCGATGCCGAGGTGCTCTGGATCAAGGGCGACCGCGCTCAGTAGCCGGGGCAGCCGCCCGCGCTCACCGAAATGCATGTCGATCAGGGCTTGCGGCACCAGCCCGAGGCCGGGGCCGGTGCGTACGGCAGCCGCCGACACTTCGGAACCGGCGCCGCCAAGGATCATGGTGCGACCCAGCGCGGTAGCGCCAGCGCTAGTACCGCCGACTATGAGGCCGTCGCTGAGGCGCTGCGAGATGATGTCGTTGGTCCGCGAACCGACCAGGGTGCGGAGCTTGGCCTGGTCGCCGCCGCTGAAGAAGACACCGGTAGCGGCGGAAAGCAGTTCGGCGGCCGCGTCGCCGTCGGCGTCCCCGCGGCCCCGGAGCCTCAGTTCCCTGGTGTGCTCGACACCGAGCTTGCTGAAGACTCGCTCGTAGTCGTCCAGCACCTCTTCCGGCACGTCGCTGGCGGTAGTAACGAGCACTAGCCGGGCTTGGTCGCCACCGCACAGTTCGACGAACCGCTCGAGCAGCCCAGCCCCGCAGCAACGGTCCTCAGCACCGCCGATGATGAGCAGCTGACCTGGAGGTCCCCCGTCGTCCACGTCCTCCGCCCTCGCCCTGGACCGAGCGGTCCACGACGCAGTGTTACCCGGCGTTACTCAGCGTCAACCATGGGGGTAGGGCAGCCGACGACGGCTGGGTCGATCAGGCCACTAGCGGGCGCCGGACGGCTGGGCCTCCGATGACGGGCGGGCACCGCGACGCGGTGCCGACCTCGGCCTCGACAACTCATCGGGCAACTGCAGCAGCGGGTTCGTCGCGCTCGCGACGACGTCGCCGGCGATGTCGATGACCTTACGGCCGCGGCTCCGAGCTGCTTCCCTCAGCTGCTCGAACGCCTGCCTGGGCTTGATGCGGTGCCGCTCGGCAAGCACGCCTATCGCCTGCTCGACCCGGATGCGGGTGGCCAGTGCGTGCTCAAGCTGGCTGACCGTGGCGCGGAGCCGTCCCGCCTCACTCGCCAGACCGGACTGACCGGACGGCTTCGCCGTCGTCATCAGGGCCGCGCCGCTCTCGGCTGCCAGCAGATCGGCCAAGACCATTGCGCAGGTCAGGTCGGGCAGGTCGTCACTGCCGACCCGCCAGCCGTCCTTCGTGCGCCGCACCACCGGCTCGTCCTGAACGAACGCGGCAACCGCCGCAATATCCGGCAGTGTGACGTCGGCCACCTGGCTGTACGCCACACTCGGCTGACTGCCGCCGTCAGCGAGGCCAGCGGCAGCCGCGGCTGTGCCTGCCGGGAATGCCGTAACTGGCTCTGGCGAGGTGGTCCCGCCCAGCGTGACCTGGGCAGCTGCCTTGGCCGGACTCGCGTGCCGACCGCGCTTGCGTGTCACCGGGTACCAGCTAGCTCGCCGAGGCGCTGCTTGATGTCGGCTACCGACGGGTTGGTCAGCGCGCTGCCATCGGGGAACACCACAGTGGGAACGGTCTGGCATCCGCCGTTAACCGACATGACGAAGTCGGCGGCCGCGGGGTCCTCCTCGATGTTGACCTCAGCCATCTCGATCCCCTCTGCTGCCAGCTGGCTCTTAAGCCGACGGCAGAACGCGCACCACGTCGTGGTGTACATCGTCAGCGACTGCGGCACTTTGATTCTCCCTCTCGGCCATGCTTCCCCACTAAATTTAAGCTAACGCTGGCGGCCGTCGTGCGCTTCCCGACCCCTCGCAGGCATGCGAAATGCAAGCAAACGGCAAAGGCTTGCAGGGTAGGTGCACTCGGGTGGTTCCTGGCCACCACTGTGACGGACGGGAGAGCGGTCCAGATGGGCGAGCGGCAGGATCCGGCCAGCGGAAAGCCTCCCGCAGCGTCCCTCAGCGGGCCTGAGGCGGTCCTGGCCAGCCTGGATCCCGAGCAGCGCGAGGTTGCCCTGGCCGAGCGGGGCCCCGTCTGCGTGCTAGCTGGAGCTGGGACAGGCAAGACCCGCGCTGTCGCCCATCGCATCGCCTACCTCGCCGCGACCGCGCAAGCTGACCCGGCCCGTGTGCTCGCGGTCACATTCACCACCAGGGCGGCCGGCGAGCTTCGCGGCCGACTGCGCCAGCTCGGCCAGCTCGTGCCGGGGACCGCCCTGGATAAGGTGCAGGCCAGGACTTTCCACTCCGCCGCGCTGCGGCAGCTCACACATTTCTGGCCTGGCACGGTAGGCGGTGCGGCACCGCGCGTGCTGGAATCCAAGATCAGCCTGGTCGCTGAGGCGGCGCGCCGCCTGCGGATCTCCGCTGGCCTGCCTGAACTGAGGGATGCGGCGGGCGAGATCGAGTGGGCCAAAGTGACGCAGGTCAGGCCCGATGAGTACGCCGCTGCTAGCGCCAAAGCCGGGCGCACGCCGCCGCTGGACGCGGTAGCGGTAGCAAGGATCTACGCGGGCTACGAGGAACTGCGCACCGAGCGCCACCTCGTTGACTTCGAGTCGGTGCTCGAGCTGACCGCGGCCATCCTTGCTGAGTACCCGGTCGCTGCCCGTTCCGTTCGGGATAGGTACAGGGCCTTCGTCGTGGACGAATACCAGGACGTCAACCCGCTGCAGAAGCTACTGCTCGACATGTGGCTCGGCGGCCGAGACGAGATCTGCGTCGTTGGTGACCCGCGCCAGACGATCTACTCGTTCACCGGTGCCAGCCCGGCGTACCTGACTGGTTTCCCGGCCGAGTTCCCGGCTGCAACGGTGATCCGGCTGGTGCGCAACTACCGGTCGACTCCCGAGGTCGTCACGCTCGCCAACAAGCTGGTTGCGGCTGCCGCGCGGTCCGGCCCTGGTGCTCTCGTCGCCCAGCGGCCGGCCGGGCCGGCCCCGCGGCTCACTGAGCATCCTGACGAGCCGGACGAGGCAGCCGCCGTGGCTAGGCAGGTGCGGACGTTGCTCAAGGGCGGCACTCCGGCTGCCGAGATCGCCGTGCTGGTCCGCACGAACGCGCAGACTGTGGTGTACGAGCAGGCGCTCACAGAAGCCCGCGTGCCATTCCAGCTGCGCGGCGCCGAGCGGTTCTTCGACCGCGACGAGGTACGTCAGGCGGTCGGGTTGCTGCGGGCCGCTGGCAGGTCTGCCACGGTGACCGATGACCCGGTAGCTGAAGTCAGGGCGATCCTTGCCAGCATCGGCCTGACGGGGCAGCCACCGGCCGGCCGGGGCATCGCGCGCGAGCGCTGGGAGTCGCTAGAAGCGCTGGCGCAGCTCGCTGCCGACTTCTTCGCTGCCAGCCCGCAGGCCGGGCTGCCTGACTTGTCGGCCGAGCTCGCGGCTCGCAGCGCGATCGGGCACGCCCCGGCCATGGCAGGGGTTACGCTCGCCTCGCTCCACTCTGCCAAGGGCCTGGAATGGCAAGCCGTCTTCCTGCCCGGCCTCACCGACGGCACCGTGCCGATCATCTACGCCCAGACCGACGAGGCAGTCGAAGAAGAACGGCGGCTGCTCTATGTCGGCATTACCAGGGCACGGGAGTGCCTCTATCTCTCCTGGGCGCTCTCGAGGGCGCCCGGCGGGCGCCGGACGCGAAAGCCGTCGAGGTTTCTCGCAGACCTCGCCGCCGGGCGGGCGCCGCGCGGCGGTGAACGCGCGGCGGCTGGCAGCAAGCAACGAGCGGGACGCGCCGGATCGCCTGGCGACGGGCCACGCGCCGGTGCCGCCAGCCCGGATCCGGGCGACCCGCTTTTCGGCCGTCTCAGGGAATGGCGGCTGGCGGTCAGCAAGGAGCAGGGTGTGCCGGCTTACGTCGTCTTCTCGGACGCCACCTTGCAGGCGATCGCGGTGTCGCGGCCGGCCAGCCGCGCTGAGCTGGCTGGCGTCCCCGGTGTAGGCGCAGTGAAGCTCGATAGGTACGGTGCCGCAGTGCTCGAACTATGCGCCGCGCCGTCGCCGGACCCTGGCAGCCAGGCGGCGCCATGACGAAGGCGCTCGACGAGGTCATCGGCCTGCTGGACCTGGAGCAGATCGAGCAGGACATCTTCCGCGGTGACAGTCCGGTGGGCGAGCGCCGGCAGCGAGTATTCGGCGGCCAGGTGGCGGGCCAGGCACTTGTCGCCGCAGGCCGCACGGTGCCGGCCGACCGGCCTGTGCACTCGCTGCACGCGTACTTCATCCGGCCCGGCGACCCGGCAGTCCCGCTGGTCTACATCGTGGAGCGGGTTCGCGACGGACGGTCTTTCACTACGCGCCGGGTCACTACTGTCCAGCACGGCAAGGCGATCTTCACGCTGTCCGCGTCGTTCCACGGCAACGAGCCCGGACTCGAGCACGCCGATTCCATGCCAGCGGTTCCAGGCCCGGAGGAAGTTGAGCCCACCGCCGACCGGCTGCGCCGGCTGCGCGGTCCATCGGCCGGGGAATACTCCTGGCGCAGCCCGATCGACATCAGGTACGTCGGGCCGCTCGCCGCTGAGGCCGCACTCGACCGGTCGCTGATCTCCTCGCGCACCGTGGTCTGGCTACGGGCCGACGGCGACCTGCCCGACGATCCGCTGTTGCATGTCTGCCTGATGACCTACGCCTCCGATATGACGCTGCTGGACACGGTGCTGCTAGCGCACGGGGTGTCGTGGAGTGACGGGCTGATCTCAGGCGCGAGCCTTGATCATGCGATGTGGTTCCACCGCCCGTTCCGGGCTGATCAGTGGCTCCTGTATGTCCAGGACTCGCCGATCGCTAGCGGCGCCAGAGGTCTAGCCAGGGGCGAGGTTTACACCCGCGAGGGAGAACTCGTCGTGTCCGTGGTGCAGGAGGGACTGCTGCGCCCGCGCCAGCCCGGCTGATGCGTGAGTGATCTTCTTTGGTAACGGGTAAGCAGCAGCCGGGCTACAAAGAAGTCGCAGGTAGAAAAAGAGTTGCCCGGCCCGCGGGCACTTACGTAGGCTTCTCCTTGTTCGCCCTGCCGATCTATCGTGCCCGAGAGGAGGTGCCCGGATGTTGAACTTCAGAATCGCCGACGTGGATGCCACGCCGGCTGCCATGCGGCCGCTCGCCGGTTCCGGCGCGGGCGCCTTCACCTGTGATGGCGCGTGGGACGGCACTTCCGCCGACCAGTTTGCCGCTGTGCTGGCCTTGCCGCGCATCCGGCCTCCCTTCGCTGTCGGTCCGCAAGTTCCGGCGCGGACGGCTGACGCCTACGGCAGCGGCTACCAGGGGAGCACTGTGCGTATCGGCGCTCTGGGCAGCGGCGGCAGCTCCAAGCAGCACAACCAGATGACCCGCATTTTCCCGGTCGCCCCGGGTGGAGTGGGTCCGCATCCGGCGAGGGAACCGGATCCGGTCTAGCAAAGACCGGCCAGATCCCCTCCAGGCCGCGGACCCGACAAAGGGTCCGCGGCCTTCGTTATGTGAGGCCACAGATTGTCAGAGGCGTGAGAGATGCTCGACGAGTAGTGGAGAGGGGATGGCACCGATGCAGTGGCCCGGCACAACTGGCGTGCTGGAAGGACTAGCTGAGGTTTCCGACAGCGCGGGGCTCAGCAACCAGGCATTCGACGGACAGGCGTTTGTCAGCGCTGAGCTGCCGTGCAGGGATGACCCGGAGCTGTTCTTCGCGGAGTCACCGGATGATGTCGAGTTCGCGAAGTCGCTGTGCGGCAGCTGCGCGATGAGGATGGTCTGCCTTGCCGGGGCCATCGCACGCGCGGAGCCATGGGGCGTCTGGGGCGGCGAGTTGTTCCTGCGAGGCGAGATCGTCCCGCGCAAGCGACCACGGGGACGTCCGCGTAAAGACGCGGTTGCGGCCTGACAGAAGGCCGGTGCCGCACTGAACCGACGACGACGATGGGATAGGTGCGACCGTGCGTATACAAGCCGAGCTGGCACGCGAGCGGCAGCATGGCCTGCTCGCCAGCGCCGTTGCGCAGCGGGAAGTGCAGCGGGCGCAGCTCTACAAGAGGATCTCCCGGCAGGCTGAGCGGGCCGAGCGGCGGCAGCTCAGTCAGCGTGATCAGGCCATCAGGCTGAGGGGCCGGCTCAAGCAGCTCGAGTCTGCCAACTAGCCGATAGGCCTTCATCGGGGCCCGGGAAGCTAACAGGCTTCCCGGGCCCCGATGGTTTTCGGGGTCCGCTGCGTGGTCTTGGCGCTTTCGCCATCCGGGGCTAGATCGATGCTCGGCGCGTATCCCGGTATCCAGCGCAGTACTTCGGCCCGGAACTCTCCGGTGCACCCGAGCTGGCATAGCACCCCGATGCCAGCGGTTGAGACCCGGTGAATCAGCACGTATGAAGGCGGCAGGTTAAACCGCCGGGCGACGCCGGCTGCCCGGATATCGGTCATGCGCGCGGCTTCGACTCGCATCCACTCCCGGTTGAAGGCGAAGGTGTCGCTTCGTGACGGGTCGGCCAGCGGCGCAAGAAACGCGTGCAGCTCAGTGAGATCGATGGTCACACCGGGACGAAGGAAGCCGTGGTCCCGGAGGTCCTGCTCGACCTGCGTTATTTCACCGTCATTGTGCATGAGCCAGAGCAGCCGGCCGAATATGAGCGGCAACCCGTCGGGGAGCCGGTCGACCGCGCCGAAGTCGAGCACGCCCAGCCGCCCGTCGGGCAGCAGCCGGAAGTTGCCCGGATGCGGATCGGCGTGCAGGAGGCCTGCTCTGGCCGGCCCCGAGAACAGGAACCTGACCAGAAGGATGCCCGCAGCGTCCCGCTGGTCCTGCGTTCCGGACGCGATGATCTCTGCGAGCGGAACGCCATCCATCCACTCGCTGACGAGTACGTGATCGGTGGCCATCACCACCTGCGGAATGACGATGTCCGGATCGTCGGCGAACGCGGCTGCGAACGCCTGCTGCGATGCGCCCTCTAGCCGGTAGTCGAGTTCCTCCACGACCCTGGCTCGCAACTCGTCGAGCATGGGCTTCACCTCAAGCCCTGGCATGAGCACGCCGAACAGCCTGCCTACCCGGCTGAGCTGGGTGAAATCGTTGCTGAGCGCGCGGCCGGCGCCCGGGTACTGGATCTTGACAGCGACCTGGCGGCCGTCATGCCAGACGGCGCGGTGTACTTGCCCGATCGACGCGGCAGCGGCGGGCTCGTCACCGAACTCCGCGAAATGCGTGCGCCAGTCAGCGCCGAGGTCCCTCTCCAGTACCCGGTGCACCGCTGCGGCCGGCAGCGGCGGCGCCGATTCCTGCAGCCTGGTCAGTGTCGAGCGATACGGGCCGGCGATCTCCGGCGGCAGCGCAGCCTCGAAAATCGACAGCGCCTGGCCGAGCTTCAGCGCGCCGCCCTTGAGCTCACCGAGGACCCGGAAGACCTGTTCCGCAGTCCGCTGCTGCAGTTCCTGCGCGACGATCTCGGCCGGCCTGCCACCGAGTCGCTTGCCGAGCCCGAGCGCTGCCCGGCCGGCCACTCCTACCGGCAGCGAGGCCAGCTTGGCCGTCCTGACAACAGCGCGCTGCGGCAGATCGCTCATGATCTCCATTGTCGGCCACGCCGGGCTGCGCTTCTACCGGCAGTCGTCAGGCAGGCCGCTAACGCAGCCTGGCCAATCCACCATGCCGGGCCAGCACTGGCAAATGCAGCACCGGCGAACCGCGGGCAGCCCCGGCCCGTTAACGGCGGTGAAGGCTTCATCTAGCCTGCTGATCGCCGGGTTTCCTGGAGGAGCGCATTCATGATCAACCGACTGCTCGTCGCCGTGGGCACTGTTGTCACAGTGGCCGGAATCATATTTGCGCTGCAAGGATTCGGCGTCGTCGGGGGAAGCGTGATGACCGGCAGTTCAGTCTGGGCGGCACTCGGACCGATCATCGCGGCGGCTGGGCTGCTAGCTGTCGCCGCAGGGGTCCGGCGACAGCGCTCGTCCGGCAGGACCCGCAGCTAGCCGGCCTACCCCAGCTGACCCGGTGCTAGCTGAACCGCTACTAGCCAGCAACATAACTTCCGCAGGTGCAGGCAGGATGCGGCGGCCAGCTCCGGCGTCGCCACTGCCAGGACGGCAGCACGAGTTCCAGCGTGGCGCTGGCTGTCGCCTGTGCTAGCAGCGAGCGGTCGGCGAAGGCGACTGCCTGCGCGGCCGCCTGGCCCGCCACCGTTGTGGCCAGGACAGCATCGCACCCGGGCGGATTCGCGGTGCGCTCGGTCAGCTGGGCAAGAATGAGCGGCCATGCCGGATCTCGCTGCGCCCTTGCCAGGTCTATGCAGCGGAGGCAAGCAGTGACACCTGGTTGCACGAGCGGTCCCACCACGCCGATGGCCTCATCTGCATAGACCGAAAGGTACCGCTGCCGTCGGCGCAGTAACTCGGCCGTTTCGACGGGGGACCGCCGTCCGACGAGCACGGTCAAGTCGGCCGGGCTGGCTTGCTCGCCTCGCCAGGCCGCCGCGAGCCCTGAGCGGGTCAGCAGGTCGGCGAGGAGCTCGGCAAGAAGACCGTGCCCGGATACCTGCACGGTGCACGACGACCGCCGGGCGAGCCGGCCCGCGCCGCCGTCACTGTCCTGCTCAGCAACCGAGGCTGTGGCGAGCGCCGGCAGCAGTTGCTCGCGCAACTCCGGCGGCAGCGCGCGCAGCGCACCGGACGGGAAGTCGACGACTGCGCCAGCTGCCGCGAGCAGTCCGATGATCCGCTCAGCAACGGCCGCCGGCACGCCGCGCCGGCTCGCCTCGGCGATGCACTGGTCCCGGTCTCGGCTGCCGTCAAGCAACCGGATGACGTCGGCTGCCCCGCTCATGCCAGAGATTGCCACCGCGCGGCGGGGGTCGATACCGATCTGCACGGTGTCCTGGTCGCGCCACAGCGGCAGCAGCCCTGGCCTCAATGCCGGTTTCACAGGGGCGACAGTGCCACGATGGACTGACATTCCGCT
>Ga0335073_10001983_pt1 | contig 27936 bp, 33 predicted proteins | sample Lox_Sample_22_FD_207093 | JGI IMG/M metagenome (GOLD analysis project Ga0335073, IMG submission 207093) | Soil microbial communities from Loxahatchee National Wildlife Refuge, Florida, United States - Lox_Sample_2.2 | ecosystem: Environmental > Terrestrial > Soil > Wetlands | place: USA...
CGGATCACCGCCTCAACGCATCACATCGCTTCCTGCAACACGAACCCGAACAAGAGCTTGGAGCCAATGTCTCACCGGCGTAGAGGGCTTGCACGTCCATCGCCCCTTCTCGACGCGCGGACCCTAGTGACCGAACGCCAGTACGAGACTGAACAGAGCTACTTATGCATGTTGCGGAACGCCTTCATGGCTGTGTAGCGCCATATGCTCTCCGAGTTCCTTGCTCAGTTGCTCCGGCGAGTCGGGCTTTGCTGGGTATCTCCTGTCTCGCCGTCCATCCCATACCTGCGAGCCACCAGTCATGTCACATCGATCCCGTGGCAATGTATCACGCACCACTGAGTGGATCCACTCCGGAGCGGTCATTCGCAGTTGGCTTCGCGCCATGTAGCCAAGTAGGGCATGGAAGCGCATCCATGAAGCCAGCTGAGGTCATCAGCGACGATTGAATGGAGCATCAGAACCGACGAACGCATGCCAGGAGGCTTGGATCCGCAGCCTGGCAGCAGGACCGAGGAAGTCATGAGAGTCTTAGCTTTTCAATATCCTAGGATATCGAACCGCCCTTACGCCCAGCTATTATGCAAGCTCTTAGCTCTCACGGCCAAGTTGGCAAAGTTTAAGCACCATTCCAAGACAGACTTCCAACTCAACTCCCTTTTCGACATGAAGCACTCTGGTTCTCATGGCCTCCACGGTTGGCGGCGGGAGCCATTTATTGACAAGACGAGCAGGCTACGACAACTCTCCAAGAGATGATAGCAGACCGGCATTTTATGTGCCGAACTTCCCTGAATGCGCTAGAGTCCACTCGAATGCCTGGCGGTTGAGTATGGAGCCAACGATCCTGAACACGACGGTCGATTTGGAGGACGCACATTTACTCGACGATCTGGATGTCTGTGACCTCAGCAAGATGAGCCACGATAGGTACACTGGCGAAGGCAGCGAAGCTCTCAAAGTTGGCGGCTGTGCGCTCCTTGCCACGATGTCTAAGCATCGGTCTAGGTGGACATTCTAGCCCACATGGCGAAGCTCAAATACTTTGCGGCCAATCTAGAGCAAGAGTTGCAGACGCAATTTGGAATATGACAGGCAAGGCATGCTACACAGATCGATTGGCAACTGACTAACCCAGAGGCTATTGTTAACAAATTGCATTCATTGATCTAATCTAATTTTAATGTAGTCCAAGCTCGAAACGACAAGCCATATGCGGGCCAAGAAGAAAGCGATCCACGTCCATAATTTGAAAGATTACAGGTTCAAGAGCACTCTCGTCTTTCAAAAGAGACGGTCAAGTGGCGATTCGCGATTTCGCAAAGTGATATGCGCCCTGGCGGTTTGACAGCTCGAGATCTAGACGGCATTGTAGCGACCAAGTGAGCGTTCTCTCGTTTCTGCCATGGCGATTGGATACCATTTCCGTTTCCGTGAAGGGACCAGAAGCCTACGCGAAATTAGTAACGACAGCGAACTGAAACGGTATTGAAACCTTACACTACAATAATATTTAGGATAGCAATACACGCTAGAAGCTTCAATTCAACTTTTCCGTGCCAATAAAAATCAAGAGTGAGCGCGATAATTGCAACACCAAATAACACAATCACCTTAACGTACTTAGTACTACGCTGGGAATTGGTTACAGTCTTCTCGAGCGATTGCAATGGGAGAGGTTTCTAGATTTAGCGGATGTAAGTTGGTTCTGTCCCGAAACATTTATGCACTAACCTTGATGTTTTGTTGATACACCCTGAAGATGCGGAAATGAAGTGGACGAAGGTTAAACGCCTGCTCAGTTCTTTTGCAGAATAGACGCTCTCGTACTTGCGCATCTTTGATTTTCAATGCATTCGTAAAGAGCTTGGTCCAAAGTCTCATCTGCTTCATGATCCAGTCGTCTGGCTTGCTAATCGAAATCACATTCAGAACATAAAGTACCATGAACAATCTGGCTTCGTGTTCTTTCCGTTCTCCTTCCGCTGGATCTTTCATGAGCGCTGGTTCTAGAAAGCGCTGGAAGAATCCATCGACGTCCACGTCTGTCCAGGACGGTAGCTTAAGGAAGCTGTGCAAGAGACAAAGAGCCATGGCGAATGTTTCGTCCGGCGGTGCAGGCATTACGTCCGTCTTCGTCGTAAGTTCAACCGCAGGCGGATAGCGGTCAACACAGTAGGTGATGAACCAGAAGAGATTTTCGATGAGAGCGAGTCTCAGTCCATCGTCCGCCGACTCAGTGTTGACTTCTGAGAGGCCGGGAGACTCTTGGCGTGCGCGCTCTTCCCAAAGCCATATCATCTTGATCAAGTTCAGACCAAGCACTCTGTTTTTCTCGCCGTGCTGACTTGGCACTTGAGAGAAATTGTGCAGTGCTGAGATGATCAATGGCACAAGATGCACGCGTGCATGATAGAACATATTGTAATGTCGAATGAGGAAGTTGAATGCAGTCTTGAGTTCTTTCAGATCATGAATATTTTCGGCAATGACTGTTTTCAAGATCGAAGCACACAGCGGCAACCTCTGCCCAGACGATACGGCACCACTCGCCTGTTCGGTAAGAACTAGGGTGAGAAAATCAAGAGCTTGAGAGGCCATTGTTCCATATACATCGTAGTTTGATTCAAGGAGAAATCGATATAGCTCCATGATATCAAACCCTGTTTCAGAGCGGTAAGCGGCGATGAAATGAGAGATGACCACTAAGGCGGCATGCTTGCTGAAGAGGTCTTCCAGATCGGCCCAGTTGCAAAGGACCTTTACGACATCCTCGCGTGCGTATTGCATCAAGTTGGGGTGGTATTTCAGGAGATGAGCAATCATCTGGAAGAGCTCCACCCTTGAGCGTTCGATTTCAAGCTTTCCCACCTCTTCCGTTGCATCGGCAAATAAGTCAGAACGCAAAAGTTTGACGCGGATAGCTTCAATTAAAGCTTTATCGACAAGCTCTGTAGTGGCACCATTGACGAGGATCGGATTGACAACACGACTGAAGAGGAAGGTTTTCACCACCTGAGAAGTGGTGTGGTCGGCGAACTTGTCTATACACTGTAGGGTGACCGCCTTCCAATAGCTGATGTCTGCTTTGACCATATGCTCATAGATAAAGTGGAAGAAGGCATGGGTTGATTTCAAATGTCCCGAAGTCACAGCTTCCACAATTTCCAAGAACAGCCCAAATTTTCTCGGCTTCTGCTCTAAATAAGCTACGGCCAGATCGATGACCTGCTCACCAGCCTGTTCAACGGCTAGGCGCAGAGATGGGTCGATGTCGTTGTTGCACAGATGCTTCTGTAGGTACTTGCCCGACTCGAGGATGGCTTCCAGGAGGGCCTCGTTCTTTGTGATTACCAATTTGCTCAAGGAATGAGCAATGCCAATGGCATTGATTTGCGCCCAGACTTTCTCCTTTTCTTCACCTTCCTTGAGTGAAAAGATTGAGAGAAGATCGAGGCCTTGTGCAACCGCTTCCCGAACAGGCTTTGCTTCCTCAATGCCGAGAAGCTGCACAAAAAGGCCATCCTCAGATTGCTTCTCGACCTTCGCCGCAAAATGTTGGCATGTTTCCTGCGGATACTGATTGAAATACCAAAGATACTCTCGTAAGCGTCTAATTCGCATTTGCCCCGGGAGTTCAAGGACGTTCTCGAGGAGGATGGTCAGGTTATCCGCCACTGATGTTGTTGACGAAATCTTGAGAATTGGTCGAGAGAGACCGCTAGGGGGAACAACATTAGGTTGTAAATTGTCCGCTAGGAACTTCTTCAGTGTATTTCCAATATCGGGAGATGTCTCGTCAGTGAGTCGGTGCAAATGCGGTATCTCGGATTCGAAAATCTGACGGAAAGTCATAGGATGGAAAAGGCGGAAAATACTAATGAACGTTTCGAGAAGCTCTTTCCCCTCGCTCTCCACTTTTTGTTGCATGGTAGCAGTAGTCAATTTCCGTGTATCCTTCGGTTCACTGACTCCAAAGTAGCGGAATACTTGGAAGCCTTCATGGACAAGCTTAAGCAAAACCTTTCGCTCTTCCGTAGTGTAGTCAATCGACACGTCATGCCGATTCGCTAATTCAGTTTCGGGCTTAGACTGCGCCTCTTGTTCGACCGTACCGTCTGTCTGTTCCTCGGTCTTCTGGGGTTTCATCATATCGAGCTGGTAGAAGACATTCTTCAACCTAGTGCTGTGTAGGCGGCTAATCAGAAACAGGTTGTCTGCCATGCTCTTCTGATACACGAACGCGCACGACGTCTTGATAGGTATGGCATTGCCAATGTTAAATTCATCCCACGTAGATTGGTCATCCATAGCCGCCAGATAACTTTTAGCTTGGGCATCGATTGCCGGCGTAGTGTACTGAGCTGAGAGCTTCGTTGCAGTGGGTAGCTGAAGGTTCATCGCTGCGAATTTGTCGCCTATGGCATTCAAGATCATAATCAAGAGCTGCCTCGCGTCTTGCATTGGCACCGTTTTTGCAATGCGCTCTGTCGTATTGAGGAGAAAAAGCGCACTCATTGTTTGGAAGCTCGCGCCCGGATAAGCATCGAGTAAGTTCCTCGTGTAGATCTCGACGACACGTTGAAATTGATTTAAATTGAGAGGTTCATTGAGATTGTGAATCACGTCGGCTAGTGCTGAGTAGGCGAGCGGGCGTCCCCTCTCGTGAAACGCCAACCCATCGCCAACCCATGCCCGTTCATCCAGCAGCTTGTCAACAGATTTTGAGAAAATCTGAAGTTTGGTGTTGTAGTTAGCGATCCATCGGATTGTGACGACCAAATCTTCGCGCGCTTTGGGAGGGCAATCTCTCATTAAGCGCACAATGATATCCGGCAGGATTGACAGGAACTCGGCCGGTAGCTCGTTCTGTATTTTGCCTTTTCGAAGGAGGAACTCCAGGAGTGCCAGGAACTTGACCTGTATCGAGATGAAATGACCGAAAGCTTCCGGGTTCTTAATTTCTTTACTGATGCCGATGAAGACCTCGCCTCGTTCCTTCGCTTCTGCGTGAGCCTTCTTTTGAGGTTTGGCCTGAAGCATCAGGACAGTCTGGATCAATTCCACAAAGCCCTTGACATTCTCCAACCCAAATGACCCGACAGCGGTAGCGCATTCGGAGAGAACTTTGAAGGATGGCATGCCCTGCGGGATCCCGGGAGTCTGAGCCGCTCCAATAGCCGTGTCCTGCGTTGGCGTATCGAATGCATCGCTGACCATTTGTTCTAGCAAGCCGAACATCCCTTTGGTCCAATCAAGGAAAGCCCGGGCTTCATCCTCGAGTGCCTCGATGTGTGCGCAGATATTCGATATAGTCTTGACAATGACGATGACGTTCTCCTCGTTGTTGAAACGTAAAATCTCCGTTAGCTGGTTGACAATATCTCGAGCGTATGGCTTGACAAGAGACGCGGGCAGTCTGTGCAGGATCTGGAGGACGATTCGTCGCAGCGCCGGCGGGCCATGACCAGAGCCAGAAAGCATGGACAAGATGGTGGTTATCAATCTCTGGACAAAACTGGACTGGGCATAGAAATGTTGCTCTACATCGTTGAGTATCCTGGTAGCGGCCTCACATTTTTCTTCATAATTTACTAATGTTGCGTTAGAATAGCTGATCGAAGTCGTGTGGGATAGCCATGACAGGAATCACTCACTTGCATGGTGATCTTGAAGCAAATTCAAATAATAGTCCAGACGGTCCTTGTTTGCCATAGCTTTAGATCAGCAGCATATGTTGTCATATAGAGGATGAATTTTGATTCTTCAATACGCAAAATCATGCAATGGAACGGCGATTGACACGGCTGAACAGTGAGTGGGGAGCTGATTTACAAAGGGTTTCGTTCTCATTCATTCCGGTGAGTATGCAAGAGCCTCATATTCCATGTGACGTGTGCTTGCCAGGGTAATTTGCATGAGCAACTTTCGATAGTGGGTGGAAAACGGCGCAGCTCAGTCTCCTAAGTGGATGTCTTTCTAACGCGACGATTGATCTGGGCTACTAGCCACTGCAGTGTCACCTTCGCGTTGTCCAATAATCGAACTTCTCATTTGAGCGATTTCAAATGCCACGACAATAATTACCAAACCAAAAGCATCTCTTGGGGATGACCATGCATTCAAGGGCGCAGACCCATAACGTTGTGGCTTGATCTTTTGGGCATTGAGAGGCATGAAGCGCCAAACGAAGAAACCGCCAATGGAAAAGCATCGGCCCTTCGGATATTATAAGGCGGGCATCCGGCTCCCTCGCAGGGATGAGAGGTCGCCTACTCCGTGAGAGCATTGTCCATGCCTAGTTGCTGTCTCGAGGCAGATGAGCACTTCATCCCTGTTGAAGTTGGGAGGTGTGTTCCGAATTCGTCATGGGGGATCGCAACTCGAGGAGGAGGTCGAGAGTGGATTGATGCCGGTGGTAGGTGTTTCTGCGGTCCAGGAACCGTGTCTTTGTGCCCGCTGGTAGCAGCTGCCTCGCGTTGAAGTCGCCGAAAATCGCAAACGTCGCTGTGTGTTGTAGAGGTGATTGTCGAGCCTTCGGCTTAACGTCCAGAGTTGAGTGCAAGACGAGGAAACTGGTAGGAATGTTTACATTGTTCCAATCTCGGAGATTCGGATTTTAGCTCATCGCGTGCGACACAGCTGCAGCTTTGGCTTTGGCGTTTCACTTGCAGGATGATGCGCACGTCTGCAAGTTCCGAGAGCGGAGATTCCCAGGGTGATGGCTCTGCGGCCTCATGACATTGCCCGAAGACGGCTATCAGGCTTGGGCACGAAGAGTCATTATTTCTCTACGAGTACATAAACACACGCACAATGGAGCGGGAACGTGGGAAGACGTACTACCCCAGTTAGGATCATGATTCGAACAACCCTTGTCGCCACAGTCGTACCACTTCACATTATTCTTGTCATAGAGACAGGAGTTAACAAGCTCTGAAGTAATGGCACGCATTTTGGAGTTGTAGAAGGTTTGAAGGCTGGCATATAGGCAGAGTTGAGTTGAGGGGTGTAACAGAAATTGCGTTGGAAGTATGGCACGTGGCAATAGAGTAGAGTACACCAAATGGCGACACATCTTTGGCAACCCGACATGCTCCGTACCTTAGGCCTCGGTCGCGGAAACCACCGAGGTGCCGCTTAGTTTCCTCTCGTATACCTTACCAAGTTCGAACGATACCAAAAATTTTACCCCATAGCATTTATCATTTACCGGTAGAAGCTCTGCTTGGCCGATTTGGTTAGAATTAACAATATCATTGAGATCATCGAGTGTGAGCTTCTGCAAAGACAATTCTGGTTCGCCTGTCTGTGTAGACTCCCGATCGATATCAAACGCCCTATCGACGTTAGACCTCCGTTCGAGATGGGCTGATGAAAGTTAGCGCTAGATCCAGCCTGCTCCATGTAAGATCACCTCAGGTACCTTTTGCCAGACTTTCGAGGAATGGATTGTGTCCAAGGGCCCTGAAGGAATGCTCGAAATCCGTGAACTTTTTGTCGAGATCCTTACGATAAAGGTATCCTGCAAGACCGTGCCATTCGACATAGGCCGTGATTTTTTCGATAATGAAATTGAACTGCTCTAGTGATAGAATTTTAAGGCGATGTACTGGGTAGCACAGTCCACAGAATATCTGGGCGTCAATGTTCAATGTCCGCAGCTGTTCTGGTCTGCTCATTTTCTGTTTCTGTCCGTCCGTATTCTCTTTCTGTCTGTCCGTATTCTCTGTGGCTCCTTCACACAAGAACTTAAGAAAGAGGCCAAATCTGTCGCACAATTGATTCGGAAGAGTTTCATCCGGTGGGGACTTTCGCAAGACATCAGCGGTTTTGTCGAACTCAAACTGGACTGCGAGTTGTATTGATAGCCGATATGCCGCCTTCGCTGCTTTTTGGAAGCCAGACTCGCTGCCTCCGCCCTTCTTCCACAGGACTTCGGCCAAGTTCGCTATCTGTTGTTCAGGTAGCATGTGGCTAAGAATCTCAAGTGCAGGGGGATGACCGAACCGTCAAGAGTACTAAGAGATTGTCGAAATGTCAATCACGAAGGGATTTGACCAACTATTTAAGAGCGCAAGGCCCTAACGAAATTCTCAAGAGCGCAGGGCTGTTACTACATTTTCAAGAGCGCAGGGATTAGACCACATTTTTAAGAGCGCAGGGATAAGACTAAGCTTCACAGAATGCAAGGATTTGCCCACATTTTGCGGACGCGGAGCGATGCGCCACGGCTCGCACTAGGCATTCTTGGCAGACTATACTCTACTTTCACCGCATCTCAATGCGCAGCTACCAACCGTGAATGCGCCACTGTCAACATCCAAGCAAAGAAAACGAAGTACGTTCATCGTTAGCCTATTGAGATCGCTTGCTGCTATGCCGGGTGGTCATTGCTCCCATGAGTTGTCACAAAGCAAGGCTTTATATATACCATGCAGACGGGACGCAGCTGGGTTGCCGCATACGCCCATTTTCTTTGCAATTCACAGCATCACAATCCTTTCGAATCGATCCCCTGTACAGCAGACCAATGATTATATTTCTATCCGAATTTAATTCCGATCTCGCTCAAAGCAATTCGCTACGGGTCTCAGCTAGCGAGGATGTCGGAGCGGCCGAACATCCCATCAATTCACAGCTTTGTACAGTTGGGTTCCCCGCTCCTGATTCTGCCGGCCTCCTCTCAACCGAAACTACAGCTAAGCCTCCTGTCCGCCTGTGGTTACCGCAAGGACCTTCGTTGGTGCCAGTTAAGGTCTTCAGAAGAAGGGCTTTCGTGGCATGCCACATTATCGTACAATTTTTCAACGGTTCTGCTCTAGAACCTGGGGACGTGGACAGAGTCCTAGACTCGTTGGAATCACTTGATATTGCGGTTCTTTCCTCTACTCTGTTGGGGACGGTTGAGTTTTGCCAGTCCCCTGAGTATGCAGTGGAATTTACGTCATTTGTTCAGCTTTGCTTGCAAGAAGTGGATCCGAAGGCCGAAGAATGGTTTGCTTGGATGACGCAGGACTGCGTTAAGGTGAATTTCGAGACGCCAATGGACTTGAAGTGTTACTGGCATACTTTATTGGTATGTTTGTCTACTATATTCTGATCAAGATCTGACGCCTAACTAGAAAAGAATCCAACACATCGCTATACACAATGTCACAACAATGCGAGAGTAGCTCGTCGCTGGCTAGCGTTGCAACCTTCGCAGATGATGGCCAAGTCGCTCGTACACTGCCGAAGAAAGAACCCCTTCACAGCTGCTCGCCTTTGCTCGCAAATGGGACACACCGATTTGGAAGGGAGGATAGCGCTGCGTTCTCCTTTGTCTTAATCTCTTGTTTACTCTTTTGTGGCCGATGGGCCAACCCTCTTTTCCCTACGGCGTTTTCCGAGTGGCCAGCTTTCCGCTTCTACTGTTCAGCACCGTCAGCACTGCATTCGGGCGGGCCTCGTACATCACCACCATCAAGTTCTTGCATCTGTTTTGTGTGGCTTTCTGGTTTTTGCCATTGTTCACTCATGTCTCTCTCCTTCAGAGCTTCCCTTTCACGGCCGTAGATATTGCTTTTGGTGGTGATTTGAATTGGTGTTCCCTCCTTTGTATCCATTTCGATTACTAGTTTGGAGAACGTGGAGAAAATGTCCTGGTGCGAAGCGTTGTTCTTGGTCGCTTGAGAAGTACATCCACTGCGAGATACGGAATTGGCTGTACTATAGAACTCTTGAAGATTGTTACAAATGTGTTTTATGCTTCAATTGCGGCGTATCATAGCTGTGAATGTGATTCACGAGGTGTAAGCTTGGCTGGTGAAGGCATTCGTATTGTCGACGTAGAAATCAGTTGCAGAGATTTTGCCGCCTAGTACATTCTCGAGCTTAACTACAGCATCATCGCGGGGAATATCTGCCACATCACCGCAAGAGGCGTAGCTACAGCCTAGGCAACCCACAAGGCTCGTAGCATCATTCGTGTTTCGATCTAATGGCCAGGATGGGTCGATACTGGACATATTCGGCTCATATCCGAAGCTGTGGCTGGACAAAAATTGTTCATCTAGATCTCTCGACGAAGCATAGATAACCGGAATGGTTTCATACTTGATAGGCGTCGAGGCTGGACTCACCACCAGTCCCGGACTGGGCGAGAAGTTGTCCATCGACATGGGCGGCGTCAGCAGCTGCTGTAAGGGATGCGGCATAGGAAGTGGTGTATGAGTTTCTTCTGATTGTTGTAGTTGCGATATTGGGGAAGAACTGACAGTCCGACTAGTGCTCAGCAGTTTCGTCAGAGTGTCGCTGGGAAGCAAAGAATGGAATGAAGTGGTGAACGTGTCGTCAATTTCCTTGTCAGAGACACCTTTCTGGTTTAACAGAATACGGAGTTTCTTGTTTTCATCAAGCACTTTGCGAGCTGCCTGCTGCATTTCTGTTGTGGCCTCAATGCCCATCTGATCGTAGAGTCGACATTTTTTCTCGAGCTCCCCCAGATACTCCTTCCTACGAGCGCGAGAACGGCGCTGGTTGTTGCGGATTCGAGCCAAGTCTCGCTTGTGTTGAGAAGTGTTATTAGGTACCTTAGTAGTCGTCCTTTTAGGCATGGCTGTTGTAAGGCGTTGGGCGGCAGGTCAAAGGGTGAGACAGAACAGTAGGTCGGACTGCGATGGGCAACTGTGGCAAGAGAAACGCTGCGGATGTTCGTCTATAAGTAGTAATTCAATAAGCGCATTGGGCGCGGCAACCTTCACCAATACCACTCGTTGGAGTCAAGCAAATCTGAATGGGCTGTTTCTCACGCTGATGCAGTTGGTTCAACCAGTCCATTTTTGGACTACTCTAGAAGAAGCTGAGGATTTGCTACTTGTATTTTGCCGACCATGCAGTCGACAAAGCTAAAAAGTAGCCTTTCCACAATTGACACCCTCCTGCATGAGAGATGCGGGTCGGATTGTTCCTCCCCACGCGCTATCGTCATTGGCATCAAGAGAATATTTGAACGATTACTCGCTACAATACTTCCTCAACCAAGTCTTGAGTCAATCAGTTCATTATTGTAAGAATTGAAATTGAATTGCTTTGGAACAATCGGTTAATATCACTAGGTATCATCTCGGATCAGCCAACTTTCGTGCTCCCAGGGTCCGGGGGATCGAAGCTGAAGGGTTTCAACTGGACAATGACTCTACGGCTTATCGGCATCAGTCTGGCAATTACGCCGCTCAATCCAATCGAAGAATCCATCTGGGAAATCACCGAGGAAGATCTCGAGGCACTCTGCAAACTGCTTACTCTAATTGGCGAATTCTTCTGGTGAACCATTTCTGGACCCGCCTACATGAATTGCCCCGCACTTTTCATGCGGGCCGCTCCGCGCGCCGCAACTGCGGTGTTTTGACGAGGTCCTTTTCGCGATAAGACCACTTACGATTAGGCAACAGTACATTATCAGTTGACCGAGATCCAGTCTAATCCGTGAGCTATTACCGGAACTAGCGAGTGCCGCTCACACCGGCTGCAACATTGCTGTATGAGTACAAATGGATAAGCAATGGCTTAGAAAGTTCTTGTAGAGGTGCGAGGCGACCAATGAGGTAGCTAGTCCTCCCTGATGAGATGTCTTGGGAGTAGCTGGAACATCGTAACTACTGAGTGTATAAAAACAAGTAGCCTTGCCATCACTTGCAACAGCAAACTAAGCCAGCTCCAAACTAAACGCACTTTTAATATCAAGTATCCACAGCCTGTTGGAATCGAATCGTAGGTATGACACGACATTTCTGAATAAACCCATCTGTGTTTCTTTGATTCTTAGATTGACATTCTACTCTTTACTGAAGCGAGCAAAGAATTCAATGCCCTCCGACTATCAGCAACAAGCAGCTGAGGAAGCAGCAAAAAAAGCGGCTGAGGAAGCGGCCGCCGAACAACTCAAACGTGACAAGGCCGCCATCAACGAAGCTCTCACTGATCAGACAACAATAAAGCAACTGTCAAGCACTGGAGATGCTGCGCGGAAGAAAAGAGGCCTCTGATCCTCTCCTGTACTGTCTCTCCTACAATGGAATGTCGGTGATGAGAACAGGATGACCTCTCTAGAAACTGCTTAGGAGGTTATTAACATACATCTGTATCTTCAATACCATTCTCGAACAACCTTCGCAGTTCCTGCTCGTACTTTTTCTTGTCGCAAAGCTTTCTGGCGACGACTTTTTGGGCGTCGGGAGCCCAGTATGGAGCCACAACTTTCGTGAATGCGTCTGAGTCGAAGTTGTCAAAAATTGGCTGTATATGTTGTCGAAATAAGTTGAAACAGCCTTTCGGGCTTCGCAAAGCATGCAAGTACCAGAAGCTTCCGGTCCGCCACCCTTTTTTCATGATATCGGTACGGTACGAGTTACATCCGTACAACGGAGGGTAGAGCTTCTCCTCTTCTTCGAAAACTTCAATAAACTGCTGGAGTGCTTCATTAAACTCGCTCAGTTCATTGCCCTCTAACTCATCGATGCCACGGTCAGTGATCCAATATGGAGGAGCAAGCATCTCAATCGGAAGAGAACATCCCCACTCGAGGTCGATAATGCATTTGATGTTCCACTTACTGTCCACGAAGATGTTGGGCGCACGAAGGTCAGTCAGAGTGAAGACGAAAGGGCCTTTCCGAAGTTCACGTGCCGTAAATTGTGGTAGGAGACCTCTCATTGTGAAAAGATTCGCCATCTGCGCAAGGCCATCCCTCTCGTCCCGAATTGAGTTTGGCTGATTCCGGATACGGCTGTTATGGCAACCTAAAAGGTCATCATAGAAAGCATTCGTAGTTGTGTAGGTCAGTGACCTAGGAATGCCAGTCGGAATATTTTCGTTCTCAAAGCTTTGAAATTGGTGAAGCAACGGGCGATTGGTCAAAGACACAGTACCATGGTTATCGATCGTCCAGGAACCGATGTAAGGCATAGAGAGCTGACTTAATGAAAGAATAATGCGAGATAAGCTCCTGAAGAGATTCATTCTGAGGTCCCAATCTCCGTGAAGCTCAGCCCACGATTCAGACAGTAACTTCCCATCCGTCACCTCAATATACTCCATAATCAGATATCCATGCCCCAGAGCTCTTTGATGTTTTCTGTTAACATATCGGCAGGAGGTGGCAGGTACATCTTCGACCAGGACAAACTATGCAGAATTCAGTACAAGTTCGAAAGAGTGAATTTTAGGTGTTCTTGCATACCGTTTCCCCACCAGACAATCCAAATCCCCATAAGAACGGAATGCGGATATCTGGGCAATTGTCCTTGATCCAGATAAAAGTAGCAGCTTCGGTGCGTAGTTTCTCGTCTGCGTTGCCTGAATATGATGATTCTCCAACTCTGTACGGGAGAGGTATTCTAAGCATAACTCGCTTCCCTGGATACTTCCGCCAGTTGTGAATATGTATCGGAAGGCAAAGATTAAAGCTGCCGTGTTTCCAATCTCTAGGATCTCCAAACTGACACGTTTCGCCTTCGCCCAGACCGAGATGGTACGATACGATGGCCTCAAAGTCGTTTCGATGTTGATAGACCCAAAGAAAGAAGTTGACGCGTTGATTCGGATACTTCAAACGAATGAGCATGTTTTCCTCCTCTTCAAGGGCCTCTGCAAGTGTGGTTGAGCCTTCGAGCAATGGGAGGGTTTTGGGTGCGGCTGCTTGGTCTTCCATCCTTGGACGTTGAGCCGATTAAGACGTTCGGCGCGGGAAAACAGTAACGCAGATACGTTTTATGGCAGATAAAAGTATTCCCTGACTGCGAGGCGCAATGGTCGTGCCAGCCGTTCAGTGCTACTACTCCATACCAGTGACTGCTGAGCAACGAGATTGCCTAAGCTATTGGTTTTGTTTGGGGTTCATCAGGTGAGCTACCCTGGGAGGATCGGAGTTTCAATCATTTCTCACAAAGCAGTCAACCAAGAGAATAGCGAAGAGAAAATCGATTAGACCGATGCGTTTGATTATACGAAAATGCTGATATGAACGAATGTTGTCTCTTCGCGAAATGCATACTACCCACGTGATTGGACCAAGTGCTGTCCCGCTCTTTCTCGGCGTGGCACGAACACAAAATCCTTCCCTCTCCCACTCCCAGAGGCTGTAGCGTATTTAGCTGGACATATGGCCCCGATGAAAACGGCGACAAAAGCACGTAATTCAGTTGCGTTTTGCCTTCAGCCCGAGATTCAATCTATCGCGCCGAGAACCCGCCTGCGAAAAAGCACTCTGAACATGGACGAGAAGATCTTCCAGAGGTTTACTGACAGTCAGGTCACAGATGATATGCTTCAGGAAGCCTCAAGGCTTTTCTCCGAGAATTATGGAGTTTGGGGTGAGCAAGCAGCACAGCAGATGGGGAAATTTGCTGTAGCAGGTAAGTCTGCGCAAAACTCAAGTCATGGCATTGAACTGACCGTTTGTTAGGCAGTCGCGTTCGACTAAGCAAAGAAAGACTTCGCAATGAATACCTCCCTCCCGGTATCTCCTCTTATGTCAGAGTCTCTGTCAATGGTCATCTCGCTGGTAATGCCTTCGCCTGCCGGTGGACGGTTGATGGGAATACTGTCTGCTGGGTCACTCAGCTAGTCGTGGATTACGACTACCGTGAACGTGGGCTTGCAGCTGCACTTCTCAATGAGATCAAAGAAGATGGGGATTATGCTTACGGCGTTATGAGCTCTCACCCAGCTGCCTGTTTAGCTGCCGCAAAAGCATTTGGCAGTGAGTAGACTGCTTGTACCGCTCTACGACCAGATACCAATCTTTGCAGGCTCCATCACTACCGTCCCACTCAAATTCATGAAAGAAAATGCGGAGCGAATAATGAAAGCTTCACCGGTGCGCTATGTTCGAGATGCGAAGTTACGGGGTAAGCTTTTCAACCTTGATGATACTAGTGGTCTCGTGTCCAGCGTTGACACAGGGTTTTATGTTGACCATGAGGAGCCACTGGAGGCTTTGGCATGGGTGCGGGAATCGATAGAGTGGCCGTTGGGTGAGCTGATAGACGGCCATGAATTCATCCTCGTCATTCAGGCTAGACGCAAATCCCGATCTAGATCTCGTTCCGCAGGCCGGAGCGGAACGTCCTGAATCCTTCATGAACAAGAGTAGTAAATGAATACGATTTTATCCGTCTAAAGCCTGATATGGCACGAGTCTATGCTGAGCTCGCGAAGGACTTCCAGACACGGGAGATCTGGCTGCACACCAGGTATTCAAGTGACCATGACTGCATCTTCGCTACTAGTTACCTAATTTTCGTGTAGCATCTCGACCGTCGCGCCCTGCATCGCAAGGTAAACCCTACTTGCTGCAACTACACTTATATGAGGCTTTCGCAGCCTCTGATACCATCATGTCACCGACCCGTAGCCATAAAGTTATCACCACTCCCGCCACCGTTCCAACCCGAACAGACACAGCGACTTGCACAATAGCTTGAACCCCTAGAGGACCCTGCTACTAACGCAGATCTCTAAGATTTCCAGCATGCGCCAGTCTACGCAGGCTTTTGCGGCGGTGCTGTTAGCAGTGCTTCTGATGTATCCGATCTCTCAATTGCACCTAAGCAACTTTAAAAGGGGCGTGATGATCGTGTGCCTCACCGGCTTCCCTCTATTCCTGTCCAACTGCACGAAACCTACACCTGTGATCTACTATCTCTACACAGCGTTCGTATCGTTCCGCCACCTTTGACGCAAAGATGTACTAACATCGTAATTAGGTACTGCGCTGTTATAATAGCCATTTTAACGAAGTCTCAAATTTTTAAGTGGACGGCCAAATGAATGGAAACTGCATTCTGGAGAAGTCAGAGTTGAAGGAGTGTGGCGGTAGCTTGAGAAGACCTCATCGGCAACGATATGGCCACATTTGGTTTGACTTTGCGTACCTTCATTACATGAAATTTACCTAGGTAGCTTCCATCCAGTCAGTGACTGGATTTGACACTGGACTTCGTCAAACATATATGTACCAGCCCCAGGTATGAGAAATTGCGGAGATTTTGTGCGACAAATATCAGCTGCATAATCGAACGCTGCCTTGCCCCCTTCTGAATCGCCGTGGTGAAGGCGTATAGTGCAAATAAAAAGATGTATCAAAGCAACTATGAACACCTCTTCCTCAAGTGGGTAGTATTTTCTGCCAATGTTCAAAGCGTTAGTCCAGCGGGTTTCAGATTCTGATGCCGGAGGAATGCGGGCCAGAGCAATGAATGTCCGTATATGACCGAGCCGATCAACGATATCAGGATCAGCAAGATGCTTATAAATGCCACAAAGTTCAATAAGCGCGTGCTCAGCTTCCTCAAATCGACACCGCCTAATCTCAATCTCAGACAAAGAGAGAAGCAACCGGCGGAAACCTTTCGAATGGCATGAACGAGATCTCAGCTGCTCAACTTCTACTTTGACCAAGTTTTCAGCTTTGTCAAGCAGCTCTCCTGCGTAGTGTGAATTGATCTCATGGCTTCTCAGATAATCTAACTCAATGTAGGTATCTGCAAGGTGAGAAAGAGCCAGATATCGTTTCGATTCGCGAAGTTGATGGATTTGAAGACAACGTTCGAAAAACAAGCACGCTTTGTCGAAGAAGCCTTGCCCTCTTAATATTCTGCCAACGGAATGAATCTGATTCCAAACGACCTCGAGCTGCTCTTCCGTGATCGTTGACGGTAAGGGGTTCCACTTCTGCACTTCCGTGTTCGCCGATGAGAAGTCAAAGCTGTAAGCATAGTTCGCCGCTCGGGATAGATGCAGACGCCCAAGGACATGGTGCGATTTGATTTCCGATGCCATGTTCGAGCGGTCCAAGAATTCCTGCAGGAGCCAATTTGAGCTGGCAATGTCCCCTTTGAGGCGTAAGACAACACTACGCTGATAGACGGCTTCAGCACGTAAATGTATGCTCGTTGACTCCTCCAATAGTCTATCAACCCATGAGAGAATGAGGCGACGCCTAGTTAAAGGGCCGAACCTTGATGCTGCAAGAAAGGTTTCAATGACTTCGTCCTCGGATGGGATCTCCAAGTCAATATCTGCGTAACTTCGGAGCAAATGCTCCAACACCACCAGTAGTTTTTCCTTTTCTGAGACTGGCCTAAGTTTCCAGTAGTAAGTACCATGGTACGTAAGCGAGGCTAGATCTCACTTACGTAGATATTGGGTTGCGAGGGAAAATATAACAGAATAACCAGAAGGCCTGTTCAATCCAATACGATCTTTGTCTTCTAGAGAGGGATACTGCCGATGCTGAACCGGAGATGTATGCTTCCATGCAATCCGACTTTTCCACCCCAATTGCTGCAATTGAGATGAGATACTCAAGATTTTGCCACATTTTACTAGAGTCTAGAAGAAGATCTCTGAGATCGGCACCAAATCGGGGATTTCGAGGGTCTGCTTGGTACTCGACGCCGAATTCATCCCACCGCTTTTGGGGTGAAACCGCTTGTTCAAGCAGGAATTTGGGAAGACTTCCAATAGCGGAGATGAGTGAGGAGAGTGATTTCTTTGCGTTGCAATTCTCAAACTCTTCGTATTCATTGGTTGGACTTGAGGATACCCATGATAGCGGGGTTAGAAGCAGAGGGGGTGATGATGATGATGATGATGATGATGATGATGAGCGGCCGCGGTAAACAGGTTGATCGAGAATTGCTGGTATGCCTTCTTGGAAAGTTTCAGGTCGGTGTGACCCAGTGTTGAGTTGGCCTGACAATATGCCATCTTCCAACCATTGTCGTTTCCTTGAAGTCGGAGAGTCGTGAGCTGCCGTTCGCTTTGAATTTGCTATAGATATTAGCTTTGCGAAACAGATTTAGAGCATAAACGTACGTTGCATATATGTCAGAATGTTCGTTACTGTTTCCTCATACTGCTTTGACTCCTCAATTATCACGGAATTCAGCCAGCCAAACTTGGAGGCGCATGCCTTCCACTCTTTTGATAGGTGATCGAAACTGTAGAATGTAAGAATTTGGTCGACAATTTTTAAAGTCAGAAGTACTTTAATGTGGTCAGAGCCGCAGCTATCATTAGTAAAAGCCCAGGAGCATGCTCTGCAATTGAGGCTAAGACTTGTCCTTGTTCGATATATCTCTCAAATCTCTTGTAAAGAGGATCTCTTTCCCGGCGATCCATCTTTTCGAAACCAGGATATAGCTCTTGTAACATCGCCTTTCGACAATTGAGCTCGGGAAGCTTCGAACGCTCTATCCTCCGTCGCAGGTGATTTGCCAAGTTGAGTTTATGAAAAGGATTTCGTTCCTGATTGAGTTTTTTGTCGAAGTCGGATAAGGCTCTGAATGACCATTGCTCACTGGAATGGAATTCGGTGTTTCCGAAGAACTCCCCGGGACTTCTCGCCCATAAAGAACTTAATTGTCGAACTCTATCCTGGCGCTCACTCCATTTTTTCTTGATATTTTCGCTGAGTTCACGGCATGTTTGACATGGTTCCCTTAACTGCTCATCACCAGCTGCTGAATTACTGCGTCCGTCTTGCTGTCGACTATTATGCCGGCTGTCGTGGTCATCATCCACACTCTGATTTTCGTCTTCACTCTGATGACCGTCCTCATAGTGATTGTCGTCGTCGTCGCCACTCTGGTGGCTGTCCTCACGGTGATTGTCGTCGTCGTCACTCTGGTTCCCCCTACTCTGATCAGCTCTCACTTTGTTCTGGTCTGACTTGTCCGCGACTCTGCTCTTTAATCCTCTTCGGGTACTGCCCACGGAGAGTCCCTCAGAGAATTGGAATAGTATTGTGTTACTGTTGTTTTTGATGCGATTTGAATGTTTGAGCAGTGGCTTTGGACTGACGGACCCGGGACGTTCGCCGCCAGGAACAACTCCTGTAATTAGGCAAATGGAGAGGTTGATGGATCCATCTTGGGCTTCAGACCACTGTAATCTAATGCCAGATCCAGCAGACACGACGCATTCGGTGACTCCAGGCATGGTCCGTCGTACGTAGAGGTTTGCATCGTGATGAGAGAGGATGAAGTAAATGCATCATCACATGTTGCCCACGTGATCAACAACCCTCCTGCAGCCAGCGCATAGATGTGGTTAGCGGGTCGACACTGTGTCGACCCGCTAACCACATCTATGCGCATGCTGCAGTTCGCGCTACACTCCCTTCCGCAGCACATATTTCAAAGGATCCAGAAAATTGGAATGCTCACATCCAACGGGATTTTGCAACCGGTGCTTTTTCGATGTGATGGTGTGAAACTTTGCATTTTTGGCGGGTATATCGGCTACCTTGCTTGTAGGAAAGTCAGGCCCTCCTTATATATATCTCGGACTACACAAGGCTGACCGTATGCTTTCTATACGCCCTGCTTAGCTTACGCTTCACCTTAGATGGGCCGCAGGGCTTTTCCTTGATGGAGAAGCTTTCCTCCCAACCAATCGAAATACCACGCAACAAAACAGCACAACCAGACCAGGCATCGCCCTGGCGCAGCCAGCCGCCTAACATCAGTTCAGGCTTTGGAAGAACCGCAGTGGCAAACGGGTTCTCAACATGGCGAACCTCGTTGATGTCAGCTACAGAGACATCCAGCGGGTTTGTCAGCAATACCGATCTCGCCGGTATTGACGACGAGGCTGATATTCCTTTCATGAAAGAGCCCCCGAAACCTCAATCCCGGATAGTTCTGCCAAAACCACGAGCTGGGAAAGAGGATGTAAATTTGTCACGGAAGTCCCATGTCGAAAAGCAGAAGGATTTGCGAGAGAATATCGATACGTTAGACGAAGTTGAGGAGGACCACAGCGAGAAAAAGCCTGAAGGGGACCAGAAACCGATAGGTCATCAAACTTAGAATGCCAGGCTGCATTGCACACTTCGAAATGGTTGCACCTCGACGCCACTGGTCTACCGGTGAACCAACTACTGTAAAAAAAGCCATAGCTGGAGTTAAAAGAAGATTTGTTCTTTGGTGTGAAAATCAGACATGCTAGTTCTTCACACTGAGCCAACGCCGCACTTAGCGCATAAATAAGATCTCCCGTCCAGCAGACGTAGAAACCGCGCTTTAAACAGCCTCCAATCCATATCTCTAGTTGAGACATCGTATTCTTACGCAATTTGATCGCAATATATCCGAATTTAAGGTCGCCATCGATCATACCTCATCCCTATCAGTACCATGACAGTAGGAACTTATGCGGGCTTCGGTCATTCTACCTCCAGCTGACTATTCTAAAGGTGCCAGCTAGAAAGTGTCCCAATTGCGAAGCAAAGGGCGACACTGTTTGGGTGATGCCTGGGAAATGCTGCCCAAACTGCGAAACGTACATCGAATAGGTGAGTGGATGGTACAGGAAAGCTTTTCAGCGGAATGGGTTGCAGCTAACTGATTCTAGCAAACATGTATCGAGCTTATCGAGAGAATAATAGAGATGACCAAATCGCTGGCTGTCTTCAACGTCTCCGACTCGATACGAGGGTTCAGTAGGCTCCGGACAATTCTCATTTCTGGTCATGGACTATCTTTTAGAGAACTAAGGGTTTTCGGTAAATTCCCTGACATGGTGTAGCGATGAAGGGCCTGTGTGTGGTTAGCACAAAGCTCGCATGATGCATGATGCAAGAACGTAGTGTGAATGTAACAGGGCTTTACCCACTTTTGACCAGTCCCACAAAAATACCCAACTACTCGCTGGCGAGGCGTTGTAGAGTGCCTTTATTTTGACAAGTGATTGGGCCAGCGGTTTGACGTTGTTGGCCGTTTTCGCGAGATTGGTTGGATGCATCGCGGGAGGAGGAGGAGTCGCTAGAGGTTTCCTCGACCTTCGGCGCTGGACCCAAATCGCATTTGAGCTTCCTAGCTGGAGCAGCCTTCAAGTGCTCGGCCAAGTCAGACCCGCGTCCGGCGTCTTCGCGTAAGAGAGATGGCTTTGGATATGGTCGATAAGGGCGGCGATCCGAGAATTTAGATTCTTTTGTAGTCGGCATGATGCGATGTCCGGGAATGAGAAGACATAACTAAAGAATGTCAAAGTCTCCGTCGAAGGATGGGACGGGCAGACGGGCGGATTGAAATACGACGGGATTTCCACTGAGCTCAGGAGCGGGACTGGTCACTAAGGACGAGTTGCATTTGATTGTGCTTTTGCCAAACTATTGCCGTTTCCAAGCTCTCGCTTCGCCTACGTGCATGAATTGAAGTAGACAGGTGGCTTATGCCTATCCTCCGCCGCTCGATATTTACTCAAGTGAACCGTTCCATGTGCTTGTATCGAAGGCTGCGTCCACAATGAATTCATCTGGCCTAGAAGCAAAAGATTCTCTTCATGGCCTCCGTCTTCCTCACTCTTAGCGTCCTCCTCCTCTTCCTTCTCGTCGTCATTGTCGTCATCGTCGTCGTATTCATCAATCTCAATGGCTTTCTCGGTACCGCGAATTCTCTCTCGGGGATGCCATGGACAAAAGACCAAACGAAAGAGTTTTTTGAGAGCTTCCAGTCTGGCAAATTCAATGCTAAGAAGTTCAAAAGGCCCAAGGAAGAATGCGAGGACCATTGGCAAAACGTCATGAGCACAGTTTTTGTGACGGGAGATGGACCTCCCCAGGTAACCATCGAGAACTTGACTAGAGACTACCACCGAGCTCTCGATAGTGAAGCAGGACCATCGAGAGAAGCTTCATTAGGAATAACCCAGACTGAGGGTGCAAAACTAATAATTAATCTCTTGATTGACAAGAACGAAATCAACGCCGGGCTTGACAGAAAGAAAAAGGAATGCGCGGGTTACTTCCAGGACTTTATGGGATGGTTGGTCGCGAATTACTTTGATTCATGGGATAGCTTATTCGAGGCTGTAATACACAGATGGCACACAGCACAGTCGGGTTAAGTTGAGATGACTGTTCTTCAGTGTGGTTGCGAAGCGCTTCCCATCGAACACGGGATAGTCGCCTTTGACCATCGGATATTCAAGTTTTCACCATCTACTTCTCTGCTCTTCTGCGCCTTTTCCACAAAACGGCCTTCAGTGGGCCAATTCCTCGAACGCGGCTGGTTTTGACCTTATGTGTTTGGAGAACAAAGGCTCCCTAAGAAGCCTACGAATGTAAAACTAGACGTTCCTAACCAAAAGACCCGTACTCAGTGAATGGCTGGACAAACCTTGCGTGATGAGCCGAGATGCAATCCTGAAAATGCAGCGCTGTACAGCGTTGGAAGCAATGGGCACCAGCTTGTGTCCCGTAGCATAAGCTCGAGGCGACAATTTACGATATCGTATCCCCACTGCTTGTCTCACGTCATCGACTCAACACCTTCCGTTTCAGTAAGCGCCAAGCTTGGCAACGCCGTCCACTCTCCTTCTGCGTCTTTGTCTATCCGACCTCTCGCCGACACTCCAGCATCCATCCGGTCATCGTATATCTGCGTGTTCCGCCCCTCTCTTCCACTCGCTATGGCTTCGCTAGCCAATTCTGCTTCCACCAAGAGGCGGCAACTCACAACAGATCCTCAGCACGCGACCGCTCGCCGGAGCGCGAGATTGCGACAGAAAGATTCCAACACGTCGCTCGTACAAGTGCCATTCATCTCTCGGTTAGGCCGCACCAAACGGAAGCGCTCACAAGACGTCTGCGAAGCTGAAGCCGACGAACCAAACGACGAGCGCCCTGTTAAGCAACCCCGAAGAATTCCTCCTAAGCTCGAGCTCTCTGAGAAGAACTTGCAAAGATTCAACCGGGAAAAGATGGATTCCGCAGCCAACAACGTTCCGGCTCTCAAACGGTCCTCATCACGGCGTTCCATAGCCGTGTCATCAGAAGCGGAGACAGTCCGATCACAACGCTCTTCTATCTCTGCGTCCCACTACCGCTACAAGCATCTTGCGGCGGCCGAAGTCTATATCCACACTGATCCACCTGCCGACATCCAAACCACTATCGACGCCGTTATCAAAGCCAAAGTCTCCGAAGAGCGCCACGCCGAACTCCATATCATAGCACAAGAACTCTACGACGGCTGTAAGAACGCAGTCAATGATGCGGTTGGCGAAGATGACTTCATTGGGCTACTAGAAAGAGCGCTCCTAGCTATGGACTACAGCAACCTCTGTCTCCGCGCGAAAGCCGCCTGGCGAGAGGATATTAAGCCAACGATCCAGCAGTCGGATTTGAATCTGAGTTTCTTAGCAGATTTCAACGCGATGGCCAATGACCAGCAACAAGAGGTTAATAACGCTTCGGCTCCACCACGAAAACGCAAGCAGCAACATGGCGCCCCGACGCTCATCTCTCCCCGACCCTCAATGACTGACGTATCAGATTCTGCGCCAGAAAACAGGCTACCGGAATCGGACACCATGCCTCCTCCAGCCCTCTGTGCTCTCCCGCCTAAAGTTGAAGACCCTTCCCCAATCAAAACGCCATGCCCTGACATCTCGGTGGGCACAAAATATACAGCACTCATCTCCGCTCTGTCGTCGCAAATTCTTGATAACACCAGGGCCAAGCGATTCCTCGAACAGCTTCAGAACACTATGATGCCTCGCGAGCGAGGCGGGCCTGAAGAACCACTGCTGATCGTAGTGCCCACGCAACGCCCATCAGGTCTCGCTTTTCCATTTGTTGTTGTTGAGGGCAAGGCCTACTCGACAGGTAAACAAATCTTCGAAGCAGAGAACCAGGCTGCAGTTTCGGCGGCTTCTGGACTGAAGATACAGCTTTGTCTAAATGAGCTGGTCAAGCGCGCAACAACAACCACAGGTTCCGATGTTCCGCTCACACTCTCAAACACCGCAACGCCCCTCTTCTTTTCCATCTGCACCGAAGGCCCCTACCACGAGCTCTACGCCCACTACACCCACATTGAGGATGGTGTGTGCAAGACCAAGCAGACGCTTTTGGAGATTTGCCATGGAATGCTACTGAAGAGCGTGGTGGACTTTATTGTTGCGGTGGATAATGTGTTGCGTTGGGGCACAGGGCAGTTTCTGGAATCAGTGGTGGAGCGATTGGGAATGGTGGCAAGGAAGGGCTTAAGTAATTAATGAATTCAGTGGCGAATCGAGCAATCATTCTCTATATTTGTCCTTTCCATCTCGTTCCCGAAGACTGTCAACAAATTATGGCAGCTGGGTTAGGATGATCGAGGTATGCGAATGAACTTACACACTTTGCTCAGCGATATCCATCGCGTACGAGAACCCCTCGAGACAGGCTTCGACTCAGACCAGCCTGATGACGGGACCGAGGTGTCTCTGGCTGCAGGCATCCACCGAAATGAGACGGCTTGCTGGGGGAAGAGCTAGCAATGAAATTGGGATTGGACTGTGAGAGAATACAAGAAGCGTTAAGCAAATGCATCACTTTAAGGATCGGCCAAAGTCAACATCTGAGCGTCACGGATACGATACCTCAAAGATTTCCTCTGCCACCGCGGCATCTGCCGGTGTTGCTTTGCATCTCGAGCCACTTCTCCCATGCCTCGGCGCCGTGATCCCGCTTCACCAATGCCTCTGCTCGCTCAAGCAGTGCTCCTTTGAGGCTGCTGACCGGTACGATGGTAGGTGCCCACAGCAACTCGCAGCTCAAAGAGCCGCCGTCTTCTACGGATACACGACCGAGATCTGTGACATCCCACAGCTTGTCCTGGCGGCGCCGTAGCCCGTCGTGCGAATTGAACCGCGCAGACGACTCTTCCGCCTCCACCTCTCCTCTCGCCTGCAGCGCTGTCCGCCTGGAGGAGCCGCAAGCGCGCTTACGAGATGGTCTCTGGGGTTGTGCAGGCAGGCAAGAGCGTTTCCGAGGAAGCGGATTGGGTGCGGTGGGAACGCTTAGGGGTGCCTCGTTCTGCTCTCGGCAGCCGTCTTCTATCCGCGAGGAAGGTTCATCGCAGTCGCGCTCAGTATTGGTGGCATAGCCGGCGTCAAGACCACCATTCCCGGGGAATGAAGTGATGGTACAGTCAGGGTCTTGCGGTTCGTGCTCAACAAGAGCCGATCCCTCGCCTTGGGCGCTGAGTGCGAGAGACTCATCCCTCCCCGGCTTGGTACCGTGTAGAAAGGATGGGCTGCTTCCTTTTCGCTGTCCAGATTTTCGCGTCGATGAATCAGAACCAAATCGTATCTCGTATTCAGCGAAAATATCGTGAATATGGCCTGCGGCAGCCGGCGCCTCCGCGGGAGGCGAGGCAGGATTGGTAACCGCAGTGTTTACGTCTGGTGAAGGACAAACACCGTCGTCATCGTCTTCGTCCAGGTCGTCCACGATGATAGGGCACTCTGCAGTGGTCATGTGAGCCAAATGTCCGTACTCCAATCAGAAGACATACTCACCCTGACTGCTGCCCAGCCGGCTGCCAGCAGGACTCTCAATGTTGGGTTTACGGTCTTGCATGTCGGTTCGACCGCCGACAAGACGACCGCTCTTCGAGATCCCGTTATGGCCCATCCGCCGTTCCGAGTGAGGAATGGTCGTAGTTGCCATTGCCCTAGTTCGAGGAAAGATGTCTTCGAGAGATGGAAGGTCGCTATCATCGCCATGGTGGTCGCCGCCGCCGACTTCTTCCATCGAGTCAACCGTATTCTCACGTGAATCGTCGTTGGCCACTGAGGTCGTCACTATATCTTGGTTAGACGATGCAGAGCAGAGTCTGGACACCATATCCTTAACTACCTTCTGTTCCCGGGAGGCCGTCTTCGGCCGTCTGGCGCTCCTGAGTAAGGGTGCTGTTGCTAGCACAAGGAAGCTCCACAACTTCCACGCCATCACGAATTTTCTGAGTTTGCGATTCACAGAGCCGCGAGGTCTGCTCGAAGGGTACTCCAGCGCCCAGCCCATGAGAGAAGCCGTGCGGAGGAGCGAGGAAAGGCGGACAGTGGGAGGGAGGGCGAAGGGCTTTGCGCCGTACCGCTGGAGCAGCCGCTGGAGGGGGCTGATAGCTGATGAATGTAGTCATCGTGTAGCCGAACAAGGTGGAGGCTTATACAATGATCAATATTGTCTTGGACAAAAGTGACAGATGCGAGCGTGAATCGCGCTGAGGAACTGGAGAGCTTGTTGGAGGATCCTTTGAGTGGGAGGGCATACCTTCTTATATACTAGCTACGGTCAGTTCTTCCCTTTCACCACTAGCTCTCTTCTGATACCGTCGATTTTCCTCAAAACACCTCTTGCTCCTGCGTTCGCCTCGCCGTCGCCGCCGCCTGGACTCCCAGCTCCTGGATCAACATCCTTGCCCGCCAAGTTGCTAGGCTTCCCGGAGCATGCCGCCGACTGAGGCCGCGGCGATGATGAGGGCGCTGATGAGGGCGTTGCATTGCATTGAGCTCCGCCCAAACAGCTGCGATGGCACGTCCCCACTCAAGCTCAATTCCGTGCCGTCCGCTATGGTGGGTCGCACTACTGCATCCAACGAAGGTGAAAATGTAGCGCGGGGGAAGTTCGAACGGTGTGGACCTCAGACCGGCGCATCTCGACCAGTGCATCTCGACCAGTGGAAATTGGTGTGTGGGAGGGCTTGTGATAGCAGCCTTGCGACCCCTCTCTTCCTTCCAGCTTCGAATTGAGCATAAGCGGCTTGATATCACGAATGCCCGGGGTGGCGATGGCGGCGGCCTTTTGCCGCCACCCGCACCCTTCCTGCTGTTATGCTGCTGCTGCTGCTGTTATTGCTGCTGTCGACGCCGACCTTCACACCAAGTCGCAAAAAAGGCAACGTGAAGAGCTGGCCCGTCCAGAGTATGGTCGCTCTGATGTTGCGTCTGAGGCACATCGAGTTCAACCGGTGTGCAAACGCCGTTCAAGCCGCGTAAGCTCCTTCGCATAAACGCACGACCTCGTATTCAAGAAGCGGAAGTCGTTGGATCCGGCGCAGCTGATTCAAAGCTGATACAGCACGATGCAGGGCGATACAGCTCAGTGGAGCTCGATAGTGCTGTGCCGCAGCACTTCAACCTTTCACATTGCAAGGCCGTCAATAGTCAGCTCGGCGATCGCCATCCATCCCTGCGAAGCGCTTATCATGTGCGAGTGGGAAACAGCTTGGCGGCGTGCCGTGTCGGCTGAATCCAGATGTAGCATGGCCGATCCCTGGCTCACACCATAGGTGCGTACGCGTCCATCCCAGCGTATGTTGTTAAAGCGTGACCAACCACACCAAGGCGTCCGCTGTCATTCGGGCTCGACACGGTGTTTTGCGAGAGGGAGGCTGGGTATGAGAATTGGAATTGCGGCGAGGTCGGAGGCGTAAGTTGGGTTCGGGCGAGCTGCTGGAGCTGGGAGAGATCACCGGCGGGTCGGAGATGAACCGTAAGGCGGCTTTTCGCTCGCGGCAAGGTTGACTCGGCTCTCTCAACGGAGCGTTGGAATGATTTGGAATTTCGAGCAGGGCGGAGAGAACGAGCGAGTGGGTTATTGGGCGACCAAGTGGATCCGAGAAAGCGCGGCATGCGCGAGAGATGGGGGGCGTTTGATCGTGTGATCGAGTGACCGCGGGACTCGAGGCTCGAGTATTGCGCCTTTGGCTGAGTGAAGCAGAGTCGGCGAGCGCGGTAGGTAGGCAATTAGAGGCTCGACGGGGTTCGACTTAGAGCGAGGTGAGTGACGGCGAATGATCAGCGAATCGAATGGGAAATTGGAGGTGGTGGCGCGGAGAGATGATTTGGGGGCCGTGAGATGGTCACACGGTGGTGCAGCGCATGGAGGAGGCTGTGGAGCCCAGAGCAAATGAGAAGGGAAGAGAGAGGGAAAGGAAAGTGGGAAGCGGTCGAGGGGGGAGAGGATGGGAAGCAGGAGGGTCGAAGGGATCTTTATAGAAGTCAAAAGCGGCGGGTGACTAAGCGAGGCGGCCATGCCCGAAGCGGGTGCCGCCTAAACCAGAGGCAGATTTCCCGACAACAAGATTACAGACAATAGTCTCTACAAGGATATCG
>Ga0335073_10001984_pt1 | contig 27933 bp, 21 predicted proteins | sample Lox_Sample_22_FD_207093 | JGI IMG/M metagenome (GOLD analysis project Ga0335073, IMG submission 207093) | Soil microbial communities from Loxahatchee National Wildlife Refuge, Florida, United States - Lox_Sample_2.2 | ecosystem: Environmental > Terrestrial > Soil > Wetlands | place: USA...
CTACGTCAACCCTACACCGAACGACAGTCGTCGTGGTGGTGGTCGTCGTGGTCGTCGAAACGAACGCCGAGATCATGGTGCGAGGATGGTAGCAGCAGAAGGGCCGGCCGGTCAAGGGGCGTTACGGAGGCTTGACGCGCGAAGGCGCCCTGCTGGGCCCATGCCGTGGCGCTCGGCAACGTCGAGTGCTTCATTTCGCAGTCGCGTATGATCCTAAAGAAGCTGCTGCTCACAAGTATAAGATTTCTATCGCTTCGACCCGCAACGGGTGCCGCCCGACGGTTTGTATGATTGGACAACTGGGTGGTAGTCATACAAAGCCAAGCGCGCATTAAACGGCGAAAGATCGGCCCTCGCGGATGGCCTAACGCCGTCCAGCGCCTGGGCCAGGTCCTCGAGAAGAGCTGGATCGTTGATATAGCCGTGGCCGATAAGGCCTGAGCCGGCTCGTGAAGCGTCGATGCTCTGGAGATCAGGCGCGTAAATAGGCGATAAAAACGTTTGGCCGATTCGCGTATCAGGATGATACGCCAGCGATAGCAGAAGGGCCACGTCTCGCTCGGAGGAGTAGTTAACAGAGACGTCTGAGTGTGCCGCGAGCGCTGCGAAGTTACTCTTGAAGGTTGCTTCGAAGAGATCCCCGGCAAAGTACGCTGTGCCGCCGATATTCTTACCGGCGCCTGATGGCGGAGAGACGATCTCTTTCGCGATCCCGTACGCTGCCCGAGCACCCATGCTGTGTCCCACAAAAAACGCACAACGGGATCCGAAATTGGAAACGACCTTGATCACATCGCGAATCCCGCCTTGCTCAAGCGATTTCTGTACGACAACTGCATCGTCAGTGTAGGCTAATAGCGAGTCGGCAGATGCCCAATCGTACGCTAACACAGGGCGCTGCGTGACGTTTGCGAGCAGAGCGCTGAGATGAATCGCATCATCGAAACTCTGCGCAAAACCATGCGAGAACACGATCAATTCCCGCGATGGCGAGTGGGCGATGGCCAAATGAAGTGCGCCGACCAGGCCATCGGCATCCGAGAATTCGGTGCAGTGTACTCGGAGCTGCCCGTTCAACTCTGCTGTGCATTCTCCGAAATGAAACCGGTTTTTCATCAAGGTCGTCCCGTACTCGGTACCCGTCGCACTCGGCTTTGTGAATTCGAATCGCCTGGAAGCAGCCGTTGCGTCATTGCGATCAGTGAGGTAGAAGACGGTTTGAGTAAGCTGGGCGCTAGGGGGTCGTATGAGCGGCTGCCATACGACATCGTGCGTCGCCACCGTTATCTCGGTGTTATGGCCTGCGGAGACGTTTGCGATCGCGCCGCCGGCGAAAAGCATGCGACCGTCATCGGCTACGAATTGCGTCGTAATCAAGTACTTCCCCGGAATTACGAGCGGAAATACAAAGCGGCCGTTGACGTCGGTTCTCAAGACTGCAAGCGGGAAGCGCTCCTGATGAGAATAGAGTTCGCGCGAATTGGGCGAGAGGTCGATGCCAGGCATTTCGAGGTTGGGGGAGGATGCGAAAGGCATCGGCGTAGCCCCAAGTCGCTGTGTTTCAAATGAGCTAACCGTCTGCTCATCGCTCGGCCGATATTCAAATAACTGAACGAGGCCGTCGGGGACGGGGAGTCCGGTGAGTACGCGCTGCGCCGGTGGAGAGCTAGGGGCGAACCGCGCTGTCCCGATAATGTTTCCGGTATCTTCTCGATGGGGGACGATTTCGACGAGTTCCCGCTGTGCGGCTAAGAGCGAAGCCGCCGTAGTCGAAAGAACGAAAGACGCGAGCGCAACGAGGACAACCGAGTGGCGAAGGAAAGCCCGAAAAAGCTGGCTCGAAATCATAGCTCAGTCCTCGCTGCGCTGCGGACAACCCGGCCTGAAAGACACCTAGTCGCGAATCTTGCGTATCCGACGCAAATGAAACGTCTCGCAAGAATGAGGCGGAACCCTTCAAACTGGTCCATCTGGACCAATTGAGAAACTTGGTTAGAGGGAACGCGTTTCCAAAGACGCGGGGGGTCGAAAAGATTGAGACGGCTGCTGCTGCTGTGTTAGCGCCCCGTCGCGCTGTTTATCGAGGCGAGGCATTGACCTTTGTCTCTGGGAGCTTCACGGTTACCCCATCGCCCTAGCGGCGCTACGCTCGGGATGACAGGTTACGTCGTCCCTCGACTACGCTGCGCTACGCTTCCTACACTCGGGATGACAGAGCTACGTCGTCCCTCGACTACGGTCGCTACGCTCTCTACGCTCGGGATGACACAGTTACGTGGTCCCTCGACTACGCTTCGCTACGCTCGGGATGACAGAGCTACGCTCGGGATGACAGAGCTACGCTCGGGATGACAGAGCTACGTCGTCCCTCGACTACGGTCGCTACGCTCCCTACGCTCGGGATGACAGAGCTGCGCTCGGGATGACAGAGCTACGCTCGGGATGACAGAGCTGCGGGGGAGGGGCGGCCGGGGTGCGAATCCTGCCCCAGTCGTCACTCGGAGGCAGTCTATGCACTGGTTGCGCCGTGCGTGCTTTGTCTTAGCGAGCGCCGCGCTGATGGTTTCGTGCGCGCATGTCGAGTATTTTTCGCTGCCGCCGCCGTCGTTGCCGCCGTCGTCGCCGGGTACCCTTACCGCTAGTCCCGCCGCGCTCGCAATCAGCGGCACGGGCGCAGGCTACGCGCAGACGACGCAAGTGCAAGAGACGGGCTATACCGGCACGCTCGGCGAGAGCAATACGTGCAGCGGCGTTGCAACCATCTCGCCGTCGAGTGCGAGCGGCCCGTCGGCAACCTTCACCGTAACCGGAAGCGCGCCGGGCTCGTGCACCGCGACCATCTCCGGCGGGAATTCGCAGCAGGTCACCGTCACGATAACCGTGACCACCATCGGCGTAGGTGTCCAATGAGCGCACGTGTAGATCGCATCATCGCAGCGCTCGTCGCAATCGCGCTTGCCGGTTGCGGCGGCGGCTCGTCGCTGCCCGCGCCCTCCTCGCACGCGCAAACGCAGGCGGCGACCACCGCGCAGTTCCGTATCCTCATTCCGCCCAAGTCCGCGCAAGCGGTGCTCTCGCCGAAATACGTTTCTTCGTCGACGCAATCGGTGACCATCACGCTCACGAGCGTGAACGGCGCCGCGTATACCGGAACCGTGTCGTCGCCCGCGGCCGTTACGACGAGCCTCACACCGTCGAGTTCGAACTGCACCAGCGGCGCAAGCGGCCTCACGTGCATCGCGCCGGCAACCGCGGTCGCCGGCGACGACATCTACTCCGTCGCAACCTACGATGCGTCGAATGACTTGCTTTCGGAAGGAACCGCGACGCTCACGGTCGTTGCCGGTCAGGCAAACACCGGAAACCTCACGCTCAACGGCGTGATGGCGAGCGTCACGCTCGCGTTTGCGACCGATTCGCACGTATCCGGATCGCAGTCCGCGGGCTACGCGATCGTCGGCAATCAGCCGCACACGTTCACGGTCGTGCCGCTCGACGCGGGCGGCAATACGATCGTCGGCGCCGGAACGCCGACGCTCACCGTCACCGCGAGCAGCAGCGCCGTCGCGATCGCGTCGACGGCGACCGCCGGCACCTACACGGCGCAAGTACAGAGTTACAGCGCGACGCCGGTGCAGATCGTCGTCACGCCGTCGACCGGAAGTGCGGTCGACGTGCCGGTGACGACGGTGCAGGAGATGTGGGTTGCCAACGCGGGCGGCAACAACATTACCGCGTACAACACCTCGAGCGGAGCGGAGATCACCGCCGACACGATCACCGTCGGCGCGGATTCACCCTTCATGATTCAAACCGGTCCCAACGGCGATCTGTGGATCTCGAACTACGCGTCGGGTCAGATCGAAGAAGTCGTCCCTTCGACCAACGTCGCCGTGCTCTCCATCAGCGGCAGCAACTCCGCGATCGACGATCCGTTCGGCATCGCGTTCGACGCGGGCGGAGATTTGTATTTGAGCAACAGCGGCGCCGGGGGGATGGAAAAGTTCGGCGCGTCGTCATTCGCCGGTCTGACCGGCGCGCAGGATATTACGCCAACCTTGAACTCGCCCGGTGACGCAAGCGATCCGGTGCAAGACGCCGTCGACGGCAGTGGCAATCTCTGGGTAGCCGACGACGGCGACGCGACGATTCACGTCTTCAATTCCGGCTTGAATCAGATCGCGTCGCTGACCGGCTCGCAAACGTTTCTCGTCGGCCCAACCGGCGTAGCCTTCGATGCGGCGGGGCATCTCTGGGTCGCGGATAACGCGGCACCGGCGATCGACGAGTATACCGCTACCGCGATAACCGCAATCGGCACCAACATCCAGCCCGTCGTGCGCATCGACGGCGGCAACACCGGTCTGCACCAACCGGTCGGACTAGCCTTCGACGGCGCGGGCAATTTGTGGGTCGCCAATTATCAGACGACGACCTCGGTGCTGGAGTACGCCGCGGGATCGCTCGCAACCGGCGGAAACCTCACGCCGATCACGACGCTCGAAACCGGGCTCGACGAAGCCGCCGGAGTTACGTTTACTCCGTAGCGCAGGCTCGGCGAGGCTCGCGACGGCATGCGGCGAAGAGCGTCATTCCGGAGGTTGGAAATCCATGCAGAAGAAACTTGCGTCATTCATCGCGGTCATTATGATCGCCTCGATCGCTCCCGCGATGGCGCAGACGATGCAAATGCAGGACATGGCGCCTGCGACCTTTGCGCCGACGCGTCAGGCCTACACGACCAATCATGCGTTGCTCGTGAAATTGCTCGAAGTTCCCTCGTCGATTCCTTACGAGAAATACTTCACGCTGCGTTTCGGCGTCTACGATCCGAGCCATCCGAACGTGTTGCTCTCGACCGCGCAGCTGCAAATCTACGCCGGCATGCGGCACGGCATGAAGACCGGGTTCGCGCACGGGATGCAATCATCGCCGAAGGTCGCCGATCGCAACGGCACGTTCACGATCTCCGGGATGTACTTCCACATGAACGGACCCTGGACGCTCAAAGTAACCGTCTCGAACGGGAGCAAGCAAGGAGTGGCGTACTTTCAGTTGCCATGCTGCAGCCACTAAGAGGCGCGATCGCCGTCGCGGCGGGTTTCGCCGCGACGGCGGCTCTTGCTGTTGCGCTCTGCGCGGCCGCGTCCCACGTTGACGATCGTTCGCTCTACACGCCGGCGCAGTACGCGTTGATTCTCAATCACTCGCCGCTCGGGCCGGTGCCGCCCGACCCGACCGATCGCCTCGCCGGCGATCCGCGCGCGGCGCGCTTCGGGCAATACCTTTTCTTCGACACCGGCTTTTCGCCCAACGGCGAGGTCTCGTGCTCGTCGTGCCATCAGCCGGCACGTTCGTTCACCGACGGACGTGCGCTCGCCAAGGGGCTTGGCATCGAACCGCGCCACACCCCGACGCTGCTCAACGCCGCCTACAATCATTGGTATTTCTGGGACGGGCGCACCGATTCGCAGTGGTCGCAAGCGCTGCAGCCTCTCGAGAATCCACTCGAAGTCGGCACCGATCGCCTGCACGTGTTGCACGCGATCGCAGACGACGCGCAACTGCGTACCGCCTACACGCAGATCTTCGGCCCTCTGCCGCCGCTAGCGAACCAGGCGCGCTTTCCGGCGCACGCGCGCCCCGATCCCGATCCGAAGTCCGCGCTTGCGCGCGCCTGGGCGCACATGACGCCGCAGGATCGCACCGCCGCAGATCGCGCGTACAGCAATCTGGGTAAAGCGATCGAGGCCTACGAACGCAAACTCGTCGGCAGCACCTCGCCGTTCGACCACTACGTTGCCGCGCTGCGTGCGGACGACGTTGCGGAAGAAGACGTCATCGCACCCGCTGCAAAGCGCGGCCTCAAGATCTTCGTGAGCACCGGCAACTGCGAACTCTGTCATGCCGGACCGGACTTCAGCGACGGGCAGTTCCACAATATCGGTCTACCGCTTTTGCCTGGCGAAGCCGCCGACACCGGCCGCGCCGCCGGCATTCGTCTAGTGCGCGACAACCCGTTCAATGCGGCCGGCCGCTTCAGCGACGATCGCAGCGGACAGGGTGCGCAGCAGCTCGAGTTCTTGTCGCCGCCCGCGTCGCAACTAGGGGCGTTCAAGACCCCGTCGCTGCGCAACGTCGCGGCGATCGCGCCCTACATGCACGACGGCCGTTTCGCCACGCTCGCGCAAGTGCTCGATTTTTACGCGCGCGGTAAAGCGGCGAGCCGAGGGCGATTGGTCGGCGTCCGCGAGCAGACGACGAATCTCATTCCGCATCTCACCGCGGCGCAACAATCCGATCTCATCGCGTTTCTCAGGACGCTTACGAACGCGCCGCTGCCGGCGGCGCTGCTGCATCAGCCCGCGACGCCGTAATGGGGAGCTGTGCGAGATATTGGTGGATCAGCGCGATCGCCATGCTGCCTTCGCCGACGGCCGCCGCCACGCGTTTGATCGAACCCGAGCGCACGTCGCCCACGGCGAAGATGCCGGGCACGCACGTTTCCAAGAAAAAGCGTTGGCGTTCCATGTGCGGCGCGTTGGGTCCGGTTAGCACGTAGCCCTGCGCATCGCGACAGATTTCGTGCGGCAGCCACTGCGTCTCCGCGTCGGCGCCGATCATGATGAAGAGCGCCGAGGCGGGAATCGGCCCGCCGTTCGTCGTGGTGATCGCCTCGAGATGCGTCTCGCCATGTACATCGACGACTTCGGTCTTCGTTTGTACCGTGACGTTGGGCTTTGCTGCGAGCTGATCGATCAAGTAGCGCGACATACTCTTCTCGAGCGAGTCGCCGCGCACGAGCACCGTCACCGCGCGCGCGCGGTTCGCGAGATTGACGGCAGCCTGGCCCGCCGAGTTCCCCGCGCCGACGATAAAGACGTCCTTACCGAATACAGACCGCACCTCGTCGGGCGCGGCGCCATAATACACGCCGCGTCCGCGCAGCCGATCGACCGACGGAATGCCGAGACGGCGCCACGACACACCGGTCGCGAGCACGATCGTGTGCGCGCCGATCGTCTGCTCGTCGTCGAGCGTGACCGTGTACGACGCGGGATCGATGCGCATCGCACTGCGCGTCACGACGATCTCTGCCCCCAAGCGCTTCGCCTGTTCGAAGGCCCGGTGCGCCAGCTCGCCGCCCGAGACGCCGTAGGGAAAGCCGAGATAGTTCTCGATCCTTGACGAGGTGCCGGCTTGTCCGCCCGGCGCTTCGCACTCGACGAGCAGCGTCGCGAGTCCCTCGGATGCGCCGTAGACCGCGGCTGCGAGGCCGGCCGGTCCGCCCCCGATGATGACGACGTCGTAGCTCGACTTTTGCGGCGAGCAATTGAGGCCGAGTGCTTCGGCGAGACGGCGCGTCGACGGATTTTTCAGCACCGTCCCGTCGCGCAGGCGCACCTGCGGATAGTCCTTGCCGGTTCCGTCGGGCGTGATCCAGTCGAAGTCGATCGCGTTGCGATCCAAAAACTCGCGCAGCTCGTAGGTCGCGTCGTCCCACTGCGGACCGATCACGGTGAGCATCGGCGGCGCAGGCGAGGTCGCGACCTCTTGCAGACCCTCGATGCGCTCCCGTGCCGATGCTTCGATTGCGGTTGCGAGACCACGCGCAGATTCGGGAAGTCCTTTGAATTCCTTGCCGTCCAGACGCAGCACGCGTGCGGGTTTCGACGCGCGAAAACTGACCGCGAGGGGTGTGTTCAACACCAGCGGCAACTCGCCGAAGCTATCGCCCGGCGCGCGTGTGCTGATCGTGCGCTCCTCGTTTTCCACGACCTTCAGCACGTCGAGCGCGCCTTCGACGAGCACGAAGAGCGCGCGCGTGGTGTCGCCTTCGTGCGAGACGTATTCGCCGGGAAGCAGCCGGATGTCGGCGCTATGCCCGATCACGAAATCGAGCGCGTCGTCGGTCAGCGTCGCAAACAGTGGTATCGCACGAAGCTCGCTACGCGTGAACATAGATCACCATGGATCAGCCTCCCGACATTGCGCCGACGATCACGAACGGCTCGCTGCCGCTCGCGATGCGATCCGGAAGCGGCGCATCGGGTGAATCGTGCGAGAGGTCGCGTTCGCACGCGAAATAGCGGACGTAGGCCCGGCGTTTGCCCGTGGCGCGGTCGCGAATCGTGCCCAGCAGCATCGGAAAGCGCCGCTCGATCTCGTCGACGACGCGCGACGGTGTGACCGGCGTCGCGACATCGAGTTGCAGTTCGCCCTCGAAACGCGCGAGCGCGCGCAGATGCGCGGGCAGCAGCACGCGGATCATGCGAGCGTCTGCACCTCGACCGAGAGCACCGCCGGTAAATCGCGGACGACCTCTTGCCAGCGGTCGCCGCCGTCGGGCGAGACGTACACGCTTCCGCCGGTCGTTCCAAAGTAGATGCCGCACTGCTCGAGCGTGTCGACGGCCATCGCATCGCGCAGCACGTTCACGTAGCAGTCGCGCTGCGGCAAACCCTTGGTGAGCGGCTCCCACTCGTTGCCGCCGCTGGTGCTGCGGTAGACGCGCAGTTTTCCGTCGGGCGGGAAGTGATGCGCGTCGCTCGTGATCGGCACGACGTAGATCGTCTCGGGTTCGTGCGCGTGCACGTCGATCGGAAAACCGAAGTCGGTTGGCAGATTTCCGCTGACCTCATACCAAGAATCGCCGCCGTTGTCGCTGCGCATCACGTCCCAGTGCTTCTGCATGAAGAGCACCCGCGGACGTGAGGGATGCAACGCGATGCGGTGTACGCAGTGGCCGACCTCCGCGTCTTCGTCGGGAATTTGCTCGGAGCGCAAGCCGCGATTGATCGGCGTCCAGGTCGTGCCGCCGTCGTCGCTGCGGAACGCGCCTGCGGCCGAGATCGCGACGTAGATACGCTGCGCGTTCTGAGGGTCGATGAGAATCGTATGCAGGCACATGCCGCCCGCACCCGGCTGCCACTGCGATCCGGTCGCGTGCGTGCGCAGCCCGGCGAGTTCGCTCCAGCTCGCGCCGCCGTCGGTCGAGCGGAAGAGGGCGGCATCTTCGACGCCCGCGTAGACCGTGTCGGGATCGTGCAGCGATGGTTCGAAATGCCAGACGCGCGCGAACTCCCACGGATGCGGCGTGCCGTCGTACCATTGATGCGTCCCGGTTGCACCGTCGTACGCGAAACCGTTCCCGACCACGTCCCAGGTCACGCCGCCGTCGTTCGAGCGCTGGACGATTTGCCCGTGCCAGCTGGTATTTTGCGACGCGTAGATGCGATCGGGATCCGCGGGCGAGCCCTTCACGTGATAGATCTCCCAGCCGGGGAAGTGCGGTCCCTCGATCGACCACGATTCGCGTTTCCCGTCTGCAGAGAGTACGAACGCGCCTTTGCGCGTGCCGACCAAGACGCGTACTTTACTCATGCTGGCTCCTTTGCGAACGCTCTAGGGTGGCCGGGTCGCCGATCAGTTCGATGGCCGTGATGCGATCGCCCGCGGTCGTGAAGCGGAAGAGCACCAGCTTGACGCCTTCATGGATCCAAAGCCCCGCAGGTTCGCCGTCGAGCACCGCGGGCAGCGCCGCGCGCGCGCGTCCGGCGAAGAGCTTCGCGACGGCGTCTGCACCGCGCGCGAAGGGAAGACCGCTCTCGACCGCGCCGCCCCAGTACGCCGCCGTTCCCGGCATCGCGGCCACGACCGCATCGGCGCGCGCGGTGACGCTGGGATCGAGCAGCGCGAGCAGCGCGCCGAAATTTCCGGCGCGCGATGCGGCGAAGAACGCGCGCACGAGTTCATCCTTTTGCTGCGTCGCGGCATCGCGGTCGACCGCTGCGCCGCGCACGCGCCGGCGCGCCCGGCTCGCGAGCTGACGCGCCGCCTCCGTACTCTTGCCGACGATCGCTGCGATGTCGTCGAAGGGCACGTCGAACATATCGTGCAGCACGAACGCCACACGCTCCGCCGGCGCGAGCGTATCGAGCAGAACGCCGAGCGCGACGCCGATCGCGTCGGCGTGCAGCGCTTCGTATTCGGGGTGCTCGCCGGGTGCGCTGCTCGCGATCTCGCGACGCGGGTCCTGCGGCGTGAACTCCTCGCGCCGGCTTTTGCGCCGCTGCAGCGCATCGAGGCAGACGCGCGCAACGAGCGTCGTCAGCCAGCCATCGAGGTTCGCTACGTTTTCGGTGGAGGCGCGGCTCGCGCGCAGCCAGCTCTCCTGCAGCGCGTCCTCGGACTCGGCAGGCGAGCCCAAGATGCGCAGCGCAACGCGCTGCAAGCGAGGGCGAGCCGCCTCGAAGCGCTGCGCGAGCCATTCGTCACGTTGTATCACGGCCGATCCGTCATAGAAGTAGAAGGAGAACCAAATCTTGAGCGACGTTTCACTTATCGTGTACTCCACCCCGGACGTGACCAAAGCCAAGCCGTTCTTTCGGGAGCTGATCGGGGCCGACCCGTATGCGGAGTCGCCCTACTACACCGGCTTCAAGAGCGGCGAGGTGGAGATCGGACTCGTGCCCTCCCCGATGGGCTCGGCGCCGGGCGGCCTTGCGTACTGGACGGTGACCGACATCGCCGCGAAAGTGAAAGCGCTCGTCGACGCAGGCGGCACCGTTCTGCAAGAGCCGACCGACGTCGCGAGCGGCCTGCTCGTCGCCAGCGTCAAAGACGCCAACGGTGCGGTCGTCGGCCTACGGCAATTCCCGAAATAGAAGACCCGCCGCGCTCTTTACAGCCGGGTCGTCGATCGAGAGACCATCTTCCAGTTGACCACGCAAATTGTGGTCAAGTGCTGCCTCGTCCCTCGTCCCTCGTCCCTCGTCCCTCGACTACGCTTCGCTACGCTCGGGATGACAAAGCTTCGCTACGCTCGGGATGACAAAGCTTCGCTACGCTCGGGATGACAAAGCTTCGCTACGCTCGGGATGACAAAGCTTCGCTACGCTCGGGATGACAGAGGCTTTTGATTCGGTTTGGCGCGTAAGCGGCGGTGCGTTGTTCCGCAGGTGACATAGCTCTGTGCGGTGTTGACGCTGAACTGCTCGTTGCGTCCGTGCGCGTCGGTGACGGTCGCGGTGAAGGAGGCCGTCGACGTGGTCATGCCGCTCAGGATGAAATCATGATCGGCGCCGGGCAGTTGCGTTGCAGTGACGCCGGTTGCAGCGGGAATCGAGATCGTGAACGGTCCCGAGTCGCCGCGTTCCAAGATCGTGAGCAGCGCGTCTTGCGGCGAGCTGCACGCGGTGTCGAGGTTGAGATTCGGTACCGACCACGTTGTCGTGGGAAGTACGCGCACGAGATTGAGGTTCTCGCTCGCGTCCATGTCGAGCACGTATTCGCCGCCGTTCGTGTTGTAGGCGGCTTGCATCGCGTACGCGGCGTTCGGCAGCGAGACCAGGATGGGCATCGGTGATGCCGGCACCGACTCGATCAATCCGAGCGCGTCGAAGTACGAATCGGTATACATCAGCCGGTCGGCTGCGCCGCCGCCCGGCGAGAAAGAGAGCAGTCCCGACGGCTGCGGGTTGGGTATCTCGCCGCCGGGATACGGAGTCGGCGGCAGAAACAGCAGCGTCACGAGCGGCGAGGTCGCGCCCGCGGCGATCGTCTCGACGTCGGCCGATTCATTGTTGAGGTTCACGAAGGCGGCGTAGGTCGTGCCCGCGCCGTCGACGGCCACGCCCGAACCGTTGGTGCCGTTGATCGAGACCGTACCGTTGACCGTGCCGCTGCTCGTGCTCGTGTTCATCACATAGACGTTCGCGTTGTCGGAGGAGTTCACGACGATACCGTTGCCGCTGGTGGTCAGTGCCACCGTGGGATCGTAATCGAGGCTATCGCCGTTCAGCGCGAATTGCGCCGAGGGCATCGGATTGGGCGTCGCGCAGCTCGACGGCGGCGTGAAGTACCCGGCATACGCAACGTACGTGTCTTCGTCGTAGCCGACGTACCAGATGTCGCCGGAGCCGTCGGCGGTTACTACGGTTGGATAGATCGAATCGCCGTTGGGCGCGTTCGGATACAGGCCGGTGATCACCGCGGGATTGTTCCCGACGGCCGACGAGACCGAGGTGTAGCAATCGAGCGGACCGGAGTTGTTGATCCAGAGATTACCGTTGGGCGCGACCGACATGCCTTCGAAATAATAGGAACCGCTCGAGTTGAGCGTGCCCGACGAGGTGACCGTGCTGGTCGAAGGATCGAAGGTGCCGATCACCCAGCCCGAGTTGTTGTATGCGAGATACAAGAACGCACCGGACGAGAGACGCTCGAGGTACCCGGAGTACACATAGGAGTCCGGGCTGAGCGTCCACTGCAGCATGTTCGACGAAAGCACGAAGTGCGCGGGCGAAGGCGCGGCGCTCGGCTGCGACGACGCGGCAACGGTGAAGCTGTCGTAGAGATGATCGCTCGGATCGGGATGCGGCGTGCCGTCGTAGCTCACTTGCAAATCGCTCAGATCGGCGCTGCACGCGATCGACGCATTGCCGCCCGAGGCCGTGCTGCCGCACGACGACGCGGATGCGAGCGAGAGCGTGAGACCTTCGGACGCGGGCGACGCGTTGATGACGATGGGCGTGAGGTACGGCGTCGTCGGCGAACTCAAGATCTCGTTCCCGTTGACGTCGTATGCGGTGATCGGAAGCATTGCGGCGCCGGCGACGCCCGCGCTGAAGAGCTGCGTGTTCGGCGTGTTGCCGGGATCGGGACTTGGAACGACGAGCGCGACGTCCCACACGATGCCGTTGAGGGTGAACGAAAGCGGTGCGGGTGAACCGCTGCCGCCGACGACGACCGGGCCGGAAACGTATGCGGAAAGCGGAACCGTGTTCGGGCCGATCGTCGCGGTGGGAAGCGCGGCTACGAGGAAGAGATCGGTGCCGATCGGCGCTGTGACGGTAAACGTACAGGTCTCACCACCGCCGCTTGGGACCGCGCACGGACTCGGCGTGGTGACCGGAAAGACTTGAATCCCGGTTGGAAGCGGCGAGGGGAGGCCGGTCGGAAGCACCGAGGGATAGGGCTCGACGTAGATCGCGAACCCTTGCGTGCTCGATGAGATGTAGAAGGGTTTGGTGTGCGCAGCTTGTTTGCTCACCGGCGGAACGTAGAGCCGCATCGTCGCGCTCGTGTTCTTACCGTAGGGCTGGCCGCCGCCGGTGTTTGAAACCGCCGGCACGACGCCCGATTTGCCGCCGCCGCCGCACGCCGCGACGAGCAACGCGAGCGCGAAGAGCGCGACGCTAGCGTAGGTGCGCACGTTTGAGTTTTCGCTTCCTCGGGTTGCGGTGGAAGAGCAGGCGCTTCTTGGCTCCGCACTCGTCGGGATTGCTCGTGCCCGTCTCGGTATACGTCTCGGTGCGTCCGCCGCTATCGGTAACGGTCACGTTGAACGAGGAGAGCGCGCTGTTGATGCTGAGCTCCCACGCGTGGTCCGTTCCGGTGAACGGTGTGTCGGTCACGCCTCCGGTAAAGCTCAGGGTGAAGGGACCCGAGTCGCCGCGTTCGACGATCGAGAGGAACCCGTAGCTCGAACACGAGCTGTCGTAGAGCACGGGCAACGCCGTCCACGTCTTCGTGCCGAGCACACGGTCCATGTCCATGTTATTGTTTTCGTCTTGGATGAGCACGTAGAGGCCGCCGTGCGTGCTGTACGCGGTCGCGAGGGTCTGCTCCGCGTTGGGGAGCTCGACCATGAGCGGCATCGGCGAGGTCTTGACGGACTCGACGATACCCAGCGTGTCGAAGTAATCGTCTTCGTAGGCGAGGCGGTCTGCAGCGCCGCCGTTGGGCGAGAAGACGGACGGCGTGTCGGGATCGGGCGTCTCCTCCGCGAGACTCGGAAACGTGAGGATCGAGGTGAATGCCGTTCCTCCCGATGGGATCGTCTCCAGATCCGAACCGTTCGATCCATCGCTGAAGAGCGCGTAGAGCGTTCCGCCGGGATCGCTCGCGATGCCGTTGCCTCCCGCGCCCGAGTTCACGGGCGCGATACTCGGAACGGCCAAGGGGGGCTCTGGGGGCGGTGAGGGTGACATGAAGAACTCGCCGCTCGGGCTGAAGTACGCCTGCATCGAAACGCTGCCGTTGGGCATTGCGGCGACCCACGGATAGTCGCTGCCGTCTACCTCGTCGCCCACGAGTTGGAACTGCGCGGTCGTGCTTTCGGGCGCCGAGCACGCCGAGGTCGGGAAGTACCCGGCGAACATGTAGCCGTTGTCTTCGTCGTACCCGTTATACCAGAGATTGCCGGCGGTATCGACGCCGACGCCGGAAACGACCAGCTGGCTTTCGGAGACCGGCGAATAGGGTTCGTAATTGCTGACCGTCGTAGTCGTCTGCGTTATCGAGGAGAAGCAATCGAGTCCGCCCTCGGAGTTCGCGATCCACAGGCTGCCGTCGGATGCGATCACGGCGAGATCGAAATAACCGTCGGGATTCTGCACCGGCGTCGAGCCGGTCTCGGTCGACGGGTCGAAGGTTCCGGCGTAGACGAATTCGCCTTCGCTGTCCGCGAGATAGGCGAGCGAGCCGTTGCTCAAGGTGTACATGTATGCGAAGTCGAGCGAGGAAGCGTCGCTGACGAGCTGCCACGAAAGAACGTTGCTCTGCAGCACGACGTGCGCGGGCGAGGGCGCCGGGTTGGGCGCGGCGATGGTAAACGAGTCGTAGAGATGATCGCTCGCATCGGGATGCGGCGTGCCGTCGTAACTCACTTGCACGCTGCCGAGGTCGGCGCCGCACGCGATCGTCGCCGTTGCGCCCGATGCGCTGCTGCCGCACGACGACGACGCGGTCAATGCGAGCGTGATGCCTTCGGAGGCGGGCGACGCATTGATGACGATCGGATTGAAGTACGTCTGCGTAGGCGAACTCAAGATCGCGTTGCCATTGGCGTCGTAGGCGGTGACCGCGAGCGGCGCAGTCGTCGGCACGCCGGCCGGGAAGAACTGCGTGTTCGGCGTGTTGCCCGGATCGGGACTGGCAACCGCGACCGCGACGTCGTAGACGACGCCGTTGAGTGTAAATGAAAGCGGGCCCGGTGATGCGCCCGTGCCGACGGCGACGGGTCCGGAGAGAAATGCCGAGAGCGGAACGGTGCTGCCGGTCAGTGTCGTCGTCGGAAGCGCGGCAACGACGAAGAGATCGGTGCCGATCGGCGCCGTGACCGTGAAGGTGCAGCTCTCACCGCCGCCGCTCGCGACGGCACACGGGCTCGGTGTGACGACCGGAAAGACTTGCACGCCGGTTGGAATCGGCGAGGGCAGTCCGGTCGGAAGCGTCGAGGGATACGGCTCGACGTAGATCGCGAATGCCTGCGTGCTCGAGGAGATGTAGAACGGCTTCGTGTGCGCTGCTTGCTCGCTCTGCGGCGGCACGTAGAGGCGCATCGTCGCGTTGGTGCTCTTCGCATTCGACGGCTGCGTACCGCCGGTGTTCGAGAGCGTCGCGGGAACGACGCCCGATTTGCCGCCGCCTCCGCACGCAGCGACTAAGACACCAAGAGCAAAAAGCACCCAAACTAGGCGTAACCGCATCGCATACCTCCAGGAGAGGCCTTTCCCGTTGACGCTAGTTCCCCTGAAGCAGCTCTCGCTTCCTTGCGTCAATCGGCTCTAATGCGGTTTTGCCGATTTTGTCAGCCTGCGGTGAGCGGTGCCGCAGGTGACGCCGCTCGGCGCCGAGGTGACGTTGAAGGCTTCGGTTCGCCCGTGAGCGTCGGTGACCGTTGCCGTGAACGAGACCGTCCCGGATGCTGCGATGATGAAATCGTGATCCGCGCCCGGAACTTGCGTCGCCGTGACGCCCGATGTGGCCGGAACGCTCACCGTGAAGGGTCCGGAGTCGCCGCGCTCGAGGATCGTGAGCAGCGATTGCGAGTAACAGGCGGCGTCGAGCGCGATATTCGGCACCCACCACGTTTTAGTCGGAATCACGCGCACGAGGTTGAGATTTTCGTTCGCGTCCATGTCGAGCGCGTACTCGCCGCCGCCGCTCGAATACGCGGCAGCGAGAACCTCGGCAGAGTTCGGCAGCGAGACATAGATCGGCTTCGGCGAGGACGACGGCGACTCGATCAAGAGCAAGTCGTCGAAATTGCTATCATCGTTGATCGACATCATGCGATCGGCTGTGCCGCTGCTGCCGGGCGAGAACGCAACGAGTCCGCTCGGATACGGCGAAGGTGCGGTGCCGGCGCCGGGCGTCGGCGGAATCGCGAGAAGCTCGCTCATGCTGCTGCTTCCGGATGCAACCTGTTCGAGATCGGCGCCGTACACCGGTCCGTTCGCCCAAAGCGTGTCGACGTTGCCGGCGTTGTCGCCGGCGACGCCGCCCGCCATTGCGGAGGTGCTGGAATTCGAGTTGAGTTCGACGGTGCCGCTGACCGGTTGCGGCGTCGATCCGTTCTGCCACTGGGACGCAGCCATGACGTAGACGGCGTTTCCGGGCTGATTCGGCTCGACGTCGTAGTACGAGTTGGATTGCACGGCGACGTCGCCGTTGGGAAGCGCAGCGACGAACGGATACTCGTCCTCGATGTCGTACTGCGTGCTGCTGGTCGCGAGCGCGAACTCCGCCGAAGAGGACGACGGCGTCGCGCAACCGGTCGAGGTGAAGAAGCCGGCAAACGTCGGCGGACCCGCGTTATACGGTGCGCCCCCGTCGTACGAGTAGTCGTAGCCGACATACCAAATGTTCCCGCCGCTATCGGCCGCCAACCCTTCGACGCGGACCGTTCCGCCGTCGTAGCTTTCAGTCGGCGAGAATCCGGAGAGCGTGGGCGACGCGCTTGTGATCGAGGAGAAGCAATCCATCGTGCTGTTGCTGTTTGCGACCCAGTAGCTGCCGTCGGGCGCGAAGGCGACGCCGTAGATATTGGGTGCCTGCTCGGTCAAGGTCGTCTGCGAGCCGAGCGTTTCGGTCGACGGGTCGAACGTACCGGCGACGAACGCGCTCTGCGATCCGAAATAGACGAGGTAGAAGAGCTGACCGCTGCTGGTGCGCAGCAATTGCGCGGGCGTTCCCACGCCGCCGCCGTTTTCGAGTTGCCACGAGAGCATGTTGCTCGCGAGCACGATGTTCGCGGGCGAAGGCGTCGGATTCGGTGCGGTCGTCGAGTAGACGGAGAACGCGTCATAGAGATGATCGCTCGCGTCGGGGTGCGGCGTGCCGTCGTAAACGGCTTGCACGTTGCCGAGATCGCCCGCGCAATCGATGGTTGCGGTCGTGCCTGAGGCGCTGCTGCCGCACGACGACGTACCGATCAACGCGAGCGTGAGCCCTTCGCCGGCAGGCGAGGCTTGGATCGAAACCGGATTGAGGTAGGGCAGCGTCGCGGCGCTCATCACTTGATTGCCGCTCGCATCGTACGCGACGATGTCGAGCGGTTGCGCGGCCGGCACGAGCGCTGCGAAGACTTGTGTGTTCGGCGTGTTACCGGGATCGGGACTGGCGACGTCGACCGCGACGCTGTTCACGATACCGTTGAGCGTGAAAGAGAGGGGCGCGGAACTCGCGCCGGGGCTTGCGCCGACGGCGACCGGTCCGGAGATGAATGCCGAGAGCGGCACCGTGCCCGCGGTGAACGACGTGGTCGGCAGCGCGGCGACGACGAACAGGTCGGTGCCGATCGGCGCCGTCACGGTGAAGGTGCACGTCTCGCCGCCGGCGCTCGCAGCCGCGCACGGACTCGGCGTCGCGACCGGAAAGACCTGGATGCCGGTGGGGATCGGCGAGGGAAGGCCGCTCGGTACGGCCGACGGATAGGCTTCGACGTAGACCGCGAACGCTTGCGTGCTCGGCGAAATGTAGAACGGCTTGCGCGATGACTGCTTGCTCGTGGGCGGTACGTAAAGCGACATCGTCGCTTGCGTCGTTTTAGAGGGCGGTGTGGCGCCGCTCCCGGTGTTGCCGCCGCCCGCAGCGGGGATGATCGCCGATTTGCCGCCGCCGCCGCATGCGGCGACCAGCAGTGCGAGCGCGAAAAGCGCTCCCGTGAGTAGCGTGCGCAAGACAGCCTCCTAGCAACTCTCTCCATAAGCGGTGAATGACGGAATGACCTGCGTACGCCCGTTGATATCGGTGACCGTCAACTGCACCGTCGCGCTATTGGTATCGACCGGTTCGATGACGTAATCGTGGTCGGTTCCCGGCATCGGCCCGATCGAGACGGCCGGCGCAGGCGATGCAACCACGGTGAATGGACCCGAGTCGACGCTGCGCTCGTTGATGCTCAGAACGGCATAGTCGCAGTCATTGGACGCCGAGGTCATCGGCATCGACCAGGTTCGTGTGGTGACGGCACGGGCGATCTCGAGTGCGTACGCGTCGCTGACCGGATTGTATGCCAAGTACAGGACGTAGAGCGCGCCGTTCGGACCGTAGGCCGTTTGATAGAGCGAATACGGATACTGCAGCGCCACCAAGAAATTCGACGGCGTCGTATTGAGATTGCCGACGTGACCGAGCGCCAAGAAGTTGTCGTCGACGTACGCGGCGCGATCGGCGGCGGCGCCGGTGGGAGAGAAGACGGAGAGATGATACGGGCGCGCGTTGCCGCTCCCGGGACTCGTCGGTACGAGCGAGACCAGCGAAGTGAGCGAGGTTCCGTTGGGAGGCATCGACTCGATATCGGCGCTTTGATTTGCGTAAAATGCCGCGTACACGTTGCCGGCGGGATCGACCGCGACGCCGCCGCTCGTCACCCCGGAGCCCAGTGCCGCGGTGAACGGATTGACGCTCGAGAGCGCGGTGGTTGCAAGATAGATCCCGGAGTAGACCGAGTTGTAGGCGATGCCGCCGCCGGCGAGCGGCGCGCTGAAGAAGCTTTCGTCGCCTTCATTGCCGGCGTTGAGGGCGACGGTAGTGAGCGCCGGCGCCGTGCTCGGACATCCCGACGCGGTCGAAAAGTATGCGGCGTACGAGAGGCCGGTCGCGGCGTCGGAGCCTGCGATCCAAACCTCGTTCGCGCTGTCGACGCTGAGCGTTTCGAACTCGACGGGATTACCGGTCGCAGGATCGAGCGGTTCGAACGAATATTTCGGCGCGCTTCCGCTCAGTGCGCCGGAGAGACTGCTCCAGCAGTCCGCGTGGTCGCCGCCGTCCTCCTCGTCGAGCAGCCAGAACGCGCCCTGCGGTGCAACGGCGACGGCAAGCGGATTCGCGACGTTGGTCATGAGCACCGGCGTCGTGGCGGTCGCGTTCGACGGGGTGAAGGTGCCGATGTACGCGCTCGAGCCGTTGGTATACGTGTAGAGCAAGTCGCCGTCGGCAAGGGCGCGCAGCAGTCCGTTGCTCACGTAGCTGTTGCCGGTGTCGATCGGATAGTCGACGACGTTGCTCGCGAGCACGATGTTTGCGGGTGACGGGCTCGGGTTGGGCTGCGCAGTCGCCGCGATGGTGAAAGCGTCGAGCGTGTTGTCGCTCGGATCGGGGGTCGTCTTGCCGTTGTAGACGACTTGCAGGTCGTTGAGATCGCCCGCGCACGCGATCGATGCCTGCACGCCCGACGCGCTGCTGCCGCACGGCGAGTTGTTGATGAGCGAGAGCGTGACGAGCGAGGCCGAGGGCGACGCGTTGATGACGATCGGTGCGAAGAAGGGCGCGCTCGGTGCGCTCATCACGACGTTGTTGCCGGCGTCGTAGGCAGTGATCGCGAGCGGCGCCGAGGTTGGAACGAGAGCGGTAAAGAGCTGCGTGTTCGGCGTGTTTCCGGGATCGGGACTCGCGACCGCGACGGCTACTTTGTATACGGCGCCGTTGAGGGTGAAGCCGAGCGGCGTCGCGCCGGGCGCGGGGCTCGCGGGAATCATCACCGGGCCGGAGATGAACGCCGCGGTCGGAATCGAGCTGATGCCGGGGCTCGCGGTCGCGAACGCGTCAACGTAGAATACGTCGTTTCCAACCGGTGCGCTGACGGTGAACGTGCAGCTCTCGCCGCCGCTCGACGAGACCGCGCACGGGCTGGGCGTCGTGACCGCAAAGACTTGGATACCGCTCGGCAAAGGCGGCGGTGACGCAATTACGGTGCCGGCCGGAACGACCAGCACGCCGAAGGCTTGCGTATTCGACGAAATATAGAAGGGCTTGCGCGCGTTCTGCACGGCCGGCGGCGGAATGTAGAAGGTCATGTTCGCGCGCGCCGTTCTACCGCCCGATTGCACTGCGCCGCCGCTGGTGAGCGCCGGCGCAGCCGCCGGAACGCCGAAGGTGCCACCGCCTGCACACGCTGCCGCGACGAGCAGCAGCGTCAAAGCTGCGACTCCTTTAGCAGCCTTCATAGTAGACGGTGAACGACGGAAGCACTTGCGTGCGCCCGTTCTTGTCGGCGATCGTGAGCTGCACCGTCTCGAGATCGGTTTCCTCGGGATAGACGATGTAATCGTGGTCCGTGCCGGGCATCGCCTGGATCGAGACCTCGGGCGCGGGCGATGCAACGATCGTGAACGGACCGCTGTCCTGGTCGCGCTCGTTGATGCTCACGATCGGCGGGAAGCAGCTGCCCTGGGAGATCGCGGAGGAAACCGGGACCGACCACGTCTTGGTCGTGACCGCGCGCGCGATTGCGACGCCTTCCTCTCCCGAGTTGCCAGGAACCTCGCTGCTGTAGAGAACGTACACGCCGCCGTTCGTGTTGTAGGCGGTTTGATACGGTGTGAAGACGTTGGGCAACGCTGCCAGGAACGTCGTTGGACTCGACGGCAAATCTTCGATGAGGCCGAGCGCTTCAACGCCGACGTCGACGTAAGATGCGCGATCGGCAGGACCGCCGGTCGAGGAGAAGACGGTGAGTCCGTAGGGATCGGGGTAGACGTCATCGAGACCCGAGGTGGGAAGCAGCGCGAGCTCGGAGGTCAACGATCCCGATGCTACGCGCTCGAAGTCGCCGGTCGAACCGTTCGTGTACGCGGCGTAGACGTTTGCCGCCGGATCGAGCGCGACGCCGCCCGCATACGAGTTTTCGCCGAGTGCGGGCACGAGCGGCGAGACGCCCGGCGATGAGGTAGGCGTCGTCGTCGTGACTTCGTAGAGGCCGGCGTTGAACGAGTTGAAAGCCATCCCGCTCGAGAGCGGCGCCGAGAACGGGCTCGAATCGTAATTCACGTCACCGTAGAGCAGATAATAGTTTCCCGAGAGCGTGAACGCGCAACTCGATACGGTGAAGTACGTCGCGTAGGCTTGACCCACGTCGACGTCATAGCCCGCCATCCACACGTTGTTGGCACCGTCGACGGTCATCGTACTCGCGAAGAGTACGCCGCCGGCCGGATCTTTTGGAGCCGCGAGCTGACCGTCGGGCGCAGCGCCGCTGAGCGCCTCGTTCACGCTCGACCAGCAATCGAAATAGTCCCCGTCGTCGTCGATGAAGAATTGCCCGTTTCCGTCGACGGCCATGGCGTACGGTTCGGCTACACCGTTCAGTTCGACGGGCGCCGTCGCAGTTGCGGTCGAGGGTGAGAAGGTACCGATGAACGCATTTTCGTCGTTCGAGTACTCGTAGAGCAGCGCGCCGCTCGAGAGGCGCTGCGTCAGCCCGTCATACACGTAGCCGGGGCTTGCGACCGGATATGCAACGACGTTGCTTTGGAGCACGATCGTCGCCGGCGACGGCGACGGATTGGGCTGCGCCGCAGCGACGATGTCGAAGGTATCGATCGCGTGATCCTGACTGTCGGGGTGCGTGCTGCCGTCATAAGCAACGCGTAGATTGCCGAGATCGCCCGCGCACGCAATGGTTGCGGCGGCGCCGGACGCGGTGCTGCCGCACGGCGAGCTGCCGGTGAGCGAGAGCGTGACGCCGTCGGAGGCCGGCGACGCCGCGATCGCAATCGGTATGAAGAACGGTTGCGACGCGGAGCTCATCACGACGTTGCCGTTGCTGTCGTAGGCGGTGATCGCAAGCGGTGCGCTCGTGGCCTGGAGCACGGTGAAAACCTGCGTGTTGGGCGTATTTTGCGGATCGGCGCTCGCGACGGCGATCGCCGCGCTATTGACGACGCCGTTGAGCGTGAACGAAAGCGGCGACGCCGCCGGCGTCGCGCCGACGCTGACCGGACCGGAGATAAAGGCGGAGAGCGGATTCACGTTGGGATTGATCGTTGCGGTAGGGAGCGCGACGACGATGAAGAGGTCGGTGCCGATCGGCGCGGTCACCGTGAGCGTGCAGGTTTCGCCGCCGCCGCTCGCCGCGGCGCACGGACTCGGCGTTGTTACCGGAAAGATCGCGATGCCGGAGGGGATCGGCGACGGGAAACCGGTCGGAACCGCCGACGGATAGGGCGCGACGTAGACGGCGAACGCCTGCGTCGCGGAGGAGATATACAGCGGCTTCGCGCGCGCGTTTTGTTTGTTCGCGGGCGGGACGTAGAACGACATGGTCGCCTGCCGCGCCTTCGATGCCGGCGCGGTGCTCGCGGTGGCGAGCGCGTTCGGGCCCGCGGGTACGACGCCGGACTTGCCGCCCCCGCCGCATGCTGCGACGAAGAGCGCCAGCGCGAAGAGCGCGGGCGCGGCAAGCGAGCGGCGCATCAGCAGTCTTCGCCTTCGTACGATGTGAACGAGGGAATCACCATCTGACGTCCGTTGGCGTCGGTGATCGTGAGCTGCACCGTTACCGAGTTCGCGTCATACGGCTCGATGAGATAGTCATGATCGCTTCCCGGGAAAGGTGCGACGGTGACGTTGGCGGCGGGCGAAGCGACGACGGTAAACGGACCGCTATCGCCGCGCTCGTTGATGCTCATCAGTCCGCCAGAAGTACATTCACCGCCCTCGGATGAGATGACCGGTGCGGACCACGTCGTCGTATTGACGGCGCGCGCGATGTTGAGCGAGTTTACATCGCTTATTGGATCGTAAGCGAGATAGAGCATATACGCGGCCCCGGTCGAGCCGTAGGTGGGCTGATAGAGACTGTACGCGTTGGTCAGCGCGTCCAGAATCGTTCCGGGCGTTGCGTGCAGATTGTCGACGAATCCGAATGCGTTGAAGGCGTCATCTGCGTAGAGAAGCCGGTCGGCGGTCGACCCGGTCGGCGAGAAAACCGTCAGCCCGTAGGGATAGGCATTTGCTTCGGAGACGCTGCTCGTCGGTACCAGCGTCAAGAGTGAGGTCGATGTCGCCGCGCCCGAGGCTATCCATTCCGCGTCGGCGGTGTCGGTCTCGTAGTTCGTATATGCAGCATAGACGTTACCGGCCGGGTCGGCGCCCAGGCCGCCGATATCCGAATAACTCAGTCCCGCAGCGGGCGTAACCTGCGTCACCGAGCCCGACGTCGAGATCACGAACATACCGGCGGAGTATGACTGAAGCGCGACGCCGCTCGCCAGCGGCGTAAGGAAGGGGCTGGTATCGAACTCGCTGTCGGCGGAGAGCGAGATTTGCTGCGGTGTGGAGAATCCCGAGATGCATCCCGAGGCTGCCGGATTTTCGAGCGCGTAGCTCGGCCCGAGTTCGGAATCGTAGCCGGTAAGCCAGACGTCGTTTTGGCCGTCGACCGCGATCGCTCCAACCTGCATTTGATTTCCGCTTGCGAGGTCGGGCCATGGGAACGAATCGTCGGGCGCGGCGCCGCTCATCGCACCGCCGACGGAGTTCCAGCAGTCGATCGTAAGGTTGTAGCCGTCGGAAAGCCAGAGCGAGCCGTTTGGTGCGACGGCGATCGATTCGGGGTCGTAGACTCCGTTGAGCTCCACCGGCTGGGAGACCGCCGTCGACGAGGGTGTGAAGGTCCCGATCCATGCGTTCTCGTCGTTCGTATACACGTAGAGGAGCGCACCGGTCGAAAGGGTTCGCAGAAAACCGTTCTCGACGTACATGTTACCGGCGTTGATCGGATAGTCGACGACGTTGCTCGCGAGCACGATGTTCGCGGGAGAGGGCGACGGATTGGGCTGCGCTTCGGCGGTGATCGCAAAGTTCGCGATTGCGTGGTCGCTGCTATCGGGATGCGTCGTACCGTCGTAGAGAACTTCGAGATCGCCGAGATCGCCCGCGCACGCTAGCGACGCGGTCGCGCCCGAAGCCGTACTGCTGCACTGCGAGCTTCCGGTCAGCGTGAGCGTGACGCCGGCCGATGCCGGCGACGCGTTGATGACGATCGGTGAGTAGAATGGGGCGCTCGCCGCGCTCATCACGACGTTGTTGCTCGCATCGTACGCAGTCACGGCGAGCGGCGCCGTGGTCGAGACGAGTGCCTGGAAGACCTGCGTGTTCGGCGTGTTGTTGGGGTCGGGACTCGCGACCGCGATTGCAACCTTGTAAACGATGCCGTTGAGCGTGAAGCTGAGCGGCGATGCGCTGGGAGCCGGGCTCAAGCTGACCGTGACCGGGCCCGAGATGAACGCCGAGATCGGAATCGAGCTGATACCCGGACTCGCGGTTGCGAACGCACCGACGTAAAAAATGTCGCTGCCCACCGGTGCGGTGACCGTGAACGTACACGTATCACCGCCGCCGCTCGCCGCGGCGCACGGACTCGGCGTTGCAACCGGAAAGATCTGGATGCCGCTGGGCAGCGGAGGGGGCGGTGAGATCGCGGTTCCGGCGGGTACGGCCAATATCGCAAACGATTGCGTGTTCGATGAAATATAGAACGGTTTGGCGCGCGCGTTCTGTTTGTTGGCGGGCGGCACGTAGAGCGCGATCGTTGCGTGCGCGGTCTTCGAAGCGGGCACGTTGCTCGCGGTGGGGAGCGCATTCGGAGCTCCGGGCAGGACGCCGGACCTTCCACCGCCGCCACAACCGGCGATGAGAGTGCCTAGGGTCAAGATTATCCAGGCAAGACGTAAACGCATACAGCCACCACCAATCAGAAGGGCCGCCTATTGCTGCCCGGCTACTTCCGTTGAAATGGCTGCCGCTCCCTTGCGGCCCCCGAGGCTAGGCCGCGCTGAGGCGGCGGCGGAGCGCCCGCTCCCGCTGCTTGTAGACCTTGATCGTGAGCTCGAGCCTCGAAGTTGTGCCGGTTTTGCGCAAGATGTGCGAGATATGGTTCTTGACGGTTTTGTCGGAGAGGCGCAGACGGCTGGCGATCTCCTGATTGCGAAGCCCGTTGAGGAGCTTTTGCAGCACGTCCCGCTCAGCGGGGCTGAGCGAGGCTTCGATGTTGGTCATGATGGGTGCTATTCGCCGGAATTTCGCGGCTTCATACCTCACTAGGAAAAAGTGATCATCGCGTGGTCCTATCGGAGTACGAGTAACCGCTCGATCTGTGCCTTCGTTTCGGCCCACTCACGCGCCACGATCGAATAACGCGCGGAGTCGCGCGGCGTGACGTCGGCCGCGAGACGGTGCGAACGCAGGATACCTTCGAAACGCGCACCGATGCGTTCGATCGCGGCGCGCGAACGCGTGTTGCGCGCGTCGGTGTGCAGGCAGACCGACTGCATCTTCCAGACTTCGAAGGCGTGCGCGAGCATCAGATACTTGGCTTCGGTGTTGGCCGCGGTGCGTATCGCATCGGGTGCAAGCCAGGTGTAGCCGATCTCGCAGGTATCGTAGGCATTGGCGCTGTTGGGATGGCCGCTCGGCCACGCCCAGCGCGCGAGATCGAAGAAGCGCGTCGAGCCGATGACGGCGTCGTCGCCTTGGCGCACGGTTGCGAACGGTTCCGCCGTGCCGGCCGCTTTCCACGCGAGCGCCGTCTCGACGTAGCGCCGCACCGCGTCCTCGCCGTGCGGCACCATGCTCATAGCATACAGCTCGCCGCCCTCCGCGCTCGCCGCCGCCAGCGGCGCTACGTGATGAAGGCCGAGAGGTTCGAGGCGGACGTGTACGCCGCGCAGAATTGGAGATTCCATCGCACAACAGCGTAGCAGATAGGGTCAATGGTGATACGATGCTCAAGATAGGCGATCACGTTTTTATCGACGGCACGAGCGAACGCGGGACGGTGAAGGAAGTGCATCCGCACGAGATCGTGGTGCGCGTCGAGGTTCCCGGCGGACATGAAACGCGAAAGTATCCGCTCGAATCGCTACGCCGCGATCCGACGCTCGGCGAGGTTTCGAATTTCGTCGACCACTAGACGAGTGAGACGATCGTCGCGTTGCCTTTGAGGATGTCATCGAGCGGTTGCGGCGCGCAGATATACGACGCGGCCGCGCCGGATTGCACTGCGGAAATCGCCGCCTGCATTTTGGGTTTCATGCCGCCTTCGCAGGACGGCGATAGCGCGAAGGCTTTGGCTTCGTCGAGGGTCATGCGGTCGATCGCGCTGCCGGGATCTTTGGGATCGCGGCGGACGCGTTCGACGTTGGTAACCATGATGAAGGCGCGCGCGTGCAGCGCGCCCGCGATCGCTGCGGCTGCGAGATCGGCGTTGACGTTGAACGCGTGCGATGCGTCGTCCGCGATCGCGAGCGGCGCGACGACCGGCAGATAGCCTGCGCCGAGCAAGAGTTCGAGCAGCGCGGGATCGGACGCCGTGACGTCGCCGACGTAACCGAGATCCTCGCCGTGCGAACCGCGCGCGCGCGTCGCGACCAGCGTGCCGGCGTCTTCACCGCTCACGCCGACCGCTTTGGCGCCGAGCGCGGCGCAGGCACGGACGAGGCGCTTGTTGATCGTTGCGCAGAGCACCGCTTCGGTCACTTCGAGGGTCGTGTCGTCGGTGACGCGCAGCCCGTCGACGCGACGCGTGACGACGTCGCGCTGCGCGAGCCACCGGTCGATCTCGGGACCGCCCCCGTGCACGAGCACGACGGGCGAGCCGCCCCGTTGGAGCGCGACGGCGCTTGCCAGCAGCTCGTCGGTCCCTCGACTACGGGGCTGCGCCCCTACGCTCGGGGTGACAGTAGGGATGACATCCGCCACGGAGCCGCCGTACTTTACGACCAGGGGGGTTGAATAATTATGCTCCATATGTATAAATATACAGGCAATGTCCTCTGTCGCGCCAGCCCGCGGCAATAGCCTGCGCGGGCGCAATATCTTGGAGATCACGGACTTCTCGACCGGCGAGTTGGCCGCAGTGATCGCTTTGGCCCGCTACTTGAAGTCGGTACCGCGGACCGAGGTTCGTACGCTGCTGCGCGGCCGCACCCTGATGCTGCTCTTCGAGAAGCCGAGCTTGCGCACGCGCGTTTCCTTTGAAGTGGCGATGCAGCACTTGGGGGGCGAGTCGCTCTTTGCGGCGGGCAACGAGTTCATGATCGGCAGCCGCGAGACGCCCGAGGACGCCGCGCGCGTGCTCTCGCGCTACGTCGACGGGATCGTGATTCGGACCCACGAGCACGGGCCGCTGGTGCGCTTCGCCCACTCGGCGACCGTGCCGGTGATCAACGGGCTTTCAGCGGCGGCGCACCCGTGTCAGGCACTGGCCGATCTGCTCACGATCGAAGAGCGCTTCGGCACGCTCGAGGGCCTGACGATCGCCTACGTCGGCGACGGGAAGAACAACGTCGCGAATTCGCTCGCGCAAGCGGCGGTGATGCTGGGCGCGGTCGTACACTTCGGCTCGCCTCCGACGCACCGCCCGAGCGAAGCCTCGCTCGCGCAGCTCAACGCGCTCGGCGAGGCGGCCGGCGGCAGCGCGCGCGCATTTGCAAATGCGGTGCGCGCGGTGCGCGGCGCGGATGTCATCTATACCGATGTGTGGACCTCGATGGGCGAGGAACGCTATCGCGAGCGAAACGACGCGATGCTACGCCCATACGCCGTGACCGAAGAGTTGTTTTCGTATGCGCAGCCGCATGCGATCTTCATGCACTGCCTGCCCGCGCATCGCGGCGAGGAAGTGACCGATAGCGTGATCGACGGCATTCGCAGCGCCGTTTTCGATCAAGCGGAGAACCGCATGCACGCGCAAAAGGCTTTGCTCGTCGCGCTGCTGACCGACGCGAAAGGAATGATGTAGATGAAAGACCGACGGCAACGCGCAATTTTGACGCTGGTTGCGACGCGGCCCATCCACTCGCAAGAGGAGCTGGTCGCGTTGCTCGAAACGCAAGGTTACGCCGCGACGCAGGCCACCGT
>Ga0335073_10001985_pt1 | contig 27921 bp, 25 predicted proteins | sample Lox_Sample_22_FD_207093 | JGI IMG/M metagenome (GOLD analysis project Ga0335073, IMG submission 207093) | Soil microbial communities from Loxahatchee National Wildlife Refuge, Florida, United States - Lox_Sample_2.2 | ecosystem: Environmental > Terrestrial > Soil > Wetlands | place: USA...
TAGACCCCGTTCGGGGTACAGGTTCAGGGTGCGGCGGTGGCGCGAGCCTGCCGGAGGCTGAAGCCCCAGTTCAGCATCTGCTCGGCGTCCTGCACCCCGGCGGCTGTACCAGTCGACGGGCTGTCCAGTACGACTCCGATCAGGGCCCGGCCGTTCCTGACGGCTTCGAAAAGCAGGCAGTGCCCGGCGTCGTCGGTGTACCCGTCCTTGATCCCGATCGCCCCCTGGTAAGAACCGATCAGCTCGTCGGTGTTGTCCCACCAGTACTGGTGATGCCCCGGCCCCTTCGGCAGGTGGTAGAACTGGTGATCCACGATCGACCGGAACACCGGGGAGCGCATCGCGGCCAGGCCGAGCGTGAGCAGGTCCGCGGGCGTGGAGTAGGTGGAGGTCTCCGTCGGGTACGGCAGACCATCGGGCGAGGTGAAGTGGGTATGCGTCATGCCCATCCGCGCCGCGGTCGCGTTCATGCGCGCGATGAAGGCAGGCAGGCCCGGACCGTACGCGTTGGCGAGCGTATACGCCGCGTCGGCGCCCGACGGCAGCAGCAGGGCATCCAGCAGCTCCTGTGCTGTCAGCTCATCGCCCGGGCGCAAGGCGGCGGTCTCCCCGCCGTACTTCCAGGCGTAATCGAACGCCGCCTTCGGCACCCGGATCTCCTGGTCCAGGTTGCCCTGGTCGAGCACCAGCAACGCGGTCATCACCTTGGTGACACTGGCCATCGGCCGCTCGGTATTCGGGGCCCGGCCCCACAGCACCTGGCCGGTGGCGGCGTCGGCCAGCACCGCTCCCTTGGCCTTCACCCCCTTCGGCGCGCCGGTCACCTCGATGACCGGGCCGGCAGGCTTTTGGGGGCGGGCCGCGGGAGCCCGCGGGGTGCGCCTGGCGGACGCGATGTGCTCGGACGCTGACCGGGCACCCGGTCCGGTATCCGCCGCCGCCCACGCGGCGATGCCGCCCGCGATGACGGCGGCCGTCGCGGTCACCGCGATGATCCGGGCCGTCGGCCGCATGGCGTGGTTGAACCCCCGCTACCGTCGATCGATGGCATCCGCCGGACGGCGGCGCGCGATGCCACACTCTACCGGCGCGCGACCGCGCCTTGAGGCTCTCATTATCGCCGATGTCATAACCGGGCTACGGATCGTCACTAAATCGTTCGCTTGACGGCGGTTCAGGAGGGTTGTTCTTACTTAAGATAAGTATTCCCAGCGGGAGGCTCACGGGCATGCTGGACCTGCGGTCCGCAGGGTGAGCCCGCCCGCGCAGAACGCGCTGAGCGGGGCGATATCTCATGCCGCTGCATAGCGGACAACGGGTGGCCGCGGCACGGTCCCTCGGCATGGGCCGGGTCCCGCCAGGCACAGTGGGCCGGGTCGTCAAGGTCGGATTCTTCGGCAGCTGCGACGTGAACTTCGGGCGTGGACGGGTCCTGCATGGCTTGACCCGCGACGCGCTACGGTTCCCGGACGGCGGATCGTGGTGGACGCGTCCATGGAAGCGGCGGTAAGGCTGAGCCGGCGCTGCCGGCGCTGCCGGCGCTGCCGGTACTGCCGGCGCTGTCGGTACTGCCGGCGCTGGCGAGCTGGCGTTGACGGTGCGGGTGGCCTTCGGCCAGATCCGACAGCGGGATCATGACCGGCTGCTCGTCCCGGGCGGCGATGACGGCCTGGCCGGCGGTGAGGTCGGCGATGAACGTGCATAGCGTGATGGCCGGATCGTCTGCCTCGTGATCGCGGCGGACACCGCAGGGCAGCGGCGTGTCAGCGAGGACGCGCAGGAACCAGGCCGGATCGGGGTCCTGCTCCGGTACGCCGAGCGCGCTCAGCGTCTGGCCGCGGGCCACGCTGTTTCCTCCGGGGGCTGGCTCGGCACCGGGGAGGTACCTGCCGTGGTTGGTATGCCACAGCAGGGGACCTGACTCAGCCCCGGCCGCCACGCTCGCATGACGCCCGGCCAGGGCCTCCACGTTGACGATCTGCCCGGCCCGATCGCCGATCGTGTAGGCGAAGCCGCCCGCGGAGGGATGGGTGCTCAGGTAATCAACCGCCATCTCAAGGGTCCTGGCCGATCGCTGCAGCCCGCGCCCGACGAAATGGCGGGCCGCGCCGTGGCCGGGCGAGGCGACCGGCAGGTGATCGATGGTCCACACCAGCCCGTCGGCGGTGACGGTGAACGCGTTGGTGGGCAGAAAGCCGGGATACCAGAAGGCGGTCAGGGTCGGCAGGCCGTCGAGAGCGAGCGTGAGCAGGGCGCATTGCCCGACGTTCTCCGGTGAGCCGTCCTCGTTGTGGCCGATGAGGGACCGCTCCCGCCGCCAGGCCAGGTCGCTGCAGCCGATGCCGCCGGTCACCGGACCGAGGTCACCGCGGAAGTTCATCAGGGCCAGATCCTCGAACGGCATCGCCGCCCCTTCGGCGAACGCGGCCAGCTCGGCCCAGGCCTCCGGGAAGCGATTTTCGCTGGCTTGCCGCACGCTAGCCAGACGCCCGTTCCCTGGCGGGCCGGCGACGTGCTGGCGGAGCTTGGCCGCCAGTCCCCAGGTCTTGGTGAGCGCGGCCAGCTCGTCGCGCATGTGCTCGCCGAGGGCCCGGAAGGCCTCGCGGTCCGGCCCCCGGAGCACGATCCAGCGCAACCCGCCAAGCCGGTGCTCGTCGAGCGAGACATTCATGTCGCGGCTCCCGTCGATCCCGGGTGCCCCCCGCGACCAACGTACGCCTTCGTTTCCGGCGCCCTCTAGTTGGCCTCGGTACCGTGCCAGGCGATGCCACCGGTAGCTGCGATGATGGTGAGCTTCATCTGCTGCTTCTTCCTCGTGTGTCCCGGTCGTCGACATGACGGATGGCAACGAGGAAACGTGACCTGAAACCAGCCTTACGGCCAGCCTGCCCCGGGCACCTCGACATCGAGGGCGACAACCTGGCCGCTGCCGGGCGCGACCATCTCGGACTCGGTCATGCCTTGCCAGACCGCCGTCACGATGAACAACGTCGTTCGCCCGGGCCCGCCCAGCATGCAGGCGAAGCCTCCGCGGTCAAGCTCGACGGCCTGCAGCACCCGACCGCCCTGAGCGACGCGCACGCAGCGCTTGTTGGGCACATCGGCGTACCAGACCGCGTTCTGCTCGTCGGAGCAGATGCCGTCCGGGACGCCTTCGCCCAGATGAGCCCAGATGCGGCGGTTGGACAAGCAGCCGTCGGTGCCGATGTCGAAAGCCGCGAGGTTGTGCCGGTAGGAGTCCGCGACGATCAGGCTGGAGTTGTCAGCGGTCACCGTCATCCCGTTAGGGAAAGCGATGTCGTCGGCGACCTGGTGCACCGATCCGTCCGCTGTCACCAGGAACACGAAACCGGGCTGGAACTCCGCCCCGGCCGTGGGGTCGAAGCCGGCCCGGTTGACGTAGATGTTGCCGCGCCCGTCCGCCACGATGTCGTTCCAGCCCGGCCGGCCCAGGTCGGCGTACGTGGACAAGGATCCGTCAGGCTCGCGGCACAGCAGCCGTCCATCCGGAGACGAGACGATCACCTGCCGCCCGTCCGGTAGCCAGTCGGTGCACAGCGGCAGCGATTTCACCTGCGCGACGACCTCGCTGTGCCCGGCCATATCAACGCTGAGCACCTCGCCCGCGGACCAGTCAGAGAAGTACAGCCGGTCACCGTGCCAGCGCGGCGACTCGACCAGCCCCCGCCCGGTGAGCAGCGTCCGCATCTCGTTCATCCCCACTACAACCCTCCGGCCCGATCGCGGCTGTGAACATGTCTCACCGATGGAGACGAACGGCCATCGGCCCGATCATCGCAGGATCGGCGGTCAGTTGCGGTCTGATCGTGCTGGCGATCTACCAAGCACGGTCCCTGGTATTTGAGTGACTTCTGGGACGATTGTTTAGTCGCATTCGTGAAAGTTGGAGACGGGGATGCTAGGGCCTGCTAGCCCGAGAGGTTCGTCTGTGGTGGCCAGTTCTTGGCCAAGCCTGCGAGAAGTCTTTAGCTGAGAAAGCCGGTCAAATCGAAAAGCCGAGCGTGTCAGGCGCAAGAATGTCGGACCGGCTTGCTACGATTAGTTTCGAAAGTTGAGCCTATATTACTGGAGTTTAGATCCATCAAGTCGTACACACTGTCCTATAAATAGCCACGGGGAGGTGTGATCAGCGCCCATGTGTACCGCTGCGGTTCCGGCTAGCGCCAGCGCAGGTGACGCGCTGGGGGCGGTGGAGTCGCTGCTGGCCGGGCTGGCCGGAGAGGACGACGTGGCGGGGCTGCCGGGCGAGGTGGTCGCCGAGCGGCTGCGGGCGCTGGAACGGATCGACGCCATCGCGGCCGCCGTCCGGGGCCGGCACCTGGAGGTCTTCGACGCCCAGGACGGGCACCTGGCCGACGGGCAGCGCACTGCCCGGACCTGGCTGGTGCACTGCACCCGCATCACCCGCCGGCAGGCCGCCGAGCACAAAGAGCAGCAGCTCCTGGCCCAGGCACATCCGGTGCTGCACGCGGCGCTGGCCGAGGGCTGGGTGCTGTCCACGTCCGAGGCGCTGCAGGTGGCCCGGTGGACCCGGCAGATCCCGAAGGAGTACCGGGCCACGGCCGAGGAGCTGGTGGTCGCGGCCGCGCGGGCCGGGGCGGACCTGCGGGGCCTGGCCAGGATCTGCGGGGAGATCCGCGAGCAGACCGCCAGGCCCGACCCCGGCCCGGACCCCGCCCCCGGCCCGGACGGCGAGGACGGCGAGAACGGCCAGGACGAGGAGGACCGGGACCGGGCCGTGTGGCTCGGGACTACGTTCCAGGGCGCCGGGGTCATCCGCGGGGATCTGACCTCGGGCTGCGCGTCGATGGTGCGGGCGGTGCTGGACGCCCTGGCGGCGCCACAGGGCGGCGGGGACCTGCGGACCGGGCCCCAGCGCTACCACGACGCGCTGGCCGAAGCCATGCGCCGGCTGCTGGCCTCCAACCTGCTGCCGCAGCGGGCCGGGCAGCCCGTCAAAGCCCTCGTCCACATCTCCTTCGCGGACCTGTGCCAGCGGGACGCCGACTCCGGGGTGCAGGACAAGTGGATCGCGCAGTACCGGGCCCGGTGGGCCGCCCACCGCGCCGCCGCGTCGGTCAGCACCGGCGACGGCGGCGCCTGGCTGGACGGGGACAAAGCCCGCAAGATCGTCTGCGACGCCATGCTCATCCCCGTGGTGACCGGTGACGTTGATCCCGGCGCGGTCGACGAGCTGATCCTGCTGTGCGTGCGGTATCACCGCATCCGCACGGACGGCACCGGCAGCACGGATGGCGCCGGGAGCGGGGACGTCCCGCCCGGGCTGACAAGGAGCGCGGCCCGGGAGGCGCGGCAGGCCGCGGCGGTGGCCGAGCTGCTGGCCGGGCTGGAGCACCAGATCATCGCCAAGGTCCTGCAGGTCGTCTCGGGTCCCAATGGGGCCGCGTCGTTCCTGCGGCGGCAGCTGCTCGGCAAGCCCCTGGGCGGGCCGTCGCTGCCGCTGGACGTGGGGCAGACTGACGACATCCCGGTCCACCTGCGGCGCCTGGTGGCACTGCGGGACCAGACGTGCCAGTTCCCCGGCGGCTGTGACCAGCCCGCGTCGGGCTGCGAGGCGCACCACGTGGTGCACCGGGCCGACGGCGGCCGGACCAGCCTGGACAACCTCAAGAATTACTGTTGGTGGCACCACCACGTGGTGTTGCACCAGATGGGGTGGGTTCTGACCGCCCACGCCGACGGGACCAGCGAGGTGCGAAGCCCGGGCGGGAAGATCATCCGCAGCCACGACCCGCCACCCCGGCCGGGGTGACCGGGCCGGGGTGACCGGGCCGGCCGGCAAGACCGGTGTGACGAGGCGGGCTCTTGGGTGGGTTAGCGCCTATTTGGAAACCCGGTTCTAGAGCGCAGGCTTGATGAGCGGCGCGTCCCGCGTGAACGGCCGGAACCCGACTCCGTAGTACAGTCCGCGCGCCCGCGGGTGCCCCGGTGCACCTAGGCAGACGACCGTCATGTGGGTGGCCCCGGCCTCCCGCGCGAGATACATACTGTGCAGGAGCATCGCGGTGCCAAGCCCGAGACGCCGGTAGCCCGGGTGCGTCCCGACGGGCTCGAACTGGGCGGTCTTGTTGGCCTCATCCAGCCACATGATCGTGGACGCGGCCATGGTTCCGTCCGGTGCCTCCACCAGGACGTGAAGGTCGCCGCGGTACGCGGCCATCCGCCGGACGCCTTCGTAACCTTCGGCGGTGTAGGTCGATGGGGCCCAGGCATCCACGTGCGCTCGGACCGCGGCCTCGGGCCCGGCCTCATCGGCCGTGCGGAACCTGAACCCCTTCGGCAGCACCGGCTGCTCCACATCGGTGAGGTCCCGCTCATTGAGCTGAGTCCAGGAGCCGGTGTCGCCGAGAGAGGCCGGGTCGGTCTGGTATCCGTGCGCGGCCCACCTAGTCAGCGCGAACTCGTCGGCGGCCGACGGCGCTACCGTGCGCTCGAGGCCCGCCGCTGCCGTGTCATACCAGCCGATCACCTCGTCCACCAGGGCAGCGTGGCCGGGATGGACCTGATATCCCAGATAGGCGCCGGTGGCGTCGGTCACCGACCCGTCGCTCCGCCTGACCTGGTGCGGGAGATAGGCCCAGCCCCACGCCACCAGGGCGTCGCCGGAGAACCACAGCCGGCGCGGCCAGGTCCCGCCGTCACTGGCGTGGCCCTTGCCCCAGATCCAGGCCAGCTCCCCGAACGACGCGTCGCTGTTCACCAAGTCCGGGCGGATCGCGGTGACACGCTGCGCCAGGCCCTGCATGAGCCCTATGTCCGCGGCGGTCACCAGATCGAAGTCATCCATGATGGGCCACTGTGCCAGCATCCGGCAAAGCCGTCGAACTGTTTCCTGCGGTCACTGATGCAGTCAGAACTGGCAGGGCAGGCGCTTGATGCCGTTCACGAAGCTGGACAGGAGGCGGTCGGGCTCCCCCGCGGTGATGGCGGGGACGCGGGTGAGCAGCTCGCGGAGCATGACGGTGAGCTCACGGCGGGCCAGGTGGGCGCCCAGGCAGAAGTGCGGGCCGGCCCCGCCGAAGCCGAGGTGCGGGTTCGGGGAACGGGTGATGTCGAATCGTTCGGGCTCGGCGAACACGGTCTCGTCACGGTTCGCGGAGTAGTAGAACAGCACGACCTTGTCGCCCTCGCGGTAGTCCTGGCCGTTCATGGTGTAGTCCCGGGTCAGGGTGCGTCGCATGAAGATGACCGGCGAGGCGTGCCGGACGATCTCTTCGACCGCACCTTCGAGCCGGGCCTCGAGGTCGGCCAGAAGCAGCGCACGCTGCTCGGGGAACCCGGTGAGCAGCAACAGCGCGTGCGACAGCGCGGTGCGGGTGGTCTCGTTGCCGGCCACGACCAGCAGGATGAAGAACGAGGCGAGCTCGGCACTGGTCAGCTGCTCCCCGTCGATGTTCGCGGTCACCAGGGCCGAGACCAGGTCGTCGGCGGGCGCCTGCGCGCGGGCGGCGGCCAGGCCCGTGACGAGGTCAGCGAGGGCCTGCCCGGCACCCAGGATCTGGGTCACCGCCACATCGAGATCCTCGCTGAGGAATTCCGGATCGAACCCGGACAAGATGATGTTGGTGTTGGCCAGGACCATCTCGTACCGGTCATCCGGGACGCCCATCATGTCGCAGATGATCTTTAGCGGCAGCCGGGCCGAGACGTTCGGCACGAAGTCGCACGGCCCCGTGGCCAGCAGGTCATCAACGATGGCGGTGGCCGCGCGGCGCACGTCGGCCTCGAACTTCGCGATCATCCGCGGGCTGAACGCGCGGGAGACGATCCGGCGCAGCCTGGCGTGCCGGGGATCATCCATGTTGATCATGGACCCGAAGTACTCGTTGAACTCGGCGGGCAGGTCCGCGATGTTCGTCGCGCCTTTCCCGGAGCAGAACACCTCGGGGCGGCGGCTGGCCTCGGCCACGTCCGCGTACCGCACCAGGGCGTAGTACCCGGGGCCCTTCTCGCTGAACGGAACCTCCGGCTCGGCGTAGAACCGAGGGCTCTGAGCCCGCAACAGCGCGAAGGCCGATGCCCGTTCGGCCAGCGGCAGGCCCCAGAACGCCGTGTCCGACAGGTCTATCCCGGCAACAGTCATGACCCGGCGCCTTTCGCGAGAGCTGGTTCTACTTCACCACGAGGTATCGGTGACTGGCTAGCACCCGCATCGGAGACTGGCTAGCATCCGCCTAGGCTTGGGCGCATGGATACCGGCGTAGCGATCTTCCCGACCCACGACGCCATCGCGCCCGCCGACATGGCACGGCTCGCTGAACAGCGCGGGCACGAGTCGCTGTTCTTCCCCGAGCACACGCACATCCCGGCCAGCCGGGAATCGGCCTGGCCAGGGGGCCGCGACCTGCCGCGCCGGTACGCCCACACCTTCGACCTGTTCGTGGCCGTAACCGCGGCGGTGACCGTCACCTCCCGGCTACGGGTCGGCTCGGGCATCTGCCTGGTGATCGAGCGGGACCCGATCACCACGGCCAAGGAGGTGGCCAGCGTCGACTACCTGTCCGGCGGCCGGTTCGAGTTCGGCGTCGGCGCGGGCTGGAACCGGGAGGAGATGGCTGACCACGGCACTGATCCGCGGCGGCGGATGGCGATCCTGCGGGAGCGGGTGGAGGCCATGAAGGCAATCTGGACGCAGGACGAGGCCAGCTACGCGGGCGAATACGTCGCGTTCAGCCGGATCTGGTCCTGGCCCAAGCCGGCCCAGCGGCCCCATCCCCCGGTGCTGGTGGGCGGGAACGGGCCGGGCGTGCTGGACCGGGTGCTGGCGTTCGGCGACGCGTGGTTCCCGAACCACGAACGGGGCGGGGTCCTGGACCGGGCCGCGGAACTGCGGGCGCGGGCTGACCGGCCGGTGGGGCTGATGGTGATGGGCGTTCCGGCGGACGCCAAGGTGCTCGAGGCGTACGCGGCCGCGGGCTTCCAGCGGGCCGTGCACTGGCTTCCGTCGGCCCCGCGCGGGCCGGTCGAGCGGGCCTTGGACCAGTACGAGGCGGCCGTCGCGGAATTCAACGGTGAGTAGCCGGCCGCGCTTACAGCGTGGCCGGCAGCCCGAGAGCCGGGAACATCTTCGCGTTGAACACCGTGACCTCGGCGATCACGCCCGCCTCCATGCGCATGACGTCGAGCTTGAACGCGCGGAACTTCGTGTCGTCCGGCCTGCGCAGGTAGCCCGCGGCGGCCGGCATCCGGTTGGCCGCCGTCGGCAGGACGCGCCAGTCGCCCATTGCGACGGCGGTGGCCATGAGCGACCTGATCGTGTCCCGGCCGTCGAAGGAGTACGGCTGGGGCGGCATGGTGATCCGGAGGTCCTGGGCGGCCAGTGCGATGGCCGCCTCGGCGTCGAGGCGTTCGTGTGCGTCGATGAACTGCTGGAGCAGTTCGCGCTCCTGCGCGGTCGGCTCGTGAGCGGACCATTCGGCCCGCCGCGGCGGCAGGTGCGACTGCATGGTCGCCCGCGCGCGCTGCAGGGCGCTGTTGGCCGCGGCCACGCTGGCACCCAGCGCTGAGGCGGTCTCGGTGGCCGGCCAGCCCAGGACGTCACGGGCGATCAGCGCGGCCCGCTGCCGGGGCGGAAGGACCTGCAGGGCGGCCAGGAAGGCCAGCGAGATCGTCTCCCGCTGGATGGCGACCGCCTCGGGCTGCTCGTCGGCGGGCGCGGCCTGGTCCAGCAGCAGATCCGGGTACGGCTGGATCCACGGCACCTCGGCCATTGAGCGCATCCCGGCGGGCCGGCGCGAGTTGCGCCGCAGCATGTCGAGGCAGACGTTCGTGGCGATGCGGTACAGCCAGGCGCGGAACTGCGACCCGCCCTGGAACCCCGACCGGCCGCGCCAGGCATGCAGGAACGTCTCCTGCACCGCGTCCTCGGCCTCGTCGAACGAGGCGAGCATCCGGTAACAGTGGACGTGCAGTTCGCGCCGGTGGCGTTCGGCCAGCGCGGCGAACGCGGGCTCGTCGCCCGCGATGGCCGCGCTCACCGTCTCCTCCGCGCTGGCGGCCTGGTCAGTCTGATCCATGCTGAGCCTTATCTCCTGAGTGCGGAAGCCGATGTTCACCCATGAAACGGCGGGCAGCGGGCCAGCTCATCGGTGCCGCGATGACGGCAAGGTCACAGGTCGAAGTCCGGCCGCCGGCCGGCCGGGACCAGCTCGGCGTACTCGGGATGTTCGGCGATCCAGCTCCGCATGAACGGGCAGTAGGGCAGGACGCCCAGGTGGCGTTCCCGGGCTGCCTCCAGGCTGGACCGAGCGAGGTGTCCGGCGAGGCCGTGGCCGCGGAACCTCGGGTCGATCTCGGTGTGCAGGAACGCGATGTTGCCGTCGCGCAGGTGGTACTGGACGAAGCCGGCTAGCTCGCCGTCCGCTCGGATCTCGTACCGCTCCTGCTCCGGGTTGTCGGCGACCTGCAGATCCATGCACCCAGGATAATGACCCGGTCAGCCCACCTCGGTGGCGTAGACGACGAAATTGCTCAGGTAGTGGCCGGTCGCGAGGTCGAAGGTCCCGCCGCAGGTGATGAGGCGCAGTTCCGCGTCGGGGACCGGGCCGTAGACGTCCTCGGTCGGGAAGTGGTCCTTGAGGTACTCCTGGACCGACGTTACGCGGAACTCGACCGTGGTCCCGTCGGCCCGCTTGACGTAGATCTTGTCCCCGCGAGTCAGCGTGTCGAGGCGCCAGAACACCCCGGGCAGGTGGTGGCCGTCGATGTGCCCGATGATGATGGACGAGCCGATGGCGCCCGGCCGGGGGCTGCCGGTGTACCAGCCCGCGATCGTGTACGAGGTCGGCACCTGCAGCTCGCCGTCTGAGGTCAGGCCGAGGGTGATCAGGTTCGTCCGCACGCCGATCAGCGGGATGGTCAGCGAGACCGGAGCGGCGACCGGCTTGGGCGTCGCCGACTGCGGCACGGCCACGATCGGGCCGGTCGGCGCGGGCAGGGCCCCCACCCCGGGCGCCGGGGGGCGCAGGGCCGGGGTCCCGTGCCGCGTCAGCAGCAGGCCGGTCGTGGCCCCGGCGATCACGACCAGGCCGGCCGCGAGCGCAAGCGCCGCGGCCGGCCAACGGGTCGGCATTGCTTAGATCCCGGTGCTCAGCTGACGGTTACGCCGCAGCCGCAGCCCGCCGGTCAGGGCGAGGAGGCCGCCGGCTCCGATCGCCGCCAGCCACGGCACCGGCGAACCCGGTCCGTGTCCCGCGGTGCCGCCGAAGCCGGTCGAGACACCACCGAGCGGCGGCTCGCCGCTGCCCGACGCGTCCTCCAGGCTGACGACCTCCAGGCCGTTAGCGCCGTCGAGCACGACCAGGGTGTGGACGGTCCCGGCGGCCAGCGTGACGCTCGAATTCGCCTCACCGGCGCCCGCGCCCGCGCTCACGGTCACGGTCACGGTGCCCGGGGAGACCGGCTGGTACGCGCTCACGTTGGCGAACTTCAGGCTGCTCGCGAGCACCGTAGAGCCGAGCGTCACCTTGACCACCTGGTCTTTCAGGGACGCCTGGATCACGCGGACCAGGGCTTGTCCTGACGGCGTGGTCAGCTTGTCGTCCAGGACCTGGAGCCGCAGGCCCGATTCGGGTCCCATCCCCGCCACCGTGTAGGCGTGACCGGCGGCGATCGTGACGCTGGTGGACAGGACGGGCTGGCTGGTGGCGGACGCGCCGGCGGCGCGCATGGCCACGCTGTAGTCGCCCGCCTGGACCGACTCGTACGGCGAGACCGTTCCGTAGGCGACGTGATGGAGCACGATCATCGCGTTGGAGTTGCCGAATGAGTAGAGATACACGTCGACCGCGGGCGTGTTCGGGGATAGGTGGGCCAGTCGGATCCAGCCCGTACCCATGGTCGCAGAGGACGCGAACGCAGTCGCGGCGGCGGGTATGCCCAGCAGCAGGGCCGACGCGGCCAGCAGCATGAGCAATCGCCTGGTTAGTCTCGAGATTTTCATGGACCCCTCCCTGTACCCCCGCCGGTAAAGCGCTAGGGGCCGTTCAACCCCAGCGGACCCGGGGCGTCGTACTGCACGGTGACCAGCTGACCGCTAGCGGTCCTGGCCTCGCGGTACTGTGAGGGTCGGTAGGTGGTTTGCTGAGCCAGGAACGCGAGCATCGCCGACAGGCCGGCGGATGCCGAAGCACCAATCTCGGCGCCGCGGAGCGGGACCTCCGGACTTGCACCTGGCGACGGGTCATTAAAAAGTACCAGTCGTATAGCCATTTCGTGGGCAAGTAGCCCAAGCGTTATGAGCAGCCGGGGATCGACGTTACCGGCCAAGAGGGCACTTCGGGCTTGGGCGGTGGCCTGGACGTTCTTGTTACTCAGCAATTGATGGCCCGCTTGGATGCGGGCCTGTTTCGCCGCGGCGAGGGAGGATTCGAAGGCGGCGGTGCCGCCGGGAACCAGGTAGCGGATGTCGATCCGCTGCGCGCCGGAGCCGAAGCTGGCCAGCAGCTGCGGCGCGTACACGCTGGCCAGGCGCGGGCCGAACTGGCTGCGCAGCGCGGGCGTGGCGACGATCACCTCGACGCCCAGCGGATCGGAGGCGGACGGCTGGATCATCGACAGCCTGCTGGCCGAGACGTCGGCGGCCTGCAGCGCCTGGCACATCAGCGGATCGCAGCCGATCAGCACGCTGGGCAGCACCTGCTGCGCGATCCAGGCCGCCGCCTGGCCGCGGGTCGCCGCGGCGGCCTGCAGCGCGCTGGGCGGGCCCGTGGACGTCTCCTCTACGGAGGAGGTCTTGTGGGTCTGCTCGCCCTTAGCGGTGAAGGCCAGCGTCACCAGCGCCCCGAGCGCCATGGCGGCGATTGCGCTCAGTACGAGGGCCCCGCGCTGACGCCGCCGGCCTTTGCGGGCATGCCGTTGGCGCCACAGCCGCCACGTATTCGCGGCAACGGTCGCCCACGATGGGTCTCCGGTCGTCCCGTGCTGCTCACCCATCTCCGCACCCCCACAACCCCGCCCGCGCGCGGGGTTGGCTACCAAAGCCGTTCGATCGTACGCTTCTGTCTCCGATTTCATCCAATACAACCATTTATTGTTCATAATGTCGCGAAGTTCACGAACATGAACATGCACGACCACGGTGCGCTTTTCGCCCGATAAGGTCCGGGCATAGGGTGCGAGCGTGCTTGATTATGACCACGAGGCGGCGCACTACGACGCCACCCGGGGCGGAGACGCGCGAGCCGACGCGGCCGCCCGCGCGATCGAAACACTGCTCGCCCGGGCCGCGGGGGATGCCGTGCGGCTGGCCGACATCGGATGCGGAACCGGAATTGTCACCGTCCGGCTGCTGCGGCCGGGGCGTTCGGTTATCGGGATCGACCGGTCAGCCGGGATGGCGGCGGTGGCGGCGGGGCGGTTGCCCGGCCGGGTCGGGCTCGGGAACGTCACCCGCCTCCCGCTGGCCCGCGGATCGGCCGACGTGGTGACGATGGTGTGGCTGTTGCATCTGCTGCCGCCCGACGACGTGGCCCAGGCGGTGGCCGAGGCCGGTCGTGTGCTGCGCCGCGGTGGCTTGCTGATCACCACGGCGGGAAAGAACGACGCCGCCTTCGCCCAGGTCGACGACGTGGTAGCGATCGTCGGACCGGTCCGGGCCAGGTTCGATCACGACCAGACGGACCGGCTGGACCGGCTGACCGACCTCGCCCGGCGGCAGGGCCTCGGCCTGGCCGCGCAGACCACCTTCGCCGGCATGGGCCAGGGCGCCAGCCCGCGTCGCTGGCGCAGGAGGCTGGCCGAGGATCACGGGCCCCCGTGGATCAAGGCGGCGGGCCCGGAGTGCGTTGACACGCTGTGCGCGGAGCTGGCCCGGCTGCCCGACCAGGACCGCCCGCGGCCGGATCCGGTCTATCAGCTCGCCGCGCTACGGAAGAGCTAGGACCTCGTCACGGCGCGCGGCCCATTGCAGCGAGTGACGGATTCCGTCATGAATGTCGTACTGCGGTACCCAGCCGAGCAGGCGCTTCGCGCGGTCGATACGGGTGTAGGCGCCGGCCGCGTCCCCGGGCCTGCGATCGGCGTCGCGAACCTCGATCGGGGGGTCGACGGCTCGGTTGAACGCGGCGGCGAGCTCCCGCACCGTGGTGCCCTGGCCGGTGCCCAGGTTGATCGCCAGCGCCGGCCCGGGCAGCGCGTCGAAGGCAGTCAGGGCGGCCAGATGAGCCGCGGCCAGGTCCCACACATGGATGTAATCCCGCAGGCCCGAGCCATCCCGGGTCGGGTAGTCCGTTCCGGTGACCAGGAACGGCACGCCTTCTTCCCGGGCGCGGATCATGGCGCCGAGGACATGGGTAGGCCGCCGCAGCTGCAGGCCGGTCCGCATTTTGGGGTCCGCCCCGATGAGGTTGAAGTATCGCAGGGACAGCACGTGCAGGGGCTGCGCCGCGGCGATGTCGGCCAGGATCGCCTCGCACATGGCCTTGCTGCGCCCGTACGGGCTGCCCGGCTGCACCGGCGAGTCCTCCTCGACGGTGAGGTCCTCGGCGGCGCGGTAAATGGCGGCCGAGGAACTGAATATCAGCCGCCGGCCACCGTTGCGGAGCAGGTGCGTGACGAAGTCGAGGCTTTTCACCACGTTCGCCCGGTAATACCCCACCGGGTCGGCGACTGAGTCGGAAACCACGATCATGGCGGCGCAGTGGATCACGGCGTAGATATCAGGATGCTTCGCGAAGACGCGATCAACCAGGGGGCCGTCGGCGATGTCGCCTTCGTAGAACTCCCGGCCGCTGGTGAACTCGCGCCGGCCGGTCACCAGGCTGTCCAGGATCACCGGCTCGATCCCGGCGTCCAGGCAGGCCGAGGCGATCGTGCTGCCGACGTAGCCGGCGCCCCCTGCGATCAGGATCTTCACGTGTCGACGCCGAGGATTTCCGCGGCCCGCTCCCGCATCTCCACCTTCCGTACCTTACCGGTCACCGTCATCGGGAACTCGTCCACGACGTGTACGTACCGGGGGATCTTGTAGTGCGCCAGCTGCCCGGCGCAGAACGACCGCAGATCCTCCGCGGTCAGCGTGGAAGCGCCGGGCCGCAGGCGGATCCAGGCCATGAGCTCCTCGCCGTAGCGGGCGTCCGGGACGCCGATCACCTGAGCGTCCAGGATGTCGGGATGGGTGTAGAGGAACTCCTCGACCTCCCGCGGGTAGATGTTCTCGCCGCCGCGGATCACCATGTCCTTGATCCGGCCGGTGATGGCCAGGTAGCCGTCCTCGTCCATGACCGCGAGGTCCCCGGTGTGCATCCAGTGCGCCGCGTCGACCGCCTCGGCGGTCTTGTCCGGCTGTTCCCAGTAGCCGAGCATCACCGAGTAACCCCGGGTGCACAGCTCGCCCGGTGTGCCCCGCGGCACCGTCACGCCGGTCACCGGGTCGATGACCTTCACCTCCAGGTGCGGCCCGACGCGGCCCACCGTGGACACCCGGCGGTCCAGCGAATCGTCGGGGCGGGTCTGTGTCGAGACCGGTGAGGTCTCGGTCATGCCGTAGCAGATGCCCACCTCGCGCATGGACATCCGGGACATGACCTGCTTCATCACTTCCACCGGGCACGGCGAGCCGGCCATGATGCCGGTGCGCAGGCTGGACAGGTCATAGTCGGTGAAGGAAGGCACGGACAACTCGGCGATGAACATCGTCGGCACCCCGTACAGCGAGGTGCAGCGCTCGGCTTGCACGGCTTCCAGGGTCGCGACCGGATCGAAGCTCGGCGCGGGGATGACCATGCACGCGCCGTGGCTAGTGGCCGCGAGATTGCCCATGACCATGCCGAAGCAATGGTAGAAGGGCACCGGAATGCAGATCCGGTCGGCTTCGGTGTAGTCGCACAGCTCGCCGACGAAGAAGGCGTTGTTGAGAATGTTGTGGTGTGAAAGCGTCGCGCCTTTCGGGAAACCAGTGGTACCCGAGGTGTACTGGATGTTGATGGGGTCATCGATGTCGAGCTGAATGCCGCTGAGCGCCGCGCGGTCCAGCCGCCTCCCGTTCTCCAGCATCCGCTGCCACTCCGGGTGGCCGATGACCACGACATGAGCCAGGCCGGGACAGCGCGGTCGTACCTCGGCGATCATGCCCACATAGTCGGAGGTCTTCAGCCGCTCGGCGCAGACCAGCAACTTGGTGCCCGACTGGTTGAGCACGAACTCCAGCTCGCGGGTGCGGTAGGCCGGGTTGATGTTGACCAGGATCGCGCCGATCTTGGCCGCCGCGTACTGAGTGAGGGTCCATTCCGCGCAGTTCGGCGCCCAGATACCGACCCGATCGCCCTTCTCGATGCCCATTTCCAGCAGCCCGAGGGCCACGGCATCGACGTCGGCCGCCAGTTCCGTATAGGTCCAGCGCCGCCCCGCCTCGGGGTCCGACCGGTCGACCAGCGCCTCGCGATCCCCGAACGCCCGCACCGTGGCGTCGAAGTTCCCGCCGATCGTGTCGCCTAGCAGCGGCGTTGCCGATTCTCCCGATGAGTAACTCAGCGCGGCAGACATGGCGCTTACCTCCAAGCCTGGTTTTACCTGGCATTCCATCTCGGTCCAGTGTGGCATGGTTTGCCGGTCAGCTTTGTGGTCGACTTGACATACTGCCGTCATCTTCAGGGCGGATAATGAATGATAGATATGGGCGGTCCCGGCCATAACGGCCGAGATCGGGGAGGGTAAAAATATGCAACTCCGGCAGCTTGACGTCCCAGTGGACGGGGGGGAACTGCGGGTGCTCCAGTGGGGTACCGGCAGACGGGTGGCGGTCGCCGTGCACGGGATCACGGCCTCGGCCATGTCGTGGCAGGCGGTGGCGCGCCAGATGCCGCCTGGCTGGACGCTCGCCGCTCCTGACCTACGGGGACGCGGCCACAGCGCCCACCTGCCCGGCCCTTACGGCCTGGAACGGCACGCCGCCGACGTGACCGCGGTCCTGCGGCATTTCGGCGGCCGGCCCGTCCTGGCCGGGCATTCGATGGGCGCGTACGTCGCGCTGCTCACCCGCGACGCGCATCCGAACCTGTCGCGGCGCCTGGTCCTGGTGGACGGGGGGCTGCCGCTGCCGGTACCGGACGGCGTCGATCCCGAAGAGGCGCTGGAAGCCGCCATCGGCCCGGCGATCGCCCGGCTGCGGCAGACCTTCCCCAGCATCGACGCCTACCTGGACTTCTGGCGGGCGCACCCGGCGCTGGCCGGCCACTGGACGGCCGATGTGGAGGCGTACGCCCGCTATGACCTGACCGGCGTGCCGGGCAGCATGCGGTCGAGGGTAGCCGCCGAGGCGGTCAGCCCCGACAACCGCGACGTGATAGCGGACAAGCCGTTCGCGGACGCGCTGGGCCGGCTCACGCAGCCGACGCCGCTGCTGACCGCGCCGGCCGGGTTCCTCGGCGAGCCGCCGGGCCTGTTCCCGCCCGAACTGGTCGCGGGGTGGGCCGAACGCGTCCCCCAGCTGCGGCCGCAGCAGGTCCCCGACGTGAACCACTACACGATCCTGTTTGACAGGCGGGCCGCCGCGATCATCGCCCGGGCGATCACCACCGTGGCGGTCTAGCCGGTCCGGCTGCCTCTGCGATGAGGCAGTATGGAGTCGTGACCCAGCTGGCCGAGACGACGTTCGGCGTAGTCCTGGACGTCGTCTCAGCCGGGAACGCGCTGGTGCTGAGCGGAGCCGGCTTGTCCACCGAGTCCGGCATCCCCGATTACCGCGGGCCGACCGGCCTGGCCCGGCGCGCGACCCCGATGACCTACCAGACCTTCACCGGGAGCGCGGCCGCCCGGCGCAGGTACTGGGCCCGGAGCCAGCTGGGCTGGCGGCACATCGGCCGGGCGGTGCCCAACCGGGGTCACCACGCCGTTGCCGAACTCGGCCGCCGCGGGCTGCTGGCCGGGATCATCACGCAGAACGTCGACGGCCTGCACCAGGCGGCCGGCGCGGCCGAGGTGACCGAACTGCACGGCAGCCTGCACCGGGTCATCTGCCTGTCGTGCGGGCAGCGCACGCCCCGGACCGACCTGCACGACCGGCTCGAGGCCGCCAATCCCGGCTGGGCTTCACGGGTCTCCGCGACAAGGATCAACCCGGACGGGGACGCGGTCCTGCCCGACGAGGCGATCGAGTCCTTCCAGGTCGTCGGCTGCCGGGCCTGCGCTGGCGTGCTCAAGCCCGATGTGGTGTTCTTCGGCGAGAATGTGCCCCGGCTGCGGGTGCAGGCTTGCTATGTGATGGTCGAGCAGGCCAGCTCGCTGGTCGTCCTGGGCTCCTCGCTGACCGTGATGTCGGGCTTGCGTTACGTCCGGCACGCGGCGAAGTTGCCGGTGCCGGTCGTGATCGTCAACCAGGGGGTCACCCGGGGCGACGCGTATGCGTCCGCGACGCTGGACGCCCCGCTGGGCCAGGCGCTAACCGAGCTGGTGGCCGCGCTGCGATGACCGACTTCGACGTGGTGACCGGGGCGTTCAGCTATTCCGGGGCGGTCATCGCCAGCGAGCTGCAGGCGGCAGGCCGCCGGGTCCGGACCCTCACCGGGCATCCCGGTCGCGCGCCCGCGGGCACGGCCATCGAGGTCAGGCCGCTGGACTTCGCCGATCCCGCCGGGCTGACCGAATCGCTGCGCGGGGCCCGGACCCTGGTCAACACGTACTGGGTGCGCTTCGCGCACGGCGCGGTCAGCCACGAGACGGCGGTGGCCCGGTCGCGCGTGCTGTTCCAGGCTGCCGCCGAGGCGGGAGTGCACCGGGTGGTGCACGTGTCGATCACCCACCCCGACGCTGACTCGCCGTATCCGTACTTCCGCGGCAAGGCAGCGGTCGAGCAGGCGCTCGTGGATCTCGGACTACCGCACACCGTGCTGCGGCCGGCCATCCTGTTCGGCGGCCACGGGGTCCTGATCAACAACATCGCCTGGCTGCTCCGCCGTCTGCCGGTTTTCGCCGTGGGCGGGACCGGCGAGTACCGCATCCGCCCGATCCACGTCGATGACCTGGCCCGGCTGTGCGTCCGGGCCGCTGAGTCGACCAGAACCGAGATCCTCGACGCGGTGGGGCCCGACCGCCCCGCCTTCATCGACCTCGTCCGCGTCATCAAGGAGGCGGTGGGCAGCCGCAGCGCCGTCGTCCGCGTGCCCGGCGCGCTCATCGCGCCGACCGCGGGGCTGCTCGGCCTGGCGCTGCGTGACACGCTGCTCACCGCGGAGGAGTTCGAGGCGATGTCCGACGGCCTGGCCGACACCGACGGCCCGGCGACCGGGGAGATCTCCCTCATTCGCTGGATCACCGACCACAAGGGCACCCTGGGCCGCACGTACGCCAACGAGCTGACCCGCCACTTCAGGTGATTTTCTACCGAACGGGCCGTGGTGCGAGCGGCCGAGACAGCCCCACGCTGCACCTGCCTCATGCGTCTCGCAGGTACCCTCAGCCACTGCCCCGGATGCTCCGGCTGGGGCCTGGGGGCCCCTGGCCCCGTCCAGCGGGGCCGGGGCCACATAAGCCCCAAACGCCTACTGAACATTTGGGGCGCATGTTACCGATCGGATCTCCTGGGGCCGTCGTGACGATAAATCAGCGCGTCCTTCAGCCGAGGGCGCGGGGGTGGGACGAGGCGTAGACCTCGCGGAGCCGGTCCACGGTGATCAGCGTGTAGATCTGGGTCGTCGCGACCGATGCGTGGCCCAGCAGTTCCTGGACGACGCGGATGTCGGCCCCGCCGTCCAGCATGTGCGTGGCGAACGAGTGCCGCAGCGTGTGCGGCGACACGTCGGTTTCGGGGCCCAGGCCGGCCCGCTCGGCGGCGGCGTGCAGCACCCCCCAGGCACCCTGCCGGGTCAGGCGCCCGCCGCGGGCGTTCAGGAACACCGCCGGGCTCACCGAGAGCCGTCGCGACCCGGCGGCCAGGGCGGGCCTGGCCCGGACCAGGTAGGCCTGCAGGGCCCGCACCGCATAGCTGCCGACCGGGACCACCCGCTGCTTGCCGCCCTTCCCGGCCAGCCGCACCACCGGGTCGGCGTCCAGCTGCAGTTCGTCCACGTCGAGTCCGGTCGCCTCCGAGATCCGGGCTCCGGTCCCGTACAGAAATTCCAGCAGGGCGCGGTCGCGCAGCAGCCGCGGATCGCCGGACATCTCGTCCGGATCCGGGCCAGACGCCGCGAGCAGGCATTCCACCTCGGCCACGGTGATGGCCTTGGGCAGGCGCCGGGGCGGCGTCGGAGGCGGCACGTCACGCGCGGGGTCGGTATCGGCCAGGCCCTGCCTGGCCGCGAACGCGTGCAGTCCGCGGACCGCGATGACGGCCCGGGCCGCCGAGCTGACCGCCAGGGCCTCGTGCTCGGCGTCCCCCTCTCGCAGCGAAGCCAGGAACTCGGCCACGTCGGAAGGCGTGACGTCGCCGAGCCGGGCCTTGCCCCGCCCGGCCAGCGAAGACTCGTACCGGCGCAGGTCCCGGCGGTAGGACTCGACCGTGTTGCGGGCCAGGCCCCGCTCCACCACCAGGTGCTCCAGGTACCCGTGCACCGCTTCGCTCACCGTCTGGCCCGACGCCATGGCCCCACGGTGCCACACAGCGGGCGGCTCAGCCTGCCGACGCGCCTGGTTCGGGGCCCGGGATTGGGCGGCGCCGCGGGAGCGTGCGGACCGACCGGGTGGACAGCGCGAAGATGTTGCCGACGGCGACGAGCAGGCCCGCGGCGATCAGCGTGCGCCCGACCCCGATCGCGGCCGCGACCGGGCCGACGAGCAAGAGCCCGAGCGGGCCCAGCACGAACGATCCGAGGGCGTCGTACGAGGTCACCCGCGACAGCTTGTCGCGCGGGATGTACTCCGCCAGCGCGGTCATCCACAGCACTTCGAAGACATCGGCGGCCACGCCGTTGACCAGCATCGACGCAGCAGCCAGCCAGACCGGGGCGGGCACCGCGAGCAGGAAGAACGGCGGCAGGAACCCGAAGGTGGCGAGCGTGGCGACCAGCAGCGGGAAGGCCGGCCGGAGCCGCAGCGCGAGGAAGCTGCCGCCGATCAGGCCGACGGCGTTGGCGGTGACGATCACCGACCAGGCCAGCGCGCCGCCCCAGTGTTCCTTGGCCACGACCGGGCCGAGCACGTAGACGCAGGGCGAGAAGCACAGGTTGACCAGCGCGAACTGGACAACGACGACCCACACCCACCGCCGGGAACTGAACTCCTGCCAGCCTTCGCGAAGGTCGGCGAGCAGGGTCGCGGGCTGCTGGGCGCGACCGCGGCGCGGCGCCCCCGAGGTCAGCACGAGCACGGCCGAGGCCAGGAACGTCAGCGCGTCGATCCCCAGGGCCCAGCCGACGCCCACCGCGACGATAATCCCGCCCGAGGCCGCCGCGCCCGCCAGGCTCGCGGCATTCTGCGATAGGCGGATAAGCGCATTGGCGGACTGCAGTTGCGAGGCGTCCACAATTTCCGGTATCAGGCCACGGGAGGCCGGGATGAAGAGTGCATTAGCGGCGCCATTTAGGGCGGAGAGTCCGACGAGCAGGCCGAGCGGCGCGGTCCGGACGATAAACAACCCGGCAATCGCGCCCTGGGCGGCAAACGCCAGCAGGTCCGACCCCACCATGATCCGGTACCGGGGAAAGCGGTCGGCCAGCGCGCCGCCGAAGAGCAGGAACACGACCTGCGCGATCGATCGCCCGGCCAGCACGATCCCGAGCCTGCCCGCGGACCCGCCGGGCTGGCCGAGGACGGCGAAGGCCAGCGCCACGGGAGCCATCGAGGTACCGAGCAGCGAGATCGCGCGCGCAGCGAAGATATTGCGGAACGTATGGTGCCGCAGAATTCCGAGGTCGCGCTTCACGCGTTCGACCATAAGCGGGATTTAGCCGGACGTCGACCGGACAAACGTCACATGAAAAGCCGGGAACGGACCGGCGTGATACGTCGTTGGAGATAATGTACGGCGCGATGCGAAATTCGTTTTCCGAGCCAAATTAACATCATACCGGGCGCAGCGCCGTCCGGGTACCCGCCCGGCGTGGCGGACCGGTCTAGTTGAGGACCTCGGCGATGGGCGTGTACGCCAAGCCGTGGGCTTGGGCGACGGGCTCGCAAGTCACCTGGCCGTTGTAGGTGTTCAGGCCCAGGGCCAGGGCGGGGTCGGCGCGCAGCGCGTCCCGCCACCCTCGGTTAGCGATCTCGACCGTGTAGGGCAGCGTGACATTGGTCAGCGCGTGGGTGGACGTGTGCGGGACGGCGCCTGGCATATTGGCCACGCAGTAGAACAGCGTGTCGTGCACCTCGTAGGTCGGGTTGGCGTGCGTGGTGGGATGGGAATCCTCGAAACAGCCGCCCTGGTCAATCGATATGTCGACCAGCACCGCTCCGGACTTCATCCGGGAGACGAGCTCGTTGCTGATCAGCTTGGGAGCCTTGGCGCCCGGCACCAGGACGGCCCCGATGACCAGGTCGGCGTCGATCACCGCGCGCTCGATCTCGTAGGCGTTGGACGCGACCGTCTGGAGGTGCCCCTGGTAGATGGCGTCCGCCTGGCGGAGCCGGGCGATGTTCTTGTCCACCAGCAGCACCTCGGCCTGCATGCCGAGGGCGATAGCGGCGGCGTTCATGCCGGACACGCCCGCGCCGAGCACGACGACCTTGGCCGCGTACACGCCGGACACCCCGCCCATCAGCACCCCGCGGCCGCCACCGTCGCGCTGCAGGTGATGCGCCCCCACCTGCGGCGCCATCCGCCCGGCGACCTCGGACATCGGGGCGAGCAGCGGCAGCGAGCCGTCGGCCAGCTGGACGGTCTCGTAGGCGATGGACGTGACGCCCGCCCCGAGCAGGGCGTCGGTGCAGGCCTTGGAGGCGGCCAGGTGCAGGTAGGTAAACAGCACCTGGCCCGAGCGCATCCGGTGGTACTCCTCCTCGATCGGCTCCTTGACCTTGAGGATGAGGTCGCCCTCGGCCCACACGTCGTCCGCGGTGGGCAGGATCTTCGCGCCGGCCGTGGTGAAGTCATCGTCGGGAATCGACGAGCCCACCCCCGCTTCGGCCTGGATGACCACCTGATGGCCGCCACGGACCAGTTCGTGCACGCCAGCAGGCGTGATCGCCACCCGGTACTCGTGGTTCTTGACTTCCTTGGGGATTCCGACCTTCATGGTGGTCCTTCCAGACAGGGGAGCGTCATTGCTCTTCGGGGGAGTCTGCCGGACGAAGCTGGTCATACCCCTCTGACCTGGCAGCATACCCCGCCATGATCCCCACGACGGCGGGCCCGTTGTGGAGCTCACCAGCGAATACCTTGGCTACCGCCTCGTCCAGCGGCAGCCAGCCGAGCAGCAGGTGAGCTTCCTCGTCACGCGGCACGAAGTGGCGTTCGGCCGGGGGAACGGGTTCCAGGTCGCGGGCCAGGAAGATGCGCAGGCGTTCGGTGCTGTAGCCGGGCGAGGAGTAGTAGTCGGCCAGGACCCGCCAGTCCCGGGCCCGGTAGCCGGTCTCCTCCATCAGCTCGCGGGGGGCGGTGACCCACGATTCCTCCCCCGCGGCGTCGCGCAGGCCGGCCGGGATCTCCCACAGCAGGCGTCCCACGGGATGCCGGTACTGCCGGATCATCAAGATCCGGTCCGCGTCATCCAGGGCGAGCACGGCCACGGCACCGGGATGAAGCACCACGTCCCGTTCGGCCAAATTATCTTCGGGGGTACGAACCTGGTCGATCCGTACGGCCACCAGCCGGCTACGGAGCACCTCCTGCGAAGAGGCGACAGGCCAGTGCTCCGGCTCGTCCTTGATCTTCACGCGGTAGCCGCGGCGCGGGCGCTGGCCAGGCTGCTGGCCGACTTCGACCGCGCGAGCGCGGCGGCGATCAGGCCGTCGAACAGCGGGTGCGGCCGGGTCGGGCGGGACAGGAATTCCGGATGCGCCTGGGTGCCCACGAAGAACGGGTGGCTGGGCAGTTCGGCGAACTCGACCAGGTGACCGTCCGGCGAGAGCCCGGAGAAGACCAGCCCGGCCGCCTCCAGCGCCTCGCGGTAGGCGTTGTTGACCTCGTACCGGTGCCGGTGCCGCTCCTGCACCAGGGTGCTGCCGTACAGTTCCTCCACCCGCGTGCCGGGCTGCAGGGCGGCCGGGTACAGGCCCAGGCGCATGGTGCCGCCCATGTCCCGCTCCCCCGCCACCACGTCTTCCTGGTCGGCCATGGTGGCGATCACCGGGTAAGGGGTATGCGGGTTGAACTCGGCGCTGTCCGCGTCGGCCAGCCCGGCCAGGTTCCGGGCCACCTCGATGACCATGCACTGCAGGCCCAGGCACAGGCCCAGGATCGGGATGCCGTGCTCGCGGGCATACCGGATCGCGCCGATCTTGCCCTCGATGCCGCGCACGCCGAAGCCGCCCGGGATCAGCACCCCATCCACGCCGTCGAGCTCGGCGGCGGCGCCTTCGGGGTCCTCGCAGGCGTCGCTGATCACCCAGCGGATGTTCACCTGGGCGTCGTTGGCGAACCCGCCGGCCTTGAGCGCCTCGGCCGGCGACAGATACGCGTCGGGCAGGTCGACGTACTTGCCGACCAGGGCGATGGTGATGCTGTGGGCCGGCCGGTGCACGCGGCGCAGGAGGTCGTCCCACTCGTTCCAGTCCACGTCGCGGAACGGAAGGCCGAGCCGGCGGACCACGTAGGCGTCCAGCCCCTCGGCGTGCAGCACCTTGGGGATGTCGTAGATGGACGGCGCGTCGGGCGCGGAAACCACCGCTTCCTCGTCCACGTCGCACATCAGGCTTATCTTGCGTTTCAGGTTAGCGTTGATCGGCCGGTCGGAGCGGGCCACGATCGCGTCGGGCTGGATGCCGATGCTTCTCAGGGCCGCCACGCTGTGCTGGGTCGGCTTGGTCTTCAGCTCGCCGGACGGGCCGATGTAGGGCAGCAGGCTGACGTGCAGGAAGAAACAGCGATCCCGGCCGATCTCGTGCCTGATCTGGCGGATGGCCTCCAGGAACGGCTGCGACTCGATGTCACCCACGGTCCCGCCGACCTCGGTGATCACCACGTCGACGTCGTCCCCGCCCATGCTGAGGATCCGGGATTTGATCTCGTTGGTGATGTGCGGGATGACCTGCACGGTGTCGCCGAGATACGCGCCGCGCCGCTCGTTGGCGATCACCGTGGAGTAGATCTGGCCGGTGGTGACGTTGGCCTCACCCTTCAGGTTGGTGTCGAGGAACCGCTCGTAATGGCCCACGTCCAGGTCGGTTTCCGTCCCGTCGTCGGTCACGAACACCTCGCCGTGCTGGAAGGGGTTCATCGTGCCCGGATCGACGTTCAGGTAAGGGTCGAGCTTCTGCATGGTGACCCGCAGGCCCCTGAGCTTGAGCAGGCGGCCCAGGCTGGACGCGGTCAGTCCCTTGCCGAGGCTGGAAGCGACTCCTCCGGTGACGAAGAGGTGCCGGGTTTGAACAGGCCGTGGATGAAGTGATGATGCGGCCACTATGAGACTCCCGTGGTTTCCGGTAGGGCAGTGTCCAGCAGGACTGTGCCTATTAGGACAGCGCCTGTTAGAGCAGCGCCTGTTAGGACAAGGAAAAGCTGCAGGTCCACGGGCCACCAGGATAACAGTTCGGCGGCGGCAGGCCCGGCATTTGCTTGACGGTGTGCCACCGCGTCGGCTCGTGCGACATCTTCGGTGTGGTGGGCCTCGCCGAATCTGGCCAGCATGACGGCCGACGCGACAGCGATGAAGAACCCTCCCCAGGCGACGCCGGCCAGTCCCGGCCGGGTCTGGTCGCCGAGGAAAATGACCCCGATCACGGCGGGCGGGATCGTCTCGCTCAGCACCACGGCGGCCGTGGCGACCGTCACGCTGCCGCCCTCCAGGGCGGTGGCGTAGAACATGAACGAGATGATGCCGGCCGCGGCGATCGCGTAGGTGGCCGGGTCGCGAGCCAGCTGGAGCGGCGCGAAGCCGTCCAGCACGCGGGCGGCGATGCTGAGTACCCCGAAGCCGAAGCCGGCCGTGATGCCCAGCGCGGTGGTGCGCCATTTGTCGTTCAGCTTGGCCGCGGCCAGGCCGACCACGGCCAGGCCCGCGACCGCCACGATCAGGGCCAGCTTGAACACCGCCCCCACCTGCGCGGCGCCCTGGGACCCGGCCGAGGAGCCCAGCAGGCCCACGCCCGCGACCACGCCGATGACCGCGGCCCACTCCCGCCAGGACAAGGTCATGCCGATCACGCGCGAGGCGACCACCGCGGTCACGGCCAGGTTGGCGGCCACGAAGGCCTGCACGACGAACAGGGGCAGCCGTTGCAGGGCCACGAGCTGGGCCACGAAGCCGAGCATGTCGAGGCAGATGCTGGCCACGAACCGCCACTGGTGCAGCATGCGTACCACGAGGCCGGGATCGACGCCGCCAGAGGCGACGTGCTCGGGGTCCCGGTGACTGGCCGCGCGGACGGCAATGGCCTGCATCACCGATGCAACGCCGTAAAACACCGCCGCGACGACCGCCGCGATCATGCTGACTAGCACTCCACACCTCCCCCGGCATCTCCGCTAGTCGGCTGCCTTGGCGCCGTGCCCGCTCAGTTCACGTTCCCGCTGCGGGCCACCCGTAACGTCCGCCGGGTCACTCTTTTGAGGCAACATCCAGGTGGCGCTCAGAATTCCGGCGGGCTCATGCTCTATCATGCCTGGTTTCTCGCGCGAGGTCGCTTCGGCCCTCCGCGGATGAGCACTTGTGGGGCGGTTGATGGCATTGTGATCAGTTTGTGATCAGTGCCAGGTGGCTGCCGGGCGGGCCTCCCAGGTGGACCACAGCGGGCGGTATCCCATCCGGTGCCAGAACGGCACGGACAGCGGGTTCAGCTGGGCGTAGTGCAGGAGCGTCAGGTCGATCCCGTGGGCATCCAGCCCGGCGTGGACGTGCCGGACCAGGGCCGCGCCGATCCCGCCGCCGCGCTCGCCGGGGTTCACGAACATGGTCTGCAGGTAGGCGGTCGCGCCGCGGCGCGCCATGCCGGCGAGCCAGGTCGCGGCGGCGGGCGGCTCGACGACGGCCAGCGCCACGGGCCGGCCGTCTTGCTCGGCGAGCCAGGTCCAGCCGGGGCGTTTGGCCAGGGCGGCCTGGGTCTCGGCGCGGACCAGCGTCTCGGTGGCCGGACGCGGGATCGACCCGCCGAAGTGCGCGTCGTACCGGACCACGCCCATCTCGAGTTCGGCCACGTGGTCGAGGTCGGCCGGACCAGCCGGGCGGATGACCAGGCCCCCGGTGATCTCGCGGGCCGGCCAGTTGACGATGGCCGCGGTGTCGTCTTTCCCGGCCTCGGGCTGCGTTTCGAGGTGCCCGCGCCACTGGGTGAGCAGGTCATCCAGGGCCTGCCTAGTGTCGGATTCCCGTAGCCGCACGGTCAGCACGAACTTGGCCGCGGCCCCGCACGTCTGGGCCGGCGTGTCAGCGGGCACGAGCTGGTGGCGGCAGATCCCCAGCCCGACCGGGCGGCCCTTCTCGTCGATGCTCAGCAGCGGTGCCATGCACCCTTCGGGCAGGTCAGTGGGCTGAGGCAGCAACGGGTCGAGTTCCTGCCAGCGCCGGGCCACCGCCCTGTTGATGTCCTTGACCACGTCCCGGATCACCCAGGGCATCCCGTGTCCGCCTTCCCCGCATCCTGACGCCTCACGCACTATACCCCCGCGATAAATGATGATTAAGCGGCTATTTCGTGCCTATTCCGCTGGCTTTCCGTGATCGCGAAGGATCCGGTACGGCGGGGACGCGTCCCGAAATAACGTGGGTTTGCGGTGTGTCGCGGGTCTGTAACGTGCTTTCCGGGGTGGTGTGCGGTTGTGGCGGTCCGGGGAGGGTGATCCCGGCTGCGGCGGCGTATTCGCGTAGTGCGCTGAGGGTGCTGATGCGGGTGCCGGCCGGGGTGATGGTGATGCCTTGC
>Ga0335073_10001986_pt1 | contig 27914 bp, 36 predicted proteins | sample Lox_Sample_22_FD_207093 | JGI IMG/M metagenome (GOLD analysis project Ga0335073, IMG submission 207093) | Soil microbial communities from Loxahatchee National Wildlife Refuge, Florida, United States - Lox_Sample_2.2 | ecosystem: Environmental > Terrestrial > Soil > Wetlands | place: USA...
TGGCACCCGCCTTCTACCCCTGAACCGTGCGATGAGCTGCCAGTGACGCGCAGTATGCGATAGGCCTCATTGTCGACCTTCAATCGGTGTCTCGTCACATCTCTTGTCTCGTTGTGTCCGCTGTCGACTTTGAACAATGTGATTCCTATCTGGCGCCCTTGGCCCATGCGACTTTATACTGTTGCATGTGTGGCTGCTCTTGCGGTACTTCTTGCACTGCCCCCTTCCCCTCAATAGAGGCATTTTCAGCCTCGAATTCGCGACCTCCCATCCTTTATCATCATTCACCCCGTCCTTAATTCTAAGACAGCAAGTTTGTATCTAGATAGACAAAACCTATTGTCCCTAGAACTCTTTTGAGAGCCCTTATGAAAAATGTGTTTTCTAAAGCGAAGTAGTGACGGCGAGCTCAGCATAACCAAAGACCTGCCGGACGACCACCTTCCTGAATATGTCATCCTCTCGCATACCTGGGGGGCAGATGGCGAAGAAGTTACATTTGAGGACTTCACGACTGACGCTGTGGAGAGCAAGGCAGGCTATAACAAGATCCGGTTCTGTGCCGATCAGGCCTTTCGAGACGGTTTACAACACTTCTGGGTCGATACCTGTTGCATCAAAAAGTCTTCAGATGCCGAACTCACGGAAGCGATCAACTCTATGTTTCGCTGGTATCAGCGAGCCGCCAAGTGCTACGTCTTCTTGTCCGATGTCCTATGTGTGAAAGGTGTAGAAGTTGAGGCTTGGCTACCAGCGTTTCGAAAAAGTAAATGGTTTACTCGTGGTTGGACGCTTCGGAAACTCATCGCTCCAGCCTCGGTCGAATTCTTCTCTGTTGGAGGCGTACGGCTCGGTGATAGGCGGTCACTGGAGCGGGAGATTCACAATATAACCAGGATACTCGTCTAGGCTCTTCAAGGAAGTCCGCTATCTGGATTCAGTGTTTCCGAACGAATGTCATGGACAACCAACCGCAAGACCACACGCAAAGAAGACAGAGCCTACTGTCTCCTAGGCATTTTCGGCATCTATATGCCACTCATTTATGGTGAGGAGGATCAAGCGATTTTTCGGCTTCGGGAAGAGATAGACAAACCCTCCCTTCAGAACAATCGAAACTGTAGGTTATCTTCTTGTTGACGCTTCACAGCTTGCGGACTGATGACATGTAGATACGAGATTCACCAGCGTGCTTGACTGGCTAGGTTCAGCAGATGTCGCTGCTCACCAAAACATTATCTCCCAAATTCCGTCGCCGGGCACTAACCAATGGTTTCTTGATTCAGCCGAGTTCCTTGGCTGGAAAGCGGCGAAATCTGGGATTCTTTGGGTTAACGCAAAGCGTAAGGGTCTTAAGCTCAAACACAGAATTCGATCGTGCTAACGTTTACGGGACAGCTGGAGCAGGGAAGACTGGGCTAACGTTCGTCCCTGTGCAATGATGCAAATGCCTCGCGCATGGATGCTAACAAACCTACGCAGGTCTTCCGTCATTACCCATTTGAAGAGTTTGCAGTATCTGGCGAAGGAAGCTCTTGTTTATTTCTACTGCTGCAACAGGGACAACTCGAGACGTGATCCAAGAGCCATCTTAGGTTCCCTACTTGGTCAATTGTGTACCCAAAACCCCTAGATATTCAAGATTGTGTGTGCATCATTTGATCGTCAAAACCAAGGAAGCATGCTGGAACATTCTGCGACACTAGAGACTCTTCAAGATCACTTCATTTCCGCCAAAGCACAATATGATCGATTGGTCATTGTTCTTGATGCATTGGATGAGTGTCAACACAGAGGACCATTTCTTAGCTGGTTATACGACATTGGAATGAACGACTCAGAAAATGTACTACTACTGCTCAGCAGCAGGAGAGAGCAAGATATCGAATCCGTGCTTGGCAATGTTTCTCAGATCCAAATTGACACTTCCAGCGTGTCCGAAGATATCAGATTGATGTTGGCCGCCGAGACATCTAAGCGACAGCGAAATAATACCGGTTTCCTGATGCAGCCTGATTTTAGAGAGAATGTTTTGCAGAGCATCTTGAAAGGTGCGGAGGGAAAGTACGATCCTCAATATCCTTAGAGCTGTTTTGGCCATTGCTAATCGATACTCTAACAGCTTTCAGTAGGCCAGATGCCAGTTTGATAGCCTCTGTATCCTAAAAGATGACGAAGAGCGTTCCAAACTAGTAGGCACTCTAGAGACCATTCTGGATAGATCACATGAACGAGTTCTATCCTCCATATGCGAACTACCAAAGTGGAAGATTGAGCTCGCCATATGGTTGGCAGAATGGCTATGCTGCTCTCTTCGACCAATGAAATTCAACGAGCTCAATGGCAGCGTTGGAATTGGCCAAGCCAGAATTGCATAGTCCCATGAAGGGACTGGCTTCTCCCACAGATATTTTTCACATGTTTGGTGGTCTCATCAAATGGGAGGAAAAATCAGTCACTATCTCATTCTCCCATTTCTCTATCAAAGAGCTCGTCCTATCCCAACGATTAGAAGGTACTCCTGCCGAAATCTTTCAAGTGAGTAAGGACCATGCGCACGGCGTTCTGGCAAAGCTGTGCTTGAAATATCTATTAAGTCTGGAATTCCATTTTTACGAAAGCGAAGAGGATGTAGAAAAGGATCTACTCAAGCATCCTCTGCTGGACTACACAGCTAAATCTTGGATTGAGTAAACGCAAAATATCGGTCCCGACACCGAGTTAGACGGCCTCATCATCAAGTTACTTACTGAAGGCCAAAGGAAAGATGATGAATTAAGTTACTATGCCATTTCACAAAGTGGGAAAAGGTAGTGAATCACAAGAAGTGGACGTTTTCGATACGCCGTTCCGCAACGCCAATGACAACAGCAATCGCCACGAAGAGGAGATCCGTAATTAAAAATTTGATTGATGACGGGTTTCGCTTTGGTAATAATACCGACAGAATGCCTTTGCTTTCGGCTGTCTCAAGAGACTTGAACGATGTGCTTGGGCTCCTTCTGGACAACGGAGCAGACCCGAATGAGACACATCCAGATGGTGGAAATACCGCACTACATGCAGCAATTTCGAATGATAGTATTCCGGCAGCGAAAATTCTTCTTGAGCATGGCGGAGATCCACACCTGATTTGCAATGATGTTGAAAGATCTCCCTTTTCCTGCACTGTCAAGCACGCATCAATAGAGATGATCAATTTTCTTAGTCAACACCTCCAACCAGGCACTATCGACTTTTACGGAGGATATCATGGTACTGCACTTCAAAGGGCCGCATCAAGTGGTAGAAAAGACGCTCTGACTCTCCTGATTCAGCATAACGCCAACATAAATCTCAATCTGGGCGCGTATGGTTCAGCTTTACATCAAGTGTCTACTTCAGGATAGGTGGGAATAGTCAGGTATTTGATATCCAAAGGCGCAGATCCCAACACCCAAGGGGAGCATGGTTCTCCGTTGCAATCTGCGATTTTCTACAAGAATTTGGATGTTGCTCAGGTTCTTCTCAACAACTCTAGAACGGACGTAAATCTAGATACCGGTTTGTACGGGAATGCTCTACAGCAAGCTTTGTTGTCGAATGCAGTCGATATTAGTTACATCTTACAGAATATATTATTTGTTGCCAAGCTGCCACTCTCTCTCTTTACTACAGTCGCTATATAACATTCTGCTCATATCGGAAAGTTCGTTTCCGTCGATCTGGAATTTACCAGCCTAGTAGAGCATTCTGCACGACGGATACTTTATATCGGACCAATATTGAAGGGCGATTTTCTAGGTTCGTTTCAAGAATACATTTATAAGCATATTGGAGATTAGCAATTACGGTTCAATACACAGTAGTATGATGTAGAATAAGCGGATACATGATGAACGAAGGTTTCACATCGGCAGGTTGCGGAGCTTGTGGGTCACGATCCTGGACACGCGGTTGGTATTAAATCTCAGATCACGGACCCGATTCAACCTCGTGGCTGATCGCGCCTCCGACAACGTCATGCCTGTCCGTAAATCAACCGCTCACGCGACTACCGTAAGCCTCATCGTTTTGCAATTATATTCCATTAAGGGGTAGTGAGTTTCCGTCAGCTGATTCTTGACTTGCCATTTCGCCTTTCATTCCATTGAGTCTATACATCACAGCTCAGTTGCTTTTTAAGACACCGGATCACGCTCTTCTCGCCGCCGTGTCGCGTGAAACCGCGTTTTACTAGATAACAGTCATTCGTAAACATATTCATCATGTCCTCTCTTACACGATCAGGCACGTTCTCTGCCAACGTAGCTAGAAATGGCCTCGTTGAGACGGAGGATGAGCGCCTTTGCCGTCAGTATGCAAAATTCGCGGACTACGAAGCCAAAATGTCTACACCGTTGGTGTCTCGTCGAAAAGTTTCCTTGATCGACCAGCTTTCATCCGTTCTCGGTCGCTTCAACCCTTTGGTAAAGCAATGTAATCCCAAGGAACATGCCGTCTGGATCCTGGACAACACAGCGTGGAAGCCAACTAGCAACGACAGCTGGCGAGCGAACTTCACAGCCGCTTACTTTTACAAGAACTCGGGCGAAGACGAGAGTCAGCTAGCCGCCACGATTGCGGGTATGCTGCATATTGCCGATAATGAAGAAGCGAAGAAGACGATTGCACAACGTTTACAGCCTTTTGCTGCTCGAATCCTTCCAGCACATTACACGTGGTTACAAGTTGGAGACGATCCGCAGAATAGACAAAAGCTCTCCGCAAGCAATTTGAACGGTGTATCGTACAACGTTATCCAAATATCCGGCGAACACAAAGACGGCAGCAATGTCACTTCGCGCGCAGTCGATATACCATCATCTGTCCCTTCCAAAACGACATTCGCAGAATCTTCTGGCTGGTCCATAATATCCGACATTGACGACACGATCAAGAAGACGCTCACCGCATCACCACTTGGCATCCTCAGCACCACCTTCGTCGAAACTCCCGAACCCATCGCCGGAATGCCCGAATTTTACAAGCACCTTGATCAAAAGTTGGATAACCCACCATTCTGGTACATTTCCGCAAGTCCATACAACCTCTATCCATTCCTGCGCTCCTTCCGCGAGTCGTACTACCCTCCAGGCGAACTGATGCTGCGGGAGACGTCGATCATGAATCTCGGTGCCTTTCTGCTCGCACTGACGGCGGGAGTGCAAGCGTTCAAAGTGGAGCGTATGAAGGGTGTACACGGTATGTTTCCAGGTCGAAAGATGATATGCATCGGAGACAGCACGCAGAGTGATCCCGAGGCGTACGCCGAAACATACCACAACAATCCGAATTGGGTGCGCGCCATCTTCATCAGGAAGGTTACGGGTGTGGCGGAGATGGATGAGCAGAGGAAGAATAGCGACGAGAGATTTGAAAAGGCGTTTGAGGAGGTGCCAAAGGAGATCTGGTACGTGTTTGAGGATCCGAAGGAGCTGTTCACAAAGGTGGATGAGTTGCTGGCAAGAGATAAATAGAATTGTATCGACTGAAGGTGGAGTTTCGTAATCCTGTGACTTATACCCTGACTTTCATAGCCATACTGAATAAAGTGGTGTCGATTTTGGAGCTTCACTTTAGATAAGGTACGGGCCGTTGTTGCCTTTGAACGAACCGCGGAGGGAATGAAGAGGCTGACACATCTCATGGCTCATTCTGATGCAAAATTTCTTCCTTGGCCCTCAAATATGCTTTCAACATGACCTTCGTAGGCAGTGAGGGCGGCATAGCGAGCTCATGATCCTGTACTTTGGCTCTGCGGGAGGGATTGCTTTGATGTTGGTACCGGACATGCCTGGAATCCCTACCCCTACGGCGGAGAAAGACCACGCAAAGGAAACCAATGAAAATTAGGAAAGCAGCCACGCTGATGGCCAAGATCGTGTATGGAAGAATAACTCCGCTGTTGAAAGTGTCGCTACAGCAGTCAGTTGCGTTGGCATACATCTTTAATGTCTGAAGAAGGTATCCGCGAGTGAGGCTTAGAGTGGATACGAAGATGATGAGGCTAGAGATGTTCGTGATGGGTAGATGAAGTTTATAAACTATAGAAGTTGGAGATACAGTGAATTGATAATCTGAAAACACAGTTGAATCTATGTTAAATACGAGTTGTGTGAGTTTTGACAGCAGTGGAAGTGAAAAACGCATCAAAATGTGGTGGTATCTATGCCTTTATGATGGTTTCAGTGCGTAGACGCAATAAACTCAGTCTGATTCACCTTTCTATCTCTAGCATACAACACGCGTATGGAATACATCGCTGGGAATCACTCACAGCAGAAACACCTGGTGAATTGTTGCAAGTTCGAACTCCTTACGAGATTGGTTGGACCGCATCCTGTTCGTTTGAAACTCAGATGGGAGTTCACCTGATTGGTCTCTTCTGATCAACGGTCTGGACAGTGGACACTTTGCAAGTGTGGCTTGTTGGCTAGTTCTGGCTCGCTGTGGCTGAAAACTTTCCTTTCCACAGAAGACGACACAGTGGAACATTGCCATCTTCTTTGTTCGCCCACAACCCAACAACCTCTTCTCCTCGACCAGGATTTGTGTCCCTCCTGACGAGCAAAGCTTCTCTCTTCTTCGCACCACGACGTCTCACCTTTTCCGCGATCAACTCACATTCGTTGCTGCTGTCGCATTCGATCACGAGCTCACATTCGCTTTGCGCAGGGCCGACCGGCCCAAAGTTGAGTCGCCAATATGACTGACTACAACTATGACGATGGCCAATTCTATCCAATCTTCATCCTAGTGCTCGCCTCAATCCTCACTCTTCCTACCACGTATTCCCTTCTCAAACCAAGCCGCGATCTCGAAGATACCGCACCACGGATACGGTCTGACTACAAACCAGATAATGCCGATCTCATCGAGGGTCTCAAGAAGAAGCAGAAGAGGCGGGAACGCAAGGTCAAAAGGATGCTCTTCGGCGCCGCCGGCTGGGCCGTCATGTTCTGGATGGTTTACCTAATCATGGTAACCGCGCGTACGACTCCTAAGCTCTGGGATCCGTATGAGGTGCTTGGTATTTCGAGAACTGCAGACGAAAAGCAGATCAAAAGCCACTACAGGAAACTTTCGCTCACTCTTCACCCCGACAAAGTCAAAATCGATTCCGCTCTCAATCAGACCATCGAAAGCGTCAACGAACATTGGGTCGAGATCACAAAGGCCTTTAAGGCTCTAACAGATGATGACATTCGGAACAACTATCTCCAGTATGGTAATCCGGATGGCAAGCAAGCCTTCAGTATGGGTATTGCTCTTCCGAGTTTCATCGTGTCCGACGGCCATGGAAAATACACTCTCACTTTCTACCTTGGCCTGGTTGGAATCTTTCTTCCGTGGCTAGTAGGGCGATGGTGGTATGGCACACAAAAGGTCACTAAGGATGGTGTTCTTGTGAACAGCGCAGGAAATCTCTTCAGGTTAGTTACTCCCCTTCCGATCAAAATGGCATGCAGAACGACAGGATGTGAACACCTGGCCTCTGTATCCCGTATGACTATTCCTTGTTCTCATTGAAAACCTAACATCTCTATAGAGAGTACAAAGAAGACGTTACTCCCGGTGCAATAATTACCGCGCTAAGCGTTGGTGACGAATTCAAGACAATTCTCAGTGGAAACAAGGCAGAGAGTGGTCTTGCGACTATCGAGAAACGTATTCTTACAGAAGGCGACCCGTCACCTTTTGCGTCAGGAATGACTGCAGTGGATAAGCAGCGACTGGTGGACTTGGACAAAGGAGAAAGACGAAAAGCTCTTGCGTTGCTTTGGGCCTACCTAGGTCGCATCGATCTATCGGACGTGACGCTGAACGACGAGAAGTACGAAGTTGCGCCAACAGCATATGCGCTCAACGAGAGCTTTACGGTCATCACTCTAGCGTGCGGTAACCTGAAGCCTCTCGTATCCGCGTATCAAGTGTCCCAATGTTTGATTCAAGGCATTGCCCCTGGAGAATCTCCACTCCGACAGCTCCCATACTTTAGTTCAGAGGTTGTCCGCGCGGTTGAAGGCGAATGGTCTCGAACACACATGTCAATCCAGCAGTTTATGGCTCTTCCTCCCGAAACCCGCCGGAAACGCATTGTTGAACAGAAGCTGCTCTCTGCGGCCGAGCTTCGATCTGCCGAGATGATTGCATCACAACTTCCCTATCTGCAAGTTGAACGAGCGTTCTTCAAAGTCCATGGCGAGAAATATGTTACTCCTGGTTCTCTCGTTCAGTTCGTCATTAAGGCGCGCTTCATTCCTCCTGGAACAACCAATATTCCACCGGTCTCGGAAAAGGATCTAGAAGAACCTGATAAATTACCAAAGCAGAAAGAGAAAGAAGAAGCGACCCAGAAGCGTATTGCGCCTCCGCTTGCCTATGCTCCGTTCTTTGCCCGCGACCACAGTCCGAGATGGCAGGTTTTCCTGGCAGACACAAAACAAAGCAAGATTGCCGTTCCACCTTTCACATTCAGCACATTTGACAAGCCAATATTCACTGAGGATGGAAAGCCAACCTTCGATGTTCAGACCTTAAGTATGACTTTCGGAGCGCCACCACAGCCTGGCAAATACATATTTACTATGCATCTCGTTTGTGACAGCTACCTCGGTTTCGACACAAAGCAACAGGTCACAATGGTGGTTGAGGACGTAAGTAAGGCCGAGACCATTGAAGACGAAGGAGATATTAGCGAGCCTGATGAAGGTACGTCTCAATTGTGGCACTACACTTCAGAATATACTGACAGATATCTTTTAGATTCTATTGCCGGACAGATGCAAGCCTTGAGAGGAGGAAAGAAGTCTGTTGTCGAAGACGATGATGACGAATCTGGTAGCAACACAGAGGGCGAAGATGGAGATGATGATACAAGCGAGACGGATACGGAGACCGATTCAGATGATGACTGAAGGATTCTCGAGTAGAGTTGCGTGAGTGCATTTGAAGGCGTATTTGATCATGAGAGGCGTAGAACGCGGTGCATCATACCAGGCTCCTGGAGTTTCAGAGCATCACAGTGTAAAACAACAAAGCAACGACCATTTCAATCTGTATACCACTTTGTTATTTCATTCGTTGTACACCTTTAAATTGCACATGATACTTGTTTTGCTTTACGTTATGTACACAAATTTGTTGCGCTACAAGCTCGCGTGCCATTTGCGCTCAAACAGTCATTCCCGTGTAACCTCGGAGCCATTCCGCACCCCGCTGTTGAAAGTTTATTATCAACACCAGCTCCGCAAATGTTTAATATTCGCTTCAATTCTTCCTTCTACATAATAAAATGGCGCAGGCGGAGACTTGGCGGTCCATAGCCGAAAAGAAAAGGGCTGATCTAGCCTCGCGGATTCCCAAGGAATGGCAACTACCTGCATCCTACAGACCGGGAGCAAATGTATCAGACCTGACTGAAATTCCAAGACATTGCGGTCTTTTGAATACAAGAGAATTGGAACTTACAGAGAAGCATGATGCAACCGAGTTACTGGAGCTATTAAGGAACGGAAAATTGAAGAGCAGGGAGCTTGTGGAGGCATTTTGTAAAGTGGGTTGCTCCCGTCCTCTCCCTTCCATCCACGAGTTAAGGTATGCTAAGCGTCGTGGTTTCTAGAGAGCAGCTATCGCACATCAACTCACGCTCTGCCTGACTGAGCCTCTGTTCCCGTTCGCCATATCTCTCGCAAGCGAACTCGACGACCATCTCGCAAGGACAGGCAAGCTAAAAGGTCCGCTCCATGGCCTCCCCATCTCCATCAAAGACACCTTCCGGCTCTCAGGCTACGACTCATCCGTGGGCATCGCCGCGCTGTGCAACAAGCCCAGCACAACGACCTCGCCGCTGGTGCAACTACTCCTGGACGCGGGCGCCGTGCCGATCGCAAAGACGAACGTGCCGCAGACGATGATGGCGCTAGACAGCCACAACAACGTGTTCGGACGCGTGCTCAACCCGCTGAACACGGCGCTGACGGCGGGCGGCAGCTCCGGAGGCGAGGGTGCGCTCGTCGCGCTGCGCGGCTCGGCTCTCGGCGTCGGCACTGACATCGGCGGCTCCATCCGCGTGCCTGCCATGTGCGGCGGCCTCTACGGCTTCAAGCCATCGTGGCAGCGCGTCCCTTACTCCGGCCAGGAGGGCGGTCCGCCACCTGGTAACTCGAAGCTCAGCTTTGCGGCGTCCGCGGGGCCCATTGCGAGGAGCTTGAGGGATTGCGAGACATTTTTGCGAAGCGTCGTGGAGATGGCGCCGTGGAAGTACGATGCTGACGTTGTTTGTGGTGATTGGCAGAGCATGGGCGAGGCGAAGAAGACGCTGACGCTGGGTGTTGTTCGCAGGGATGGCGTTATTGATCCGTTGCCGCCGGTGAACCGCGTTCTCGATGAGGTTGTGAGCGCACTAAGGAAGCAGGGATATGAGGTTAAAGAGTTGAATGTCACACCTCTGCTCAAGCAGTGCCAATCTCTGGCAAATCAGTTCTTTGGAATGGACGGAAACCATGGGTGGCTTGATCTCCTAGCGAAGACCGGTGAACCGCTCAGTCCATGGCTGCAGACGAGGCTGAGGAGGAAGAATCCCCAAACTTTGGAAAGGCTTAGGGATATGCACGTCAAAAGAGACGCACTCAGGAATAACTTCTTAAGCATTTGGAGAGATGTCGACGCTTTTATATGCCCGGTTGCACCACATCCGATTCCACCGATCGACAGATGGAATGGTGTCAGTTGGACAAGCAGTTGGGTGCTCTTGGATTATCCGGCAGGCGTACGTACCGAAGTTTCGTGGATGATGCACTGAATTCTGATCTTTGTCAAGACTATACCTGTGAGACCGTTCGAGAGAGCAGACCTCGAAGGCAGTCTCTCGTCAGAACCGCCGTTGGGCCCATGGGACAAAGTAAATCGGGAACTCTGGACGAATGTTGACCGAACAGTATACCTCAATAGTCCCCTCAGTGTCCAGGTGGTTGCGCCGAAGGCACAGGAGCGAACGCTTTACGAAGCCATGAGAATGGTTGACGATGCTGTGGAGGCTGAAATTCGCAATAGGCCTAGCAAACCAAGGCTTTGAGGGACTTGAGTGCACGGGTGAATTTTCAAAAATTTGACAGAATCGCTTTCGAAAATTATTTTACCTTGCATGAACGCCGTGATGGTCACTATTTTTTTTTCTGAAGTTATGTGCTCGTTTGAGTTACATTGCTAAAGTTTACGCTGAGCTCTGATGTACTTACCTATACGTCTAATCAGACCCTCCTCTCAGCTGCCCATTGTTCATGATCATCGTGCCTTTCAGTTCGCAAAACATTTTGAGCGTCATGATTGCCTTCAGTTTCCATCCGATCCGTGGGTGCTTCAGTACCATCAACAAGTCGAGGAGTATCTCGATACCCTTCTGGATATCCGATTGCTCTGCGATCACCCGCTGCTGGATCCTCATCATCATCGTCGTGAATCTCTTGGATTCTTGGGGAATCATTCAACCACGACTCTCCACTCGACAATCGAGAGACGATTAGAGCCTAGCATTCGTATCAGCACCAACAACACTCTTTGGAAATGTCACCCTTACCTTCCAGATAAAGACCAAGCAAGCGACAGCGAGCATCAACCCAGCCACAAGCCTCTCATCCCTCTTCCAATCTTCAAAGCAGCTCTTATCCGTACCCAATCTCCTGGCGCACTCATGCACATCCGTATTCTTATTGGGAAATGGCCATGGCATGTCAACACTAGTTCTCAGTCCACAACACTGGAAGGCGTCTTGAATGCTGCGAATCGCGTCTGCATTATGTAGGCGCCATAGGTTTCGCCAGCGCTCCTGCAACCCGCAATCGAGAGCACCATCAGGCGCGATATAAGTGCCTGACAGCGTAGCGATGACGGTCTCGTAGACGACGAGAATGAATAGCATTAATGGATACCAACGACGTAAAGTCTGCTGCCTGCCACGCTGACGGGTCCTTCCTGCAGATTTGACACGCAGCTCCAGAGTGAGGCCTGCGACGATGGGAAGTACTAGGGTGAAGGCGCCGAGGGTGGTAGGGATTGGGAGTGAGAGGGTACGGATTTTATGGAGGGAGATGCTACTCATTACTATGAGACCGAGTAGATACTGTAACTATGTTAGAGATGTTTCTATCCAATCCAGAGGAAACAGTACTATTATGCTAAGTGCGGTGACGATTTGTCTTTGAGAAAAGGCCATGCTTAGTGGCTAATTCAAAGAGAGAATTGAGAAGCACTTAGAGAGTAGAAATGACAAATAACAATTCGTTTAGAGTTCGCAACGGGAAAGAGGATGTAGTTGAAGTAGGAAGAATCGTAGCTTAATACACCAGGCTGAGCTCAAAGTGCGGAGTTGTTTTAGGCTCATTGAAAACTAGGCAACTTATGGTAGAGGAGAGTAACCTGCCCACCCCGAGGTTTTGCCGTGTACATCAGGGGTAACGATGTTCTTGAGGGCAGAGTTTCTTCGAACCTTGGAGTCATTTAGCTTTCATATATTAAAAATCGAGTCTTTGACATTGTCATATACCTTCACTCGACTCGAGTCCGCTGCTTACGGTTGAACTCGGATCCAGCAACCTGGCCAAATAGCACAGCGCCCTCTCAAATACCAGATGGGCAGAATATGGCACCGGACACGTGAGAATACAGAGAAATGCGAGTGAGAAACGTGTATGCACTTTCGGCGTCCAATTTATTCCAGGCTCTTAGATCACGGTATGCTCTCCAAGTATTTTGACACAATGATACTCAACGTGGAAATCGTCGCGATGTTGTTGTGCCTCTTCATGATTACTACCTCTACCAGGTCACATGCAATCCTCGGCGACATCAATAACGCGGCACAATCACCTGCTCTGCCAAGTCATGGCACTGCAAGCATGTCCAAATTCCTCGAACTCACTTGAAATGCCGTTACTGCCGTCCAATCTTCATCCGATCATCGTAGAGTCTATTCCACGTGGAAGTGATCAGAACGGATCGAATAATGATTTGGCATCGTCGTCACTCTTTACGAACGAAATTGCGTTTAATGGACTTGTATCGAGAGGTTTTGGAAGGAAGAGTCAGATAGCTCCATTATGACGATGTTTACCATTAAGTACTTTTCTTTCCGCTTTTCTTTGCATACTCTCCGCGATCCAGAGTTACTCAAAGGAGCGGGAAATGGACAGACGATCCGTATTCTGGTTGAAGAGTTAGGAACATACCCAGTAGGCAGGCTAGTGCAGGTCCGCAACTAGCATGCAGGACTTACCCATCCTCCTAGCGCATCGGTCGCTGAGATCATGTTCCTTCATTGAGACGTTCATGGGTCGTGATTGCCCATTTGCACAGCCCTTCAGGAACTCCTTCCGATCGCAACCGTTTACGCCACATGGATGATCCAGCTCCTACTCCTTGAAAGAATTTGATGCTAGGTACTGGCATGTGTTCATTTGCCACTGATGTATATCTACAGCCCAGGTTGCGGCAGGACGAGAGTCGATTAAGGCTCATTTGTTTCACACCAAGATCAGGTATCGAAGGGAATCTGTTACATCCCAATTGATCCAAAATGTACTCTTTCATAGGACTATTAATGTCCATTGTCATCTTCTTTCGCACTTCGCTTGCCCTCCCTACATCTGAAGGTGATGAAGTTTTTGCCAGACAATCACCAATTCTCCCAGACGATGACCCATTCTACGCTCCACCAGAAGACTATGAATCCGCAGCTTTGGGCACCATTCTTCGATCAAGAACGCCGCCGAGACCTATTACTCTGAGTCTGTACCCACCATATACTCTGCTTCACTGTTTCTAACCAGCTCCAGATAACCTTACACCCATCAACATAAAAGCCGCATACCAGCTGCTATACCGTACTCAGAACAGCTTCAGTGCACCCGAAGCAACTGTCGTTACCGTAATTATTCCCTACAACGCCAATTCGTCACAACTCTTCACGTTGGCATTCTTTATCGATGCCGCCTACAATGGTTGCAACCCATCAATCGCTCTCCAGACAGGCAGCCGTCTTGGCAATGCATTCACCACCTTGCAAACAGCAAATATTATTGCCGCTCTTGATCAGGGCTGGATTGTCAGCGTTGCCGACGACGGTGGGCCACAGGCTGCATTTCCTTCCGGCTTGCAGGCAGGACAAGCTACACTGGATAGCCTGCGCGCCGTGAAGCAGAGCGGCAACATTACCGGGGTCGATGCGGATCCAATCATCACGCTCACCGGCTACTCAGGTGGTGGGTTGACCTCCGAGTGGACGGCGGGGCTGCAGCCCACGTACGCGCCCGACGTCAACATCGTTGGCATTGCCCTCGGCGGACTCGTGCCGAATATCTCGGCTTCCACCGAATACGTGAATGGCAGGCTCTTCTCCTCGCTCGGTCCGCCGGGTATCGTGGGTTTGTCGCACGACTATCAAAATCTTTCGACGTGGCTGGATGAGAATCTCGTCCCTTCCACCAAGGCCAAGTTCATGCGGGCGGGAAGTCAATGCCATTGAGTATGCCTTTGAGAACATCGGAGACTATTTTATAGGAGGGTACGCTGCTTTGTCTGAGCCCGTGCCTGCTAGTATATTAACAATAACGGGCCTCATGGGACTGAGGAGTACACCTACCATCCCATTATATCTTTATGAGGTAAGTTGTGATTACCTGAGAGGTCGGAATAGGTCCAAAGCCGACTTTGATTTAGACCATCTACGATGAGATATCTCCTGTCAGCTATACAGACGCACTGTATTCGAAATATTGCAGTCAAGGCACGAACATCTATTACGAGCGAAACACTGCGCTCTTTGTCGAGCATATCACGGAGGCATTGTTACGATTCCCTGGAGCCTTCGATTGGCTGGGCGGCCGACAGAGCGGGGAGCCTGTCACGTTGCAAGGATGTTAGACGGTTTCTGTAAGCTCGAATACCGTGCAAGCGGACGAAAAAGGCTTGCTAGGGAAGGGTTTGATTCAAGCTTTGGAAGCTGAATTGTTTCTGCCAATCGGACCATTATCGATCACCTGAATCATGTATCTGCTGCGTGCAGAGTCGCTTCGATGACCATTATGATGTCGTTTCTCAGTATTTCACCTCCTTCAAGTCGACTTACTCCTGGCTCAAGAGTTCCAAACGGCTATTTAATGATGGTTTCGGTAAATCGAACCGATGGGGATGACACAGATGAACGAACCATGAGTAAAGCGACATAGACGACGTAAAAGCAATGGGATAGTGATGACTAGAGAAACATGGACCGGACTGTCATTCAATCTATTGCTCCACTAGACTCAAAGTGAACAGCGCAATGTAAGTCATCTCACTCATCTGCTCCTTTGAGCTTCTCGATGACAGCCGCCTGCTCAGCAATGAGGGCATCCTTCTGTTCCATGGTGACACGGATCTGTGCGAGCTGGAGCTCTTGGAACCGTAGTGCTAGTTGGATGTTGTCCATGAAGAGGTTCCCTCGAGTACGTGCCGCCTTCTTCTTGCTCTTCACCTTCTTCTTATCCGTTTCCTTTGCTATTCTCTCTGCTTCGAGCTCTGCTTTTGTTTTGTCAAGTACCGCTGTCAGTTCTTCAATTGTTTTCGCCTTCTTCTTGAGTGCGTCGTCAAGAGCGGCGATTTGATCAATCATCCAAGTCATATTGGCTTGGACTTCTGCCGGAGAGTTCTCAGCAATGGACTCATTCTCTACGCTCGGTTGGGTGATTTGAGACATTTGGTAGTGGTTGGAATTCTTTCAACAGTGTTTGCAGGGTTGAGAAGGAGGAGGAGGAGGTTTGATATGGTCGATGACACTAAGAAGCAAGAGCTGTAGGTGAAGAGAGCAAACGGCTTCGTTTGCCCACTGAGAGTGATTCACATACGGCCTTCTCTCCTTTCTGGAAAGTCATGGCAACTATGACTGAGCTTCGGGTCAGATGTGTAACTGCAGAGAGGTATCTTGAGTATTCAAAACATGTATTGGAAGTTTGTGCGGTCTGTGGCGGCAGAAGAGGATATTTCTGGCTACTTTCGGCATTTCTCCATTCAACTGAAGAAATTAAGGAAGTCTTCATTATTAATATGGTGATCTCCTTGATGTTAGAGTTGATAGCGCATGTTCTAACTTCAAGCGGTATCATGCGTCTTCTGCGTGGCAACAACATGCTCTCAAACTTGAAATGCGCCCTTGAAAAGAGCAATGAACTACTGTATGCCTTCTGTTGGTCCAGCACATAAGAGCTACTTATGGTTCTCCTTCAATTTGCCGGAAATTGTCTGATCTTGTTTAGTAGGTACCTACAACTCTGAAGAAATCGTGGTACAACCCGCTTTTGGCTGAATCAAAGAGTTCGTTCATATCATTATGTTCCTGATACAGCAGCTCTCCAGGACCAATTTAGTCCATGTTCAAATAGTAGTAGAGACGATCGGTGTCCAATCCAAGGCCACCATAGAACTTGAATCGTGAAAAGGGTGTTAGAGCTGTATGTCTCCAGAATGTCCACGGATAATGCTTTTGAATATCCGTCGATTGCGTTCCTTGAAAGTCTCGAGTCGGTACTTCAGAAATCCAAAGGTCTTTTCCATGATCAGTATTGTCGTATCCAAATAGGATACTGGAGCTTTGCATTAATTGGCCGTCTGAAAACTCTTGGAGAGTTATCGTCCCAATTGCAGCATTCGGTCGGTGCTTATTGGCCGTAAGGGGCATGTATAGTACGCCATTGTCCAACGATTTAACGGGTTCCTGCGATTCTATAAGCACGGCTGGATATTGTCGGTTGCTGGGGAGTCGTGGCGGTTGCTTAATAAATAAGCCACCAATCCTAGAAATATCCGCGACGCCTCGCCAAAGTATGCGTTCTCCCATGTTGTGTGGGATGCAAACGTCTGTATCCTTAAATCTGTGATCATCCTTTTTCACAACTGGTAACACTGTCGGGTCTACTCTTGCGTACATGTTTTGCAATAGTCTCTTTAGGAGAATACCAAAACGTTCGGATGTGCGTGGTCCCGTAACATCCAGAATAGCGAGGAACAGATCCGACTCAGAAGTTCCTGGAGCAGGAGTCAATGGTAATGAGATGGTAAGTCCAACATTGGTACTTGAATACGGTTTGGGAAGTTCTTGCGATTGAAGGGGGGAAGCGGAAGCCCAGCTCTGAAAATATTTTGGCGATGGAGCAAGCAAACCCAAGAAGAAAGTGTCTGGGCGATCCGTATCTGGTTCAAATTTCCACGCAAACAATGATTGGTCCACGGATGTGCGAAGGATCTCTTCCTGAAGTCTTCTAAATGCTTTCTGGCCTTCGCCATAAAGTAAGGGCAGGTTGACATCGAAAAGGCCGAAAAGGCAGTACGCAATGTCTTCGATTCTCGTGGTTTTGCGTTTGGAAGCCCATGACATTCGACTTGCAACGCTGGCATAGCGCACGCTCACTGCGCCGGTGAGGTACTCTATTGCGATTCCGGTGACACGCGAAATACGATCAGCAAGAGCATTCTTTTCTCCAAATTTTTGCCAATACTTGTTAAAGAAGGCCAATTCTACTGGTGCGAGAAGCTCTTGCAGAGTCCACCCTCTGGTGAACCAGCGACTGCCATCAAACTCATTGTCGCGTGCGTCAGAGCCTATGACATCGCTCATGTATGCGTAGCATATGCTCGACCCCTCGTACCACTTATACATCGAATTGATAGCTTCCGTGAGCTCCGCACTACTGCTCTTATCGATGCAACATGTATCGACCCAGATCCAATTGAGGGCATTGAGCCGAGCTTGTTTGCAGGCAGCTATGATCTTGCGGTAACCGCTCTTATTGGAAGTCTCTGGAGTAGGGTTTTGCCACTCTCTGAAAGAGATTTCTTCGTCTTCGACCCATGTGTGCGAGAGAATGGCGTATTTCGGGATGTTCTGGCCGATATATTCCTTGAATTTAAGGTGGCTGGTGTGCAGTAACCGCATGTTGTCTAGTCATGACAGGAAGGGTATTATTGCTTTTTGATTTGAGGTCGCCAGAGTAAAGAATAACTGACCTAAGGAGAGTATGAGGTGATTGCAAGATATCACGTACGAAGGGAAGGCTGAAGCCGAGGAACGCGGCCGCGAATCCGTAAGCCCTTTTGTATCTGCTCCATGGCGGTGGCTGAGCAATTGCGATCGAAATTCAAAGCTTCTACATTCGCTACCTAGAGCTAAGCCTCAACATCTGCAATATGCATGACAAAGCGTCGAGTCGTTTAAATCGATAACAGTGTCCAGCAGCGTTCAATTTGCTCCGACATCATCAAAAGAAATGCTATAAGAAGGAGTTATCATGGCTAGTCTCAGAGCACACCGATTGATGCATATGTTGGCAAATTAGAGTGAAAAGTTCCCAGAGCCGAGACTAATGCAGCCTGTGGTGGCGTATCGTGGTGGCACCAGCAAAAGCACTGTGGGTTTAAGTACGGAGCTGCGGATGTAGAGTTCCCATGTACAAGCTGTGCCATGATCATTACGTTACACTGAGTCTGATACATGATGCTTCAACTGGTGCGTTATGTGGGCACCTCGTTAATGCGGCTACTCTGAAAGCTTGGGTGCGGTTGGAGGAGTAGTTGGATTAGTTTGGGATGCGATGCGACGTTGATCCGCTTGGGTGAAGAGCGCAAACTCTTCAAATTTCGCGGGATGGCCTTTCTTCACACATCCACGAACAAAGGCTGATCGCGTCGACCAAGCTGCCGTCAGTTTCCAAGCTCTGCCCCTGTAAGCGAGCCGGCGGCTTTTCGCAGCGCACAGCTCACCGCGCGCCATTTTTTGTGTCTCATATGCCGAGGACGCTTTCTGCTCGCTTTGCGACTCGCTCTTCCGTCACTGCTTCGCAAATCACCACCTAGAGGCTCCGAGACGGACGAACTGAAGTTGTGGAGCTGCAAGGGGTTGACCCGAAAACTCCCATTGTCTCGTCGTCGCCGCCACCACGGGCGACGCAGAGGCTGGAGGACATCCAGCGGAAGCACATATAGAAACACGCCCGCGGGCGATGGTGAGTGACTTCTTTTTGCTCGATCGCATCCCGCCTCCACTCCGCCAAGCAAGTCCTTGTTCTTTTGCTTTTGCACGTTAGCACCGCTATCCCTGCTACACCGCTATCAGCCTTACGACAGGCGCAGAATCAAGGTCCAGTTCGGTTGCACGCGCGAAGCGTCCGCCTCACTGCGCTTGATAGGATAAGCAATCCGCTATCGCCTGCCGATCGTCTCAAGTCCTCAATCGGCTTCTGACCGGGCCAAACCTTGGACGGCTTTGCGGACGTGGTCTTGTTGCGGCCCAATCATGATCTTTGCGCAACCCGAACTGGCGGTGTCGTTGGTCTTTTAGTAGTACATGTCTTCCACCTCACCTCCTGCCCTACACTATCATCTCAATCTTTTCTCGCTCGTTTTATTGCTGTTTTCTGTGGCAATCACGCGAGGCCAAGACAATCTGATTTGCGCCATCTTTTGAACTGCTTGAAGGAATCAGTCGTTCGCTTCATGAATATCTGACCTCCTTATCAAGTTTCGCATGCGCAAAGTCTTTGAATTGAGAGTACAGATGGAAGTTGTGAATATGCTACGGTGACGACATTGTCCACCGACTCTTCTACACATCTATCGCCCCCTCTTAAATTTGATTCGGCTTTGAGCGAAGTTAACTGCTGTACGATTAATCATGACTTCGTCATCTACCTCAGCATCGGCGCATCAAGACCATGAGCAGGATTCCATGGAAGGAGAGCGGCGGGATTCTTTATCAAAATTCAAACCAGGAGCAAGGTTGACTCTTGAACGATATTTACAGGATCTACACGATGCCGATACGCCGGCAGTTATTCCGCCAAAGTATCACACTGGAAAGATTCCAAACAGCAAAAGCGGCGATGGCAAGCCTCGACTGCTACTCATGGGCCAACGAAGGTAAGATTGCCAGAGACATTGGAGATCTAGTGTTCTAACTCACCAATCAGGAGCGGCAAGTCTTCAATATCAAGCGTCGTCTTTCACAAAATGCCGCCTGCCGAAACTCTCTACCTAGAGACGACCACGCATATCAAGAAAGAGTCCATGCAGTAGGATTACACTGTGAAAATTGAGAACCAGAACTCAACTGACAAGCTCTGAAGCTCGTTTATGGACTTTCAGGTTTGGGACTTCCCCGGCCATCTAAACTACCTTGACCCAGCATTCGACGCCGCCGCCCTTTTCTCCGAAATCGGTGCATTGATCTGGGTTATTGATGCTCAAGACGAATATCTCGATGCCGTCTCACGGTTAACTGCAACAATATTGAATCTCAGCACCTCATATCCAGCAATTAACATAGAAGTATTTGTGCACAAGGTCGATGGCCTCAGCGACGATTACCGGAGCGACACATACCGCGATATTGTGCAAAGGGTACAAGACGAACTATCCGATGCAGGCTACGAAAACGCGCCAGTACGTTACCATCAGACCTCCATCTACGATCACTCAATATTCGAAGCCTTCTCGAAAGTGATCCAGAAGTTGATCCCGGAGCTGCCGACACTCGAATCGCTACTGGACTCTCTATGCGCCAGTTGCAGAATCGAGAAGGCATACCTGTTTGATATTCTCAGCAAGATTTACATCGCCACCGACACCAGTCCCACGGACTCGGGTAGCTACGAGATCTGCAGTGACTATATCGACGTCGTCGTCGATATCAGCGAAATCTACGGATGGCGTCCCAATGATCCAAATGGAGCAGCACAAGACGAAGCCGGCGTTGAAGAAAGCGGTGACAGCTACGCCGAAAGCTTGATTACATTGGAGAGAAAGAGAGGGAGTTATCTCTACCTGAAAGAAATAAACAAATATCTGGCACTGATATGTTTGATGGGTGAGGAGAGCCCGACGGATCGGAAAGCATTGATCGATTACAATGTTGGTGTATTTCAAGAAGCATTGAAGCAGGTGTTCCCACAACGGTGAATGGCATGACCTACTGTACGAATCTCTGTATTAATACAATCCTCCGGGTATGGTATGAAAGGTTAATGGTTGATGGAATTCGGCATCGCATAACCTCTTATTTTGGTCGCTCCATGTTGAATAACATTTGGTCTCCATGCTGAACAACGTTGGGATCGACGAACATTGCGCTTCCGGGTGTATTCAAGCCTCAACCGTCACAATCGTTAGGAGATAAGGATTCTGAGCTTGTGGCCTTCTGTTGAAGGTTGGCGATATGTCGGTCCGCGATGCCTCGGAAACTTTTGGGAGAAGATTGAAGTGCTTTTTGAAATTTTAAAAGTGATCAATATAATTTACTACAAGTCAACACCAATAGATAGTGTGCAGTGTTTGATTTCGTTGAGAAGAAAGGTCTTTCAACACGCATTACTTCCGAATTCGAATGTCCTAACCCACCCACGGGCACTGGCAGCACGGAGTACTTATCATGCAAAATCAATCTCTGGTTTTTATACACAGACTTTCTACGCACCGACCATGGTGTGCTCTTGGTATGCGCCTTATCTGGCTCCATTTGAAGATGCAGGCTCCTTTAAATCGCGCGACGCGCTTTAAGAGCCAGGTCCTGCTTTCGCAGCCACAAGCCTAGCTGCCACGGGAGATGGGCTCCCATCAGCCCCATTAATAACCTTGAGCAATACGGAGTACCCCCGTAATAAGTTGATAAAGGCTGCCTCTTCAGCCCCTGCAAGTTTGACACAACCTTCACTCTTCCATCTCTCCACAGCCTTCGCAAAGAAGTCCTCCATCATGGAAACCGTGGGTTTTGTCGTTAGCATCGTCTCACTCGCTACGCTCTTCAAAAGCTGTGTCGAATGCTTTGACTATTTCTCCGAGGTTAAAAATTCTAAAAAGGACTTTACTCAACTATTAATCCGGCTAGATTTCGAGAAGACGCAACTACTACTTTGGGGGAACTCGAGCGGCATACTCCAAGTTGAGAAAGCGGAGAGACACGCAAGACTCACCGATCCGGCTATTTGCAAATTGGTGGAAGAGGCGCTGAAGGCAATCCAAATCCTGCTATCCGATGCTAATACCTTACAACAACGCTACGGTGTTCAATCCACTGTACGGCCTGCGAAGAAACATCTCATCGATCCAAATGATATTAGCGCAAACAGCATGAACCTATTTCGTACGGCGTGGTCCAGATTCTGTGTTCGAATGGTCCCTGACAGGAGTGGCACCAGTACAATTGCGAGAACGCGTTGGGCGATCCACGACAAAGCCAAGTTTACGGACCTCGTGGAAACACTTTCAACTTTAGTAGCCAACTTACACAAAGTAATTCCGGTTCCTGACGCTCAGTACGAAGTCTTGGAAAGTGATCTTGCAGCGATTATCGACATAAGTAGGCTGAAGCTTGTTGAAACAGCTCTTCAATCTTCAATCAACCCTAAATGCCAAGCGTTGTCGAGAGCTGCGAGTGAGATCATTGAAGAATCGGAGCGTGGTACTACGGACCGACGGAGGCTTATGGAATGGCTCGGAGACACACAATTGACGCAGGAAGCCGATGATGAAGAGCAGGAGCAAGATTTTCCAATTCCTTTGCCCCAGAGCGAACGTGAGATACCGCGATAACCTATAAGAAGTAATTATTGATTGACTGCGTTCCAGGCCTTAGTCTCGTCGATACACTCAAGTGTCTCACTAACGAGACCCAGCAGTCTATTTATTTCGTGAACACTCAACAGTGTCTAAACCGCAACACAGCAACACCATGCCCGTCGATGGCGACGGCCGATATTTTGTCTAACGTAAGCTATATCGGCGGTCATCATTTAGAACTTTGGCCAACACTCGCGTCTTTTTTTCCGAACCTGAAGCCAGAGAAGCTCAAATCATACGAATATTCTAAGGGATTGGAACAGCTCTTCAGCTGTGGACCCGACGATGTTGAACTGAAAGCTCATTTGAGCGACGAGCTCGAGATAATGATTCCATTTGGAACCATTTACATTCATACAAGTCCATGTAGCTGCGCCCTTCAAATGGCGCTTGCTATAGCTAGAAGTTTAACAAGCAAATATCTTCCCGCTCACGTTCGGGTAGATGACAGGATTTCATGTTCCTGCTATCCATCGGCCACTGGAAGAGTTATGGCCCTCGAAGCTATAGCTGACCATCTCGAGAAAGTGCCGTCTGCCTCATGGCCTTTAGATCGACTGTGGCTCCATCAACGACTATACATGTTGGAGAATGATGCCGGACTCGCCGATAACACGACGCCTATGTCCAGTGCATTAAATATATTCTCTAAGGACAACTTTCCAGATAAACTAGCAGGATTGGTCATCGTTGGCGAAGTAGACTTTTGCACTCCTCTTCTCCAAGCGGAGCCATTTTTATGGACGGCGAGATTCCCAAGACAGTGTGAGATTTATGAAATTACTCACCATGGTTACTCGTACCATCGAAGGTACATTGGTAGGTTCGCAGCACGGTTACCACCGAATGCCGTCAATAACACATCTGCCCAACGCCAAGCAGGAGAGGTATCAAGCCTTGTCTCTCAGAGCAGCTTCCAGCAAAGTAGTAGCAAACGAGCCGCCTCGCCAACGCCATTCGCGGGTGCAAAGCGAGCAGCTACTGTTTCTTCAAAATTTGAGCTGGAGGCTGATAGAGAAGAACATCTTGACGACGAGGACTCGGATGAATGAGTCTCATCGTAGGGCAGGCGGCTTATGGTTCTCCCCGGATGGTACGGCTTTGACGTCACCATTGAACAATAAAGCTATCAATTTATAGGAGGTGAGCATCAGAGCCGCACTATAGGCTGTTGAAATTGACACTCTTACTAGGATTCTTTCGCTCTTTTAGAATGGTACAATGTATTGCTGGGATGGTCGCGCCTTGAAAAGTTAAGAGTTTTGAAGCGTACAAATATCGAATCTTCAATTTCACGATTCGAAATTCAAGATCGCAGCAAATTTCTTCTACCAACTATGCAACTTTTGCTGTAGGTTGCGCTACGCTTCTATTGTTCGGCCTGACATTCAACTTTGGCATGAGAAAGACTAAGAAAGAGTCGCTGGGAGTGAATGGGGCTGCTTGTTATCAAAGCTAATGAAGGTATCTCTCACTCCTCATCATTGATTCAGTAGTCACGTTTCAATCCAGTCAACCACTATTACGCATTCTATATGTATTCATGAAACCTTGTCGGAACCTGTGCTTCATCCACAGTATTCTCCCGCTGGGCAGCCAATTGAGGTTCCGTAGTAGTTACCGCTGACGTGGGCAATTTGCAAGACCGCTCCAACAATTCCACCCAGGCCTTCACCAGCAATCATTCTATAATTTCGTCAGTTTCGTTGCTACGCTCTAGTCACACGAAGAGATACCCACCCGGCTGCAATCGCGTAGCAATAAATGGCATAACTCTTACGGCTGGTTCTATTCCAGAAAAACCCGAAGGTACTGCCGAATGCCATAGCAGTTGGATACGTGGTGGTGTTGAGGATGAAAGCTATTCCCATGACCAACATATTTGGGACATACACATGATACCTTGTCGGTATGAACTTATACTTGACAATCGTAACGATGAAACACAGAATTCCCAAGGCGATTGCAAGATATCTGGATGACGGAGGGGTGGGTAGAGTTGGAGAAGCTACGGCAACCATAATTGCTCGCCATGCTCCCACATCCGGTGCAGGAAAGCTACACGAAGACTGTAGTTCGAGGTTGTTGATGCATGGATATGCCTGGGAGAAGCGCACGTATATCCCGGCACTCATGAAGATTGAGACTAGTGCGCCGCAGAGTTAGGCATAGAACTGAACTCTGGGTGAGGCTCCAATTAGGTGAGTAGTCTTCAGATTCCCGAGCATGTCAACCGATTGTTCGCTTGCACCGGCTGCAATAAGGCCACCCGTACAGTTTAGCATCATTGACTGGTTTCGAGGATAGTGAGACTTTGTGATACCACCAATGATGAGCTGAGAAGCGTTGCCGGTAGAGGTAACCGGGGTAATGTTCGTGCGCCCACAGTGTTCAGCGCTGATGAATGCGAGAATGAAGCCAAAGACGATTGACAAGATCGATACACCGATATTCTGCCCATACTGGACTCCGAGGACAAGACAGGTAAGGAAGATAGCGACGACAAGGCCGCTGGACCACATCCACCATGGGACTTGCTCATTAGGCGGTGCTAGATCGTGCCAGATATCTTCGCTCTCCACTTCCACACGGCGGAATCGAGAGATAATTGGCAACGCAAGCAAAACGAACTACTGTCCTATAGCTTTGTAGTTGGCGAAAATTTCTGAGAAAGCACCACAAATCAAGAGCATGGTCCCTGGCCAAATCAGCCAATATCTCGGAGACGGCTTGTTGACTAGATCTTCAAGAACCATTGACATGTAGTTCATATTTCCTGGGTAACTAGTTGTATGTAAGTCATAATGGAATACTGTGTACGTATTGACAACTGACTCTAGAGAGAAAGGCACACCGAACGCTCTACCAGTTGTTATCAGGGCAGGAGCTATGATGGCCCAAGCTAATATCGCACCACCAAAGAAGCTCCGCGACGCATTGATGCCGCTGAGCATACCGACTCCGATGAATGCTGGTGTGAATTCGGCCACCCAGCTCCAATTTTCGACATTTATCGCGGCACTCCAGCGAATTCAGTAGACTCCGTCTGACCTCGTTGCTACGCCTACGTAATCCGATCCCTTCGTTCTTCCGAGCACGCGCAACGGCCTCCTCGGAGTTGACTGCAGCACGAACGCCTCTCGCTAGGCTGCGCCACTGTCAGACAGGTGCAATGAATGGCCTGCTTCAAGAAACACAAACGCCGTCCACGCCGAGATGTCGAGCCGCGATACACTTGATCGGTTCCGCGCTGGCCGGGCTGGTATTGGCATCGTTGACACCTCGCAGCGGGAGCTGTTCCTGACGGGGTACACGAGCAAATGGACTGGGCTGAGCGGCCTCTTGCCCAAATTCCCCGCAACAAAGACCGAAAGGGGGACAACGCGCGTATCAAGGGAGGAAATGGTAAAAAGGAAGATCATCAGTAGCAGCCGCAACATCTTAATCTTCCTGAATCTATCACGGCGGGGAGACGCGCTGTGCAGAATTCAACCAGTGAACGATTTCAGATCGATATCATGTGCGAGGTTGTCAGTCACTTGGACTACGGGATGCGGAGGCGCAATCCGCACGACAGAGGCTACCAGTCATGACCTTCGCCAATGTACCACATTGACTGTCAGTGTTCGATTGTGACATTGTCAACAGCCGTCAGAATGCGTGACAACGGCGCACGGATTAGCTAAGAAAGTGTAAGGGGCTCTATGGCGAGTACTTCCAGCCCCGACGCCATTATAACACGAGACGTTTCAGGACGTTACACCCAACTCGAATAGGAAGTGAAGGGGTAACCATACGGCGTTAGGAGGCGACATAGCATAATAATAAAAGGGACGAACCCAGCTGGGCCTCGGGAGGTCCAGCGGTTCGCACTGTTTTACTCATGGTACATAACGCTCCACCTCTGTGACCTCCTGCTACTACATGCTGGCGATAACTCCATAATTACCGAAGGGGCAAGTACCTTCTTAACATATAGTAGTTATGGCACTGATTAAAAGCTAACTTTATAGCAAGTCATCATTTGCAGGAAACGCCTTTAATAAGGCGGAGGAAGTTATAATTAATGTGTATTTCCTCCTTGTTATGAAACAAGTCAATATTTATCTTGAAGCTTATATATCAAGTTCAAAGGTTTAGAATTATAGTGGTTCCCAAAATACAGAACAAGCCAATTTCAGCAATCGAGATGTCGACAGAGAATGATAACTACCAGTTATTCAGATACTCGCTACTCCTTCCATGAGAATTGCATTAATTGCCCCAGTCTGAGTAATGGATTGGTCCTTCGTCGTGGTAGACGACTGGTCCCTCGCGCAGAAATTTGTCGAGTACCGGTTTAGGCCACCCTGGCGGGCCGCGGTTGTCTCTCTTTTCCACATCGTCAAAGAAGTAGCTAAAGTCTTTATTCAACTGATCCTTAACGTTCGCCAAGGTGTTTGGTTTCAAGGTGCTTTTGTCATGACGCAGAAGTATGCTATAGTCGTCAAGTAGCGATTTCATGCCTTTCCGATCCTGGTCCTTGTTGCTTTCTTTCATATACTCTTGTTTAAACTTCCATTTGCCCCATCGTTTGCCCCTGGTAACATTGGTGATCCACCCCTTCTGAAGGTCTGTATGAGGAATCTGAACAACTTTGCCCTTGTTGCGGAAGAGGCTGTAGGTCAAATGCATTCTCAAGACTTCGAGCCTCTGGTCTTCGAGCTTCTGGTCTTTGATCTCCACAAGGTCACCCACGTCGAATGGGTTCTTGATAAAGACGAAGACGCAGGCCGAGACGAATTCTGATACTGTTCCCGCAAAGGCAAAAGATAGACCGACGAATGTTGACCATACCGCCTCGATATGAGAACTAAATACTGTACTGAAGAATAACCCTTTGAGATGTTAACGGTATGGCTACGGAGTTAGCACTATTGGGGTAGCCTACCGTAAATCACCACAGCCCCAATAAGCAATAACCCAGTAAAAATATAGCTAAGAGTTCTGACGACTCTCCTGGCATCTATTATGCCCCTACTGCAGTCTAGGAACCTGTGTATTAGATCATTAATGAACTTGTGAAGCGTATGGTAAGAGAGATTCTCTTTATCATTAGCGCCAATGATATGCTCCAATTCGCGTTCAAAAACCCGTCTCGATCGCGGTATCTTTGTGGCAGGACTCTTTTCGCTCAATTCCATTGCCGAATTGATCACGCAGCCTATCCAATGTTTGTAGGGGACCTTGTGTTCGCCGTTCTTTGAACTAAGTTT
>Ga0335073_10001988_pt1 | contig 27892 bp, 25 predicted proteins | sample Lox_Sample_22_FD_207093 | JGI IMG/M metagenome (GOLD analysis project Ga0335073, IMG submission 207093) | Soil microbial communities from Loxahatchee National Wildlife Refuge, Florida, United States - Lox_Sample_2.2 | ecosystem: Environmental > Terrestrial > Soil > Wetlands | place: USA...
TCCGTGTCCGCATTCACGATTGACACCTGATCGGGCGTCATCTGATCGACGGCTCCCGAAACCAGCCGCGCGATCGCCAGCACCGCGGTTTTCGACATTTGCCCGTGCCGCAGCTTTACGATCACGGATGCTTTCGCTGCCCGCTGCTGGTCAAGAAAAACCGACTCGGTCGGCATCACAAGGTGAACGCGCGCGCTTTCCACGTCGGCCAGCGTCTCGATGGAGCGCTCCAGTTCTCCCTCGAGAGCGCGCTGGTAAGTAACCTTCTCGTCGAACTCCGTTTCGCCCCAGGAGACTTTGTCGAAGAGCTCAAATCCCATGTGTCCGCTGTGGGGCTGGCCCTGCGCCGCGGTCTGCATACGCGCGGCATCGAGCTTGTCCGCGGGCACGCTGAGAGTTTTGCCGTCCGGGCTCAGCTGATGCGGAATGCCCTGGGCCTCCAGTTGCGTGCTGAGAGTCTGCGCATCCTCCGGTTCGAGGCCGGTGAACAGCGGCTTGTAGTCGGGCGTGCCGATGAATTTGACGAAGATCGTGAGCAGCAGGATTGTTACTCCTGCTCCGCCCAGCAGCAGCGTCTTCTGTTTTCCGCTGCGGCTCGCCCAGAATTGTTGTGCCTGTTCCGTCGGGTTGTTCCAGCCTGCCATTCGAATTCAGTCCTGGTCTCGAAAATTTCGGTCTCTGCCTAAAACTGCATCTTCTCGATGTCCTGATACGCGCTCACGATCTTGTTGCGTACCTGCATCATCAGCTGGAACGACACATCCGCTTTCTCGACCGCGATCATCACGCTGTTCAGATCGCTGCCTCCGCCGCCCTGCAGCACGTTCTTCACCTGTGCGGCAGCGGAATCGTTGCTCGCGTTCACGCTGTCGACCGCGCTCTTGAGCACGTCGGTGAAACTCGAGCCTCCGGCGCTCCCTCCTATATCCAGCGAGGCCGGCTCCGGTATGTATGCGTTGCCAATATTGCCCAAATTGATGTTGTTCATCTCTTTTTCTCCGCAGCTACGACGATTTCAGGATGTCTATCGATTCCTGAATCATCTGTTTTGCCGCTCCGATGGCCGACGCATTCAGCTGATAAGCGCGCGTCGCGTCCATGAGATCCACCATCTCGGTCACCGGATTGATGGACGGATAGGCCACATAACCGTCCTTGTTGGCATCCGGATTGCCCGGCTCATACCGCATCACTGGCGGCGTGGTATCGTTCACGATCTGGGTCAACTGCACAGATCCGGCCGGCGGACGCCCGAAGCTGCCTACCTGGTTGAATACCGACTGAAACGGTGAATCGTCGGCCGAGCTGAAGACGACTTCCTTGCGCACGTAGGGGCCACCCGAATCGGTGTGGGTGGTTTCCGCGTTGGCCAGATTCGCCGATGTCACTTCGGCCCTCTGCCGCTCCGCTGCCAGCGCCGATGCGCTGACGCTCATCATGTCGAAAATTCCCATTGCTGCCTTCCTCATTAGTCCTTGATGGCCGAATACCAGGTGTGGAACTCTGACTTAATCAGCTGGACGCCCATCTGATACTGCAGCTGCGTTTCCGACATCAGCATGCTTTCGCGGTCGACATTGACGTTGTTCCCGTCGGGCCGTTCCGGCAGACCTTCCACTTCCTCGGCCGCCGGTTCCAGATGCAGCACGCCGCTCTGGTCCATCACATCCTGCATCGCCTGCTGGAAGTTGATATCGCGGGTGTGATAGCCGGGCGTATCCACGTTGGCCATGTTCGAAGCGATCATCTGCTGGCGTTCGTCCGCCACATGCATGTAGTTCTGCAGCAACTGCAGCATGGAGTCATTCATTCAGGCGTACCTCCTGGGCGGAAGCCCGTACTCCCGGATCTTGTTGCGCAGCGTGCGCAGGCTGATGCCGAGCATCTCCGCAGCGTGGGTGCGATTCCCGTCGGTCAGCGCCAGGGTGTTTTCCAGGTGCATTTTCTCGAGCTCCCGGATCGGCGTTCCGGCGGCAGCTGGAACCGTGGCCGGCACCGGAGCCGCGCGGCGCAGATTGCCGGTTCCATGAAATTCCGCTTCAAAGCAGCGGGCGTCGATATCCAGCGTCCCGCTCAGGGCAATCACCCGGCGCATGAAGTTTCCGAGTTCGCGCACATTGCCCGGCCAGGCATGGGTTTGGAGGCAGTTCACGAAGTCGGGGTGAAGCCGGGGAATTCCCAGTTGCATCTGCGCTGCCGACTTCTCGGCAAAATGGCGCGCCAGCGCCGGAATGTCGTCGCGCCGTTCGCGCAGCGGGGGCAGTGTCAGCGGGATCACGTTCAGGCGGTAGTAGAGATCGGCGCGAAACTGACCGCGTTCCACCATTTCCGCGAGAGACACATTGGTCGTCGCGATGACGCGAATATCCACCTTGACGGAGCGCGCTTCACCCAGCCGCTCGAACTCGCGCTCCTGCAGAACGCGCAGCAGCTTGGGCTGCAGGTTCAGCGGCATTTCGCCGATCTCATCGAGAAGAATCGTTCCGCCGTCGGCCGACTCGAATTTGCCCGGCCGTGACGCGACTGCGCCGGTGAAGGCTCCGCGGCCGTGCCCAAACAATTCGCTTTCCAGCAGCGTCTCCGGAACCGCCGCGCAGTTTACGGCAACGAACGGCTTGCTGCTGCGATCGCTGGCATCGTGGATAAACCTCGCCAACAGCTCCTTACCCGTCCCGCTTTCGGCCTCGATCAGCACATCCACGCCGCTGCTGGCTGCGGCTCGCGCACGCTGGATCGCGCGCATCAGAGCTGCGGAGTGCCCCACAATCGCTGCGCTCGCAGCTTCATCCTCCGCGGGCATCTGCCGCGCCCGCTGCATGACCTGCGCCGCCACCGACTGCAACTGATCGAAGGGAATCGGCTTGGTCAGATAATCCAGCGCGCCATCGCGCATGGCATGGACCGCTTCCGGCACCGACCCGTACGCGGTCAGCACGATGACTGCCGTCGATGCCGAAATGGCCCGCGCCGCGCGCATCACTTCCATCCCGTCGCCGTCTGGCATACGAATGTCAGTAACCACCAGATCGAATTCGCGATTTTCGAGCATGCGCTTCGCTTCGCGTACACCGCCCGCGGTTTCCACACGCCAGCCGTGACGCAGGAAATTTGCGCGCAGGGCCGTGCGGATGCCCGGCTCGTCGTCCACTAACAACACCGATGAGACTGTGTCGCCCGTCATATCGCTGGAAACTCCAGTTGAAAGTTGCTTCCTTCGCCCAACCGGCTTGTCACACGGATCGATCCGCGGTGCTGCGCCATGAGCCGCTTGCATACCGCCAGCCCGAGGCCCGGAGTTTCGCCGGTGCCGCTGAAGCCAGCCTCGAAAAGGTGGTCAAGAATCTCCCCCGGCATACCGCAGCCGCTGTCGCGTACCTCGACCACCGAGCGTTTGCTTCCTTCGTGTGCTTCGAGCCGCGTGGAGACATCCACGCGGCCACCCGCTTTTGTATGCCGGATGGCGTTCGATATCAGATTCAGCAGGATCTGGCGGATGGCGTCTTCATTACCCTCGACGATCCATGCATCGTTGCCGCTCTCAAAGTTCAGGCTGACTCCGCTCTGCTCAGCGATCGGCCGCACAAACTCGACTCCACTTTTCACGCACGCGGGCAAATCGAGGAGCCTGCGCCGCGCAAGCAGGTCGCCGGTCATGCTGAGGACGTTGTTCACCGTTCCGGACAAGGTACGGATGCCAGCCTGCAGGTGCCCCACCCACTCCGGGTTGGCGTCGCCGTCCTGGGCGATGAGACCGGCAAACAGCTCGAGGCTCGCTAACGGATTTCTAATTTCATGCGCCAGGATGGTGGAAATCTCTGCGAGGGTCGTCGCTCGCCGCGCTGCTTCGCGCTCCTGCTCAGCCTGTTTGGTGGAGGTGATATCGCGCAGGATCCAGATGCTGCGCAGAGCATTCGCTTCCGCGCGGGCCGCAGGAATCAATTCACGACGGCTGATCGCCAGCCAAGCGGGTCCGCTCCCGGTCGCCAGAGAGATTTCGGTCTCGCACGTCCCCTCCGCGGTCGCTGCCAGCGCTTCGAAATCCACCTGGCTCGTTTGCGCAAGCGCATGCAGCGTGCGCGGACGGCGTTCGCGCAGATCCAGCAGCCGGATCGCTTCAGGATTGATGGTTACAATCGATTCCAGCGCGTTCAGGACGACCACGCCGCAGGGCATCGAGTCGATCATTTGTTGCAATGCCGCGCGCATACGGCTGTTCGCTTCCAGGCTGCGCGTCAGCTCGGCGTTGCGCTGCGCCAGCTCCACGCCCAGATGCGCAACTTCCTGCTGCAGGTCGCGATACGAAGTTTCCAGCAGAGCCGAGGCCGAGATGAACTCTGAGAAAGCGTCCGCGAGCTGCTGCGGATTCTGCAGGCCCGGAACGTTTATTGGAACAGCATGAGAACTCGGCAGCATTTGCCTATCTCTTATGCACGACGCGTGCCAAATCGAGACAGGCGTGCTATTTTGGCAGTCTCGACTACAAAAGAATGTGCTCGGCCTTGATTTCCGCTTCTCCTGCTGCCAGAATTGTCGCCCGCTCGATGGTGTTGCGCAATTCGCGCACATTGCCGGGCCAGTGGTGCTGCTGCAAAACTGCCAGCGCCTCGCGGCTCAGCGATGTGCCGGGAACAAACTTCGCGCAGAACGAGATCGCCAGCGGTTCAAGGTCGCTCATGCGCTCGCGCAGAGGAGGCAACTGAATGGGAAAGACCGCGAGCCGGTAATAGAGGTCTTCGCGGAACTGCTGTTTGGCGACCATTCCCTTCAGATCGGCGTTAGTTGCCGCGACAACCCGCACATCGACCTTCAGATTGTCGTTGCCGCCGATTCTCTGCACCTCTCCCTGTTCCAGAAATCGCAGGATTTTGCTCTGCAGCGACAAAGGCATGTCGCCGATTTCATCCAGAAACAGAGTTCCGCCCTGCGCCGCATGGATGCGCCCGATGCGCGATTGTACGGCGCCAGTGAAGGAGCCTTTGGCGAAACCAAACAGTTCCGCCTCCAGCAACGCTTCAGGAATCGCGGAGCAGTTGACCACCACAAACGGCTGGTTTCTCCGCGGGCTCATCAAATGCAATTCCTGCGCGATCAGATCCTTGCCCGTCCCGCTCTCGCCGGTCACGAGCACGGTCGTGTTTCGGCCGGCGACCAGTCGCGTCACGGAGAAGGTTCGCTGCATCGCGTCTGAGTTGCCAATCATCGATCGCAGGCCAACTTTGGCTTCCGAGCGAGAGCGCGGTGCTTCGGGCATGGCGGCAGCAGCCGCGGTGCTGGCTGCGGCGCCTCCGCGGTTCACCTCGTCCGCCAGCCGGATTGAGATTGGCGTAGGCGACGTCGTTCCTATCAGGAGCTGTCCTGTCTGCGAGTTCAGCATCAGCACCTGGGTCTGCGGAAACCGATCCCTGACGATCGCGTTGAATCCGTTCGCCTCCAGGTCCGGCAGCATCGGATCCAGCAGCAGGATGCGGTCCTCCGAACCGTGGATGCGCAACATCTCCAGCGCCGCTGCGCCGCTGGCGGCTTCGCACATCCGCCATCGCGATGGGCTCAGCTTTTCCTGGAGCTGCTGCCGCAGCTTCGTGTTGGGGCTGACCACTAAAACCTGGATCGTCGACTGGTCGTCAAACCGCTGAGGCGGCACGAACGAATCGCGGTGCTGCACAAGGGGAGTTGCCATAAGCGCTCGAGCTCCTGAAAGGAGAAATCGTTACTGCAAAACTGAAAAGGGGCCCGTGTGAAAATGCTTTCTTTGTTGAATCGTTCGAAGCATTGCGGTGTTTCTGTTGGGGAAACGAAAACGAAAAGCAGTGCGAGCAGTTGTGGCTTCAATTCACTTGGAATGGGCCCCGCTCCGGTTGCACCGGCTTCTCAATCGGCAGCGCAAACCAGCAACAAAATGGATCGGGAGCACAGCGATACTTTCCCAACTGGCTCACGATGTTGACCTCGGCCAGCGACAGGCTGAGGCGATCCGATGAGTTCAGCCCCTTGCCGTGGCGTTGCGGATGCTTCACCGTGATCTCTGCGAATTCCGCGGCGCGCGACGTGTAAATCTCAATGACATCGCCATGCGATGCCAGCGAGAGCGCCGTGTTCAGCATGGCCCGAAACGCCTGTTCGGTGCGGTCCGCATCTCCTGTGACTTTTTGCCACGGCTCGGGCCGCACCACCGCCAGCCCCACACCGCGAGCTTGCATGCGCGCTGCGTGCGCCTCGATGACCGGCTCGAGAACCTCGCCAAGATCAAAACTTGCGTGCTGTGCCTTCGTCACATTCGACGCGACGAGGTCCTGCACTGCAGAGAAAAGGTCGCAGGCCCGCACCACCTGCTCAGTCGATATTTCGAGATAGTGTTTCCGGTCGATGCCCGGGGCCCCGGAACGCGACAGCATTTCCATCGCCGCCCGCAGAATGGTCAATGGTTGCGCCACGGCGTGCAGGCCGTTCATCAGCTCGTCGTGAAATTTCCGCACGCTGCCGCTATCGACACAGGTGTCCTCGCAAGTGGCAATCATGGGGCTAAGCATCGCCGTCTCGCAGTTCGTAGCCAAATCCGCGGATCGTGTGGGTGAGTCGCCTCTCTCCGGGACCATCCACTTTGTCCCGCACATACTTCATGTACACATCCACAATGTTGGTCGAAGGCTCGGCGCCCAGGTTCCACACCTCTTCGAGGAGCGTTGCCCGAGAGACCGGCCGGCCGGCATTCCGCATCATCACTTCCAGGATGGCAAACTCCCGCGGCGTCAGGTCGATGCGCCGTCCATTGCGTTCCACCCGCCGCTCCTCGCGCAGCAGGATGAGATCCCCAACCCGCGAACAGTTCGGGATCACGCCCGAATTGCGCCGCAGCAGCGCCTGCACGCGCGCCATGAGCTCGGAGAGCGAAAACGGCTTCGCCAGGCAATCGTCGGCGCCTCTTTCGAGAGCGTGGACCCTGTCCTCCACGCGGCTCCGCGCGGTCAGCACCAGCAGCGGCAACCGCGGATAATGCGGCCGGATGCGCTCCATCAGCGCAATGCCGTCGACCGTGGGAAGGTTCAGATCGAGGATCAGCAGATCGTAGTTGCGATTTTGTTCGAGGGCTTTTGCCGCCTCTGCGCCGTCGTGGATGGTTTCGACCCGAAAGTGATGATGTTCCAGTTCGGCGCGAAGAAACTGCGCCAGAGAAACGTCGTCCTCGACGATGAGTACCTGCCGGCTCTTCCGTTGCTCAGAAACGCCGGCATTCCGATTGATTTTTGGTGGCGTCTTGCCCCTGTCAGCGGGAGCCTGGGGGCCTGGGTCCTCAAAGTTGCTGGCTGAAACCGATTGCACGTTGGGGGAAACCCGCCCGGAAACCGCTTGCGGCGATTCCGGACCACTTTCGTTAGAGTCTGATGATTGGAGCGATATGTTCTTTGGTAACAGCATCAAGTAACTCTTCCCAATACATCTTCCGTGGTAGTATTCGGGCTCATGAAAGGGGCAGAGTGGCGGAATTTCCACAGCTTATGCACCTTCTTGCGTCTGGATCTCTGAAAGAGATCTCGCATGTTCTTAACGCGACTAAACTCCGTGTGATCTGCAATTTGCCGCCTACCGGAAGTCGAATAACAATACCCGGCTTGAGCAGTCACTCAGGGATGCCGCATTGCAGGAATATCCTCGACGAGAACTCGGTAACATTGAAGTGACGATTGTCACAGGCTCTGGGTCTCTGCAATGGGGTTGTTTACAGGAATAAGTACCAATACCGCGCGGTTGAGCCTGGTTTATAGGCAGAGTTGGACAACAGCACTCCCTGGAATAGGGTTCGGCAGTGATGTGGGTGCACAGATCCAGCTGATTTTTCATTGGACGGCGAACTGCGCCTCATCTGGATCCTGTTCACCGTGCTTGGCCACGCGAAGAGTCCGGAAGCCCTCGGCCGCCGCATTTCGATCAGCAAACCCAAATACGGTTCCCCATTTGAAAGAGTGAAGAAGCGCCGTTGCGTCGGTCGCAGGAAGTGGGCGGCTAAAAAAGAAGCCCTGCATTTCATTGCAGCTCAGGCGCCGAAGCAGGTCTCTCTGCAGTGAAGTTTCGACCCCCTCGACAACGGTTGAAAGTCCAAGACTCCGCGCCATCGAAAGAATGCTTCGCAGCATCTTTTCGGCTCTTGGCTGGCTGCCGAGGTCGCGAACAAACCCGCGGTCGATCTTGATGCGATCGAGAGGAAACTGGCGCAGATAGGAAAGCGAAGACCAGCCGGTTCCGAAGTCGTCGAGGCTAAGGCTGACGCCGATCTCTTTCAAATGCCTCAGGATGGAAATCGTCGCTTCGGAACCGTCGAGAGTGTGGCTCTCGGTCAGCTCCAGTTCCAGCCGCGACGGAGTGAGTCCCGATTCCCGCAAGGCCGAGCGAACGACCTCGGCCATATTTCCTTCATAGATTTGCCGATTTGAGACGTTGACTGCAACGCGGATGCCGGGGAAACCGGCCCCTTCCCACTCCGCGGCCTGCCGGCAGGCCGTGCGCAGCACCCAGCGCCCCGTTTCGGCCATCAATCCCGCATCTTCGAGGAGCGGAATGAACTGATCCGGATGAATTACGCCCAGAGTGGGATGCCTCCAGCGCAGCAGGGCCTCCATCGCCGCAATATTGCCGGTTTTGGAATCCACGATGGGCTGGTAGTGAACCGTGAATTCATCGCGCGCGCATGCGCCCAGCAAGTCTGACTCCAGCATCTGCTGTTTCTTTGCGGCGTCGGTCATGACCGGAGAGAAGAAACTGAATTTACCTCTGCCTTTTCTCTTCGCGTCATACATCGCAAGATCGGAATAGCGCAAGAGCTCATCCGTATCTCCGGAATCGCCGGGAAACTGCGCGATCCCCATGCTGGCTGTCAAATGAATTTCGTTTCCATCGACGACAATCGGTTCCGCGGTCGCGGAGAGCAGGTGCCGTGCCATTCTCTCGAGCGCCTCGTTGTTTGGCACATCGGTCACTGCAAGGGCGAATTGGTCCCCGCACAGACGGCCGATGATGTCCCCAGGCCGTGTCGCCGCTTTGAGCCTGGCCGCGGTTGCCGCAAGCATACGGTCGCCAAACTGATGTCCGAGCGCCTCGTTCACGTATTTGAACCGATCGATGTCGATCACCAGAACGGAAATGGTCTGGCCGCGATACCGCGCGGTTCCGATTGCCCTGGTCAGCCAGTCCTGAAAGAGCCTCGGTTGGGCAGTCCGGTCAGGGAGTCATGGAGTTCAGCATGCTCAGCGCTGAATTCCGCCAGCTTTCGCTCGGTGATATCGTGCGATATTCCCATGATTCCTATCACCTTGCCCTTACGGCTCATAAGCGGCAGTTTCGTTGTGATAACCCACGTCTCGTGGCCGTCCGGCCATGTCTCCTTTTCCTCTTTGGCCAGCATGGGCCGACCGGTGTGAATAATCTCCCATTCGTCTGCCAGCGCCTGAGCGGCATGCTCTTCGCTGAAGATATCCGCGTCGGTTTTCCCGACCGCCGATGCCGGCGACACCAGGCCACAGGCTCTTGCCATGGAACTGGTCATTCGAACAAAGTGGCTGCCGGCGTCTTTGATGTACACGCGATCAGGGCTGTGCTCAAAAAACGCTTCCAGCAGCTTTGCGTCAACGTGCCCCTGACGCCGGAGATATCTTCTGGCGAGCTCGTGAACGATCACGGCCGTCGCAAAAACCGCGAGAGCGAGGGCCATACAAGGAGTTTCGCGCGGGGTGGAAACCCAAAGTCTGGTGATTAAAACGACCTGCATGGCAGCCGCGGCAACGCCGAGCCCCATAATGAATGAAGTGCGAGAGGTGGCGATTCGCACAAGGATTCTGCTTTTCCAGGTGAAGAGCACGAGCACTCCTGGTCCGATTCAAAGTCTTTGGAATATCGGAATTCTGACGCGATCGTTTCAGTAATACCTGTTGGCAACTGTGATCAACGTCACAGTTACTGCCCGACAGTCCCCCAGATAGATGTTTTGCAGAAGCCTTGCAAGTTTGACGAGTGTAGTTATCAGATAAGATACCCGCGGAAGACGTTCCGCGAACCAATCCGGCTCGTATCTTGTTGAAACAGCACTTACAAGCTGTTGGCGGCCCAGCGAACCGCTTCCAGATAGAGGCCAGCGACGCTTTCCTCGCTGAGGCCGGCGGCGCGCACGGCCGCCTCGCATTGCGTCCAGTCGCAGTTCTCAAGACCACGCACGAGCTCGAGCGGACACGGTTTGTGGCTGGATTTGCCGGTAAGGGCCGATTTCATGTCCGTTCCGATCGGGAGCGCCTCAAGGATGCGCTCAATCGGAGTATCGAGGAGCACGTCGAGCAGCGAAAGCAGACCGAGGAGATAGAACTCATCGGACGCTGCTCCGATGCGGAGAGCGAATTGCTCGCAGAAGCGGGCTCTGACAAGAGCCATCGAAAGGAGCGGAGTGAGACTCTTGCCGGCGAGAGCACCGACGGCGGCGACGGAAATCATGCGGCGTACAGCGTCGTCGCCTACCATCAGCAGAGCTCCCCGGACAGTGGTAACTTCGCAGCCGCGTCCGTGCACGGCTGAGTTGGCGAGACGGAGCACGCGGTAGGTTAAAGACGCATCGGACATCAGGAGCCGCTCAATCTCCCGCAAATCAGCGGGCCGGCGCTGAAGAGCCGCGAAAAGGCGGAGGTAGACGAAATGACTTTGAGGCAGGGCGCGCGACGCCATGGTGACAGGACGCGAAAAGAAATATCCCTGGAAGAGCGAACAGCCTTCGGAGGCAGCGATGGCCTGCACTTCCTGGGTTTCGACTTTTTCTGCGAGGCATTGGACGGGGGCACCCCCCGCCATCGCGTAGATTTCGCGGCGGGCTTTTGCATCGGAGGCAAGAAAATCAATTTTGATGAAATCCGCCAGTTCGATCAGAGGCGCCCGCGAAGGGATCGGACTGAAATCGTCGAGCGCGAAGCGATAGCCCTGCCGGCGAAGCGCGCCACACGCCTCCATCACCTCTGCATCTGGTTCGATGTTTTCCAGAATCTCCAGAATCGTGTGGCTACGGGGAAGCAGCGTGACCGTCCCGTCGATAAGAGAGGCCCGCGTGCAATTGACGAAGGCGAAACCTTCGTTGCGATTGTTCGGCAACATCGACCAGTAGTCGAAGACCCCCCGGGTCGCCGCTTCAGGATCGAGGAGCGGAGCGCCGGTGGGCTCGTCGCGAGAGAGAAGCTCGTACCCGAAGAGCCGTCCGTTCTCATCGACGATCGGCTGCCGGCCAACGAAGCGGATCGGGGCAGGCAGAGAGCGCACCGCGTTCATCGAGTTTTCTACCTGAGCCGACGCCATTCGAGTGGAATTCTCAGCTTACGTTCGCGGCGCTGCGTACGACCATCCCTCCTCCGGGTAAGGCGGCTGCAGGGCGCATGAGGCGCAGCGACAAGGGTAGCCTTTGCTCCGGCGCTTACTCGCCTTTGCCCGGCAGCGTCAGCTCATGCTGAAATGCAGCATGGGCCCCATAGGACCGGTCGTTAAGTTGGCACGGGCAGGAAGCAGGGAGTGCGATGTTCTCCGGCAGCGAAGAGCAGGTCAGGCGATGAGTCGCCGGCGGGATTCGTCGGCAACGCGATCCGGCGGAAAGGGGTCGCCGGCTGTGCAGAGCCTGCTGGCGCAGGCCATCCAGGAGCATCAGGCTGGGCGGCTGGTGGAGGCGCAGCGTCTCTACCTCGAAGTCGTGGCTCTGGATGTGAAGCACGAGAAGGCGTTGTACGGGCTGGGGCTCGTCCAGTTCCAACTCGGGCACTTCGAGCCTGCAGTACGGCTGCTCGAAAGGGCCATTGCCGTGAACGGCCGGGAGGCGCGGTACTTCCTGAATCTGGGGGAGGCGCACCGCGCCCTCGATCGGCCGGAGGCTGCCGCGGCAGCATTTCGGCAGGCCCTGGCTCTGGATCCGAAGAGCGAGGAGATCCACTTTCAACTCGGCGGAGCTTTGCTGGCTCAGCGCGACTATGAAGCAGCAGGAGAGCAATTTGAAGAAGCGCTCCGCTTGAAACCAGGAAACGCAGACACGCACAACAATTTGGGAAGTGTGTTCCTGGCCCAGGATCGCCTGGAAAAGGCGAAGAACTGCTTTGAACGGGCGCTGGAGCTGCAGCCGCAATTTGCCGAGGCGGAGAACAACCTGGGCAACATCTATCTGCGGCAGGATAAGAACGAGGAAGCGGAGATTCATTACGCGCGGGCGCTGGCGGTGCAGCCGGAGTTTCCGGAAGCGCACAACAACATGGGGAACGTGCGGCTGCGCCAGGGGCGAACTGACGAGGCGGCGGTCCACTATCAGCGCGCTGTGGCGCTGATGCCGGACTTCGCCGAAGCCAATAACAATCTGGGACACATGCTTCGGGACCAGGGCGACTTGCGCGAGGCAGCGGCGTGCTACGAGCAAACGCTGCGCATTCGGCCGAATTGCGTCGATGCCCTCAACAATCTCGGCGTGGTTCTGCAGAATCAGGGCCGGCCCGAGGAAGCAGCCCAATACCATCGCAAGGCCGTGGAGTTGGACTCCAGGGATGCGGGAGCCTGGAACAATCTGGGAGTCGCGCTGCGCGATCTGGGAAAACTGGAAGAGGCAGAGGATAGCCATCGGAGATCTCTGGAACTGAAGCCGGACTACGCCGAGGCCCACAACAATCTGGGCGTCCTTCTGCGGGACCGGGGCCGGCTGGACGACGCAGAGGCCAGCCACCGGCGCGCTCTGGAACTGAAGCCGGACTACGCCGAGGCGGAATGTAACCTGGGCAACGTTCGCCGCAGTCAGGGAAGGTTGGCGGAGGCGCGGACTTGCTACGAGCGCGCTCTCGAAATGAAGCCAGGCAACTACAGCGTGGCATGGAATCGCTGCCTAGTGGATTTGCTGGAGGGAAACTTCGCAGAGGGCTGGCGCGGATATGAAGTGCGGACAGAGAGAAAAGCCAATGCGCCGAGGAAGTTTGCCGAACCGGCATGGCGCGGAGAAGAACTGAACGGAGCGCGGATTCTGCTGCACGCCGAACAGGGGCTGGGAGACACGCTGCAGTTCCTGCGGTATGTGCCCCTGGTTCAGGCACGGAGTGGGCGCGTGCTGCTGGATGTGCAGGGGCCATTAAAGCGGCTGGCGGCGCAGTTGTCCGGGCTGGAAGCGCTGACCGCGACGGGCGAGGAGTTGGCGAGTTTTGCGTGGCAGTGCCCGCTGATGAGCCTGCCGCTTGCCTTTGCAACAACCATAACCACAATTCCGACGAAGATTCCCTATCTAAGCGCGCCCGAGGAGGCTCGAGCGGCAGCAGCGAACCGGCCCTGGCCGGAGGCGGGATTGCGCGTGGGTGTGGTGTGGAGCGGGAATCCAAAATACAGCGACGATTGGGCACGGTCGGTGCCGCTTGCGCTGATGGCGCCGGCCTTCAAGATGCAGGGGGTGCACTGGTATTCGCTGCAACTGGGCGCAACGGCCGAGCAGATCGCTCAGGCCGGAGCAGCGGTAACAGATCTGCGCGAAGCAATTGGAGACATGGCCGATACCGCGGCGCTGCTGGAGCATCTGAACCTGGTGATTACCGTGGACACCGCGGTGGCCCATCTTGCCGGCGCCCTGGGCCGGCCTACATGGATTCTGCTGCCCTTCGCGCCCGACTGGCGCTGGCTCATCGCCCGCGAAGACAGTCCCTGGTATCCCACGGCAACGCTATTTCGCCAGCCGCAGCCCGGAGACTGGCGTTCCGTGATGGAGCGGGTGCAGACGGAACTCACCAAGCTTGTAGCGAAGGCGGAAGGTCAACGTGCCGATGGGTGAAGAAACAGTAGCAGCGGGGCCGATTGCCGTTGCAGATCCGCGGCCTGCGCCCTGCAAGGTGTGCGGGGCGGCGAGCCCGTTGTGCGGCGTCGTCGACTTTCACAAGAGCTGCATCGAGGCTCAGGGGAAGCGCCTCGCGATTTCCGGGGTTCCGGTTTACTACCGGCGCTGCCAGCGGTGCGGATTTCTTTTCACCACCGCCTTCGACGCCTGGGACTACGATGCCTTTCGCAGGAACATCTATAACGACGATTACATCCTCGTGGATCCGGACTATGTGGAAGTTCGCCCCACCGGTAACGCCGGCGTGATCTCTTCCTCGTTCCCGAACGCGCGCGAGTCGATGACGATCCTGGACTACGGCGGAGGATCGGGGTTGTTGGCTGCGCGACTGCGCGAACAGGGCTTCACCGCGAGCACCTGGGATCCTTTTTCCACGTTCGATCAGCTTCCCGCGGAACGCTTCGACCTGATCACGTGCTTTGAGGTGATGGAGCATGTGCCGTTTCCGCAGAAAACCGTGGCGGAAATGGTTTCGCTGATGAAGACGCCGGGAGCGATTCTGTTCTCCACGCTGGTGCAGCCGGCGCAAATCGACCAGATCGGCTTGAACTGGTGGTATGCGAGCCCGCGGAATGGGCATATTTCCCTGTATTCGACCGCTTCGCTGGCGCTGCTGTTCCAGCCGCACGGCCTGAAGGTCGGCTCCTTCTCCGAAGGGCTGCACCTGGCCTATGGAGAAATTCCGCAATTTGCCGCGCATCTGAAGCTGCCGCGGTAGTACGGACCTGAGGCTCGATCAGTGCGCGATGCCCGAAGGAGTCGGCGCGGTTGCCATCTGTGGCGGCGTAGCACCCACCACCACCAGATCCACGCGGCGATTGATCCGGCGTCCTTCCGCGGTTGCGTTATCGGCAATGGGGTGATACTGGCCATAACCGGCTACGGAGATTTTTTGCGGATTGAAGCCGGCCTCGCCCACCAGAAGCTCGAGCACGGTCATGGCTCGCTCGGTGGAGAGTTCCCAGTTCGACCGGAAGGCCGCGTTATGGATCGGCTGGTCGTCCGAATGTCCTTCCACGCGAAGGTCGAGGTTGTGCTGCGACAGGATTTCCGCAATTTTCCTGATTTTCTGGGCGGCTCCCGGCAACAGCTGCGCTTGCCCGCTGTCGAAGAATCCCAGTTCCTTCAGGCTGATCACGAACCCTTCCGGAGTGACGCGCAGCTCCACTTCATGGCTCTGGAGTTCAGCCCCCATGGCCGATTGCAGCTGCTTTCGGAGCGCGATCAGATCCGGTGTGGAGACCGTCCGGGTTACCGGGCTCCCCGCCGGAAGATTCTGCTTCTTCAGCGTTTCGGCATCGGGCGGAGTGAGCGAATACACCGCAACGTTCTCGCCGGTGAAAGCTCCCATCGATTCGAATCCCTGATGAATCGCGTGAGAAACCGTCACGATCGCGCGGTTGTCGCGAAAGGCCGAGGCAAACAGCACCACAAAAAACGCGAAGAGCAGGGTGATGAAATCGGCATACGAAACCAGCCATCGATCGTGGCTGGCGTGCTCTTCCACTCTTCGCCGTCTTCTCATTGCGAGCTCGCCTTGGCGATCTCCGCCACTTTGGTGGCGGCATTCGAACGAGCCGGCAGATAGCTCACCAGCTGCATCTCCAGCGCCCGCGGATTTACGCCTTCCATAATGGAAAGCACCGCGTCGAGCATCATTTCCTGGACCACCTGCTTTTCCCGTATGCGAATCCGCAGCTTGCCTGCCCAGGGCAGGAAAAGCAGATTGGCAGCTCCCACTCCGTAAATCGTCGCCACAAAGGCGACGGCGATGCCTTTACCGACCTCGTTGACGTCCTGCAGGCGCTGCATCACCTGGATCAGCCCCAGCACCGCGCCAAGAATGCCGAGGGTGGGCGAATACCCCGCGGCCGCTTCGAACACTTTGGGGAGCCGCTCGTCTTTCTCGCCCCGGTAATCGAGCTGCAGCTCCATCATCTTACGGAGATCGGCTCCGCTGACCCCATCGACGGCCAGCATCAGGCTTTCTTTCAGAAACGGGTCGTGGATTTTACTCAGCTCCTCATCCAGAGAGAGCAGTCCTTCCTTGCGAGCCTTGTACGCGTAACGCAGCAGGTTCCGGACCAGCGTATCCGGCTCGCGCTCGCTGCCCCAGAAGACCTCTTTGAGTTGCAGCACCGCCTGGCGCACCACCGGGAACGGAAACTGCACCAGCACCGCGCCCATGGTTCCACCGAATACGATGAGCGCCGCGGTCGGCTGCAGCACCTGCACCAGTTTGCCCCCCTCGATCATCAGACCGAGTCCAATTCCGGCAAGGGCGACCGCGATGCCGGCAACAGTTCCTTTGTCCACAAGTACTCTCAAGCCTGATCCTCGGAGTGGTTCAGAGCGCGGCCCGGTTCGATGGCCCTCGCGAAATCCCGTGTTCGTTGTCTCGCATGAGGCCGCGAATCGCCACTTGCCTGATCTCGCTCCCTTCTATCGGCACCTTGCGGCGAGATTCCACTCCGTTACCAGTTCGCAGAGAACGTGGGGACATTCATGGGCAGCGAGAGATTCAGCGCGCTGTTATAGGCGTTCTGCTGGAGCAGGTAGCCGGAATCCGCCAGGGTCGACTGGGGATTCGTTGGCGAACTCCCGCCTGCTGCGCTGGCGCTGGAGCTGCTCAGGAGGCTGACTGTTCCTGGCTTGACGCCCGAGATCATCTGCTCGAGTTGGGAAAAATCGCTCTGCGCGCCGGAGAGATTCCCCGCGGCCAGATCGCTGCTCACCTGTGAGAACTGCGACGACAGGCTGGATCCGGTGTTTCCGGGCGACAGCTTTTGCTCAAGCGCCGAGAGAAACGACTGCGCGCCGGCGATGTTCCCCGACTGAAGGTCAGACTCGAAGTTCTTCGCGGCAGTCGCAGCACGACTGGCAAAGCCGGTGATCGCCTGCGACGCAAGATTGCTCAGCGAACCGGCGGAAGGAAGAGAAAGGTGCATAGAGGTTCTCCTTGGTGGACCTTTGCTTCTGTCGTTTGCAATTTCCCGGCCACAGCAATGTTGTGCTCTCCGTTGCAGCCAGACACGGAAAATAAAGATCTTGCGCAGTTCGGGACCGGCCGTGAAACGATGGCTCGGCAGAATCTGCCGAGTTGAGCGCGCCGGTGGCATCGTTTTGCCTGGTTTCTTCGTTCCTCACCTTCCATCCGGCGAGCTTTCCTCAGGATTTTCACTTCCCGGGGCTGGAATCCTTGTGCGCACTGCCGATAGGGCGACATGCGTCCAGGGGCTTCCGCTGATCCCGCAGCTACGGGTGCGCTCATTCTGCCTGCGTGCAGCCCACCGGCGCTTGCCGCGCGCGATCTCTCCGATGACTCGGAGAGACAAGACTCTGACCATCCCTTTGTCCAGCGATGGCGGGCTCGCCCCGTCGAGCACGTCTGGCACGAAGCTCTCGAATCGGCGAATCGCGTTCTCCTTCAGTACGAAAATGCAAACCGCAGGCTCTCGGCTTCGGAGCAAGCCTGGCGCAGCCTCTTTGAAGACGCTGCGGTGGGACTATTCCGCGTAGATCCGGCAGGACAGTTGCTCCTCGCGAATCGCTCGATGGCGGCGATCTGCGGGTACGCCACCCCGCAAGCGCTCTGCGCCGGCATCGGCGATATCGGGACACAGTTGTTTGCGAAACAGGAGGTGTGGCGGCAGCTCCTCCAGGACCTCTCAGAACGGCCGGTTCAGTCGGGTATCGAAGTCGAGTGGGTTGCCCGCGACGGTCCCACGCGATGGGTGCGCCTCAACCTCCGCGCAGTGAGCCGGGACGGAGCGATCGAATTTCTGGAGGGCACGGCGGAAGAGATCACGGAACGAAAGTCTGCGGAGAATCGGCTCCGCCTGCTCGCGTATTACGATCCGGTCACCGGATTACCCAACCGCGCGCTCCTCGAAGAGCGCCTTGAAGAAGCCGTCGAAGCGGCCCGCGGCGATGGGCGGGACGTGGCGCTTCTGCTGCTCGAACTCGGCCGCTTCAAGATGATCAACGATTCTCTGGGAAAGGCGCTGGGCGATGGCCTGCTCCAGGAGACCGCCCGCCGCATCCGGGCTGCGGTGGAAGAGGCTCACACCGTCGCCCGCGTCAGCGGTGCGGAATTTGCTGTCATCCTCGATGACGCAGGCAACGTGCGGGACTTGGAGCAGATCGCGCAGCACATTGTGGGGAGCCTGAGCACCGAGTTCGCGCTTTTCGGGCATTCGCTCAACGTTACCTGCACGATGGGCATCGGTGTCTACCCTGCCGATGGCAACGATGCGGAAACGCTTTTCGAGCGCGCCGATGTCGCCATGTACTCCGCCAAAGAAGATGGCATTCACGGCTTCCGCAGTTTCTCGCCCGAGATGAACGAACAGAACCGCGAGCGCCTAAGGCTCGAGAACGGCCTGAAACTGGCGCTGGAGCGCGACGAGCTGTTCCTCGTGTATCAGCCCCAGGTGGATGTCCGCACCGGCCGGATCGCCGGAGTGGAAGCGCTGCTTCGCTGGGATCATCCGCATCTGGGACTGGTGCCGCCAGCTGATTTCATTGGCGTCGCGGAGAGCAGCGGCCTGATCGTGCCCATCGGCGAGTGGGTCCTGCGGAGCGCCTGCGCCCAGGCCCGCAAATGGCTCGATGCCGGACTTCCTCCGGTCCCGGTGGCCGTGAACGTTTCAGCCATCCAGTTCCGCCAGCAGGGTTTCTGCGAATTGATCCGTTGCGTTCTCCGGGACTCCGGCCTGCCCCCCAACAGCCTCGAGCTCGAGCTTACCGAGGGCTTGCTGCTGACCAATGCCGACGTTGTGTTTACGCTCATCCAGGAACTGCGCGAGATGGGGGTGAAGATCACCATCGACGACTTCGGAACGGGCTATTCCAGCCTCGGTTATCTTCGCCATTTCAAGGTCAACCGCCTCAAGATCGATCGCTCCTTTGTCCGCGACGTTCCCGGTAACGTCGACGACTCCGCCATCACGACGGCCATCATCGAGATGGCGCGAGCGCTGAATGTGGACGTGGTGGCCGAGGGAGTGGAGAACGCCGAACAACTCGACTTCCTGCGCGCCCAGCACTGCTACGAGATCCAGGGCTACTACTTCAGCCGGCCCGTCGCCGTTGAACAGATGACCGAACAGTTGCGCGGTCCGCTGATCCCGAACGCCTAGCGCTCCCGCGCTTCAGAGGCTCAGCCGTTCCTTCTCGCCAAGCAATCTTCCACACTCCGCGCCATTGAAAACTTGCTCCCCAGGTGCCGATAGAAGTTCAGCTGTCAAAATATTCGTTCACGCGGTCGTGACGACGCCCGGAGAGGCTCCCAGGTCCGCTTCAGAGGTTTCCATTCATGTTTTCGATCATCGGCATTCTGATCGTTTTCGGCGCGGTGCTGGCCGGCTTCCTCATGGAGAAGGGCCCACTTCTCGTCCTGATGCAGCCGTCCGAGTTCGTCATCATCGGCGGCGCCGCCCTGGGCACAATGATCACCGCCAATCCGATGCACGTCCTGAAGAAAATCGGCAACGGCCTCCCCCGGGTTTTGGGAGGATCCAAGTTTTCCAAACAGCGCTACGTCGAGTCACTGCGCATGATGTTTCAGCTCTTCAACAAGGCGCGCAAAGACGGCATGGTGGGCATTGAGACTGACATCGAGGAACCGGAGAAAAGCGCGGTCTTTTCGAAGTATGGAGACTTCCTGAAAAATCACCACGCCTGCGACTTCGTCTGCGACACCATGCGCATGGCGATCACTGGCGGCGCAACACCGCACGATCTGGATCAGATGATGGAACTCGACATGGAAGTGCATCACGCGGGCGCTACTCAGCCTGCTAATGCGCTCACCACCGTGGCGGATTCACTCCCCGGCATGGGAATCGTTGCTGCCGTTCTGGGAGTTGTGGTCACTATGAGCGCCCTTGGCGGCCCTCCCGAAGAGATCGGCCACAAGGTAGCCGCGGCTCTGGTCGGGACGTTTCTCGGCATTCTGCTTTGCTATGGGATCGTCGGCCCGCTGGCTTCGAACCTTACCAAGTTAGTCGACGATGAACACGCGTACTATCACGTGCTGCGGGTGGTCATGCTTTCATTCATCAAGGGGATGTCTCCCACGCTTGCCATCGAAGTGGCTCGGCGCGCGGTTCCCGAGCACGTTCGCCCCAGCTTCAAGGAAGTCGAGCAGGCGTGCCGCCAGAAAGAAGATGCGGCGGCGGCTCCTGCGGCGAGCGCGGCCTGATTGGAAATGCGATGAACGAAACCCCGGAAATCATCATCATTAAGAAGAAGAAGGCCCACGCCGGCCATCACGGCGGGGCCTGGAAGGTGGCGTACGCCGATTTTGTAACCGCTATGATGGCTTTATTCATCGTTCTCTGGCTCATGAACGCCAGCAAGCAGGTCCAGGAGGCGGTGGGCGGCTATTTTAAGGATCCCCGCGGCACCGCAAAAGTGGTGGGGAGCAATCGCGACGGCTCCGACCGCTATGTCGCGATGAAGAAAGAAGACATGCAGAAGCTGAAGGAAGATCTTCTGCGATCCATCCATCACATCGATCAGATGGACAAGCTCAAAAATCAGATCGAGATCACCGTAACTCCGGAGGGCCTCCGCATCGAGTTGATGGAGTCGGCCAAGGGAACCTTCTTCGAACTGGGCAGCGCTCAGCCCACGGCGGCGCTCCGCGACCTGCTGGGCGTGCTCTCGGCGCAACTGTCCAGGCTGCCCAACAAGGTGGCCATCGAGGGCCACACGGACTCGATGATGTATTCCGGAGCCCGCACTTACGACAACTGGGACCTGTCCTCAGACCGCGCCAACGAAGCGCGCCGGCTCATGCAGGCGGAGGGCATTCGGCCCGATCAGATTTCCCAGGTGCGCGGATTTGCGGATCGGCAACCCCGCCTGCCCGATCATCCGGACGACCCGTCGAATCGCCGCATCACACTGATCGTTCAGTATCAGGTGCAGAACGACTCGGAGGTGCCGCTGCCGGCCGCCGTGACCGAGCAGAACGCGGCCACGCAACCTCCTGCCCCGTCATCCACGGCTCCGGCCGCTGCAACGCCTGCCGCCGAGTCGAAACCCGGCGCGGGTGCAAATGTCTCGACACACGCCCAAGCCACTCCGCCGGCGCAACTCGCAGTGAAACAGGACAATTCCCGCTGATCTATTTCACAAGTGCAGGGCCCGATGGTTCGCTGCGCGTGGCCACCAGCGTGACCAGGTGCGCCACGTCGGTGCGTTCCTTATCGGAGCGAAAGTCGAATTTCAGGATGCTGCTGCATGATTCCGTCCGCGCCACGCTGACGCTCACTTCGATGGAAACGGATTCGTAGCGAAACGACGCGTTGCCTCGGTCGTTCGTCGCGGGGGCCGCCTGCATCTCCAGGCACATCCCTTCCTGGCTGATTTCCCGGCATTGCCCATGGAAGGCCGCGCCTCCAATGTCCAGCCGGACGGGAAAGTCGACCCGGTACCGCGGGATTCGATAGTGGAACTTATGCATGATTCTCCGCAAATTTCGGAATAGTATACCGTGGCGTGCTTGGAGGAGCCTCTGCCTCTTTCGTTACTCTGTCGTGGACTTTTCGTAACAGAGCCCGTTTCATATATCGCCCCGGTCTCGCGCCTCACTGCAAAAGCTTTCGCCGTCCGCGCGGCTAAGGTTGTTGCGCGCCTGCGTGAATCCACGCGTGGCACAACTTCATCAATCTCCGCGGCGCAAAGAAATTTTGCAGCGCCCCTAGAATCGCAATCGCAGGAAGCCGATAGAGTGCGCGTAATAACCACCTGCTCCACGTAACGATTCCGGACCTTTGAAGCAAACGGAAACGGTTCGGCGCAGGCGGAATTCGATACAAGGAGCAATGAACCATGATCAGCGTACTCAACAACGTTTCCTCGCTCGTCGCGGAAAATGCACTCTCGTCCACGCAGGCCAACCTGCAGAGCACCCTCACCGAGCTGTCCACCGGCCTCAAGCTCAACTCGGGCGCTGAGGATCCGGCCGGCATCTCGATTTCCGACGGTCTCGGCGCCAACATCGCCGCTCTGACCCAGTCCAGCCAGAACGCGTCCAACGGCGTCGGCCTCCTGCAGACCGCGGACGGCGCGCTCTCCCAGGTCACCAACCTGCTGAACCAGGCAGTCACCATCGCCACGGAAGCTTCGAACGGCGGTCTGACGACCGACCAGGCGACGGCGGCCAACACGGAATTCCAGTCGATCCTGTCGGAAATCACGCAGATCGGTTCCACCACGAACTTCAACGGCGTCGCGGTGTTCAGCGGAACAGCGCAGACAGTGTTCACCAGCGACGGCACCTCCAGCGGCGCCACGACTACCTCAACCACGACCGGCGCTCTGTCGGCGAGCAGCCTGAGCCTGAGCTCCGATTCTCTGACTTCGACCACCGCCGCCCAGACAGCTCTTACCGATGTAACCGCTGCGATCGCGACGGTTGCGGCAACCCGCGGCTCGATCGGCGCCTCGGTCAACCAGCTGACCGCCGACTCCAACGTCGAAAACACCGAAGTGTCGAACCTGACCAGCGCGCAGAACAACGTTCGCAACGCGGACATCGGCACCACGGTCGCGAACATGACCCAGTACAACGTCCTGGAGCAGACCGGCATGGCTGCCCTTTCGCAGTCCAACTCGGCTCAGCAGAGCGTCCTGAAGCTCCTCCAGTAACCGGAGCAGCTTCCCTCGAGAGAGCGCCCCTCGGGGCGCTCTTTCTTTTTTCTGCCTGAACCCCTGAAACCGCAGCCCGGAAGTGTCGATAGATTGCTGCACCCAGTCATCTCCGGCGCAGGGCTTGCACAAAACCCGCCCTGGATCGGCAAAAACTATGAGCTCCATCTCTGCCCTCAATTCGCTCCTCGGTTCCTCCTCTTCGTCGAATTCGGCCATCAATCTGAGCCAGATCCTCGAAGCAGCCCTGGGCGCCTCCTCCGAAGGCATCGACGTGAACAGCGCCGTCAGCGCCGCTCTCAGCGCGGCGGAGCAGCCCGAGACGCAGTGGGAAAGCCAGTACTCCACGCTGCAAAATCAGGTGTCGGCTCTCAACGCCATCCAGAGCGACGCCAACACGCTCGACACCGACATGCAGAGCCTCAATAACCTGATGGGTCCGCTGTCGGCCACCACCGTTGCCTCGTCCAACTCGAGCATCGTCACCGGAACAGCTGTATCCGGTACCGCATCGGGGAACCACGTGGTCGAGGTCAGCAGCTTGGCCACCACGGCGTCGTGGGCTTCCGACACAATCGCCACCGCCAGCACCCCCCTCGCGGCAGGCAGCTTCACCATTACCGGCGCGAATGGCACGGTAACCACAATCTCCACCGGCTCCGGATCGAGTACGCTGAACGACGTCGCGAGCACCATCAACGGCGACAATCTCGGCGTCACTGCGACCGTGGTCACCGACGCTACGGGCGCGCGGCTGGCCATCGTCAGCAACACGTCCGGCAGCGCGGCGAATTTTTCCGTCAGCGCGCCCACGGGCGGCAGCCTCAGCTTTTCGCAGACCGCGACCGGCGCGAACGCGTCGCTGACCGTCGATGGTCTGCAGATTTCCAGCGCTTCCAACGACGTCACCGGTGTTGTGCCGGGACTGACCCTTAATCTGCAGAGCGCCAGCCTCAACACACCGGTGAGCCTGAGCATCTCCCCCGATACTTCGCAGGCTTCCACCGCGATCAACCAGTTTGTGACGGACTACAACACGCTGATTAACGCGGTCAACGCGCAGTTTGCCGACAGCGGTTCCGGCGAAGGCGTCCTCGCCACGGATCCAACGGTTCGGAACCTGCAGAGTGAGTTGCTGCAGGTGCTCGATTACACCTACGTTCCGTCTTACGGCACAACCGGCGTGCCCAACTTGTCCTCGCTCGGCATCACGGTGAACAAGGACGGAACCCTCAACGTGGATGCCGCAACTCTGAGCAATGCCCTCAACAACAACTTCAGCGATGTTCAGACCTTCTTTCAGGGAACCGCGCTCAACGGATTCGCGAACGAGCTCGATCAGCAGCTTACCAATTTCACCAGCCCGGCCGACGGCGCATTCACCGTTGATTTGCAGAGCATGAGCACCCAGGAATCGACGCTGCAAACCGACGTCACTAACTTCCAAACCAACGTGATTGCGCCCTTGCAGACCCAGCTGCAGAGCGAATACAGCCAGGCGGAGATCGCGCTCCAGCAGTTGCCGACGCAGATGAAGGAAATCGACGAAGAACTGGGCATGAACAATTCCAGCAACGGGTAACAGGCGGGCAGACCAATGAACACAGTGGAATTCGCATATCGAAAAACGGCAGCCGCGGCCACGGGCAACGGCCTCAGTCTTCTTATCGCTCTCTATGACACCCTGGCCGGCGACCTGCGGCGGGCAGCCGATGCAGAGCGCCAGAACCAGATCGAACGGCGCTGCCGCGAGATCAGTCACGCCCTGCTGGTCATTGGTTACCTCGAAGACTGGGTCCATCGTGGGCCGGGCGGAGAACTGGCAACGCAGCTCTTCGCTCTCTACGGTTCTGTCCGTCGAAATCTCATCGCAGCCCAGGTGAATCGGTCTCCGGAATTGCTGGAAGAACAGATGGCTCTCGTGCTGAGGGTGCGCACCGTCTGGCAGGAAATGGAGACCCGCGCGGCGCAGTCCGGGCCGGAGATCCTGCCGCCTCTCCCCGCGCCGCCCTATTTCAGCAAGGCTCCTTCGATGGACCACAATTCCCTCAGCTGGTCAGCGTAAGCAACAGGCGGTTCGGTTGGGCTGTTTTCCCTCGTTCCAGCCATAATGGCTCAAAAACTGAAGCCCTGGTCGAAATCGGAATCAGCGATACACTCGTGCCGCAGATCGCCACGCTCGTTTGTCGATTGGCAAATACGAGCAATCCTCTCATTCTAAAGGTGAAACGAAGGCCCTTATCAGATTCTGCACTCGGAGCCGCCGATCGGCAGATGGCCCGAGCCCGTTCCCGACCTTCCGTTTCTGGCTTCTTTCGCCAGGCTCATCGCGGCCACCTCCGGGTTTCAGCGTCCGCCGCCAACCAGGCCATTTCCCCACCGGGTGACTACCCCCTAATTTTTCGCCCCACAGCCCAAAAATCTGCATCTCAACCTCCGAAGTACGGAGGCGAAAACAGCGTGGCCGAAACAAAAGACGCTCTGAATCGGACCCAGCAAGCGGAAGTCCACGAGTTTCCCCGTCGAGAACTGGCTGAATCGTCGGCGTCCAGCGACGAGTCCGGTTGGCGATCTGCCGCGCACGGCATCAGCCGTGGCGTCGCCGGCCTGGCCATGGCTCGCATTTTTCACCCAACCGTCGCGAAAAAGATCCAGCTGCGGCTCCAGGCGATCGAAATCGAGCACATGATCCAGCGAGTCCTGCGGCCCGACAAAGAAGAATCCAAAGCGGCCTGACTCCGGGGGCGGTCCTCTGCCGTACTTCCCTGCCTGAAAACGTAATTGGAGGCGCCCGCTACCAGCCGAGCGCGATTCGGGAGTTTTCTGCGAGCCGGAGCGTCTGCCGCCGTCCGTTCGACAGCACCGTCACCGCTGACGTTCCGTCGGCAATCCCGACGGCTTCGCGCAATGCGCCCGATCGGCTCGTGATCACCCGCGCTACGCCCGTCACTTTCGCCAGGGTCTGTCCGCTGAGGATCATCGTCGCGGCTTCGCCGTCATAGGCCAGCTCTGCCGAGACTCCGCGAACCTTCGCCGCAAATCGCGATTTGCCCGTCGCGGGCGGCCGTAGATTCCACTCGATGTCGTTGCCCTGCTCGCGCACGCCCGACAAGCGCCACAGAAAATCCACGAGCACCAGGGCCGCCGGGGAATACCCGCCGTCATCGGCGGTGATGTCGCCGCTGACGGGGTCCACTTGCTGATGGAATTCCCCCGCCCGGCGCAGCGCTTCCACCCAACGTTCCATTACGTGCGCCAGTTCTGCCGACTTTCCGTAGTGCTCCATCCAACGCGGCGCCCGCAGCGCGGTGAGCGCCTGCGACGCTCCACCCCAGGAGTTCCGAGGGATGGGCCGCACGAACGCCGGATCATCCAGCGCCACCGAGGGAAACGGATACGGCGCCCAGAACGCATGCGGATTGTGTACCTGCCGTTCCCAAACAACCGCGAACAGCTTCGCGTCGGGAACGTGCTCGCCGAGCACGCGCAGCATCGCCGCACTCCGCACCCGCACGAATTGGCCGTGGGCGTCGAGATCGTAGAACGCGACGTCGTTCGGATCGTAGAGCTTCTCCACAATCAGTCTGCGGATCGCCTCCGCGTCCTCAGTCCAGTGGTCCGCTTCGCTTCTTCGGCCCAGCGCCTTGGCCATCGCCGCCAGCGCGACTCGTCCCCCATACACTGTCGCCGAAAGATCGGGGCAAAGCCGCGGCAAGCCCTTCCCCGCAGGACACTTCCGCGCGTCTCCGTCCGCGCAGCTGTTCGGCTCGCCGCTCCAGCGCGGGCTGTTGTCCATCCCGGTGTCCCAGGTACAGAATCCCTCGCACAATCCGGTGCCGCGCGTGTTCCGGTACCGCCGAAGCCACGCATCCCAGCGGCCGCAGGCCGCGTACGCCCTCTCCAGCAATTCGCTGTCGCTGGTTCGTTCTGCGATCTCCCATGCTGTCGCCGCTATGGGAACCACCATTTGAATTTGCGACCATGCAGGTCCGCCCGGCGCACCAGCGCCTGCCCGCTTGACTGCGTATGGAAGCTCGCCGCCCTCCCGCTGCAACGCGAAGAAAATCAGATGGTTGTTGCGCGCGACGACCTGAGGCAACTCGCCGCCGCACTCTCTGTACACCAGCCCTTCCTGAGGGCCGCATTCCATCCATATGCCGGGATACTCGCTGCCTTCCGGCAACACACTCCCGGCAAATCCCGGCAACTGAACCAGGTTGCGGCGCAGGGTGGCGAGTGCAGAAGCGTAGAGGCGCGTGAGCGCAGCGTCCTCGCAGCGGAACCTGCGCCCATCTGTCTCCAGTTCTTCAGGAACAGTCTCCGATTCCGCGTCCATCCGGGCTCGCGCGAGCAGCCAGCCAGCCGCCATGGCTCCGCGGCTCACCAACCGCCGACGGGTGATCGAGCCCGCGATTTCCGGTCCCCGGGGATCCATAGGAAGATTGGTGAAACGAAAACTTTATCGCAATCGTCAGCCAACGCGTAACCGACAGATAACTTGGTTGTTACCCAGAGGTGCCGCTTCCACAAGACACGCGAGGACGCCGTTTTGTCCCAGGGTAGTCAGGTTTCTGTCGTCCCGCTTACGATAATCTTCTGAAGATACCTCTCGAGCTGCCGGCTGCCCTTCCCCCGGTACAAAAGTATGCTGCGCATCCTCCTCGACATCGGTGTTCTGGGACTGATCACCTCCACGGCGTTCATCCTTCTGACGATCGGCGGTTTGCTGCGCTTTTTGCGGGAGCGGCCGGCGCGTCCGACGCCTTCCTTCGCCCCGCCGGTCAGCCTGCTGAAGCCGCTGCACGGGGCCGAGCAGGACCTGGAAGCCCACCTCGAGACGTTCTTTCGGCAGAACTACCCCAGTTTCGAGATTCTCTTTTGCGCTCGCAGCGCCGATGATGCCGGCATCGCCATCGCGAGGCGCGTCGCGGGCCGCTTTCCCTCTGTCCCCGTGCGCTTCTTCTTCACCGGACCGGGGCCGTACATCAACGCCAAGGTCTCGTCGCTGGAACTGATGGAAGCCCACGCTCAGCACGACATCCTCATCATCAGCGACAGCGACGTTCGCGTTACCACCGGCTACATCCGCGAAGTGGTTGCGCCGTTTGTCGAGAGCACAGTGGGCGCGGTTACCTGCCTCTATCGAGGAGTTCCGAATGGCAGCCTCTGGTCGCGCCTGGAAGCGGCCGGCATGTCCGTGGAGATGACTTCCGGGGTGCTCACCGCCAGCTTGCTGGAAGGCATGAGATTCGCCCTTGGCCCCACCATGGCCGTGCGCCGCGAATGCGTTCGCGCCATGGGCGGCTTCGGAGTGCTCGGCCCCTATTGCTCCGATGACTTTTTGCTCGGGGCCAATGTCGCTGCCCAGGGATC
>Ga0335073_10001989_pt1 | contig 27892 bp, 30 predicted proteins | sample Lox_Sample_22_FD_207093 | JGI IMG/M metagenome (GOLD analysis project Ga0335073, IMG submission 207093) | Soil microbial communities from Loxahatchee National Wildlife Refuge, Florida, United States - Lox_Sample_2.2 | ecosystem: Environmental > Terrestrial > Soil > Wetlands | place: USA...
TAAAGATGCAATAGCATGTTGTTTATGCGTTAATCCACGAACAAGAGGACGATGTAAAGCATTATCCACATGAAGTGAAGTAACAGCCAACACCGAATGTCGTAATACCGCACTTTCAGGAATCCGTGAAAAGATTTCAGTCACTACTTTCGGAAACCATTCTGCGTATGTAATTACATTTCCCATGTTCATGACGAAGAAATGGAGATAAGGAATGTCCAATTCATCTGTTTGCATTTCTGTCCAAATTGGCGTTTTGAGGATTGGTGATTCACTTCCCCGTCGTTTCATGGTTTCAAGGTCGGATGAATGAAATGGTTCTGGAGTAGTTGCTCGGGTTGAAGATTCTGTTGATAATAGGTCTATTGATGTCTCAATCTGTGCTCGAGATGTCGAGGATTCTGCATCTCCGGTATCTACGATTAGTTCGGCGATTGAGGGAAAATACTCAGTCGCCTAGTACTGTGCTTTACCACTTTAGCATTCTTCGTCTCGAATTCAAACACCCGAAATCGGTCATTGATATCATACTTCAACTCAGTGAGCATCTGCTCCACGAAATTGGAAAGTGGGGGAGATTACCTGACACTCAAGTCCCTTGGTTTTACAACGCGAACATATGGGTCGTTCTTCAGTACACTTTGTTCTGGCAGCCCGACACGTCATACATCCCTGCCATGATTTCGGTTTCCTTTCAGTCTGTCCTCTCTTGTCCTTCTTCATGTCGAAGGATCGATATCACCGTCGTTCGGCATTAACAGCGATGTTATTTCGTATCGAAGGAAATTGATTTGAGGCGGCTAATTAAGAGGTCCTCTGCAAAATCGGGCGATCGTGGATCGGCCAGCAAATGAAATGCTATTTCCAGCTTTCCCTTATTGGCTGGGCAAAAGCCGAGATGATTAAGAACTTTATTATGGCTATCTGCGGTAAGCCTATTGTAGAGAATCGCACCAGAATTTGATCGGTCTGGGCGTGTTGATGTTCAGATGTCAGATGGGGAGGTCGTACAAGAAACAATGAAGTAGAGTTCTTTAAGTCCGAGAGATTGTTCAGTACAGCTGAACTCTGAGATGGAATTTATGTCTCTAAATCTACACGAAGCAAGAGCATTTCCCCACCATCTGAGAACAATATTCATTTTCCATCGTCAAGTATCCCGCACGGCCACCATATACGACAGTTCTCATTTACATACATTTCCGCCCAATTCGTGTTTCTTTCCGCTTTTGTACTTCCAGTCCAGGGAGAAGCTTATCGATAGCATTCATCTCCTCGCAATGTGGGAATATCATATACAAGAACTTCATCTGAATAAGAAATACGGACAGTCGAAAATCGGTTTTGAAATCCTAATCCTATTGACGGTAGGATGAATACAGCATGTTGCTAAAGGCTTAGTCGACTTGGCAAATCAATGCCCTTTGTCATCTTTAAGATCTCGCTACCCTTTCTGGACTTGAAAGATGGTGATGTATTGATGCCGCTTCGTCAGAGGGCGATATTGGCTCTCCATTAAGTCTAGTTCATATGATAACCGATAATGGATGATACCGATCGATCATGACATGGCTTCAATCTCACATGGAGAATCGTCTTTGCTGTATTTCCCAGCTTTGGAAATTCGAATTGTCCTCACCACATGAGATGACAGAAGGTAACTCCAAGAGATCCGCACTTTATCCACATGTCCCCTAACCCTCCCTGTGACATTTCCGCTCCGATGATCCGATTGCGCAGCGTGCCGAAGACCTTCCCCGCATCGCAACCCGCACCCCGTCACCACAAACCTCCTCAGTATTCACAGTGACAGCATCACCCCCAGCATCCGGCCGTGGCGCGGATCCTTCGGGCCGACAACCTTTTCTTCTCCTCATTGAAATCCGACATCAATACAAAATCCACAACTCTTCGCAATTCCAACATCAAAAGCAATTAGCAATTTGTGTAAAATGGCTCCACGTCTAATTGCAGTCACCGGTGCAACTGGCAACCAAGGTGGAAAACCGTCCTTCGTGAAGACAAGTTAATTTGTAGGCGGTTCAGTTGCGAAATATCTTCTTAAATTTCCAGAAGAATATGCCGTTCGAGCATTAACTCGAAATCCATCTTCTGCAGATGCCCAAGCTCTCAAGAAATTGGGTGCCCAAGTAGTTAAAGCGGATTTAACTATTCCCGCCGATTTAGAGGAAGCATTGAAAGGATGCTGGGGTGTATTCGGAGTAACCAACTTTTACGATTCGGTATCCCTCACACAACTCTCTGTCAAACATCGTACTTACTTTGCAGACAATCAAAAACGATCCGTTGAGTGAAGAGCAACAAGGCAGAAACCTCGTCGACGCTGCTAAAAAGAATAATATAAAATGTTTTGTATGGAGCACATTACCTTCCTCCCTCGCAATTTCCGGCGGGAAATTCAAATCTCAGATTTACGAGAATAAGTATAAAGTCGATGAATATATGAGAGAAACAGGTGTTCCAGGGCCTTTCTTGTACACGGGGAATTTCTTTGAGAATGCTGTGTTGAGAGGCCATGTCAAAGTTAAACAGGGTGGAAGTGGTGAATTGGAATTCCATCAACCTGTTATATTGGAAGATACTGAATGTATTTCCCATCGTACTTTTGAGGGGTACTGATTGTAGTGGCGATGTTGTATGTGGAAAAAGATCTTGCGCAATGTACTAAAGTGGCTTTCGATAAATGGGACACTCATTCGAAAAAGTTGAATCATCAATACTTTTATGTGGCCAATTGTCGTTTATCGCCTCGTCAATACATTGCTGCTATCGAAAAGGTTTCGGGCAGAAAGTGTACTTATACTGTTCTTAAAACAACAGGAGTGCCCGATCGAGATATTATGTTTGAATTGTACAATCATCAAGGGATGTATGGTAAACAAGAGATTCCAGATCCCAAGTTATTGGAGTTGGGAGTCAAGTTTCATACCGTGGAGGATTTTGTGAGGGACAGATTACTTCCTCATCTCAAGCTGTCTTAAACAATGAGGTCATAGCATTCAAAACTCAAGTTGAGGAAACATAACGTATTGGGAATGAGCGAGAATAAGATTCATGCCCATATGAAAATAAATCCATACCGTGCAATGCTACCTAAAAGTATACAAACGCCAATTCCCATATCCCATACCAATTAACCAAAAGAAATCCAACTTTTCCCCATGCAAAAGACCACCGAAAGGATATATCAAGCGAAACGAAATTAGGCACTGTAACTCGGCGCAGCAGTGGAATAGTAGCTATTCCCGTGTTGGTTGAAGGGAATATCAGGATGTTTTTGTCTACTTTCTGCTAACATCCTTCTCATGCGTCTTGTTTGAACAACAAGCCAATCTGCAAGTTGATCTGCGCCACTTGTGCCGGCGATTGTGGAGAGATAGGAGGGCGCTGGATTACGCACATCTTCCTCGCAGCGAGGGGAATAGCGATGTTCGCGGTAGGAGGGAGGGAGGTCGTTCGTGTAGGTGGGTGGAGTGGAGGCATAATCGTTCAGGAGAAGACGTTGTGTTCGTGGATCAAGAGGAGTAAGAGCGTATCGTTGCGGGGTAGACATTTCAGGAGTATACTGCAGAGGTTTAGGAGGTAGTAGACTCAGGGGCTGGTGTGTTTGGGTGTAGGGGGTAAAGCGACGATGGAGAAGAGGAGAGGAGGTTTCGCTCGGGAGGTCCTTGCGTTTGGAGGGTCTACTCTTGCCAGGGGAGGAAGTTTTCTCTCTGCTGGATTCTGTTGCGGGGGAGGATGTGTGTTTAAATATTCATGACATTACATGGAGTAAATTCAAGCGAGAGAAGACCTCTCTGTGTCCATGCAAAGGTTGTTGGGATCGTGTGACCTGAGGTAATGCGCCATCCCCAGTTCGCGGCCAACACACTCATCCAAAACCTTAATTACCTCTAAACAAGCTAATTTCTATTACAATTCCGAAAATTGAAACAACTATGTAATTAATAGCAGCCTCTCCTGCCCGTGCCGCAGACTATACTCCAACATCACCGCCTCTTCTTGCCTCTTTCGATAACCTCCACTGCTCCCCCCCGGAGCATTTTACAACCTTAATCCCATCACGAAATCCTCCTCTTCTCCACAATTCCAATTTCATTCCAGCGCAACTCGAACAGCGCAAGCCAAACCGAAAGTAAAGCTCACGAAACAATTGTAAATCTGACCGTAGTGCGGCGCAACCGAGGCGCAAGGCTTTCAGTGAGTTCACGCAATGATTGGTGTGGACTTTGGGCTAAATCAAGGCGACTCCTGTCCTGTTTTTGATGATCTTTTACGTCACTTTACAAAAATACCAATTTGCTCATCGCATAAAATTGCCTTGGTTTTGCATTCGTACAAGAATGACGATCAATCAATCCAATGTTGCCTCGTGACAGTTTCCAATACTCGGTCATGTCCCTGTCCCGGAATCAAAGCTGTCTGGCCGCATTTACTTTTGTTTCAATTATGCACATCTCAGCCTCGTTCGCATTTGTAATTTACGCTCGGTGGTACCTTCAACCCGCGCCGAACTTGATCTCGCTAACCGCAAATACAATAGAAATTGCGCCCTGCGCAGTAAACTTTAGAGTTGTGGAACCGGCTTAACTTTTCGGGGATCGGGGGGAGATAAAAATTGGTCCGATCGATCGATGGCTGAGTATAATACTCGTATACTCTAATCCAGATCCCATAATCAGGAAGGCTAAGCCAATCGATCTCCACGGGATCAAATTAAACAACGAGCCATTTTAGCCCGCCGACCACGAACCGGCGAACTTGTTGGCGCGGTATGCGGTATGCAGCCTAGCCGATATCGGGATTCGGTGAATCTATACCTTCGCTTCGAGAAATAGAAAGAGTTAGTATAACGCAATTCAAGGAATAAGTTGCTGAGAACTTCCGACATGGAACCTAATCCCAATTCTCACATGAATCTCATGCACTTGCGCATGCTAAAGTTTTACCGCCAACGTCCAAGTTCGGGTAGTTCAACAAACATAATTGGAATGGCGCAAGTTGCGCGATCGGGGGGAAACGGATAGGCCGGGGAACGATTCAACTTGTGAGATCCGTTCTCCCACTACAGTTTCTCAAGACTACATACCGTCAATATAGTTACACACTGCATTTCGCATTTCGGGAGATGTACATCTATGCGAGTGCAGCGATTACTGGTTCAATACCAATTGCGAAAGCTGCAACTACAACGAGTTGCAACTGACATCTATTTTCATCGAGCGAATGCGACAATGACAAATTTCACGAGGAATGCTCCAAAGACATATATTTCGGGAGTAATCCCAGGCGATCGAATTCTCAAAACGCATGCACAGACGAGACTATGTCCGATAATCTCATATTCCTAATCTAATTTTCATCTCTCTTCACATGTACGCATCTCTCCGAATCTAACAACTGTACATACACAAACACACAACACCCCACTGCCTCATCCACATCTCACCCACCTTCTTATCTCTGCTCCTCCTATCTCTGCCTCTCAACCGGCACTAATATCCCCCCTTAACCTTAGCCGCATCTCCAGTCGCAACAGCAACCCCCAAACTAACTCCATTCTGCAAAAAATGCAAATCACTCCCAACGTGAACCATATCAAACCCCTGTTCAACCCTCCTCCTAACATCCTCCTCACCCACCGTAAAAATCCCCGCCTTCTTGCCATATCGATGCGCCGTATCCAAAATCTTCTGAATCGCATCTCGCACAACAACATGTTCCGATCCATGTGCCAACGGATATCCCAACGCATTTGACAAATCATAAGGTCCTATGAAAAGAACATCGACACCCTCTGCTTTAGCAAATACATCGATATTTTGGAATGCCCCGAGTGTTTCGATTTGGATTATTACTGCTGTGTTGGAGTTTGCGTCGTGTAGGTATTCGCTTATGGAGTCGATTCCGAAGGCATTTACGGAGAAGGGAGAGCCGAGACCTCGTTTTCCTGTTGGAGGGAATTTACTCTGTATTGTTTAGTTTGGGACTACAATTGGTGGAGGAGGGAGATACTTGTTGGACTACTTCCTGGACTTCTTCGATTGTGGAGAGAAGTGGAACCATGATTCCATGTGCTCCTGCGTCTAAAGCACGTTTAATCATCCATCTCTCCTTATCCGCGATTCTAACGAGTGGACTCACTCCATACGGCGCAATATTCGCAATACACTCATGCATTTCTACCGTTAACATCCATTCACATACTTCACCGCACAACCAACGATGAGGAAATTTTTAGGAAGAGTACCTGAATCTGCGACATTTCCATGTTCTTTATCGATAAGAATCCAATTGATTCCCTTACAACGAGCAAGTGTTCTGGACACCGAGGGAGCAGGAAAGAACTGCCATATTCCTAGCGATAACTTTGACGCTCGAAGGTCTGTTAAGAACCGATTTGCAGCTTGCATTCCGATTCAATTGCACAATTCAAACAAGGTAAGTCTCAATCTGAAGCGTTTAAACGTTTATTGATCGAAAGGTTGAATTTCGGGATTGAGGATGAGAGAGAGGAGGTTTTGGACAGGGACGATACTGAAGGTGGGCTGTGGGGTTGCTGAAAAAGGGTCGGGAGTTGATCGCCGCCAACGAACGAATTGAGTAATATCTGGTAGTACGCCGAGTCGAATTCGTCGTTTATGGCTGTTGACCGAGTAGCCGATTCAACCCATTGCAATGATCGAAGTTCAACAAGCAAAACGGCGGTCATATTTCATTCCTCCAATTGACGACAACTTGGCAGATGGATTAATTGGGGTTTCTTTCTGCAGCTGAATATTTGTAGATGGTGCCTGGATGCACTAGAATTACCGAGATAAATAACGTCCCGATAACGCGGTCCATGCGGAAATCATGATTATTTGCAGGGACATCCAATGCAATTGATGGATGACTGGGTTGCAATGCACTTTGGATTGACCAGCTGCAGAGTCCGTTTCATGAAAGGAGTGCGTTATCTAAATGGCAGGAGTTGCTGCGAAGCTCAGGTGGAAATGAACTGGGGCATTTATCTCCTTCAGGTTCTTCATAGCAATAATTTCCATTTATCTACCTAAGTTCTAATTCTTGTCAATTAAACTTTCGTCTACTCCACATTCAGCCACTCGATCCACTGAAAACTTTGTTGATGTCCTTACGAATTGGCAACTCCTTTTTCATCACGTGTAAATACTGAGTTGATTGAGTTCAACTTAAACGCACTTTTAAGCGGAAGGCTGGGGGGTCACGCAATTCGTTTGTTGGCTGCTGACTGCAATTTAATATTAAGTATCTACTCTGCCTGCAGCTGCAGCGCTGATCTGCCCCGGACCCGTCGGACCCAACCACTCAACGAATTAGAACACACTCCCCAATCAAAAAGTTCGTCTCGTAACGAATCCTCGATAAATAACATTTGACCCCTCCGTCAATTGTACCACAACTCACAAAGCCCCTCTCTTCAACAACTACTCCTATCAACTCATCAGACATGTCCCGTCTTCTCTTCAGAACAGTTTCTGTTATCCGTCCTCATTCTCGTCGAATAGCTTTGCTCACGTACCTCCCATGTGAATGACCATTACTGATAACAGGACACGCGCAAGTCCAATCCCCCTCAAAGAATTCCAAGATCCATATGTGAACAATGCAATCAATTCGCAAGAACGAATAACTACGTATTCCGACCATTCAGCCGATATCCATGCTGAAAAACACGTCGACGCTGAAATCGAGGAACTCGATATCAAAAGTGAAGAACGTAGACAATGGCAATGGAGTATTGCTGAGGAATTGTTACCTTCTGCGAAAGAGGAGAGGTCCAAACAGATTTTGGAGGAGGTGGGACGCATGGAAGTTGGTTTGTATGGGGTTGGTGAGAGAGTTAAGCAGATGAAGGAGCATTTGGATGTATTGGAGGAAGAAGGTGGAGTTGTCCTGCATCTCAAGGATTCATGATATCTGATTTGTGAGTCTGGGGTATTTCGTAGTTGCTTGAGTTTGGGTAATTTGGTTTGCGGTAATCAAGTATTTGAGAGCATCTTTATATCTTGTCGTTAATGGGACCTGGCTTCTCCTTCTCTTCTCTCAACAAATTCTTCTTAATAGCCATTAAATAGCTCCATCGGATTGATTATTGCTTGCGCGATTCGAATCAATTGGATCGTCCGTCGTGTGGTTGATCTTCGGCCGAACCGAGCTGATCAATCAAGATTCAAAAGCGGCTGCTCAATCAAAGTCGCCAGGTCCACATCTGATAGACCTTCCAAAACGCATAAAAAGCACACCCTTTTCCCTTCAACCTCCATCAACATGTCACATCCCACTTCATCCACCATGTCCCAAATCCCCTACCTACAAACTTTACTCCAAGACATCATCAACCAGCATTCAGCCACCATGGGATATCCATCTCACCTCACAGACCGCCTCGATACCTACGAAGACGACGTCGGCTTAACCGAAGAATCCTGGGCTTCAACCAGTCACTCCGATATCAGAACCGACATCATCACACTCTTAGAAGACATTGATCTGATTAACGTTACACAAAGAAGAGCGCAACGTGCAACACATGATAACCTTTGCTCTTTCTCAAGACAGTTTATCCAAGTTATTCGACAATTGTCTGTTGAACAGAGTGCAATGGCACGACTGATTCATAGCCTGCATGCGCAAACTTTGGCTTGTAGACGGGAAATGGAGTCTTTCAACGTGGCGTTGGATAAGATCACGGTTCAGATTGAGCAAGTCCAGAGTGACGTGGCTGAGATGAAGGTTCAGATTGAGAAAGTCGAGAGTGAAATGGCTGGGATGAAGAAAGACTTGGCTAGCCTCAATAGAAGAATGGACCAGATGGGTCGGGGTTTTAAATACGCTATGGACGTTTCTGTGTATGAAGACTCCGACGCGGAGTCTGAAGATGATCAGATGTGTAGTGAAGAAAATAATTAGATAATAATGTGATGAGATTACTACCAAACTTGACTCCCTTTGAGGCGTTCCCATTCCCCATACAAATATTTTCGACTCTCGGGACTGAACAAACACGTACTGCCATTCAGATGTACGAAAACCGTTTAGCACATTGGACCAAGAGTAAAAGACCCGTGATTCACCATAGATGCGTTCCGCAATCAGCTATTCCCGCTTTCTGTAACCGACTCGCCAACTAGAAAACTTCGGTCATCCGGGTTGGCAATTGACGCGACTCCGATACAAACAGAGCAGTAAAGGTTCCTAAAAGGATTGAAACACATCATCTGACAAAATATCAACGAAAGACAAAACGAAATGGATATTCACCGACTTTTCGGTCACTCAATCTATTGCACATAGAAATCTCACATCGGAAACTGCATTGCCAGCATTTCTTTCACTCATACATCAGCACATTTGCTCAATGAAGTTCATGAATCCTACTGGCCTCACTATTAGCCGTGGAAGAAATATTCAACACAGCCGGAAAGAAGAAAACTCTTCATCATTCGATTCACATTGCCTGCAATATCACAAAGCAAATTCTCAGGATCTGCAATCTTACGCCGGACTGAAACGCCGGACGTCAGATGACAGATGACAGAATGTTCAAGGAGGACACGAGTCTTTGAAACAGAAAGGAGACTATTTGCAACTAAGACGTTCTGACATCAACTAGCGGCCAGTGTTCGGTAGCGCCACTTCAGAGGGGTCCACTCTAAGATGGAAGAACGTCCAAAAAGCGGCTCGTTGTTATCGACGAAGGCAGCAGACGAAATGAATAACTGTATTTGTCAAGTGTGGGTTACAATTATCGTGGCAGACTTCTTTCCGTCATCATACAACCCTAGTGCTACCTGCTCTCGCCTGAAAGGTCCAAAAGGAAACACCACATGGAAAAAAAAGATGAATTACCTTCTTCAGGGCACAGAGATCCGAGAGAATAGCCTGGACAGTTTGCATTGAACAGATGTATCTGGAAAGGTTCACTCCTAATCTCCGAACTCTGTCGACACGAAAGTTGAACTAATTGCTACAGGTGATAATCTGACGAAGAATTCGGTAAGACAGGGTGGTAAGTAGCACAGCTAATATCCAAGTACTTCTCCTCCTTTTGCTACCTTCGAGGGTCAGCGAACAAGCCTCATTATTGTATTGTAATCAATCACAACCACGTATTTGGCTGTACCCCTGCCAAGCTCGACAATTCTTCTAAATCTTTGAGACAGGTATGGTAAACGTACGTCGTCAGATCTCAGTGACTGCTTGAGATATACTCCGAGAACTGTTGGAATTACCCACGACACTCAAAGAGGTCAATGAGGCTCCTCGGAATTCACGGTTACCTGGTTAGAAGAAGCAAATTCTCGGATGGGATCTCACGAGCGAAAGAGGAAATAACTCAAGAATCGAAATGAATTCGCTCTAGGCATTCTGGTACACCGTGTATTTCCTTATAATGTACGTGTGATTCAGGAAAGAGGGGTAGCCATTCAACGGACGTTGATACTACTTACGATGACAATAAAAACGGAAAGGGTGTATTCTCATATGTTTCCACCTAATTACATTTCTGAACCAGTAGCTCTGGATTACTTCACCCTGCATCTGGGCAAGAGATGTAACAACCGCCGATTGACTACATAACTTCTTCTCCTTCTTATCTGGTTCAAAGCACTTTACGTCAATTCTGAAATTTTCCTTCGCACATTACGGAGCGTCCAAAGAATCGCAAAGTATCAGGGGCTAGGAAGTTAAACGGAACTGTTGTATACTCTAGCAAATGCAGGTTGATGTGGATCATCAGTGAAGTGTTGTATTGGAAACGTATGACGATCCACATCGAACGAAATAGTGGGCCATGCGATTAAGGCGAAAGAGGCGAGCCAGGGGATTGTGATTAGAAGGACACCATTGTGGAAATTGGAGACACGGAGGAAAGGTGAGTCAGATTCGTTTGGTCAGATGGACCTCTTGGGATATCCTCCGCGGCTGGCAGGGGTAAGTATGGATTGAGCACCGGTATGACGATACAAAATAGAATTCATGCAAAGTTCTGTGTTGCTTGGAGCTTTCGACTTTAGCATACACGAATGGGGCTCACCTATCTCATTAGGTGATTTCAAGCGAGCTTTATTGTCCTCTGTAAATAATTCCCTCTTAATGGTCATCCATCTACTATGTTGGTGAATTCGATTCAATTGTTCCGGTCATCTGAAAAACTAGTATCCCTGATTGATCGACTGTTCTCTTTGCGGAACTTCAAACCGTCGACTGTTTCTGAAGCCGCACATCAAACACACAAGCATCATCTATTTAAGCCACACGTATATCCGTCAAAAAATTTCAATCTAGTTACTCCATCCCAACCCATATGGACACATCGCAGAATTTCGAAGCCCAGATTAACCCTCCGACCGAACTGTCCGACAAAGCCGTAGATGACACGGTTACATCTGAAAACCCACTAAAGGATGTTCCATGTCAACTAACCGATCTTCAGTACGCACTCCAAGACCTTGAGTGCCACTTTCAGTACAAAATTGACGAGCTCCGGGACGAGATAAAGGAGTTTCAGAACAAACTAGACAACGTTTTGAACTACGTCAACAGCATGATCGGGACAAAGCAAATGAACGGTCAGAGGTACAGCAACACTTTGCCTTCTTATCCCTCCTGGCCGCCGGCATACATCAGTAAGATGTACGGACTCGATGGGGGTGAATGACTGCAACTTGAGAGGGAGTTACAAGACGATGGCCCCGATGATGATATGGAAGAAGAGACAGAGGCAAAAGCTATTTAACCAAATGTTTGTAATGACGGTATCTTGCAGAGTTATTAGTTTAATTAAGTCACCTTCCTGATCATTTCGCCTGCAAGAGTTCATTGAGATGTAGTCATGAATTACACTTTCAACAGTTCTTCAGTCTCGAGAGACAAAATAAAGTCGCAACTCAAACATCCATGCACAGATGTGCATCAGATCTTCACACAGCACATAACTACCTATATACGACCAAACTTTTTCACTTCCCCTTCATTCATCATGGACCGATTTCAAGATTTGGAAGACCGAATCAACGATTCTAAAACTGATCTGAATGAGATGAACGAGGACCTTGTATCCCAGCTAAACGATCTTCGAAATGAAACAAATGAATTAGAGGGAAAAATAAAGCAACGGGAATTCTACAAGAGATACTCTCCATATATGTTCGAGTGTCTCGAAAACCTTAAAACGAAATCCGGACTAGGCGTGATTGAATGGATGCTAGTGGAGAAGGAGTTGGCAAAACTGGACAACGCTGAGAACGATACTGAAGCTAGGAGATCTCTGAAAAGATTTTTCAGGGAACTGTGTGAAGGAGAGGGGCTATCGTTCGATATGGCCCTTAGCATGTTGAGATTTGTGTGGACTCAAGGTCCTCAATTTTAAGTAAATCGAGGAGAAAGAGGGACCACAGGACTAAAGCATGATGAAGATATGAAGAATTAGAGATATTATTACTCTAAATAGAAACTGGTGTATATTTTAGAAATAAACCGTTAAAAATTCTTAAGCTCGTCAATCCCGATCCATCTGAAGGAAGCCAGATTGAGAGATCAGCGTTGCGGCTCCGGCTATTTCGGCAACTGAGTCACCACTCTCCGTATTTTTATTCGTCGGCATTCGCGACCTCGAAGATAACCATTTAACTCCGGTCAGGAACAAAGTCTATTTATACTCCCCGTCAGTCGCTCTAGTTTCTTCAATTCCATCCAAGTCTCCAATTCACTCTTTCATCGCGGTACAGAAACCCGAATCCATTGCAATTCAACCATAAACAAACCCTGACGGAAACACATTCATTGAAAAGCAGTTCGTCCAATGTCTTCACATCACGAAACAGCAACGTACACCCACGGCCACCATGAATCAGTTCTTCGTTCTCACAGCTGGCGCACGGCCCAAAACTCAGCAGCCTACCTCCTCCCCCATCTAAAACCCGACATGAAAATCCTCGATGTGGGTTGTGGTCCTGGCACCATCACCGCGGATTTCGCTGCACTGGTTCCACAAGGCAGTGTCCTCGGACTAGAATACGCTCCTCAAGTCCTTGAACAAGCTCGCCAATTCGCATCCTCTCGCAATCTAACAAATATCACGTTCACCACTGGGGACGTACATAATCTTGCCTTTGAAGATGGGACATTTGATGTAGTTCATGCACATCAGGTATTACAACATGTCGGTGATCCAGTCCAAGCATTACGAGAAATGAAACGCGTTACAAAGAAAGGGGGAATAGTGGCTTCTCGCGAAAGCGATTTCGGAGGGATGATATGGTATCCTGAATCCAGCGAGATGACATTTTGGCAGGAGATGTATCACAAAGTAGCTCGTGCGAATGGAGGAGAGCCGGATGCTGGAAGACATTTATTCTCATGGGTGATACAAGCTGGCTTTGAAAAGGAGAAGATCACATCGAGTATTGGATCGTGGTGCTTTTACACAGATGAGGATAAAGCTTGGTGGAGTGGGTTGTGGGCTGATAGAACACTGAATTCGTCGTTTAAGACGACTGCTTTGGAGAAGAAAGTTGCGACGCAAGAGGATTTAGAGAGGATTTCGAGGGCTTGGAGGAGGTGGGGTGCTGAAGAGGATGCATGGTTTGGTATTATGAATACCGAGATTATTGCTCGCATTTGATTTTGAAAGACAGGAGACTCAAATCGTCGACTGAAAATGTCAAAAGTTTTGCATTTGAAAGTTAAACTTTTACGATCAATCAGTGAACCCAAAATCAAGCCGCGGTTATTTCCGGTTCCGATTCCGATTCTTCCCTTACTCCCGCTTCTTTCTCGAAATCTGGTCGTGTTTGCCGATATATGTCCACGATGTCAGAGATTCGCAATGGTCTAGGCCTACGCAATTAATTTAGGAGACACATTAAATAGTGGAAGTGGGGGGTGTATCTTGCATCCCTTTACGAACTGTGCGTGGACGTATGTGGCGCCCAATTTCAAAGGGAGATACGACGATAGATCTGACGATTTCTGTTTTGCAATTGATTCAGCTATGACCAATTTCGAGATAGAGATAAGCTGAGATGCAGTCTCTGCCTTTGAACCGTATCATATGCACAACTAAGCCAGAGAGTGTACAGAACTGAGTACTAGTTATTGCGCCGAGATTGGCTTCACGTTCGAATAACTTTTTTTGCACAGACCGCCTTATAAATAATTCTATCCAAAATTGCCAAGCTCTATATCCGACGATGCTGACACACCCTCGAGTAACTTCTCCGGAGCAGTCATAGCAAAAACTTCCCTATAATTCATTACATGTAGATATCCCTTCTTGTTTGGGATCCTCACACCGTATTCTCGTTGGTTAACGTTGTGAGGACATTTCCGAGTGGGGTTATCTGTGGCTGGACACGGCGTAAAACTTTAATTCCAGACCCGCAAATCAGCACACTCAAATTAATCTCCTGTCGGGTGAAACTCTCTGCTCATAAACCAGGAGTTCCATATATTAATTATTAGGGAGTCTTGGTTCGGGTGTCACTAACAAATAGCAGTCCTCCGTCTGATATCTCTTCCCGTGTTACATCCTCCCTACCCTTTGCACTCATGGCAGATAAGGTCCCCGCGCACTCATAGCGACTCCCTCGTCTGCTGCACCAGCAGACCCCCACCTTCCTGACTCAGCATCTACACCCCAGACTCCAACGCAGTGCGCCAAAGAAACTCTCACTTTGTTAAATAACCCCCACCCTCTCCATCCTCTAAAAATTTCATCCTCCTCGTCGGTCTCAAATTCCCTTTCCTTTATTCCCCCAGACTCCCAGGGTCAAGGACGTGTTCTTAGGAGGCTTCCTGCACGGCAACGTGTTAAACCGGGATGGTGGATTTCAGCGATGGATGGTTCATGTTTCCGCTGCGAATAGTGCAGCTGGTGAACTCTCTAATTGGTAAGTTTTCCCCGTCGAACTGCGTCTCTTGAAAGTTTTGAGTAGGCATTAATTTTGTAGTGTTGGGTTGTGCTGCGGCAGGACGTTCATATCTTCCCAACTTCAACAGCACAAGTGGGTCTCCTCAAATCCTTTTATCTGCGGTATGCCCCTGTCTCCCTGCCTTTCTCTGTTTTATGCCAAAGGGGACACGTAATTGACTTTGTACAGGCGATCATCCATGTTGGCACAACAGTGGCCTTGCTATTCGCTTTCTACGTGTTCAAAGTGGGAAGTAAAGTCCCCATCGTCGTTGTCACAGTATTCTTCGAAATGATAAATTATGGCTTGAGTATCGCTTCGTAACTCTCCTGCCCATAACTTGACTTACATACCTATTAGATTTGTCAATATGATGTACGACATTTCCAACACCACAAAACCACTCGCGTCAATATGTATGTTGTCCGACACAATCAACAATCCGAACCCTAAATTTGGCTGCACACTCTACCAAGTTGGCACTTCGTTTTCAGGAGTAGGATGGTTTCTATGGACAATTTCAATGACTTGGATTCTCTCGCAAATTCATAAACGAATTCGCAAAGCTCAGATGTTGAAGTATTCGCATTACTCGGAGTATTCGGCTAAACAGCCTGATATCATGTTACGGGATTTGTCTGTCAGTATGGTTGGCGGTGGTGGTCAGAGAGCAGAGTTGGAGAGTCAAGGGAGTACCTACACTGGACGGTATCCGTATACAACTTCTCCGGTCAATGATATGATGAATTATTGAAGGGGGTGGTTGTAAGATGCGGGAGGTGCTGCGAAAAGGCGGACCGAATGGAAGAAGGGAGTTGAGCGGGTCTGAAGGACCGAAGTTGTGCTATAGAAAGGATGATATATACTTATTGCAGTGCATAAAGGTTAATGTATTAGTGGCAACATATTCCATCGTGTATCCGAATTACCTCCATCCTTATTTACCAAGACCAACAAACGAAATCAAATACAACCACAAAATCAATAGAACCGGCTGCGTTTATTTCTCAATCATCATCAGGAAACGATCTGAAGTAATCCATAAGCTACACAAATTAGCCCCTGTCCAACCTAACCAAAATATGGCATGGCAATACCTTATCAATCGGCGCCGTCATCAACGCCAACGCAGTCTCGAAAGGTGGCTCAAAACTAGTCGCAAAAGGATGACTTCTCGTAGGACTAAACTTCTTCATCTTACTAAACTCCTTTGCCAACTTTTCACTATCCTCTCTACTCAACTTTCCCTCCAACTCAGGCAAATCCGTCGTCTCCTCATCTCTCAAATGGGGTCGTAACACATCCATCAACTCTTGAAACGTAGATGGGAAGTCCTCGTCGGAAGCATCTTTGTCTTGCAGCTTTTCGAGAAGAATTGCTACTTTGTGGTGTTCATCGCGGTCTTTGTGGACTAGTTTCTCTCCGTCTGGAAGGAGTTTTTGCATTACGGGATATACGATGAGTTCTTCGCCGACATGATGCCGTGCTAACTAGACGCGAGCATTAGAATACAGATAGTTCGGAAAAGAGAGAGGTAGAGTACCTCCCAGATAAATTGGTTTGCGAGTTGTTGTTGTTTGTGGACATCTCCTGCGGCTTTCTGGTAGTCCTCATAATACTCCTCTAACTATTTCACGAGTGTAAGCGGCAACTCAAGAGATTGGAAGGGAAAAGTCTATGATTCGTCAACTTCAGGTACCTCTTCATGATCATGTTTAATGTTTTCTCCAATGTATTTTCCATGAGACATCTTTTGACGAAAGTTCCAATTGAGTTCAAGTAACACAAAAAGAATTGATGCTGGTCCAGGAATTTATCTTTTAAAAGATCGAGTAGTCGGAATCGTTCAGTCTCCTGTTGGTCGACTTAAATATAAGCAGCCCCGCAAAAGAACGCCAGTGACGCAATTGATGCGATCATCTCATCTCAGTGGATCTCATGTAAACCGGACGGTAACCTGTCACCGCCGCAGTTGGACGTCGGTGTGCAAGATATGCATCATTCCAGATAAGTTGAAGAGTCGAACTGTAGGTTGAGTGGTGGGACGACAAAACGTTCATCATTTGATTCTACAGAAATCAAGGAACAACAAAGACAAAGGAGATAGGTAGTAACGCTCTATATCATCATTTCAAAATCACTCAACAAGGAAAAAAGAAAGAATTATCGAATCCCCCCATCACATCCATCCATAGCTACTTGATTGATCCTGCTAATTGAATTGATCCATTTCTAGGTACTTCCTTTTTACTTCTTGGCAGAACCCGTTGTAGGGAATCCACAGTAAAGTTTGAAAGAGTCATAGATCAACCTGTCATCATTAGCGATGCGCTTGATATCTTGGGGAAGAAAGCATACCATTGCAAGCCAGTTAAAGTTCCAATCATGACAATTCTGACGGGGAGACCATTCCAAAGACCAGAAAATCCGATACGGTTGTAAATTCTCGACATGGCAGCACCAGCAGATTCACCCGCTTGTCTTTCGGAATTGAGTTTTGACACCATTACGTCTGCAGGGTGGGATACAAGCGCGCAGAAAATACCAGCGATGTAGCCACCGACGAAGGAGACCTAGCACAAAGTCAGTATCGCTCATGCTGGAAGGAGGGAGAGGCGTACCTCGGTTTGGACGAGTTTTCCGTATTCGCTCTTTGGTTTGGGGAGAGTAGAGTAGATGTATTCTACGACACGTTCGAAAGAAGCGAATTTCATCATGGTATAAGGGATTTGTCTTCCCCAAAGAGGTTGTAATCCCTTGAACAATCTAGATATGTCAGCACACACAAAAAATCACGGGTTTTTGCCCAATAATGGGGGGAGTAGGGGTTCAGGGATGTGTACCCAGCGGTGCCTTCAGTAGAAGTAATCTTACTCCAGCCTTCCAAAGTACCACGAGCAAAAGGAGGGATAGTAGTTTGCATTCGAACTTTAATAGCTTCCCAGGGACACAAAAGGATATCTGCAAAGAATTCTGCAGAGGCGGAGGCTGCGAGGTATAATGTTGTACGGTACTTGTGGGCATTTTCTTCACCTGCGAAATCTGCATACTTCTTCTTGAAAACTTCATACAAACCGTATTTTCCAGCACCTACAATTAGCGCCGTACGGGATAGAGGACTTCGAAAGTCGAATTGGATGTATTATAATGGAAAGGGAACAGGTACCTTGGAAGGAGTATCCGACGAGTGTAGGACCCCAACCGGTGAAGTTTCCTCTCAATCCTTCCGCACGGTAAATCTTTGAGAAAGCTTCGGCATTGGATTTATACATTCCGGGATCGACTTGACGACGACATTTGACCTGAATAGCAACGGGTTAGAAATCTTGTCTGTTGTCTGCAAAAGGAAGAGGGGAAGTGTACCAAATCGAGAGGAGTCACGGCGGCATGGGTAAGACCACAAGCGAGGGTACCGCCGAGAGTACATAGAGCAAAATACTGTGGTGAATACAACTCAATCTTTCCAAATGGAGCTCCTCCCGATGCTATAAATGTCAGTCGCATTCTCTCAAGTGAACATCGGATTGAAATGTTCTCGGTGTGGGCTCTGTGGTACCTTTTGCCTTGGCTTCTTGTCCGAGAGTTTCGGCTTTACCTTTTACATCTTTAGCAAAATCCTCGGCGGCCAATCTATTGCACACAACGTCAGTTTTAGTCCATCACGAAACTGCCGCGGAAAACAGAATGAAAGAAAACATGGAGAATTGGGATCAGCGGTATTGAAGATCATCTCTTTCCTCCCTATCTCAAGGCAGAATTGGGATAACCAATTGAGACATCAGAAGGAAAACCGAAGGACGACGGGGAAAGGGGAAGATCGGAGGGGGTGAAGGGGTAGTTACTTTGCTTCCTGTCCCTTCTTCTTTGCGTCATCGACAACACTTGCCATAGCAAAGCGATATCCCGTAGGAAGATTGTATACGTGATTCTGAGAGAATTGTTGCGGCATTGTCTGTTGATGAACAAATGAATTGGAGAGAGGAAAGGAAGGTCCAAGGGTGTAGCAACTACGTAGGTGGTAGTACCGAGAATGGACCTGTGTAGATTTGGATCGGTTTGAAATTGTTTTTTTGAGATTTTTTTTCTAACATGCACGGTCGGCGGCGGAGAATACCGGCTGCTGACTCAGATCCACGTGCATACACGACTCGCGATCGTTAACCCCGTACTTTTATCAGATTCAACAAATCCGTCAGATAGATGGACGAAAGGAGATATCCCTAATTCATAATATATTGTCTATGGCCTGAATATCCTCAGATCCGATGTCTCCCAGTCTATCTCAAGTCCCACAAGAAAGCATTTCTGCATAACTCAGAGCCAATATATAGAGATCCGACCGTCAAATCCATGTTCGATGAGGTCCGCCCAAAACAAGGCGCATGCAACGCTTCGAACTGGACAATTCCATCTTGCCCTTGGAACATCCACACGATTGATCCATATCTCCCAGACACAAGTTAAGTTCCAGCTAAACAGATTCATCCATTCGATTGGAGAGCATTCTTGCCACTGGAACCCCGGGATTCGTGAGGTTTCTGTTGCATACGCACGGCACAAACCCCGTGGTAATCTATAGTAAGTTAAACAGAAGCGTTCATACGACTTTACCTGAGTCCTGGGAGAGTCTCAGCAGAATGGTAGTCAGAAAAACAAGCGAAGACCAAAGCTCGTGCAAAGAGTTTGCCCGACGCTGTAACATTTTTACCCATGGATTTATTCCCAAGATTCGTAGTAAACGGCACCACGACAAGGCTATCGCTTGTATCTCACGATCACGGATTTCAACTCTCCCACTGAAAAAAAGGTGTTGCAAGAGCGGTGTCAAGACAAGTCGAAAGTTGACCCACTCAAGAAGGCCGCCTCGGAGATGAGAGGCAAAGTTGACATCTTTTTGAGCCGCATCGCACAACATTGGTAGCAAAGTTGGCGACCCCACGAGAGATCCTGTGCCGTTTGGCCTACCAATCTTCTCATCCAAGGTTTCTCCTAAAGGCGACTGACATATGATAGAAATCATTCTAAAATCATTCTAAATAAGTCGTCCGTAGCCGTGTCATGAACCATCTCCTTTCTCTCGACCTTGTAACGTGTCCTCAGAAAATGCGACAAAGCGGAAGTAAGACGGAAAGCCTTCCAGCGAAAAGTTTCAATGTCGTCGACTCGACAAGTGAGACGTCTGAGTTGAGTGAGGTCGAGAATGTTGAAAGAAAATGGCTCCCTTCGGGACAAACTGGACAGAACCTGAGGCAGAACAGGAGATCCGGACACAGGTTGAGGGGATACGATCACCGTTTCAGAGAGCGAAGCCTCACTCTGAGACGACTCGCCAACGTGTGAGTCTGACGAAATCTCAATCTGGGGAGTTGGATCTTCAATTTGACGCTGCTGACTGCTACGCGGAATGGACAAACTCACACTCGGAATGACGGCTTGCATTCTCAGTAGCTGGGAAGTCCCTTGTTGGCCTTTTGCTGTCGAACCTTGTCCGTATACCTTGTCCCCACATTCCAGCCCCAGCTCTTCACAAAGAGTGCATGTGTCTTCAAAAGTTTCGTATTCACACTAGATATTAGTCAAGCTTTTAAAAAAGGTTGAACACCTTTCGTCTCCATTTTCGACAATGCAGGCATCGTGGTTTGCCGCCTCTTCCGTACGGATTGGACCCCTTCAGCATGGGTCCGACTCGTTTTCTCTCTCTCTATGACATTAGACTGCGATGCGGTTCCTGGCACGAATACCTCTTCTTGGCGACGGTTAGGTGGCTGGTAGGAACTTCAACAGCTTCCATCGCATCCAGGGTAATAGTTTCAGTGAGTACCTCTAGTGCATCCTCGAGCAAGCTGATCTCGGTGACACTCCCCTCGTGCCCCTCTTTCTCACACCACGCTGAGGTGTCTTCAAATCAGCAAGCGTCTCGGTGGCCACAAGCAGTTCAGAGACTTACCTTTGCTCATTTCATACAATATCTCTTCGCGATATGAGTGCTGCAATGACGTGCTGGCCGAAGAAGCTGAACGGCCATGAAGACCATGAAGGTCGCTTTAAATATTTGCGATAGCACGCACGCGGCGCCTTCTCCCTCAGTAGCTAGTAGCCACTCTTCCCTTTCAGGGAGACTTCTCCGATTCCGGTCCGGTGTTGTGGCATATTTTAAAGTTTTTCGCCTTTGAATTCTCATCATTCTCATTTGTCAATAGAGTGGCTTTTAAATAAGAATGACGACTTTCCTACTCACGCGGGAATGACAGACGAGTAGCCATTCAGCCTGATTAATAATTGCCGAATCGCAGTAGCCATTTCACCCGTTCTGTTTATTCTTCAGATGACTGGCGCATGGGCGGATTGGTGTGAGTCGTCGATGTTGTAGTGAGAAGGAAGAGTTTGGTAGAAAGTAGAATGGTACTAGTTCCTGTGACCGCCGGTCACCGAAAGGGAACTCGTTGCTGACTCAGCTCCACGTATGCCACATTCGACTCATTCGACGCAGGGCACTTATGCGTTCATCAGATCCATTAAATCAATTCTTGCAAAAGAAGGTAGACCATAATGTTAAATATTTGATACAATTCGTATATCTTCAGATCTGACGTCTATCTCAAGCTATCTCCTTCGATGAGGAAAACCAAATCCATATAAACTAGATCCGACAATTTAACCCGAGTCACAACCTTCTCCATTTAAGAGGTCCACCCAAAACCTCGCAGCACATCGAGTAGCATCATGTGGAGCACCTGTGCCCATGACAGGAGCAGTCCAGAGACCCCAAACAGAATCTATAGACTCGTTAAACCTATCAATCCATCCGATTGTCGAGTAGGGTGCCCAAGGCTCAATCGTAATTGGGGATTGAAATTTCTCGGGGACGAGCTCACGGAGCCAGTAATACTCTACAAAGTTAACCAGGAGTCTTCATAGTCGTTACCTGGAGAGTCCGAGCTTCTCAGTATTATGCCCGTCAGACAGATAATCGACGACCATACCTCACGATGGGAATTTATTGAAAAGCATGACAATCTACTCCACGGATGTACTCGTAAGGTTGACAGTAAGTTGCACCAAAGCACCGCTAACATAACCGTTTCACGTCGCCGTATGAATTGTGTCTTCTGGAAAAATATAGCTTCCAAAAGAGGTGTCAAAACGAGTCGAATGTTGATCCACTCAAGGAGACTGTTTGTGATCTGCGAGGCAAATGCAGGATCCTGGACAGCTTCACACAACCTTGCAAGCAAGTCGATCGCGGGTCGATGAGAGTCTTTGTTGCTCGGCGCTATTTTCTCTTGCAAAATCTGACCCAGTGGCCACTGCGATATGGTTGACAGCATTCGTTTTAAATCATCACTGGCATCCACAAAGGCCATACAATTCCACCTGATTTCGCAGCATTTCTTCAGAAAAGACGACAACGTATAACCAAGAAAGTAAGATACCCAGTGCAAACTGTCGATGTCTGTATTTCCATACTGAATATGTCTAAGCCGAGCTCGGGTGAGGAGGATCCGGAGTATCGACCACGCTTGTGCGCCATTGCTGTCACCACCCCACATTTGACGCGGGTAACAGATTGGCCGTCGTCCGAAGCAAATTGAAGAAGCATTTTGGCCATGGATCTTGTGAAGGGCGGACTTCAACTTTTCCCTGAAAGAATCGAGTTCGATAGTGTCTCCGGAGCATAAAGATTGACATGCCATTGTGAGCCATCCTCGGGCGATTGAAATCAAGTCCTCCGCCCCATTGTGAAGACAAGAGTTGAATTTGGCTTGAAAGTCCCGCGTGTCGGTGTCCCGTTTTTGTATTTTTGACAGAAAGACTAAAGTGGCATATCTCACCGGTTGACAGGTGATAAGGACGTTGTCTTGTTGGAACAAGAGACGCATTGTGAGATGGAAATGCAAGGTTGGTAATCCTCCTCCAACTTGAAGAAAGTCGAAGTAATATTTTTCTATTGGAGGTAGATAGAAGGGGCCTGTATTGCGCGAAGGAGAAATCTTAGGCGGATTGGTTAGTTCCTCGGTCTCTTGTGTTGGAGGTAAATAGGACGCATCGAGGAGTTCTAGGATGTTGAAAGGCGTCGAAATCTCTATCTGAGGAGTAGGAGCCGCAGTCTGAACAGTTGGACGCTTGGCTTGAGACGGAAAACTGTTGTCCGAGAGAAGCGGAATCTGAATGGCGAAATCCTCAATGTCTGGAGCGAATATATCCATCTGATATTGTAGTATGAGGTTTGAAGCCCATTCAGACTCGATGTCCTGTACTACATCCTCAATATGAGAGTCTTGGTTCATAATCTGAGACTGTGGACTTCCAATCGGGATGGTGCTTTCCATTGTCGCCAGTTCGGGATTCGGTTGTTTGCCTTTGGAACCGTTCCTGTACAACTTTTCTCCACATTCCAACCCCAAACTTTTACAGAGGTCGCAAGAATCATTCAACGACTGGTATGCACACTAGATATCAGTCACGTTCCTGATTGTTATACCTTTCGTCTCCATTTTCGGCATTGCAGACATCGTGGTTTGCCACTCCGTCCAAATGGATTTGATCCCTTCAATATAGGCTTGAGCTGTCTCCGCTTTCTACAACACATTAGTCTCTAAAGTCTTGTGTGGAGTACCTCTTCTTGACAATTGTGACAGGAACGGGAGGGACGCCAGTATCCGCAGGGTTTGTGGTTGCAGGTTCTGGACTAAACGCCGCATTTTCTTCTGTCGTACGCTGGAATTCCAAAAGTCCTAGTCCGTCCTCCAGGCCGGTTCCAACCCTCGTAGATTCTTGGGACGCCAGTGTGAATAGCCTATATATCAGCGAGTCCCTCGAGAGATACGAATAGCTTGGGAGAGTTACATGTAACCTTTCGAAGAGCGTTCTCTTCAAGACGTTCGAGCAGGTACAACTTGCTTGAGAAAGATCGAGAGACATGGATAGGCAACGAGTGACGCTTTAAATAAGATGCGCCGATGCTTAAAATTATTTGGGATTTAGATTCCTTAGACAAGGCCGCGGTTTCCTTGCATTGAATAGCCATTCTTCCGGCTGTAGGTAGCGTTTGTGGGGGGTCCTGACTCCTGGGGCTCGGCTGATTTAAAGTTTATTTCCTTGTGACACGTTAATGGCATTGGTATTCGTCAACCAAGTTGGCCAAAGTCGGCGGTGTTGGTGGAACCAGCTTCCGTCGTAGCCATTTATCATTATTGCAAGGTTATTTGCCTGATTCGTCTGATTCAATGGAGTCGCTAATATTCGGCTTTCGGCTATCCGCTCGAGTATGACGAAAGTTATCTCCACAGCGAATACCGCTATTTCTTCTCCCCCAGCCTTGATCTGATCAAAGTAGCTACTTCTTTCGGTGTGACAACTAATTGAGCTGAGAAATGGCGCAGTTCAAAGCATGGTCTTATTGCACATCCGGATATCCCTCGGCTTTGGCTCTCAAACCTATTGAATTACCTCCTTTCCCCAAAGAGAAGGAAATTCACATCCAAGTGCAAGCTGCCGCTTTGAATCCAGTTGATATTCAACTTATCAATCTCCCCATATGGAATATTCCTGGTCTTCGCCATCAAAAGGGCATTGGAGAAGATTTCGCCGGACAAGTCATCGCTGTCGGATCGGGCGTGACAAACTGGAAAATAGGAGATCAAGTGTGGGGTTTTACGATGGGAATTGTATTCTTCATTTCTTGGACTACTTCTAATGGTGAATAGGGAACAAAGTATGGGAGTGTATCACAAGTGTTGCCGCTTGATACAACGAAATCCCTGATCCTCCGTCGTCCTCAGAATTTGACGCCCTCAGATGCAGCCTCTTTACCGTTGGTCTTCCTGACAGCTTATACCGCTCTCGTCCCTTATGCCTCGCTACCCGATCCCCCAAAGTCAAATCCATCAATTCTGATTCTCGGAGGATCAACCGGTGTTGGAATCTATGCCTTGCAAATTGCCAAGAAGCGTCTTCAATGTCACGTCATCTCGACCGCCAGCACTCGAAACGTTGAATTCGTGAAATCTTTGGGAGCAGATCAAGTCATCGACTACACCAAAACTCAGGTCCTAAAAGGAGCATTACACTACCTCCCAGACGGTGGATACGATGCCATTATCGATCTTGTAGGCGGCACAGAATTAATTCCACATCTCAACACATTGCTCAAACCCAAAGCCGCCTACATTACAATCGTGGGTGACAAAACTACTAGACATCTAGTTGGTGGAGCTGCGATTTATCCGTTCTTCCCGCGAATGGTTTTGCGGACATTGCTTGGTTATCTCGGCTATGGTCGTCAGTATTATTGCATTAATCTCTTTCCGAAAGAGGAATATTTACAGAGTGAGATCTCAATGGGAACAAGTCACTAATTTTAGTTGCGTTGCAGATGATTGAAGAAGGGAAACTGAAAATCTTTGTAGACTCGGTTTTCTCTTTTGAAGATGGAAAGCACGCTTTTGAAAAGCTGGCAGAAGGAAAGGCAAATGGCAAAATTGTCATCAAATGTCAATAGCTATGTAGCTATCATAATTTTAGTATGGCTCATCGAGTATAGGATGTTCTTTGATGTCTCAGTAGAGATTTCCATTTTTCAAACCCATTTCATGCATTTCACAATTTGAGAAATATCGGCGCCTGTGAATACAGCCACGCACATCAGACCCCCGGAGCTGTGATCTAGAATTCAATGGAAAATCTCACTATTGTGAACTGGTACGAACAAGTGTGATACGATGCAATACAAGTCTCCCTTGTTGCAACTATCCAACTCCCTCCGATTAGACGTTCGAAACCATGTCTCGGCCGGTCCCGAACTTGACTGTCCAATACAATCCTTATCTTCCAGGTGTACTTCAAAGCACCGGATATTACCCAGATAACTGGGACCCACGTTCATTTCAGAGCTGGCCTCCGTCTTTCGTTTATAGCGTTACCCAACAGCCCACCTTCCCTGCAATTCGGAGTGGACAACAAACTCCCACGCCTTTGTACGTCTCGCCTCCGCTTCCAGATACTGGCGATTCCACTGCACAACCGGAAGGTGACCCTCCTCAGACTGAACAAGAGTATCCATTGCACCGCAGAAATGCAATACGCGCAAATCCTGGCACGCTAGCCCATATCGAGAGAGCAAGAGAGGCAAAAATACGAAGTCTTAGGAGGCAATACGGGGACATCATGGGACACCAGATCGAATATTGGGGGAGTTAGTCCTGGCAGTCGGGAACCTGCAGCTAGAAAATATTAACGCCCATGAATTCCGAAAGTCTGTCTGCCAGCCTTATTCCGTTTGTTCCCGGTCGTGATAATTTTGAATTCTTTCAGATCGGGTCCGTCGATAACATGTGAAATCAATGCGCCTGCCGCAGTTCTCTTAATGCGCTTTCCTCTCCATTTCACCATGGAGCTTTATTCCTATCACTCTTCCAAACCTTTTGTCCTTCTCCACTTCCCATCTCGGTAACTTCAGAGTCCGGAAGCTCGTCAAACTCCTAGCTTGTTGCGATAGCCGCAACAGAAGGTCTCCTCCAATCGCGTTTTATCCAAATAAGGGTTGTTCTGCGATTGGGGTCGCGTAATCTCTTCCGTCCTAGCCAGCCTCTCCCGTCTTTTGTGAAGAGCGCAATGCGGGCGCAAAGGCAAACTATGTTATTTATGCTTCCGCCGATAACCTAATGCACAGAAAACAATGGAATTCGCATCGCATTTCGCATTACTTTTTGCCACTTCTGATATTCCGAAAAACGAATCCCCACCAGAGACTGTCAAGGTTTGGGCGGGCATGGCCCTTTTTATACTTGGAAGAAATTGCGTCTGTACCCGGAATTGCGAATAGTCTATTTGTCGAATAACAAAAAGGTAACGTCAAATTAATTTTAAAATAAAGGTTATATTAATATTTAAGGTGCGCCGTGTGCCGCCACAAACTTTAATTCCAACAAGCTCAAGCTCAGAGAAGTTGCTTAATTTATTGCTCGACCTGTAGAAGTCAAAACTCTAAATCCAGCCAAAAGCCTATAAAGTCTCCTTTTGAATGCCTTTCTATCGTGCTACAAGAATAAAGTTATAACGTTACACTGACATCAAGAAACGCTATTGGGAGAAAAGATGCAAAATTAAATCGAAACGAAATCTGAAGGAGAAAAGAGAAAATCCCGAAAAACAAGGCTATGATTCATTGCTTGTTGTCGCTCCGATTAACCAGTTCTGCAAGCCTGGAAAGTTCCTTTTCGAGGCGTTCGATCTCTCTCTTAAGTTGTTCTTGAGAGGCGTTCGAAAGAGAAGTTTGGGGACTAGGTTGAGGAGGAATACGCATGGTGGGGATCGGCGACGCGAAAGGAGGCGCACGATGCGTTGGGGTGACATAAGGTTGGGGCAGCGCGGGAACTTGCATCTGAGGAGTTGACTGTAGGCGAGTCGAGGGCTCGGTGAGAATGACCGCCAAATTTCTGTCCGCATTTTGGAAATTTGTTGGGATTAGCATATTGCGTTGTACCGGACCAGGCTCGGGAAGTCCGTGCGTAGTGGACAATGTGTTCCGAGCTTGCGAGTTCGAGAAGGGTGCAGAAGGCTTGTGCTGAGAATTGCTGGTCGTCGGTTGTGCTCGTCGAGGTAGTGGTACAAATGTAAAGTTCGTGCGTTGTATCAAGGCACGGCATTTATCCATATTTGATGAAAGAATACTCTCCTGTAACTTCTGATACTGCGGACTTTGCCAGACCAATTCACCGTCTTTTGTATTATTGTTAAATCCATCAACACCTCTAGGAAACACTTTTGGAAGCCACGCCGGGTGGGAATTTGGTAATATGACAAATCGAGGGGGAGGAATCAACTCGGCAGGACATGTAGCGACGTATCGTTGGACGATATTGGGGTCGTTGGGGAAAAGTCGAAGCAAATTCTGAAGGATGCGAATCAAATTCTTTTCGAGTGCCTCGACA